>Ga0210391_10000676_pt1 | contig 33905 bp, 34 predicted proteins | sample IncBWC12OmetaG_FD_160573 | JGI IMG/M metagenome (GOLD analysis project Ga0210391, IMG submission 160573) | Forest soil microbial communities from Barre Woods Harvard Forest LTER site, Petersham, Massachusetts, United States - Inc-BW-C-12-O ... | reverse complement strand
GTAAAAATGAGACTTATCGTCGGCCTCGGAAACCCTGGCCCGGAATACGAGTTCACGCCGCACAACATGGGATTTCTGGCGGTGGACGCACTCGCCGGGCGCGCGGGAGTTCGGGTGACGCGGCCGGAAGCGAAGTCGTACGTTGGACTCGGGACGATCGCGGGAAATGAAGTGGTGCTGGCCAAGCCGCAGACGATGATGAATCTGAGCGGCGCGGCGGTGCGGATGCTGCTGGAGCGGTATGAGTGCAAGGCCGCTGAGATGATCGTGTTGAGCGATGAGGCAGCGTTACCATGGGGCATGCTGCGGATTCGGGAACGAGGCAGCGCCGGCGGGCACAACGGCTTGAAGTCGGTGATCTCGGCGATAGGGTCGAACGAATTTATTCGCGTGAGGCTGGGAGTGAAGCCGGAATATCCGCTGGGAGACATGGCGGATTATGTTCTCGGGACGATGCGGAAGCCGGAGCGCGAGATCGCTGCACAGATGGTGGTGGATGCTGCTGAAGCCGTGGAATTGATTGTGGCTGAGGATGCGGAGAGGGCGATGACGAAGTTCAACCGGCGCGTCGAAGCTGGCGAAGAAGATTCGGAGTGAACGGGTTTTCGTTTTAGGGCTCGGAAGTTTGGAAAGAGAAGACGAGGAATCGAGGACATATGGAAGAGCGTCAGTACGACCTGATTTTTATTTGCCGGCCGGATACGCCGGAAGCGGACATTGACAAGGTGATCGCGACCTTGGAAAGCACGGCGACAGAGAAGGGGTCGAAGATCGAGTCGGTCGCCAAGTGGGGCCGGAAGCGCATGGCGTACCGCGTGCAGAAATTGCACGAGGGATACTTCGTGTACATGGTGATCAAGACCACGCACGGTGAGGTGGTGAAGGAACTAGAGCGCCGGTTGAAGGTGGCGGATCCGGTGATCAAGTATTTGACCGTGCGGCTGGATGAAGAATTGAAGCGGCAGGAGAAGTTGAAGCGGCACCGCGAGCGTCGTGCGGCGCGCCGTCCGCGCAAGGTGGCAACTGCGCCGGCGGCTCCTGTTGCGCCGATCGCGCCGCCGACCGAGCAGTCCGCGCCCACGGCGTAGGAGCGGTTTGCGCCGGCTGAAGCGGGATTGGCTTCAGGGGCTAAGGCCCGTAGCTTTTCGGCGGTTTTTGGCACGGCTGAAGCCGTGCCCTTCCGGAGACAGATTTACGAATTGAGATTTGGCTAAGAGAACGGAAATTAGTCAGGAGACTTGAATGGCAGAAGAAAACGCACCACAGCAGCAATCGCACGGCCCCTCGTCGGGAGGGATGCGGTCTTCAGGACCGGGCGGCGGGCCCGGAGGCCCAGGCGGAGGACGGCCTGGCGGGCCAGCGAAGCGCGGGAAGCGCAACTTCGTGCGCAAGAAGAAGGTTTGCCGGTTCTGCGTGGATAAGGCCGATTTCATTGATTACAAGAAGGCGGAGATTCTGGCGCCGTTCATTCAGGAGCGCGGGAAGATTCTGCCGCGGCGCATGACAGGGACTTGTTCGCGGCATCAGCGATGGCTGACCGTAGCGATCAAGCGGGCGCAGAATATCGCGTTGCTGCCGTTCGCGGCGGAATTGTAGTTCGCGAAGATTCAAGGAGGGCCGGGCCTGCAGGCGCGGGGCCGGCCGCTACAGTACAACGACATTTGCAAATGCAGTAGCAGCGAAACGACGAAAAGGATTCGAGGTCCGCATACAATGCAAATCATTTTGCAGGAAGACGTGGAAAAGCTTGGGAACCGCGGCGAACTGGTGGAAGTTGCCGAGGGTTACGCGCGAAATTTTTTGCTGCCGCGGAAACTTGGGCTGGAAGCTACGGCCGGAAATTTGAAGCGGCTGGAGCGGATGCGGGCGCACTTCGCGAAGAAGGAAGCTACCGAGAAAGACGCGGCGCAGAAGCAGGGCGAGCAGCTCGCGGCCGTTTCGCTGGAATTCACGCGCAAGGCTGGCGAGAACGACCAGCTGTTCGGGTCAGTGACGTCGCTGGATGTGGCCGAGGCGCTGGCTGGCAAGGGATTTGAGATTGACCGGAAGAAGATTGTGCTGGCCGAGCCGATCAAGGTGATGGGCGAGTACGAGATTCCGGTGAAGCTGCACCGCGAAGTGATCGTGAACGTGAAGGTCGCGGTGAAGAAAGAAGAGTAGGGCGGCTTTCGTTTTACGCGGTGCGCTGCTGCGGCCGGGCGGATTATAAGAATCGCAAGTTGACAGGGCGTCTCGAAATTTGGGACGCCTTCTTTTTTTTGCGCTGCGGCTTTTCCACTTTTCCGATTTATTGCACAGGGCGGTACGGTTGACGCGGCCGCGGTGAATGCGCACAATCCCGTCTACTCCTTGCACGGAAATTCTTTTTCACGCGATGAGTGCAAGCGGGCGTAAGATTGCAAAAGTAACTTTGCAAATGTAGCTTCGCGAACGAAGCATTCGAGCACAAATACAGACCATGCCAGGCGACGCCACACTCGAACGACCCTTACCGCACAATCTGGAGGCAGAGCGCAGCATTCTGGGCGCGATTCTGCTGGATAACCATGCGCTGAACGCGGCGATCGAGAAGGTGCGCTCGGATGATTTCTTTTTGCCGCAACACCGGCAGATTTTCGAGCGCATGGTGCAGCTGGGAGAAAAGCAGCAGGCGATTGACATCGTCACGCTGATGGAAGACCTGTCGCGGCGGGGCGAGCTGGAAGCGGCCGGGGGGATTGCTTATTTATCGCAACTGGCGGACGGGCTGCCGCGAATCACAAACGTGGAGCACTACGCGCGGATCGTGAAAGAAAAATCGGTGCTGCGCAACCTGATATTTTCGGCGTCGGCGATTCAGGAGCAGGCGCTGGCGGCCGGCGACGACGCGGATGTGATTCTGGACCGCGCCGAGTCTGTGATATTTCAGCTGGCGGAGGACCGGGTAAAGGCCGGGCTGATCGGCGTTAAGGAACTGGTTCGCGATAATTTCGAGCGACTGGAAAAAATATTCAGCGAGGGGCGGCGGATTACCGGGCTCGCTACCGGCTACGCGAACCTGGACAACGAGACCGCCGGTCTGCAGCCTTCAGAGCTGATTATTCTAGCGGCGCGGCCTTCAATGGGAAAAACGGCGCTGGCACTGAACATTGCGGAAAACGTGGCGGTGCGGCATCGCGAGCCCGTGGCGATTTTCAGCCTGGAAATGTCGAAGGAATCGTTGTTGCTGCGCTTGCTGGCTTCGGAGGCGCGGGTGGACGCGCACAAATTCCGCACTGGGCACATGAACCGTGACGACTGGGGCAAAGTGACTGGAGCGTTGACGAATTTGGCGGAGGCGCCGCTGTGGATTGATGATTCCGCGTCCTCGACAGTGATGGAGATGGGCGCTAAGGCGCGGCGGCTGAAACGCGACCGCGGGCTTTCGCTGATCATCGTGGATTATTTGCAGTTGGTGGTGCCGACGAATATGGGGCGGCAGAGCAACCGGCAGGAAGAAGTTTCAGGGATGTCGCGGGCGCTGAAAGGGCTGGCCAAAGAATTGAAAGTTCCGATTGTGGTGCTGAGCCAATTAACGCGCGCGCCAGAGCGCGAAGAGCGCAAGCCGCAATTGGCGGATCTGCGAGAATCGGGCGCGATTGAACAGGACGCGGACGTGGTGCTGTTTATCAACCGTCCGAATTTTTACAAGACGGATTTGCCGGATGAGGATCGCGCGAAGGCGGAACTGATCATTGCTAAGCAGCGCAATGGACCGACGGGAAATTTGAATTTCGTTTTTCTGGCGCGGCACACGCGATTTGAAGAGGCGGCACCGGATGCGTGGAGCGCTGGGGGCGGGCCGGAGGAGTAACGCCGCTGGGATTGTGCGCGCGGACCCACGCTCGTGTCGGAATGGCTGCAGAGTTTGAGATTTGATCCTCGTGAGTTGCCGTTCTTCGCTCTCTGGGCCTCCCTGTAACCCTATTCTAATCTGCCGCTTACGCCGAATGCCTGGCGGAGCCGATGCGCGCACCCTAATGGCGGGCGTCCTGCAAGAATCCAATCTGGATGTTTACCTAAACGGCGCGAAGCGAGTTGCGAATGGCAAATTCGTTCGCGCGCGCGGCGAGGAGTCTGGCATTCTAAATGACGATGACGAAAACAATAAAGTTTGCAGGGCGCCCGGTGTGGGCGGAAATTTCGCTGCAGGCCATCCTGCATAACCTGGGCGCGATTCGCAAACAGGTGGGAGCGTCGCGCAAAATTCTGGCGGTGGTGAAGTCGAATGCCTACGGGCTGGGCGCGGTGCCGGTGGCGAAGGCGCTGCAGAAGGCCGGGACGGAGTGGTTCGGCGTAACCTGCGCGAACGAAGGCGTGGAGCTGCGCGAGGCAGGCATTCGCAAACGGATTCTGATTTTGACGGGTTTCTGGCCCGGGGAAGAAAAACGACTGATCCAAAATAATCTGACGCCGACGGTGACACGAGTGGACGATCTCGGCCATTTGGAACGTAGCGCCAGGGCGACGGGCGGAAAATCGCGAGTGCGATTTCATTTGAAAATTAACACGGGCATGAACCGGTTGGGGATTGCCGCGGATGAGGTTGACAGCTTCGCGCGAGCGCTGGCCGCGTGCAAGCACATCGAACTGGAAGGGACGTTTACGCACTTCGCATCCGCGGAAGATTTCACGGCGCAGCAGACGAACGAGCAGGAGAAACTATTTCTGGCGTGTCTGGAGCGCATGCGCGCGCTGGGCGTTTCGCCTGGGATCGTGCACATGGCGAACAGTGGGGCTATTTGCGCGCGGCCGAGCACGTGGGCGGATATGGTTCGTCCTGGCGCGATTCTTTACGGGTATTACCAGTCGTTTGACCCGCCGCAAAAAAAACAGGAAGTGATGGGGCAAGTGGCGCTGCAGCCGTGCCTTTCGCTCCGGGCGCGCATCATTTCGCTGCGAAATGTGCCGGCGGGAGAAGGCGTAGGTTACGCGGCGCGATTTGTGACCAAGCGGCCGTCGCGGATTGCGGTGATCAACGCGGGATATGCCGATGGCGTGGTGCGCGCGCGGACAAACCGCGGCTGGGCGCTGGTGCGCGGAAGGCGCGTGCCGCTGGTGGGAACAATATCCATGGATCTGACCATGCTAGATTTGACCGACGTGCCGGAAGCGGTGCTGGGCGACGTAGTGACGATTTACGGGAAGGATGGCGGCGCGGCGATCGAAGTTTCCGAAGTGGCGCACGAGATCGGGACGGTAACGTCTGATTTGTTGTGCGCGCTGGGGCGTCGGGTGCCGAAGTTCTACGTTTGACTTTTTTCCCTCTTGAAGTCCGCGCAGTTCGCCGTATCATCTAGCCGACATGAAGCCCTTTTTGATCGTAGCTATGTTGGCGGCACTGCTGGGAGCGCCCGCAACGCCTGAGTATTCGATTCAGGCGATCCGTTACGCGAGTGTGCCGGACGTGCCGGTGTCCGAACTGGTTGTCGGAGGCCCGAAGGATCAGAAAGTCGAAATTGCGATGGTGGTATGGCTGATCCGGGGCGGAGGCCGTACGATTCTTTTCGACAGCGGTTTTCACCGGGATACATTTTTGAAGGATTTTCCGATGAAGGATTATCTGCGGCCCGACAAGGCCGTGGAAGCGGCGGGTGTGAAGCCCGAGGAGGTCACAGACATCGCGATCAGCCATGCCCACTGGGATCACATGGGCGGGCTCGACCTGTTTCCGAAGGCCAGTGTATGGATTCAGAAGGACGAATATCGCTACTACACGATGGACGCGTGGCAGCCGGGTGGAGACCACGGCGGGATTGATCCGGCTGACGCTCAGGAGCTGGTGCAGCTGAATACCGAGGGGCGCGTGCATCTGGTGGATGGCGATAACGTGGAAATTTTTCCGGGGATTCGTGCCTACACCGGGGCGCGGCACACATATGCTTCGCAGTATCTAAGGGTGGAGGGGAATCCGACATACGTGCTGGCTTCGGACAATTGTTATTTCTATCTAAACCTTTCGTCTCATTTGGCAAGCGCCACGTTCAGCGATGCCGATCATCCAGCCAACATCGCGGCACAGGCACGGATGATTGAGCTTGCCGGGTCGCCGGACCGCGTGGTGCCTGGTCATGACGCTTTGCAATTCCAGAAGTTCCCTACTGAAGGGCGCGTCGCTAAAATCAAGTAATTAGCGCCCAGATGTGATTGTGTTTGCCCTGGGTTTGTACGCTACCGCTCTCTCAAGCGGCGGTTTTAACGGGCGTTGCCACCTAGCTTTAGCGCTTCAGAGCCTAGCCCCTAACCATTCAGCCTTGCGGTAGTCTAAATATGTTAGCTGACCCCGCCCGATAGCGAGCGCGATGGCGCCCCCAACGACAATTACCGTCACGTTCGATTATCGTTAGGAGTTACCGGGCGCGCACACAGCCCGTTGACTGGGTATTCGTGCGCGGTGTTATACTTGGCAATTCATAAGGATTTCATAAAGCAGTGCTGATCATCCCGGCGGGGCGCTCCAAATCTCATAAGCCGGAAAAATAGTTGAAGGCGGACCAAGAGGGCGCGATTCGTCTTTTTCATATTTATAAGGTGGAACCATGCAGAGGAATACTGGGCCTCAGAACCGCCTTCCCGTCGTGACAGCTCCTGAAAACCTCCCCAAACAGACATCACCGTCTTCGCGTACCACCGGGCACGATCATGTCGGCACTTTCTGGGACATGCTGGGAATACGAATTGTGTTCATGGCCGTGTGCATCGCGGCGGGCTTTCATTTCCGGCCGTTCAGCGTGACGCCCGTATCGGGGGCGGCGACCGGATTTTTGTTCGGGTTAGCGGTCATATTATTTGAGCTGAGGCTGCGGCACGCTAGTTTGCGGCGGCTGATTGGCGCGGCGATAGGGTCGATCCTGGGATTACTGGGTGCTTACCTGACGTCGCTGATTTTGACGCACACGATCATGCCGGAGAGCACCCGGTCGTTTTTCAGCTTGGCGGCATTTTTGGTGATGGCTTACATCGGGCTGATTCTGGGAGCGAATAAGGGTGACATGCTCAATCTGCAAGCGTTGGGCGGATTGTTCGGCAGCGAGCGCAGTTTGAAGCACTCATTCAAGGTGCTGGATACCAGCGTGATTATTGATGGGCGCGTGGCAGACATCGCGGACGCGCAATTCTTGGACGGTACGGTAATTATTCCGCAGTTTGTGTTGCATGAGCTGCAGCTGGTGGCGGATTCCGCTGACCCATTGAAGCGCCAGCGCGGGCGGCGCGGGCTTGAAGTGCTGCAACGGATTCAGAAGATGGCGCACCTGGAAGTGCAGATCGCTGATGATGATTTTCTGCAGATCCCGGAGGTGGATTTGAAGCTGATCGAACTGGCGAAGCGCTACGATGCGAAGATCGTGACCAACGATTTCAATTTGAATAAGGTTGCGGCGCTGCAGGGGATCGAGATTCTGAATGTGAATCAGCTGGCGAACGCGTTGAAGCCCGTGGTGCTGCCCGGTGAGACCATGCGCGTATTTATTTTGCGCGAAGGGAAAGAATACAACCAGGGCGTGGCGTATCTGGATGACGGAACGATGGTGGTGGTGGACGGGGCGCGCAAGATGATCAATAAGACGATCGATATCACGGTGACTTCGGTGCACCAGACGACAGCGGGAAAAATGATTTTCGGGCGTTATGACGAGCGCGGCGAGCAACAAATTCCTCGCGCGACGGGGCCGCAAGGTGCGCCCCATGCTGAACCTCCATCGGCGCCTCGGGCGAACGAAGGTTCTACACCTGGGGGCGAGCGGCCGGCGCGGCCACTTTATCCTGAAGCTGGACGGGGTTAGCCGCGGCGGATTTAGATCGCCGGCGATCCGCGGTGCTTCAGCAATGGCGCACAGAAGTGCGCCACTACTAAGGCTTCCCCGTATGCGTGCGTGCCGCTTTGCGCATTTTTCCACCCGTGGCTCCACTCCCTGTGCGTAAGCAAGAGTGCCTGTGCTGGGCCGCTGTATTGCGATAGACTGTCTTCCCTCTTATGGGCCGAGTCGCTGCCATCATTCCCGCTGCCGGTCTGGGCACCCGCATGGGCGCCGAAATGCCGAAGCAATTCCTCGAGCTGGATGGAATGCCGCTGGTGATTTTCACGCTGCGCCGGCTGGCGGCTTGCAGTGCCATAACTGATTTTTTCCTTTCCACACGCGCGGACGACGTAGTGTCTTTGCAGGATAAAGTTGCGAAGGCTGCGTTGGGACGGCCGGCGCGCGTTGTGCATGGCGGCGACACGCGGCAGCAATCTGTCGCGAACGCACTGGCACAGGTGGACCCTGCCACCGAGGTGGTGCTGGTGCACGACGCGGTGCGGCCGTTTGTGACGGTGGAGCAGATTGATCGAGTGATCGTGGAGGCGCGCAAGCGTGGCGCGGCGATTCTGGGCATTCCGGCGATTGATACGGTGAAAGAAGTGAAACGCGCGACCTTGCCGGAAGATATGGCGCTGATCACGACGACCATACCGCGCGAACGGATCGTGCTGGCGCAGACGCCGCAGGCATTTTCTTACGCGCTGCTGCGTGACGCGTTTCGCAAGGCGCAGACCGATGAGATGCTGGCGTCGGATGAATCGGCGCTGGTGGAACGATTCGGGCATGACGTGTTTGTGGTGCTGGGCTCGGAGCGGAATTTCAAGATTACGCGGCCGGCGGACATGGATTTGGCGCGATTTTATCTGGAGCAAGAACGTAAAGCGGCGCGGTCATGAATTCTTGCGTGAGAATTTCGGAACTCAGAACTAAGGAAGCTTAATGACACGTTCGGGAATTGGATACGATTTGCATCGGCTCGCCGCGGGACGAAAGTTGATGATTGGCGGCATCGAGGTGCCGTTCGATAAGGGGTCGGTGGGCCACTCGGACGGCGATGTACTGGCGCACGCTTTGTGCGACGCGTTGTTGGGGGCGGCGAGCCTTGGGGACATCGGGACGCATTTTCCGGATACGGATCCGAAATGGAAGGGCGCGGCGAGTCTTTTGTTTCTAGAGCACACGCGGAAGCTGCTTGATGAGCGCAAGCTGCGTATCAGCCACCTGGACGCGGTGGTAATTTGCGAGCGGCCGAAACTGGGGCCGCACTTCCCTGCCATGCGGGCGGCGCTGGCGAAATCGCTGGGAATTGCGGAGGAGCAGATCAATCTGAAAGCGAAGACGAATGAAGGCACAGGCGAGATTGGGCGCGGCGAGGCTATTGCGGCGCACACGATTGCGACGTTGGAAGGTTGAACTCACCGAAGAGACGCAGAGAGAACTTAAGAGAGCAGTGACACCTTAAGGCCGGGGCTCGCGCCCCGCGCCACGGCGGACCGGATAGCGATGAACTGGCTAACGGGATTTCATGCAGTGGAGGAGGCGCTGGCGGCGGGGCGGGCGCTGGACCGCATAGTCATCGCGCGCGGGCGGCACGGCGAGCGCGTAGAGGCAGTGGTGCAGCTGGCGAAGGCCAAGGGCGTGCCCGTGCGGTTTGAAGATCGCGTGCAGATTGATCGCCTGGTGGGGTCGCGCGAGCACCAAGGAGTGGCGGCGCTGGGCGCGGCGAAACCTGCGATGGGGCTGGAAGATTTGTTGGCCGCGCAGACGCCGCATGGATTGTTGGTGCTGCTGGATGGCGTCGAGGACCCGCACAATCTGGGTGCGGTTGTGCGGACGGCGCTGGCCGCGGGCGCGAATGGTGTGGTGATTCCGGAGCGGCGGGCGGCGGGACTGACTGATACGGTGGAGCGCGCGTCGGCGGGCGCGCTGGCGCATTTGCCGATCGCGCGGGTGAAGAACCTGGTGCGCGCGATGGAAGAGATGAAAGAGGCGGGCTATTGGCTCGTGGGGCTCGACGAACGTGCAGAACAAAAATATACGGAAGTGGATCTGAAGGGTTCGATTGGGATTGTATTGGGAAGCGAAGGCGAAGGATTGCATGAATTGACGCGCAAGCGCTGCGATTTTCTGGTTTCGCTGCCTACGGCTGGGCCGGTGCGATCGCTCAACGTTTCCGTGGCCGCTGGGGTGATGTTATTTGAGGTGGTGCGCCAGCGTGGGCAAACAAAATCAGAGTCACCACAGATGAACGCAGATAAAACCCCTAAGAGATAGCTGCTCAAACCCTTCGACATTTTCGGCTTTGACTTTTCGATAAACTCTTCGTCCGACGCCAAAATTTTACTTGTCGTACTTCAGTAGCGAAAATACGTGGATGCCCGGGAGCTTGGCGCGGCCGCTGAGGAACGTTAGTTCTACGGCGAAGGATGCGCCGGCTACTTTGCCGCCGAGTTGCTCGATCAGCTTGACGGTGGCTGCGGCGGTGCCGCCAGTGGCGAGGAGGTCGTCGCAAATCAGGACGGTCTGGCCGGGCTTGATGGCGTCTTGGTGGAGCTCGAGCTGGTCGGTGCCGTATTCGAGTTGATAGGTGACTGATGAAGTTTTTCCGGGAAGCTTTTTTGGTTTGCGGACGGGGACGAAACCGGCGCCGAGACGATACGCCAGCGCGGGGGCGAAAATAAATCCGCGGGCTTCAATGCCGGCGACGATGTCCACTTTCGTGCCGTTGTATTGGTCGCACATCTGATCAACGAGCGAATGAAAACCGGTTGGGTCCTTCAGCAGGGTGGTGAGGTCGTAGAATAGGATGCCCGGCTTTGGGTAATCGGGGATTTCGCGGATCAGCGCTTTCAGGTCGTTCATTCTTCTCCTTCGTTTCGCAATGCGATTTCGGGCTGACTCAGCAAATTATTCACGCGAAGACGAGTGTTGCTGGTTGCGCGTTAGTATTCGATCGAGAATTTTTTTACGAATTCCGGATTCAGCGGCGCTTCTTCTTCGGCGACACCTGAGACCGAGGCGCCTTGGGGCCCGCGTTCCAGCTCGCTGCGAAATTCGGCAAGTGTGGAAGCGCTGCCAGCGGCGTAAACCTCGACGCGGCCATCCGGCAAGTTTCGCGCATAACCGGTAAGACCTAGACGCTGCGCCATGCGCATGGCGAAATATCGGTAGCCGACACCCTGCACGATTCCGCTGACGAAATAGCGCCTGGATTCGCGTGATTGCGGCGTATCTAGCATGGCCGATGCGGAAGCATAATCCGCAAACGCGTGATTTTAACAGAGGCGCGGGGAGCAAAGGAGCGGGATTTTTGTGCGGTTGCTTAGCTATTGATGAGCTGCGGTAATTCCGGGGACCGCGCTAAACTGTCCGAGCCTGGCGAGCAGCATGATTGCGGGCGCCGGCGAAGCTTGATCGGAGTTAGACGCTGGCCGCTCGGTTTGCATCCAACGATTGATGATGAGGTATCTCAAGATGCCCGGAAATTTGCGGTCAGTGGCGCGATGCCGAGCGTTCCGGTGGGCATTGGCGGCGATTGCGGCGCTGTTGTGCAACGCGCGCGCCCTGCGTGCGCAAGACCCGGGGCCGCAAGCGCCGCCGCCGACGTTCAAAGTGGAACGCATTCCAGCGGAGCCGCATCCAGGGCCGCCGCCCTTGCCGGTGGAAGAGATCATTCAGAAATTCGCGGCGAATGAAGACGTGATGAAGAAGGCGTATGACTCCTACGACTTCACGCAATCTATCCGGTTGGATGAGTTGAGTGATCCAGGCGGCAAGTTCAGCGTAACCGGCGAGGTGTACACGAAATCCGACGGGCTGCGTTATATGCGCGTCACGAAACCGGCCGAGTCCACCCTTAAGCTGATGCATTTTTCGCTGGAGGACGTGCGAGTGATTGCCAGCATGCCGGAGTTTCCACTGACGACGGAAGAAATCGAGAACTACAATTTTAAGTATGCGGGCCAGGAAAAGCTGGACCAGTTGAACACCTATATTTTCCAGGTGAAGCCGAAGATGTTGAGTCGCAAGAAGCGGTATTTCGAAGGCGTGATCTGGATTGACGATCACGATTTTGCGATTGTGAAGAGCTACGGAAAATTTGTGAGCGAGCTTGAGGGAAATGGCACGGCGCTGCCGTTCACAATGTTCGAAACCTACCGTGAAAATTTCCAGAGTAAGTATTGGCTGCCGACTTACACGCGGTCCGATGATTACTTCAAGAGCGAAGGGAACGAAGACATGCCGTTGCGGTTGGTAGTACATTCGACTGATTTCAAGGTGCGCGCGGCTGGGGTGAGCGGTGCAGCCACGGCACCGCCCGTGGCAGATTCTTCAAGCTCGTCTTCGAGCGTTCCTTTGACTCCTCCTCGGTGATAATTTCCGCGGTTTCCAGTACACGCAATCTGATCGGGGCGCTGCATGAGGGGAGCGGGCCGGCTTCACGACATGGAGCGCAAATACCGCGGAAGTTCCTGGACCGAGTTCAGGAGCACTTCGGGTTTGGCGGCGCGGAGGCGAGCGGCGGTGGGAAACGGGCCAAGAACGCCGATGGCGCGCACTCCGGCGCGGCGAGCCATTTCGATGTCTTCAGCCGTATCGCCAACGTACACGCAATCCTGCGGATCTCGGCGGAGGCGTTTGAGCGCCAGTTGCAGCGGGGCCGGATGCGGTTTTTTCTTCGCGGCGTCTTCGCTGCAAACGCACGCGGAGAAATAACCGGCGAGTTCGAGCTGGCGCAGTTGGCGGCGCACGCGCTGGCGATTTCCGCTGGTGACGATGCCGAGGTCATATTTCTGAGCGAGGAGCCGGACGACGCGGCGCGCGCCTGCGAGCAGCGGAGGGTTTTCCAGTTTGTAGGCGCGCATCCAGAGGCGATCGGCTTCGAGCCATTTGGAGCGCGGGAGCATTGCGGCGCGGTAAACGCGCAACCAATTAGGAGAATAGTGCTGCGCGAGTTCGCGCTCGGTCCAGTTGATACCCATAGCATGAAACATCCAGAGATAGGCGCGGAGGTCGGCTTTGTAGGAATTCAGGAGCGTGCCGTCCCAGTCGAAGAGGACTGCGCTTGTGGGGAACGGTGCGATTTTCACGGCGTCGGAATCGTATCAGACCTCAGCGATTGCGAAAAATGAGGGAGTGGGAGTGCGACACGCGCACGATTGAGAAGAAATCCACGCTGGGTGGCGGAAAAGCAGGTTTCGTCGTTGCGAGCAGACACCGGGCGACACGCTTTCGAGTGCTGTAAACTCTGAAGCCGGACTCAGTGGCTGCGATAGCGCAGTGGCAGAATGTCGTCGCGGCGCAGCGCGAAGTCGTCGAAGGTGGCGGCGTAACCACGCCAGCCGGGCATATCCACTTCTTCGGCGCGAACGATGTGGGCTGCCGTGCACATTTGTACGCTGCCTTGGCCCAGCGGGCGCTCAATGAGCGCGACTTCGAGTTCGATGGCCGTGCCAGGCTGAAAATCGCGGGGAGCGAGGAAATATACGCCGCTCGAGCTGATATTGCGGGTTACGAGCGTGACGGGAATGGGCTCAAGGTGATTGCCGACGCGCGTGAGACGAAGTGGTAGCGAAAGGGACGCGCGCGGATTGTTGCGGCGTTCGCGCGCGACGCCGATAGCGTGCGTGGGCACTCTCGCGAAACGCTGTGGCCCAGGCTTCCCTGCTGGAGATGCAACGCTTACTGTGTGGCTTTCAACTTCACGCAGCGGCGACACAACCGACCGCGGCCCCTTCCAATCCGGAGCAGCCCCCATGTATCCCCCAAGAACAGCCTAACTTCCCCCCCGGCAGTAGACCGAATATGCGCGGACTCGGGAACCGCGTCAAGGGAAGTGATGGGCAGGTGCTGTATTATACAACAGCGGGGAATGTGTCAATAGTTATGATTCAGCGGGAGTTGCGGTGGATGAGCGGCTACAAGGCGGATTCTTGGCGTTTGTGGTTTGTTCGCCGAGCGCGAAAGACAACCGAAAAGCGAAGGGATGTTCGCCTTCGGCACATCGAACATTGTTGAGACAGACGTGAGAAATTTCGTTTTTGGATTTCGCACGCTAGAAACGGATAGCGGCTTCGATTGGGTTTCGCTAGTTTAGGTGCGAGAGCGAGGCTCACTATGATTGAACTGATGGCCAGAACTTCTAATCCGAATTTCAGCGCGGTGCAAGCAATGCAGCCCGACGAAAAACTTTGGCAGGCCGTGCAGGCGCGCGATCGCAGAGCGGACGGCGCGTTTGTGTACGCGGTGCGATCCACGGGAATTTATTGCAGGCCGTCGTGCGCTTCGCGGAAACCGCGACGGGAGCAGGTGGAGTTTTTCTCGCTGCCGGAAGCGGCGGAGCAACAAGGATTCCGCGCTTGCCTGAGATGCCGGCCGCGATTGGCGCGGTTGCGAGACCCGCGCGCCGCGGTGGTGGCTCGGGTTTGCGCGGAGATCGAGGCGCATATTGACGCGGATGGCGGGAAGATTGGGGATGGCGATGGGCGCGAGATGCGGATGACGCTGGGTACGTTGAGTGCAGTTGCGGGAATGAGCGCGCATCAACTGGAGCGCGCGTTTCGCAGCGTGATGGGAATTTCACCGCGGCAGTATGCCGATGCGCGGCGGATGCGGCGGCTAAAATCCAGCTTGAGAAAAGGAGACGACGTGACTACCGCACTTTACGATGCAGGATTTGGATCAAGCAGCCGATTGTACGAACGCGCTCCGGCGCAATTGGGAATGACGCCTGCCACCTACAGGCAGGGAGGCGCGGGGATGAAAATTCATTACACGATCGTTAGTTCACCGCTGGGACGATTGCTCGTTGGTGCGACGGACCGCGGGATCAGCGCGCTGTACTTGGGAAAAGATGACGGGCCGCTGGAAAGCTCGTTGCGCAAGGAATATCCGCGCGCGGAGATTCAGCGCGACAGGAACGGCTTGGAGGGATGGGTGGGGAAAATACTGGAGCACTTGCGCGGGCGTGAACCGAATCTGGATCTGCCGACCGACGTCCAGGCGACTGCGTTTCAACGGCGGGTTTGGGAAGAACTGCGGAAGATTCCGTACGGGACGACGCGAACGTACAGCCAGGTGGCGCGGGCGATCGGCAAACCGACGGCGATTCGAGCGGTGGCGCGGGCGTGCGCCATGAATCCTGTCTCCGTCGTGGTGCCGTGCCATCGCGTGGTGCGCGAAGACGGCAATCTGGCAGGGTATCGCTGGGGGCTGGAGCGCAAGCTTGCGTTGCTTCAGCACGAGTCAGCCGGCCGCGCTGAAAAGAAACAGAGGAAAGCCGTGAAATAGGGGTCAGCCCTGAGGTTTGACCTTCTCGGTGCCCTTGGGCCAGTGTGGTTTGAAGTGCGCATCGCCAACGTCGGGGTTGCGCACGATTCTGGAATAGCGGATGACGAAGTAATCCCCGGAACCGGTCTCATTGAACTGCTGCTGCACTGGAAGCCAAGAAGTCTCGTCGAACCAGATTTGAATTTTGGAGATTTGATTGCGCGCTTCCTGAGACTTGGGAGTCAGTTCGAGCTCGACGGTCTTTTTTTCGTCCACCGTCGGCTCACCTAGCAGCGTAACCAAGTACGACTTCTGAAGTTCCTTCCCCTGCGTTCCGAAACCGAGTAGCAGGTACTGATCTACCTGGGCGCGATGCTGCGCGAGATTGTACTCCTCGACACGTTTCAAACCTGGAGTGTAGATATACAGATTGTCGCCCGTGCGCAGAATCGTGCGCGCGTCGGGGGGCTTCATTTCCAGAAGCATTTTGTCGTCGTGAACGAGGATAGTGCCGGCTTCGGTGGAGCGATCGTTAACCACGACGGTGACTTTAGTGCGCTCGACATCGGCCGACAGGCTGTGAAAACCTCTTGCGGAGCGATCGAGTTCTCTGAGTGTGCTATCGAGCGTAGCTGGGCTGTGGTTTTGACCAGCGGCAGGCCAAGCTTTTACGCAGGCTGTCGAAACTATGGCGGCTAGCGCAATTCCCAATACGAAACGTTTTACGATCAAATCGTGCCCCCACTGAATGGTCGGTGCGTTAGCGAAGCGTTCATAATACTACAGGTGGTTAGACGTGGTGGGGGGCCCGGCGGGTTCCATGCAGGTGGTGGGATTGGGAGGAAATGTTACATCAGTGGGGACGGATGTACGGTGACATCGTAGTACAGGATCGAACCGTCTTGGGCGGACACGGGTTCGATATGCACAACCTGGAAAGTCTGGTCTTTTAATTCATCAACGGTGCGGGCGAGAATATCGTGAGTTTCGCGTTCGAGTTCAGGCGTTGCCCGGGCAGTGCGCTTTTCCGCTGGGAGCGCGGTGGCATCGAGCCGGTAGGTGTGCGTCTGATTCGCAGGATTTTCGGATTGCAATTGCACTTTGGAAGCAAACGCAGCGGTAGATTGGGGCTGGTCGTGGAACCAGCGCGTTGGGGTGACCAGCACGAAGATAATGATGAGGACTACGGCGAGATCGTACGGCCAACTGCCACGCTCATAGGACCAGAAAATGGTGCGGACAATACCTCGCCATAAGGTGCGCATGTCAGTGAACCGAGGAGCCGTCCACAACTTCGCCGTCACGCATGTGCAGGACGCGATGCCCGTAGGCGGCGGCTTCGGGATTATGCGTGATCATGACGATGGTTTGGCCGAGATCTTGATTGAGTTGACGGAGAAGGCCGAGGACGGCTTCGGAGCTTTTAGTGTCGAGGTTGCCGGTGGGTTCATCGGCCAAGACAATTTTTGGTTCGCTGACAATGGCGCGAGCCAGCGCTACCCGCTGTTGTTCACCGCCGGAAAGCTCCGAGGGCTTGTGGTTCAGGCGGCCGCTTAGGCCGAGAAGGTCCGCGACGACCTGGAACCGGTGCGGATCGAATCCATTTCCGTGAATGTGCTGGGCTAGAGTGATGTTGTGGTACGCATCGAGAGTGGGAAGCAGATTAAAACGTTGAAAGACGAAGCCGACTTTGTGACGGCGCAGCAGAGTACGCGCGGAATCGCTCATCGTGGTGAGGTCGTTGCCATCGAGAAGGACGCGTCCGGAGGTGGCCTGCGCGAGGCCGCCAATCACGTGCAGCATAGTTGATTTGCCGCATCCAGAAGGGCCCATGATGGAGACGAATTCGCCAGGAAAGATATCAATGCTCACGCCGCGGAGGGCGGGAACTTCGACCTTGCCCTGACGGTAAACCTTCCATAGGTTTTCAGTCTTGAGTATGGGCTCCAACAGCCGCTCCCCTTCAAGCGTCAGCGAATCCGAGGACGGAAATATTCTAGTCGCCTTTAGCATTTCTGCCTAGCACGGACAGGCGGGCGCGAATTCGCCCGGATACTTGAATCGCAGCGGAAAAGTGAGGTCAGGTTATTCGTAAGCCAGAGCCTCGACGGGATCTTTGCGGCTGGCCATCCAAGCGGGATAGGCAGCGCCGAGCAGGCCGCCGACGAGGGCAATCAGGCCGGCGCGCAGAACCCATAGCGGCGTAATTAGGATCGTGAGCGTCGGGAACAACTTGATGAAGATTGCGCTCATAAGGAAGCTGAGTCCGACCCCGGCCATGGCCCCACCGATGCATAGCAGCGTCGTCTCGCTCAGAACGATTCGAACAATGTAGCCCTTGGACGCGCCCAAAGCTTTCAGGACGCCGATTTCGCGAGTGCGTTCGATGATGGTGGTGTACATCGAGAGAAAGATCACCAGGAATCCAATGACCACGGCGATTCCGATCATCACATTAATGAAGGCGGCGAGACCTGGGAGGTTCGAGGAGGTCATCAGCGACATGAGATCTCTCAGCGGGCGAACCTCGTAGCGAGGCAGAAGCTCCTTGATTTCATCAGTCACTGCCGGAGTGTGATCGGCACGATCACACTTAATGAAAAAGACCGAAGCCTTATCATGCGCGCCCCCCATTTCCTGAAGCGTGGAAAGGAATACGAAGAGCCGCGCTCCCTTGCCATGCTCGACGATGCCTACTACGTGAAAATCGTGATTGAAAAGCTGCAGGGTCTGGCCAAGCTTTATTTTTTTTGACTTGGCGTAGACGTCGTCCACCAGGATGTCGTCGAGCCCCCGCAAATCGTGGCCTTCGTGGAAAACGAATCCACCGGTAACAGCGTTGAAGCTCGCCTTGTCAATGCCGTAAACGATTTCGATGCCGCTCGTATTGAACTGCGTCAGTACCGGGGCGACGGCCTGCACGTATTCGAGTTGCGCCAGCTTATCTGCGATCGCGATGGGCATAGGCGCGCCGCTAAAGGCCATCAGGTAAGAAGCCTGAGGCGGCTGTACCATGATGTCCGCGCCAACGCCTTCAATGCGCTTCGCGGATTCCGAGAGCAGGCCGCTGGTGAGACCCACGACGATTATGACGAGGGTGACCTCCACGGCTACGGCGAGCACCGTGATGAACGTGCGGAGCGGCCGATGCAGAACGTTTTGCGTAATCATGTAACGAATCATAAAGTGTTGGGGCGCTCAGGCTATTGTGAACGCGCTAGTGCTGCGGCTCCTTGCGACTTTGCCCAGAATCTTTGGGGCTATCTCCGCCGGCATTTTCGCCGAGGTTGACCAAATCCGTGCCGGGCGGCTGCGGCAGGGAGAAGCGGTCTGGAGCAATCGGCTCGTTCACAATAAGCTTGTTGACGGTAATCTGCAATTGGTAGTCGTCGCTTGGCCGGGTGACGTTGATCTGCCACGGATAGCTGGTGGCAGCCGTGCTTTGCCAATTTGCGTACGCCACGTCCGAAGCCACCTTACCACCAGCGCCAAAATTCTCGATCCTTGACACGTGCAGACCCGCGCGATCGAACCAAATTTTCCGCGCAATTTCCCAGTTGGCCGGTGGGTCCTGGGAACTCCCTGGTTGGTCCGCGGTGAAGCTCGTGGCATCACTGGGGCCGGCTGGTGATCGCGAACTTTCCGATCTGACAACCGTTAAAATGTAGAATCGCGCCGCGCCTTCAGCCGCTTCCTCGAATAAAACTGGCGTACTTTCAGTGATGGCCGGCCAGAAGAGCGCGTCAACCAGATGTTGCGGCCGGAGATTTTCGATCGGTTTCTCCGCACGCCGTTCCAGATTGGCCGGGCCGACGATAAATTTATTCTTCGACGGTATGTAGATGTTGAAAGTCGAGCCGTCGCTGACCATGTCGAAGATATTCTTGCCAACCACCGGGGCTTGGCCGATCACACGAACGCTGGCGGGCCTGGAAGCCAGAATAAAACCGTTCACTTCGTGGTATTGCTCGATCACGCCCGAATACGCGGAACCCGCCGTGAGCTTCATCGTCACGCCAGCGTTGATAAACTGGATCGCTTGCGCCTGATGATTGTAAGCGTCGAGTAGTTGCTGTTTTGTCGCGGTCTGCAGGGGCCCCGGCGCCTGCGACGGCTTGACGACGGTCTTGTGGCTGACGGCACAGCCGAAGGCAGAGGTGAGCAGCACTGCCAAGGAAGCGATCCGGACAGCGCGTTTAACGATTGTATCGGCAATTATATTGGGCCAGCCTATGAACACAAAGTATGCAATCTAACAGCGGCGCACATGGGTGTCAACGAAACAGGAATGTGCTTGGAAATGCTCGAATGTGTTTGCGTGTACTTCGGAGTGCTGGTAAGCAAGCAAGCGGCCAAGATGCTAGAATCCCGGTTTTGCATGGAGCGCTGGAATGTTCAAGAAGGTCCTGATTGCCAATCGCGGTGAGATTGCGGTGCGCATCGCGCGAGCCTGCCGGGAACTGGGTGTGCGCGCCGTTGCCGTATACAGCGACGTGGATCGCGCATCACTGCACGTTCGGCTGGCGGACGAAGCGTACCCGATCGGGCCGGCGCCCTCGCGCGAAAGTTATTTAGCGATTGAAAAGATTCTGGGCGTGGCGCGTTATGCCGGCTGCGACGCGATTCATCCCGGCTACGGTTTTCTGGCGGAAAATCCCGCGTTTGCACGCGCGTGCACGGATGCAGGGATTACGTTCATCGGGCCCTCGGCTGGCGCGATGGAGCAGTTGGGCTCGAAAACTGCCGCTCGGCATATCGCGCGGGATGTAGGAGCGCCCACCGTTCCCGGCACGCTGGACCCGATCAAAGGCGCGGACGACGCGGTAAAAATTGCGCGAGAGATTGGTTTTCCAGTGATTTTGAAGGCGGTGGCGGGCGGCGGAGGCAAAGGGATGCGCAGCGTCGCGAGTGAGAGTGAACTTGCGTCCGCTTGGCGCGATGCAGCGTCCGAAGCGCAGAACGCTTTTGGCGACGCGCGACTGTACATGGAAAAATATTTAGAACGCCCGCGACACATCGAGATTCAGGTGCTGGCGGATCATCACGGACATTTTGTTTATTTGGGAGAGCGCGAGTGCTCCGTGCAACGAAGGCACCAGAAAGTGATTGAGGAGGCGCCGTCTCCGTTTATGACGCCGGAATTGCGAAAAGCCATGGGCGAGGCGGCGGTGAAGCTGGCGCGCGCCGGGAACTATACGAATGCCGGCACCGTGGAATTCCTGGTGGACCCGCAGCGAAAGTTTTACTTCCTGGAGATGAACACGCGGCTGCAAGTGGAGCATCCCGTGACGGAAATGGTGACGTCGCTAGATCTGGTGAAGTTGCAGATGCGCATCGCGGCCGGCGAACCGTTGCCATTTAGCCAGGAGGAAATTGAATTGCGCGGCCATGCCATCGAGTGCCGCATTTATGCCGAAGATCCGGACAATAATTTCTTCCCGTCGCCTGGGAAAATCGTGGATTGCAGAGTTCCGACCGGTCCTGGGATTCGGTTGGATGAAGGGATATACGCGGGCTGGACAGTGCCAAACGAGTATGACCCGATGTTGGGTAAGCTGATTGCGTGGGGCGGCAATCGCGAAGAATCGCTGGCGCGAATGGGGCGGGCTCTGCAGGAATATTACGCGAGCGGGATAAAGACCAACGTCCCGCTTTTTCGCCGCATTCTGGCCAGTCCCGATTTTCAGAAAGGCGCGATTTACACGCGCTGGCTGGACGATTTTCTGAGCGCCGAACCAGTTGCGCCGACTCGCCAGGGTGACGAACAAGACGCCCAGGCCGAGCACGCTGCAGCAATTGCCGCATTTCTTTGGCACGCATCACTTACGGGTGGCGCGAACGCATCCGAAACCCACGCCGCTGCTGAATCGCGGTGGAAAACGGAAAGCCGGCGGGAACAAGTGAATCGCGAGGCACAGGCTTGACCACGTCGCGTGAGCATGAGCGGAGCATTGTGAATCTACAGATTGAGATTGCTGGAAAAAAGTGCCGCGTGGAGATGACGCAAGCGGGCGAGCGGCCGGTATGGACGATTGACGGACAGCGTCTGGAAGCTGATGCGATTGAGGTGTCGCCCGGCATCTACTCGATCCTGATAAACGGAAAATCGTTCGAAGTGCGCTTGGAGCGCTTGGGTACCGAGCTGCGCGCCATGACAAGCGGCCGGGAATTCAGAATTGCAATTCCGGACGAACGCGAATGGCGACGCAAGCGTGGCAGCGCGATCGAGGCCGAGGGCCGCCAACAGGTATTGGCGCCGATGCCCGGGAAAATCGTACGTGTACTGGTGAAGACGGGCGATGCGGTTCGGGCGGGGCAAGGGCTGTTGGTGGTGGAGGCGATGAAGATGCAGAACGAGATTCGCGCGCCAAAATCCGGGATGATTGACCGGGTGGCCGTGGTGGAAGGCCAAACCGTGAATGCGGGCGAGATGGTAGCCATCGTCAGCTGAGCGACGGTTTCAGATTCGTTACTAGTAACCCTTAAGTTCCCTTTTAATTTTCGCGTCTTGGTTCGATGGCTTGGCCCGGTGAAAATGATTGCAATCCGGGTAGGCGACCCGAATCTGCAGCACAGGCAAACTTGGGGGATTCGGAATGTTTTCACACGTGCATTTCGCTGCGGCCGCAGCATGGCTGTTATTCGCAATCGTCGGGTTGCTATGGACGATGGCATGCGCGCTGACGGCGGCGAAGATGGAAACGGAAGGCTTCGCGTTCTGGAAGGGATTCCTCGCCGTCCTGTTGCTGAGCCCATTGGCAGGACTGATCGCGATTTTCATCGGCCGGATGCTTCGTCCGGGCCGTCCTCTGGCGCACACAGTTAGCCGCGGTTAAATTTCGGCAATCACGGAAAATCCTGAATCGACCACTCCTGGATTTTCGCTGCGATTTACGGTTTATTTCGAGGCGGGAAGCTTACCTGCAGATTCCAGTATTTGCCGAGCGAGATAATTGGTGACGCGCGAATCGTCGCGCGCTTCGATCATGTATGCCGAACGCAAGAGTTGCTCCTTGCGATTACGCAGCATGTCACGGATGGACTGTTGCACTTGCGGATCGGAAAGCTCGCGTTGGCCGGCGGGCTCTTTGGCGATTAGCTTCAGAATGCGGTATCCCCCGTTTTTCACACCGATGGGTTGCGTCACGTCGCCGGGCCTCATCGCCAGAACCGTCTTCTTCAACAGCGGGTCGGATTGATTCAACGCAGACTCCGGCACGAAGCCGAGGTCGCCGCCTGTCGCTGCCGTGGAATCCTCCGAATAATCCATTGCGAGCTGGGAAAAATCCGCGCCGCTTTCGAGTTTTTGCTCAATCAGGCTGATTTTTCGCTTGGCTTCGGGCTCGCTGGTGGCCTTGTCATTCTTGCGATTATGCACCGCGGAATCGGGATGCGGCGTAACCACAATTTGCGCGATGTGAAACTGCAGTTCGGCCACGTTGAATTGCGCACGGTTCTTATTGTAGAAGTCGAGGACGTCCTGGTCGGTGATCGAAATCTTCGCAACGACTTCGCGATTCAGCAACTTCTGGACGGAAAGCTGGCGTCGGATGTCTCCCTTTAGATCATCCACCGTAAGTTCAGAGTCCTTTAACTTTTTCTGGAACTCTTCCTCGGTGAAAGGGCTCTTGGATTCGGTGAATTTGTCTTCTACTTCCGCATCGCTGGCGACCAGATTCAATTTGTTGGCGCGCTCAAGCAGAATTTCGTTGTTCACGAGTTCATCGAGGATATTCAGCTTGAGGGACAGAGCTTCTTCCTGAGATGGCGCGGGGCCTTCCGCGTTGACGCGCGTGCGGAAATATTTCTCTACCTCGGCGCGCTGTATCTCTTTGCCGTTCACGACGGCCCAGACGTCTGGGCCGGGCGCGGTTTCTTTCTTGCAACCGACGACGCACACACCCGCGGCTAGGAGTGCGAGTGCCAAGATTCGTCGTGACAAGCAGGACTCCTTCCAGAGGAGGGCCGACTTCACGCGGCCTTTTGAACGCGGCCAGAACGGATGCAGGAGGTGCAGACGCGGACGTGCTTGCGAGCGCCTTTGATCACAGCTTTGACGCGCCTTAGATTGGGATTCCAGCGGCGCCGCGTAACGTTGTGGGCGTGGCTGATCGCGTTTCCATACAGCGGCTTCTTGCCGCACAGTTCACATGCTAGTGCCATTGTTGCGTCGCTCCAGACAGATCCAATTGTCGAGTTACTTGCGCATGTATGTTAGCAGAGTCTGTGCATAGCGGGAAGGGTTTTGGCCGCAGTGGCGAAGGATGTAAGGACTTGAGTTGAGCTCGCACGGTTTGGAATTCGCTGTCATCGTCAAATGGTTCTTACGGGGAAATCCCGCACCTTGCTGCTTTCGGATTGGTTTGGCAGTCCGTAGTTTTGCGTATGAGCTGTGAATTTCTGAACTGACGCAAAGTTCGCGCGGCCTTCAGGCTGCGTTCAAATAGCGCCCGCCGCAGTGCCATTCTTGATTCGGGAAAAGTACGGAAACGTTGGTACCTTCGTACCGTTGACCGCACACAATCCGAAACGCTAATTTGAAGAGCACGATCTCGAAAGGCTCGAAAACAGCCAAGAGGCAGGGGTGTGTACCGTTTAGGCACACTCCCCGAAAATTTACCTCTTGACGGCAACTAAATACTTATAGACTCCGCCGCGTAGTGTCCCTACTCGGAGGGGTCCATGAGTAAGTGGTTAGTTGTTACGGTTTTGGCCATGCTGGTATTGGCCAGCGCCGTAGGTCTGAAGGGTATTACAGTTGCAAGCACGTCAGCTCCTGTGCCGCCCGCGCCTTGGGCAAGCACGTCGGCTCCTGTGCCGCCCGCACCTTGGGCAAGCACATCGGCTCCTGTGCCGCCCGCGCCTTGGGCTAGCACATCGGCCCCGGTGCCGCCCGCACCCTGGAACTAAAGTCAGGGAAGTCCCTGTAAAGGGATTGAGTGGGCAGGCGTCGGAATTGAATTGAGATGCTTGGACCACTCGATTACATGTTGTGGTTGGTAGGTTTCCTCGCGGAAATCGGCGTACTGGTGTATCTGGTCTCGCGCAGGCAGTTCTTCCGTAATTTCCCCATTGTTTTCTACATGTTGTGCGATGCACTGGTTACGTGTGGACTGTATTATTGCGTGCAGCACTTCGGTTTCAATTCGACCACTTATTCTTACTTCTACTATTACACCGACAGCGTCCTGAATATTTTGATGTTTTGCGTGATTATGAAGTTCTATCAAGAAACTTTCGCTGAAATGGGCGTCAGCCGGTATATCCGCGGAGCCGCGGTGCTGCTGATCGTTCTGACGGGTGTGTTCTCTTACGCGGTGGTACACGAGAATCGGGCTCATTTGGCGACCCATTTCGTTGTTGAAATGAGCCAGAATGTTTACTTTGTTGGGGTAGTTCTCACATATTTACTGTGGGGCGCAATCCTGAAGCTGCGCGAAACGCGGACCCGGCTGATCCAATTAGTGCTCGCGCTGGGAATCTACTTCAGTGCCAATGCCGGTTCCTACGCTCTGCGCAACCTTTTCCCGGGCCTGGAAGCGAACGTCTTGCGATGGATTCCGCCGCTGATGGGTGTGTGGTTGCCCGTGGCTTGGGCCTACACGTTTGCACACGTCCAAGAGGACGCCCGCTTGGAGCCGGCGCGATTGATGGTGAGGGCGCGATGATTGCGGCAGTCATCTGCGTAGTTTCGGCTGCGATTTTCCTGCAGTTCTTCGTGTCGTATTGCCGATCGATCCTGGCTTCGAGCAAGAACATCGCCCTGTCGGACCGCGTCCGCGAAGTGACCAGCATTGCGGATCACGAAGTCGCCGCCGATGACTTCAATCGTTTGCTGCAACTGGTCCGATTGTGCCCGGAACGTGGCGACGACCAGTCAGAGATTCGTGCCGTGGGAACTTATTACGGTTTGCTCGGAGCGCTGAATCGTGTTTCGCGCCCAGTGGCTCCGCGATTTGCGGTATGGCTTGAGCAGGAACGTCAGAGTTGCTCTTATTTTGCTGCTGTCGCGCTGGATAGGCGCATCTCCTACAGCCGAGATTTGTTCACGCAACAGATCACCGACCGTCTGTGATTTTCCGCCGTTCCCACGAGAGATTGATATCCTCGCAGTTTCGCCGGCCTCGACCCTGACCAATCTCACTGTTACCATGGCCATATCCTCAACTCGAGGGCGCCCGACAGCGCTAGGAAATCGGCCGATGCGAACCCCGCTAGAACAATCCGTGCTGGCGACCATTCGAACTTCGCGAATGTTGGCCCCTGGTGATCGTGTTGGCGTCGCTGTGTCCGGCGGCGCCGATTCGGTGGCGCTTTTGCGGCTGCTGGAACGTTTGCGCGACGAATTGGGAATCACGCTGGCGGTGGTGCACTTCAATCACGCTCTGCGCGGGGCCGAATCTGATGCCGATTCTGGCTTCGTCGCGGAGCTGGCGGGCGCGCTCGAATTGGAATTCCTTGCTGCGCGAGAGGATGTGGAAGCGGAGGCGTTGCGCCAAGGATGGAACCTGGAAGACGCAGCACGGCGGCTACGCTATGCATTTTTCGACCGAGTAATTGGCGAAGAGAAAGCCACGCACATCGCGGTGGCGCATACAGCGAACGATCAAGCTGAGACGGTTCTGGCGCATCTGATGCGTGGAACTGGGCCGACAGGCCTGGCGGGAATTTATCCCATTACTGGGGCAATCGTGCGCCCATTGCTCGGCACACGCCGGGAAAGTCTGCGTGAATATCTGCGCGCGAACGGACAGAGATGGCGGGAAGATTCGACGAATCGAGACGTGCGCCGGACACGCGCGCATATTCGCGAGAAGCTATTGCCAGTTCTCGAGCGCGATTTTTCCGGTGAGATTGTCGGGCACCTATGCGGGCTGGCCCGACTGGCACAGGAAGAAGGAAATTTCTGGGACGCGCTCGTGGAAGATCGATTCCGCGCTCTGACGCACAGGGGCGGTGGAGACGTTCGCGTCGCGGTACACGACGTGTTGACGCCGCTCGCACTGCAAATGGCCGGAGGACAGAATCACGCGTCACGGAACTGCAATGAATTCGGGCCCTTGCGCGTGCTTACGGAACGGTTGATTCGACGTCTTTATGAAGAGGTGCGGGGTGACCGGCGGGAATTGGGTGCAAGCCACGTCGAGCTAGTAATACACCTCGCTAGCAGATCCACTAGCGGCCACCACGCGGAGCTTCCTGGCGGAATTACCGTGCGTCGAACTTTCGGCGAACTGATTTTTTCCTGCGAAGAAGCTCCACGACAACGTACAGGCAATGGAACCGCGAAGCAGGCGAGCGCGTACGAGTATATTGTGAACCTGCCGTTGCGCAGCACGGCGACTGTTTCCATTCCGGAACTAGGAAAGTGCTTCCGGCTGAAAGTGATTGACTGGCCTGTGACAGAGAGCGACACTAAGAGGGACGCTAACGCCCTCGATGCAGACCTCCTGCGCTCTCCCTTGATTCTGCGGAATTGGAGGCCTGGCGACGCCTATCGGCCACAAGGTCGGCGCCACGAACGGAAGCTGAAGAGCATGTTCCTGGCCGGGCGTATTTCAAGTGACGAGCGTGCAGGATGGCCCGTGCTGGAAAGCGGTGGACGAGTGATTTGGGCTCAGGGGATGCCGGCTGCCGAAGACTTCCGCGCGAAAGAAACTACGCGGATGGGAGTAGTAATCGAAGAAGGCAGTTTCGAGAGCGACCGACTAAGTTGAGTACCTCATTATGCGGCTAAGCATCTAACATAGTGATAGCGCGGTGAGAACGGTTTTTCGCAATTATTTTGGTTAGGTTGCACAGGCGAGGTAATAAGGTGAATTCCACAGTCCGAACAATCTTATTCTGGCTCCTAATGATATTGCTGGCCGTGGTGTTGTGGAGGATGGCCTCGACAGGGGGGCAGTCGGCGCATGACGACGAACCCAACTATACGAATTTTCTGGCGAAAGTACAGGGCAACAGCGTCAAGGACGTAACGATTTATCTTTCGCCGAACAGCGCCGAATTGCAGGGGGAGTACCGCGAAGGCGGAAAATTCCGCGGCGTGACGGTGGCCAACACCGCGATTCCGGACATCACCAAAGCGCTGCAGGATCATAACGTTCTCTATAACTACAAGGAAGTGAAGAACGCGGATTGGCTGACTTTCCTCGTGAATTTCGGCCCGCTGCTGCTGCTGGTTCTGTTCTGGGTTTTCATGATGAAGCAGATGCAGGCGGGCGGAAACAAGGCGCTCAGCTTCGGGAAATCGCGTGCGCGGTTGCTGACGGCGCAGCAGAAGAAGGCGACGTTCAAGGACGTGGCGGGGATTGATGAGCCGAAAGAAGAGCTGTATGAAATCATCGATTTCCTGAAAGACCCGCAGAAATTCCAAAAGCTTGGTGGACGCATTCCGAAGGGTGTGCTGCTGGTGGGACCTCCAGGAACCGGCAAGACTTTGCTGGCGCGCGCGATTGCGGGCGAAGCGAACGTGCCGTTCTTTTCGATTTCAGGTTCGGATTTCGTAGAAATGTTCGTCGGTGTAGGCGCCAGCCGTGTGCGCGACCTGTTCGAGCAGGGCAAGAAGAACGCGCCTTGCATCATTTTCATCGACGAAATTGACGCAGTCGGGCGGCATCGCGGCGCGGGGCTGGGCGGCGGTCACGACGAGCGTGAACAAACTTTGAACGCGCTGCTGGTGGAGATGGACGGTTTTGAATCGAATGAAGGCGTGATCTTGATCGCGGCCACGAACCGTCCTGATGTGCTGGATCCCGCGCTGCTCCGGCCCGGCCGATTCGACCGGCGCGTGGTAGTGCCGCGACCTGATGTGAAAGGCCGCGAGGAAATTCTTCGCGTACATACGCGGAAAGTGCCTTTGTCCGAGGACGTGGATCTTTCAGTGATTGCGCGCGGCACACCAGGATTTTCCGGCGCTGACCTGGCGAATCTGGTGAACGAATCCGCGCTGTGGGCTGCGCGGCAAAACCGCAAATTCGTCGCGATGGTGGATTTCGAGATGTCCAAGGACAAAGTCCTGATGGGCGTCGAACGCAGATCCATGATTTTGTCGGATGAAGAGAAGCGAAACACCGCATATCACGAGGCCGGGCACGCGCTGGTAGCGGCGATGACGCCGGGCGCGGACCCGCTGCACAAGGTGACGATTATTCCGCGGGGCATGGCGCTGGGCGTAACGATGCAGTTGCCAATCGACGATAAACACACTTACACGAAGGAATTCCTCGAAGCGCAACTGGCCGTGCTGATGGGCGGGCGCGCGGCCGAAGAAATTTTCCTGCACCACATCACCACAGGTGCGGGGAACGATATCGAACGGGCCACCGAAATCGCGCGGCAGATGGTGTGCGAATGGGGCATGAGCGTTCTGGGACCCCTTACATTCGGCAAGAAGGAAGAAGCGATTTTCCTGGGACGCGAGATCGCGCAACACCGGGATTATTCGGAAGACACCGCGATCAAGATTGACGGAGAAGTTCGCAGCATCGTCACGAACGGCTACAGCAAAGCGCGCAATATTCTGGAGACGCAACGCGATAAGCTCGAGCGCATCGCGCAAGCTCTGCTGGATCGCGAAGTATTGGATGCCGTGGAATTGAAACTCTTGATGGAAGGCAAACCGCTGCCGGAGAAGATACCGCCTCCGCCGCCCGCCGCGCCGCCAGTACCGACGAAGGAACCGCAGTTATCACTGCGGCCTGAGCCGCGTCCCATTCCGGGCATGGCTAAGGGCGAAAAACCGGCTCCGGCTTAGATTCGTTCAAGCGGCGATTGGATTTTTACGAACCTCGTCTCGAAACGGACGAGGTTCTTTTTTTTGCGGCGGGCGCAATCGCGGAAAAGCCCGGGAGAGCGAGCTAGGAAGTGCGCACGAAGGAAGCCACGTTGAAGCGCGCGCTATACACGGAGCAGAGCGCGGGCGGCGCGGCAACCAGATGGATGGCGCTGCGAACGCGTTCTGGTCTGCAGGGGATGGTCATGCAAACAACGGCGCCAATTTGATGGCTGGTTGCGTAGTCGGACGGCAAAGCGGAACTGGTAAGAAGAATCACCGGAATGTGCTGCAAGCGAGGACAAGTTTTCACGATCGCGCACAGATCCTTGCCAGAGATTTCCTGGCCCTGGCACTCTGCCTCCGCGAGAATTACGTCGGGAGCCTCGCTGCTCAGAATGTCGAGCGCCTCTTTTGCTGTGGATACCGCCACCACATGGTATCCATCCTTTTCCAGTATTGCGCAAAGCGCACGCGAGGCCGTGGAATCCGATTCGACGCAAAGCACACGCACCTGGTTCGGAAAGGGCGAAGCCGGATTATTCCAGGAACTGTCCTCGCAAATTCCTGGCATAAATTGCAAGGCTAGGGCGTAGGTGTAGTTAGGCTGAAGCACATTGCGGACTACTTGCGCGTTGCGTGGCACGTTAATCGCAGTCGGCAGGCACCAATAAGGGCACGAAACGTGCAACCTTTGGCCAACCGAATATCCGCCGCGAGACGTGGACAACAGCAGGCCATCGCGCGAAACGTCGAGGCTGGTGACGAGATCTTCAAAGACCTCAATTGTTCCAACTCCGCCGCGAATCTGTACCGGGACGGAAAACATGCCGCGTTTGCGCTTGCGGCGTTCAGGCCCCGATTTCAGGCGTTCTACCTGGGACAGCTTTAGCGTGGTAACGAGTTCGGTTTGTGCGATCAATGTGGGTTCACTCACCTAGTGGCTGTGCAGCGCCGAGAATGAATGAAGAAAATGCTGTGCAAAAGATTCCGTGCCGTTTGCGAACAATCGCCAATCAATTGCTGGCCCGTTGAATCCAGAGCACTTTACCGAATCTCTCAGCGATACGTGATGTATGTATCGGCCGCTCTGGGGGAACCTTTAGCACGAGAAAGGCCATGGTGCTGGGGTCAGAGTCTTTCGGGCGATATCTGATACGCCAGAATTGGCGTAAAATGCGCTTATGACTCAGAAACCGTTGGACACGTTTACGATTGGTTGCCCGTGCTGCCAGGCGAAGCTCACCGTGGATCGCGAGATTGGGGTGGTGTTGTCGCACGTTCCGCCGCCGAAGCCGCCATCTTCGGTGGACCTGGACGACACAGCGGCGCTGCTGCGGCAACAGGTGGACGCGGTGGAAGCGAAATTCCGCGCATCCGTGGAAGCGGAGAAATCGAAGGAAGACGTGCTGGCGCGAAAATTCGCGGAGGGCTTGAAGAAGGCGAAGGATGGCCCGATCGAAAAACCTCTGCGCGATTTCGACCTCGACTAGACGCGCAATGCAACCGCGCGGGATTTTCCACGAGCGCTGCATGCATTGGCCGGCTCATCGCGTTGTGCTGCGTGGCCTTGCTCTCGCCAGCGCGCTCGTGTTTTTTTTGATCGTCCTTCCAGGCATTTCTCTGCAGGCTCAAGCTCAACAGAAGACAAAACTGCCGCGGCCGCGGCGCCTCGACGAAGACGTTACTTGGAAGCGCGATCCTGCAACAGGCGAGTTGAAGGCGATTCTGGCAGCGGGCGCGACGAACGGAGCTGGGGCGAAGGATTCGGGCGACGCGGGAACGTCAACGGGCCTGCACGCGATCTCGGTGGTCACGCAGATTGTTCCGGTGACGTGCAGCGTGATTGGCGCGGATGGCGTGGTGGTTCGTGGATTGCAGATTACCGATTTCCGGGTATTCGACGACGGCGTGCAACAGCCGCTCACGTATTTTGACGCTTCGACGGAATCTGCCAGCGTTGCAATAGTGATTGACGCCAGCCCCAGTGTTCTGCGCGAGTCTGACGAAATGCGGAATGCGGCGCGCGCGCTGGTGGATGCACTGTCGTCCGCGGATCGAACCGCTATCGTTGATTTTTCCGCGCACACCTACCTGCAGCTTCCCTTTTCCGGTGATTGGGGATTGATCCGCAAAGCAGTCGCGCGCGTGGACGCGCGGTCCTTACTGGATGATAAGGGCGGTTCGAATATCTATCAGGCAGTATCTCTCACGGCGCGCGAACTATTTGCGGGGCGCACCGGGCGCAAAGCGATCGTCTTGCTGACCGACGGGCAGGACAGCGGACTGGGCCTCACGCTCGATCCGAAAACGGCGGGGCCGCGGGCAGGTTGGCCGGCGGATCAGCTTACGTTTGACGACGTCACGCGAACGCTGGCCGCGGAAGATATCGAAGTGTTTGCGGTTTCCACCGAAAGCCGGCCAAAGATCATGACGCCGGCGTGGGTTCAGTTGCATGCGAGCCAAACACTTGTGACGTACTCAGCAGAAGGCTTGGGCATTCCCGCTTACACCTTGTACCTCGCGGAATTAGCGCGGCGATCCGGCGGCCAACTGTATTTCCTACGCGAGGCGGAAACACTCGCGGATACGTTCCGGCAGATCGCGCTGAAGATTCGCGCCGAGTACACCTTGGGGTTCGCTCCTGCGAACAACGCCAGCGCGCCGCCGCATCCTGGCTGGCACCAGCTGCGAGTGGAAGTGATTGATCATGGAGATCCAACCGTTGTGAATCGCTCCTCGTATTATCTGGCCGCGGCGCCTTAGTGCTCGCCTTTCGCCGTGATCCCATAACTCAGCTTCGTCCTAATGCGCTTGCGCTTAGGCTTTTGCGAAAAGCGTGATTCAATAGCGGACGATGTTCCACCGCCCACAATTTCAATTGCGATTACCCGCGCGCGCACTGGCGCTTGGTGAGCGCACGTTGGTGATGGGCGTGTTGAATGTGACGCCCGACAGTTTTTCCGACGGCGGGTTATTTTCGAATGTTGGGGCAGCGGTGGCGCATGCTCTGGCGATGGAAGCCGCCGGCGCCCACATTATTGACGTGGGAGGCGAATCCACACGGCCGGGGTCGCTGGGTGTTTCAGCAGAAACGGAATTGGAGCGGGTGTTGCCGGTGCTTGAAAAGTTGCGCGGCAAGATCCACATTCCCATTTCGGTGGATACCAGCAAATCAGAGGTGGCGGAAGCGGCGGCGGGGGCGGGCGCCGAGATTGTGAATGATGTGACTGCGCTGCGCAACGATCCGCGGATAGCGGAAGTAGCGAGGCGGCGGAAGTTGGCGCTCATCCTGATGCATATGCGCGGGAAGCCGCGCACGATGCAGAAAGCGCCATTTGCGCGCGATGTGCTCCGCGACGTTGCGAAGGACTTGCGACATGCAGTATTGGTGGCGCGGCGAGCGGGTGTGGCAAAGTCGCAAATTGTGCTAGACCCGGGAATTGGTTTTGGCAAGAGCTTCGAGCAGAATTGCGAACTGCTGGCGCGTTTGCCGGAGCTTGCGCGTTTGGGTTATCCGCTGCTGGTGGGCACATCGCGAAAGAGTTTCATCGGCAGAATGCTGGAGAAGAGTGAATTGCGCTCCGGCGCTGGAGCGGATCGAATCTGGGGTACCGCAGCCACGGTCGCGGCAAGCATTCTGCAAGGTGCGCACATCGTTCGTGTGCACGATGTGGCGGAAATGGCGCAGGTAGCGCGAGTTTCTGATGCGCTGGCGTCTCCACGTTTGATGCGCCATCGCTGAACTCGTAATATTTCGCGCGCACGAGATTTCTGGTGCGACTGAAACGCGTATTGAGCTCGTGCCACGGAGCAGCCCATCGAGTTTCTAGGACATTTTCGGCGCCTTACTGCGGTGCAGCGCAATACCTTTATCGCCTGTTTCCTCGGGTGGTCGCTGGATGCGTTCGATTTTTTCATTCTGACTTTCTGCGTCAGCGCGATTGCCACGGAATTTCACGCGCAGGTGTCCGCCGTCTTCGAAGCAGTTTTCCTGACGCTCGCAATGCGGCCCGTGGGTGCGTTTCTCTTCGGAATGATCGCCGATCGTTATGGCCGCCGGCCAGCGCTGATGATAGACATCATCGCGTTTTCAGTGTTCGAGCTGGCTTCCGCGTTTGCGCCGTCGCTGCATATTTTTTTGATCATGCGGGCGCTTTTCGGCATTGCGATGGGCGGGGAATGGGGCGTCGGCGCAGCGCTGGCGTTTGAGACCCTACCCGCGGAAAACCGCGGATTTTTCTCCGGACTGCTGCAGGAAGGATACGTGGTGGGCTACCTGCTGGCGGCGCTGATGTACTTCACACTATTTCATTTCGTCGGCTGGCGCGGAATGTTTGTGATCGGCGCGCTACCGGCCTTTCTGGTGATTTACATTCGCACGAAAGTGGAAGAATCACCCGCGTGGCAGCAGGGCCGCGGAGCTACCGTCGGAGTGCAGCGCAACCTGGGGAAAGACATTGTGAAGTACCTGGGCACGTTCGTGTTTTTGACAGTTCTGATGTTCGCCTTCAACAGCTACAGCCACGGAACGCAGGATGTTTATCCCACGTTTCTGCAGGAAAATCGCGGATTTTCGCCGACGATAGTGGGACTGGTCGCGATTGTGTACAACATCGGCGCGCTGCTGGGCGGAATCTGTTTCGGCTCGTGGTCAGAACGGCTCGGCCGGCGGAAGGCGATCATAATCGCCGCGGTGTTGACGATTCCGATGATTCCGCTGTGGGTTTACCCACACACTGCGCCTATGCTCGCGATCGGCGGTTTTCTGATGCAGTTCATGGTGCAGGGCGCATGGGGAGTGATTCCGGCGCACTTGAATGAATTATCGCCGCCGGCCGTGCGCGGCACGTTTCCTGGGCTTGCATATCAACTGGGCAATCTGCTTGCGTCGAGAAACTCCGTGTTCCAGTCCAACCTTGCGGAGCATTACTTCGGCGGAAATTTCGCGCCAGTGCTGGCGTGGACCGCGCTGCTGGTTGCGGCGCTGGTTGTGATCGTGACGATCAGCGGGCGCGAGGCCAAAGGCGCAGACCTTTCGG
>Ga0210391_10000674_pt1 | contig 34025 bp, 27 predicted proteins | sample IncBWC12OmetaG_FD_160573 | JGI IMG/M metagenome (GOLD analysis project Ga0210391, IMG submission 160573) | Forest soil microbial communities from Barre Woods Harvard Forest LTER site, Petersham, Massachusetts, United States - Inc-BW-C-12-O ... | reverse complement strand
CGCCAGCATCCCCACCAGCAGCTCCAGCGAACGATCCGCCCACAGGCCCACCACACGCTCAGGGCCCACTCCCTGCTGCACCAGCCGGCGCGCCAGGCGGCTGGCGCGCGCGTCCAGTTCCGCGTAGCTCACCAGCCGATCGCCCAGGATCGCCGCCACCGCCTGCGGGTCGCGACGCACCTGGCTATCAAAATATTCCAGAGGACTGGCACTGCCGGGGGCCGGGGCCGGACCACTCCCGTGCCGGAGAATGGTGCGCCATTCCTCGCCCGGAAGGATGCGCAGCGTGCGCAACGCCTGTCGCGGCGCCCGCTCCAGGGCATCGGTCATGGCGCTCAGCGCGGCGACCAGGTATTCGCAGATGCGCGCTGCTCCGACCTCACCGGCCGCGTGCGCCGTGATGTTGAAGCCGTCGGACAAATCATCGACCGCCACCGCCAGCGGATAGTTGGTACGTCCCTCCATGCGCACCAGTCGCGCCCCGGGCAGCAACTCGGCATCCGCGGCCAACGACAACCGACTGCGATCATGTCGATAGTTGAACACCGAGGAGAACAGTGGAATTCCCGGGGCCAGCGAACTGAGCCGCTGTACGGCGGCCAGCGGGGCGTGTTCATGGCGCAGCAACTGTCCGAGACGCTCATGGGTTTCGCGCAATGCCTCGGTCACAGTCCGTGAACCCAGCACCAGACGCAGCGGCAGAGTATTGATATGCAATCCGAAGACCCGCTCTGTGCCCAAACCGCCGTGCATGCGGCCGAACAGCACGGTGCCGAAGACCACGTCTTCGCGGGCGCTGATGCGACCGAGTACTGCGGCCCATGCCAGATGGAACAGGCTCGAGGGGGCAACGCCGCTGCGGCGCGCCTCATTACGGATGCGACTGGCAAGTCCGGTTTCCAGCAGCAGCCGGCTTTCCTCAATTCCCGAGCCGTCGCCACGAACATCCAGCATTCCAAAGGCCGCCGTGGCAGCGTCAATCCCGGCGAGCATCTCGCGGAAATACGCCTCATAGCCGTCGGACTTCTGTCGGCTGCGCGCCAACGCCACGGAGTTTCTGAAGGGCACGGGGGCTGGCAGAGCCTCGCCGCGGCCGGCCAGGTACTCGCGAACTTCCGTGATCAGCAACTCCAGGCTACTGTGATCACCGATCAGATGATGTAATTGCAGCAGCATCAGGCAGCGCTGCGGCCGCGCTTCCTGCGCCAGGAAAATGCGCATCAGCGGCGCGCGGCTCAGTTCCATGGGCGACAGTCCGCGTCGCCAGAGCGCCTCGGCCGCCGCTGCGCCTTCGCAAGGCACGTCCTCGACCGCAAGCGGGGCCGAGCGCCACACCACCTGTACGGGCTCGGCCAGCTGTGACCATTGAACTGCGGTGCGCAATGCGTCGTGGCGCGTGACGACCCACTGCAAGGCGCCGATGAACTGCTGCGCGCCCTGAGAGCTCTCGAATGCGAGTAGCGCACCGGTCAGATAGGCATCGCGGCCCGAGGTGCGATGATGCACCAGAATGCCTTCCTGCAAGGGTGACAGAGGATAGATGTCCTGGATGTTCCTGGCACCGCCCATCGTTCGTGACTCAATCACGTCGATCTGCTGCTGCTCCAGTGCCACCAGGGGCAGCATGGCCGGTGTGATATGCGCGCATCCGGGGACAATGCCATTGGGCGCTACCTCCTGCGCACCTTGCAGGGACGCCGTGCGGATGCTGCTCTGCGCAGCCAATTGCGCAATCGTGGGTTGCGCGAACAACGTGGTGGTATCCACCTGCAGGTCTTCCTGCGTCAACCGGTCCAGGAATTTGATGAGCAGCAGCGAATTACCGCCCAGGGCGAAGAAATCGTCATGGCGGCCGATGCGCTCCACCCCCAGCAGGTCGCTCCACAGTTGCGCGATTCGCGCCTCCACAGGTGTCTGCGGCGCCTCATAGGAGGCCCGCAGCGAGCCAGGCTCCGTGATCTGCGGCAGGGCGCCCCGATCGAGCTTGCCGCCCGGGCCGCGTGGCAGATCGGCCAGCGGGACGAAGGCTGCGGGCAGCATCGGCTGGGGCAACTGTTGGGCCAAGGCCGCGCGCAGCTGCGTCGCATCCAGCGTTTGCCCGGCTCGCAGCACCACAAAGGCCGCCAGAAACTTGCCCCCCACTGCCTCCTCGCGCACCGCCACCGCGGCCTGCTCGATCGCGGGCTGCGCACACAGCGCCGCTTCGATCTCGCCCAGCTCGATGCGATTGCCGCGCACCTTCACCTGCTGGTCGGCGCGGCCCAGGAACTCAAGCGTGCCATCTTCACGCCATCGCGCCAGGTCCCCGCTGCGATACATGCGGCTGCCCGGCTCCCCGTACGGGTCGGCCACAAACCGCTCCGCCGTCAGCACCGCACGGTTCAGGTAGCCGCGCGCCACGCCCAACCCGGCAATGTACAACTCCCCTTCCACCCCGATCGGGGCCGGCTCCAGGGCCGCATCCAGCACATACACTCGCCTGCCCGCAATCGGCGCGCCGATTGACACGGTCTGTCCGGCCGCCAGTGGCGCACTCAGGGTGGCGAATATCGTGGTCTCGGTCGGGCCGTAGCCATTGACCAGTCGCAGCCCATGGCTCCAACGGGCGGCCAGCTCTGGCGTACACGCCTCTCCGCCCACGGCAATACATTCCAGCGCCAGATCCGCCGAGCGCTCCAGCGTCGCCAACACAGAAGGAGTCAGGAACACGTGCGTGATACGTTGCCGCACCAGCAGCGCGCGCAGCCCCTCGCCGCTCACCGCCGACGGCGCCAGTACCAGAGCCGCGCCATGGGCCAGCGCCATCAGGACATCCAGGACCGAGGCGTCGAAATTCAAGGAGGAGAACTGCAGCACGCGCGCGGCGGGCGTTATGCCAAGCGCGGTCGAGAGCGCGCCTGCCAGCGTGCCCAGGCCCGCGTGGGTCACCACCACGCCCTTGGGCACGCCGGTGGAGCCGGAGGTGTAGATGACGTAGGCAGGATGGCCGCTGCGCGGCACCGTCTGCAGCGCTGCAAGGGCTGCGCCATCCGGCGCGCCCTCCCCGGCATCGATGCTGATGCGCGGCACGCTCGAAGCCAGCTGCATCTGCAGCGCCGCGGCGCTGCCCAGCAGCAGCATCGGCTGCGCATCGGCCACCATCAGCTCCAGTCGCTGCGCGGGATAGGCCGGATCAAGCGGCAGGTAGGCCCCACCGGCCTTCCATACCGCCAGCATCCCCACCAGCATCTCCAGCGAACGATCCGCCCACAGGCCCACCACACGCTCAGGGCCCACTCCCTGCTGCACCAGCCGGCGCGCCAGGCGGCTGGCGCGCGCGTCCAGCTCCGCGTAGCTCACCAGCCGATCGCCCAGGATCGCCGCCACCGCCTGCGGGTCGCGACGCACCTGAAAATCAAACTGCTCAATGAAACCGGGACTGCCCCTGGCCCTGGTCGCGCCACTCCACTCCTGCAGCAGCTGGCGTCGCTCCGCGTCGCGCACGATGGGGAGCAAACCCGCCGGCAGCTCCGGGGTTGCGGCGATGGCATCAAGCAGCTGCAGGAGGTTGCGCTCATGGCCCCGCAGCGTGCGTTCAGCGTAGCGGTCCGCATTCGCGCTGAGCTGAAGCATGGCATCGCAGCCACCGGTACTGGCATGCACCGTGAGTCTCAGATCCTCGACCGTCCTGGTATTGGTAAACAGATGAGGCCGCCCGGGCTGGCCACCGAAGGCAAAGCTCGCATCACTGGGCAGGAAATTGAGCACCGGTCCGAAGATGTTGGGCGCATTGGCGGCCAGGCCCAGGTCGGTGCGCAATGCGCTCGATCCGTAGCGCTGATGGCGGAATGCCTCGCTGATTCGCGTTCCGACCTGGCGCAGCAGGTCGGTAAAGCGCTCGCCCGGATCGATCTGCAGGCGCAGCGGCACGACATTGGACATGAAGCCGGTACTGGCGCGGTGCTTGGGCCCGGTACGCGCCGCGACCGGCATGCCCAGCAGCAGGTCGCGCTGGCCGCTCAGGCGTGAGAGGTACACGGCGAGGGCCGCGAACAGCACGCCCACCACCCCGACGTTGCAGGCCGTTCCCAGCTCATCCAGTCGCTGGAAGGTGGCACCGGGAATGCTGGTCTCATGCTCAATCGTGGTCGAAGGCCAGCCGGGCGGCTGTCCGGAAAGCGTCACGGTCTCGGGACGACCCTGCAGCTGTCGGATCCAGAATGCACGATCCTTCGAATACCGGGCCGAACTGCGATAGTCCTGCTCGTCCTGAAGGATCTCCGCCCAGGGCGTGAGATCCAGCGGCGGCGCGCTGGCGCGGTTCAACAAGGCGGAATAGCGCACCGCGACCTGTCGCAGCAACAGAATGATCCCGAAGAAGTCGGTGACCAGGTGATGGAAAACGCCGCAGCAGAAATATTGCTCGTCGGAAACCTTGAGCAGCGCGACCCGGTAGGGCGGCGTCGACGCCAGATCAAAATGAGTGTCGGTGGCGCCGCGCATCCAGGCCATGGCGTCGGCGCGTGGGTTGCTGCGGGTACTGAAGTCCACCAGCGGCAACTCGAGGCTGTTGACTGTCGTGACCACCTGCCGTGGTCCCTCGGGTGTATCCACGAAGCGGCAACGCAGGGAATCCGCCTGCTGCACAACCTGGAGGATGGCCAGCTCCAGCACCGAGCGGCTGACCTCGCCGAAGATCTCGACGTAGCCGCCGATGTTGTAGGCGGGGCTCCTGGGTGCGAGTTTCTGCGCCAGCCACACGCCGATCTGCGCAGCCGAAAGCGGCAATCGCGCGGCTGCCGGTGATTCGAATAGGCCGGCCGTTGACGGTCGTTCCATGACCTTTGGGATTTTCGACGCTTAGCGGCGCGCGCGCGAGTCAGCTGCGGTCAGTGACTTTGGTCGCATGTCGGTCCAGTTGGCTTCAATCCAGTCGAGGCAACTCTGGCGCGTGCCGGAAGCACCGGCGCCCCGCCATCCGGCCGGCGGGTCGCGAAACGCGGGCCAGAGGCTGTACTGGCCTTCATCATTGACCAGAACCAGAAAATCCCCCGTCTCGGCTTCAAATGGATTGGCCATCATCTGATCCTTCCACAAACCCTTCGAATTCTACAGAAAACGCACGGTCGCGGAGGTTAACGACACCGGTCCTCCTGCCCAGCTGAGGCCGAAAGTGAGACGCAGTTCAAATTGTCGCGCCGTGCTAAGGCTAGGCCGCAAGGAGGTCGCGCACCTGCGCCGCCAGTTCGAATGAGCGCAGTCGCGCCTGGTGATCGTGAATATGACCACTGATGATAAGTTCATCCGCCGCGGTGCGGGTTAGAAAGTCCCGCAGTCCCTCCGCCACAGTGGCGACCCCGCCGACAAACGAGCATTGCAGCGCCTGCGCCAGGCCGGCGCGTTCGGCTTCACTGCTGACCGATTCAATCGAGGCGATCGGCGCCGGCAAAGGACCGGGCTCGCCGCGTCGCAGTCGCACAAAGGCCTGCTGCAGGGAAGTAAACAGAAAGCGCGCCTCGGCATCGGAAGGCGCAGCGATGATGTTCGCCGCCACCATGGCATGCGGCCGCTGCAGCTGCCGTGAGGGTTTGAAACGCGAACGATAGATCTCAAGCGCCGGCATCAGGGCATCGGGTGCGAAGTGCGAGGCGAAGGCGAATGGCAGACCCAGCGCCGCCGCCAGGCTGGCACCAAACAGGCTGGAGCCCAGAATCCACAACGGCACGCGCAGGCCTTCGCCGGGAATGGCGCGGATCGCCTGCCCGGGAATACTGGGCTCGAAATAGCCTTGCAGCTCCAGCACATCCTGCGGAAAGTTCTCGGCACTGGTGGCCAGATCGCGCCGCAGGGCCCGCGCCGTGAGCATGTCGGTGCCCGGCGCCCGACCCAGTCCCAGATCGATGCGCTGCGGAAACAACGTTGCCAGGGTGCCGAACTGCTCGGCCACCACCAGCGGCGCATGATTGGGCAGCATGATGCCGCCTGAGCCGACGCGGATCCGCTGCGTGCCGGCGGCAATGTGGGCCATCACGACCACTGTTGCGGCGCTGGCGATGCCGGACATGTTGTGGTGCTCGGCCAGCCAGAAACGCTGATAGCCGAGCGCCTCCACATGACGCGCCAGGTCCAGCGAATTGCGCAGTGCATCGGCGGCCGTGCCGCCGGCGAGGATGGGCGACAGATCAAGGACCGAGAACGGAACATTCATAGTGCATTGAAGTATAGACTGGCCCGCCCAAATACCCGCACGGAGCCGATTCATGAGACTCGCGCAAATGCTCTTGGTGGCACTGGCAATGGCTGCCGGAGCGGCGCTGGCCTCGGGGAACTACGATCCGAAACTCCAGGCCGCCATCGACAGCAGCTTCCGCCCGGCGGCCGACAAGGCCCGCGATCCGTACCGGCATCCGCTGCAAACCCTGACCTTCTTTGGCCTCAAGCCGAACATGACGGTGGTGGAGCTATGGCCCTTCGGTGGTTGGTATACCGAGATCCTGGCTCCCTATCTGCATGATCGCGGGACGCTCTATGCAGCGGCGATGGATCCGGATTCCACCTCCGCGGAGGACAAGCAGTACAACTCCGAGTTCGAGGCCATGCTGGCGGCGCACCCGCAGGTGTACGACAAGGTCAAGATGACCGTGCTGGCGAAGGGGAAGATGCAGATCGCACCGGACGGCACCGCCGATCTGGTGGTCACCTTCCGCAACATCCACAACTGGGTCTGGGCGGGCATGGAAAAGGAGGTCATGGCGGCCGCCTTTCGTGCGCTGAAGCCCGGCGGCATCCTCGGTGTCGTCGAGCACCGCAACAATGATCCAACCTTCATGCCCAAGACCCCGGGCCAGGCCTATGTCGGTGAGCAGTACGCCATCGACCTGATCCAATCGGCCGGATTTCGCCTGCTGGGCCAATCAAACATCAATCGCAATCCGAAGGACACCAAGGACTACCCCAAGGGTGTCTGGACGCTGCCGCCCAGCTATGCGGAGGGCGACAAGGACCGGGCCCGCTATGCGGCGATTGGCGAATCTGACCGCTTCACGCTGAAATTCATCAAGCCCAAAGGCTGACCGGCGCCAAGGCGCCGGTGTCGATTCAGCGTCGGCTGGCCTCGTACAGGAACCAGGCGCGCCTTTCGGTCTCATCGATCCAGTTTTCAATGAGGCTGGCGGTGGCAATGTCATTCAGTTCATCCACCACCTCGTGCACTTCGCGCAAGCGCGCGGTCAGAGCCTGGTTGTCCTCGCGCAGTTCCGCGAGCATGTCCTGGGCATCGACGTAGTCCGCGTCGTTGTCCTTGATGCGCTGCAGGCGTGCGATGTGTCCGATGGAACGCAGCGTGGTGCCCCCGACTTTGCGGATGCGCTCGGCGATGGGATCGGTCATGGCGTAGAGCTGGTCGGCCTGCTCGTCCAGCAACAGATGGTAGTCGCGAAAGTGCGGACCGCTCATGTGCCAGTGAAAATTCTTGGTCTTCAGGTACAGCGCGAACACATCGGCCAGGATTCCGTTCATGCCGCCTTCGATGCTCTTGGACGCAGCTGCGCCAAGATCGGTTGGCGTGATCAGCGGGGCCTTGCGGCGTTGCTGTAAATCGGACTTCTTTGCACTGCCCATGGGTATTCACACTCCGAGTTGATTTTAATGCGCGAACAGCTGGTCCGGGTCCTGGAAGGCTTTGAACTCCAGCGCATTGCCGGACGGGTCGTATAGAAAGAAAGTCGCCTGTTCACCAACCTGACCCGCAAAACGGATGCCGGGTGCAATGACGAACTGCTGACCGGCCGCGGTCAGGCGGCCGGCGAGCTCATGCCAGGCCTGCCAGGGGAGCACGACACCGAAATGCGGCACCGGAACATCCTGACCATCCACTTCATTTGTGGTCTGCACATGCGCGCGACGCGCGCGGTCCAGGTGGGCCACCAGCTGGTGGCCAAACAGGTCAAAGTCCACCCATTCAGGGCTGCTGCGCCCCTCCGGACAGCCGAACAGGCCGCCATAGAAGGCGCGCGCCGCCGCCAGGTCGTGCACTGGAATGGCAAGATGAAACGGGGAAAGCATCATGCTCGCCATTATCGCACAGCGCGCCGTTCCAGCAGGTAGTCCAGTGACACGCGCCCGGCGCCGGCAATGGCCAGCCACAGGAACAGCGCCAGATATTCAGTCTCATCGAACCCGAGCAGCGTACCCAGCGAATCCACATCGCCCCACTTGGCCGCGGCAATGGCCACGATCATGGTGATGCCAAGCGCCCCGGCGCTGATGCGCGTCAGCAGACCCACCAACAGCAACATCCCGCCGCAGAACTCCACGCCGGAAACGAATGGCGTCAGAAGCTGCGGAAACGGGATGCCCCAGCCAACGAAGTTCTGCGTGACCTGCGGCAGGTTATGCAGTTTGCCCCAGCCGCTGAGCACGAATACCCAACCGCAAACGATACGGGCGAAAAGCGGCGGCAGCCATTGCAGAGGGCCCGCCACACGGCGCGGCCAATCGATCAGCGAGCGGTTCAGAACGTTCATGCCGGTCACCTCGGGCGTCAATTGCGGGGCTGTCTACCAGACCCGGGTGCCGGCCCGAACATTTCAGAAGCGGCCGTTGCGATAATCCTCGAAGGCCTGGCGCAGTTGCTCCTGTGTGTTCATCACGAACGGACCGTAGCGGGCGACCGGCTCGCGCAGCGGGCGCCCCGCGACCAGAATCGCACGTGCAGCAAACTCTCCGGCCGCCAGTTTGACCTCATCCCCATCACCCAGCACCGCCAAAGTGTGCTGCGCGAGCCGCGCCGCGCCGGCGGCGGAGCCCACCGTCAGCTGCCCTTCAAACACGTACACGAAGGCCGAGTGTCCCTGCGGCAGCGCGTGGACCAGGCTCGCCTGGGGGTCCAGTTCAATATCCAGGTAGGTCGGATCGGTGGCCGGCTGTACCACCGGGCCTGACACCGTCCCGACACGACCGGCGATGACCTTCACATGCACACCGCGCGCCGGGCTCGCCATGGGAATGCGCTCCGGTCCAAATTCCTGGTAGGCCGGTTCGCTCATCTTGGCGTCGGCCGGCAGGTTCAGCCACAGCTGAAAGCCGCGCATCCGCCCCGCCTGCTGCTCGGGCATCTCCGAGTGCACGATGCCACGTCCGGCCGTCATCCATTGCACGGCGCCCGGAACCAGCACGCCCTCATGGCCGTGGTTGTCCTTGTGTCGCATGCGGCCATCGAGCATGTAGGTGACGGTTTCAAAGCCACGATGCGGATGCTCGGGAAAGCCCGCGATGTAGTCACCCGGATTGTCGGTGCCGAACTCGTCCAGCATCAGGAAGGGATCCAGATCCTGAAGCGCCGGCTGACCGATGACGCGTGTGAGTTTCACGCCGGCCCCGTCCGAGGTCGGCAGGCCGCGCAGCTGTTTCACCACTGGCCGGTCACGTCGCTGGAACACTGCAGCGTTCATGGCAACTCTCCTAGGCGGCCTGTGTGGCCGGAATCGCGGCCAGCGCCGCATTCAACCCTTTCTGGCGGTGTTCGGGCGAGAGCATCAGACCTTCGGCACGCACAAAGGTCAGATCGGTCACGCCGATGAACCCGAATATGATTTTCAGATACGACTCGGCGTGCTCGGCCGGTGCCTGGTCCGGATACACCCCGCCGCGCGATATGGCGATGATGACGCGCTTGCCATGCACCAGACCCTCCGGGCCGTTCGGACCGTATTTGAAGGTCTTGCCGGCCACGACCACGCGGTCAATCCAGGACTTCAGCTGCGTCGAGATGCCGAAGTTGTACATCGGGGCGCCGATCACGACGACATCCGCCGCCATGAAGTCCGCCAGGATCTGCGCATCGCGCGACTCGGCCACCTGCATCTGCGCCAGATGGTGCCCGGTCAGGTGCGGCAGCTCATTGGCCACCAGGTCCAGGTGCTCGACCTGCAGGTGAGGAACCGCCTTCTGCCAGCGGGCCACGATTTCCCGGGAGACCGCACGGCTGGCGGAATTGTCACCGAGGATGCTTGAGTCGATGTGTAGCAGCTTCATACGGGTCTTCCTGAGGGTTGGAGGATGTACGAAGGCTACTCCATGGAACGATGGACGATAATCCTGGGTGAATGGAACATCTCGTTCCAATTTTGGTGTTAATATAAGCCATGCAATCCCTGGATGACTTCTACTACTTCGCCAAGGTGGTCGAGCACGGGGGGTATGCGGCCGCAGGCCGGGCCCTGGCCATTCCCAAGTCACGGCTGTCGCGGCATGTGGTTGAGCTGGAGACGCGGCTGAATGTCAGGCTGGTCAACCGCTCCACCCGTCGCTTCGTGGTCACCGACATCGGTCAGGAGGTCTACCGCCACGCCACCGCCATGCTCGGCGAGGCCGAGGCCGCCGAGTCCGCCGTGGAATTCGCGCGGGCCGAGCCCCGGGGCATCGTACGCATGAGCTGTCCGGTGTCCCTGGCTCAACACCCGCTCGGGGAGCTGCTGCCGCCGTTCTTTGCCCGCTATCCGTCCATACGGCTGCTGCTGCATGCCAGCAATCGCCGTGTGGACATCCTGAATGAGGGGTTCGACCTGGCCTTGCGGGTGCGCACTCATCCCAGCGGCGAGGACGGCCTGGTGATGCGCAGCTACGGGCAGGCGCGCGAACTGCTGGTGGCCTCGCGTGCCTATCTGGACCGCGCGGGCCGCCCCCAGCGCCCCGAGGAACTGCAGGCCCATGCCACCTTGGGGTTCGCGCCCGAGACCGATGTCCAACGCTGGGAGCTCACCGGGCCGAACCAGGAGACCGTGCGGCTGGAGATTGCGCCCCGGCTGATCTGCCACGACTTTGTGGTCCTGCGCACCGCCGCGCTGGCCGGCACCGGCATCGCGCTGCTGCCCGAAAGCCTGGTGCGTCTGGACCTGGATGCGGGGCGCCTGGAACCGGTGCTACACCACTGGACTATGCCGCAGGGCGTGCTGCACGTGGTCTTCCAGGGCCGCCGCGGGCTGCTGCCCGCCGTGCGGGCCACGCTGGACTACCTGGCCGAGCACCTGCCCGGCGCGCTCCAGGCCTGCATCACTGCCCGCCAATAAGCGCGAGCCAGTGCGCAGGCAGGTGAGGTTGCGCTCAAATTCGCGCGTGCAGCGGTGCCAGCTGGAGCGCAGCGCACGCTCGCGGCAGGCGGAAGGATCCAGGGTGAGGGCGCGTTGCGCGGCACGGCCCAGGTCCTCGTCCAGGGCACCGGTCACGCCATCCTCCACCACGTCGATGGGTCCGGTGACCGGATAGGCCGCCACCGGCAGCCCACAGGCCATGGCTTCGAGGTTGACCAGTCCGAAGGTGTCCGTGCGGCTGGGAAACACAAACACATCCCCCGCCGCAAGATAAGCGGCGAGTTCCTCGCCGAAGCGATAACCGGCGAATACCGCCTCCGGAAAGCTCGCCTGGAGGCGCGCGCGCTCCGGACCATCGCCCACCACCAGCTTCGAGCCCCTCCAAGGCATGCTCAGGAAGGCGTCGATGTTCTTCTCGATCGCCAGGCGTCCGACATACACCGCAAGCGGGCGCGGCAGATCCAGGAACTGCTTGGGCTGGGGCCGGAACAGCTCGGTATCGACCCCGCGCTGCCAGCGCACGACATTGCGGAACCCCCAGCGCTCCAGGTCCGCCTGCATGCTCCGGGTGCTGACCATGCAGGCGCGGGCCGCGCCATGGAACCCGCGCAGCCAGCGATAGGTGAGGCTCAGGGGAATCGGCGCACGTGAGCGCAGATATTGCGGAAACTGCGTGTGATACGAGGTCGTGAAGTGCCAACCGCCGCGCAGGCAGTAACGGCGCGCCGCCAGGCCCAGTGAACCCTCGGTGGCGATATGCACGGCATCGGGCGCGAAGGCCTCGATGCTGCGCCGGAGCCTGGCGCCCGGCAACACGGCCAGGCGGATTTCCGGATAGCTCGGACAGGGAATGGTGCGGAAGTCCTGCGGTGTGATCAGCGCAACTTCGTGTCCGAAGCTGCGCAGGCAGTCCACGGTATGCGCAAGCGTACTCACCACGCCGTTGGTCTGCGGCCGCCATGCATCCGTGACAATGACGATCCTCATGCGCCGGGCATGATTGCCGGGATTCGTGACGGTTCCGTGACCGAGGGCCGCATTGGCGGGTGCATTTCACATTTCGCGCACATTAAGTACGCAAAAGGCCCAACCGTCATGTTCCCGTAAATATTTTGAGATATCTGCTTCATGCCGGTGTTTCAACACTGTTTAGGGAACCAGAGGTATTGGAATGCAAAGTTTTTGGCAGGCGCTTAAAACCCAACGCTGGGACGATCATCGTTATTACCACCACAGCCGCATCAACCAATCACTGCACCTGGTCAGCGCGCTGAGCTTCCTGGCCTCGTACGCCGTGGTCTGGAAGAGCCCGACCATCGCCGCCATGCTCGGGTGGCTGGTCGCCATGGTGAGCCGTCAATCGGGTCACTTCTTCTTCGAGCCCAAGGGCTACGACAAGGTCAATCACGCCACCCATGAGCACAAGGAAGACATCAAGGTCGGCTACAACCTGAAGCGCAAGGTCGTGCTACTGGCGATCTGGGCGGTTTCACCGGCCGTACTGTGGCTGAATCCGACGCTGTTCGGCCTGTTCCAGGTGCCGACCACCCCGGCGGAGTTCATCAGCCACGTGGGCATCATGTGGCTGAGCGTCGGCATCGGCGGGCTGCTGTTCCGGACCGTGCAGCTGTTCTTCATCCGCGACGTGCAGACGGGCCTGGTATGGCTCACCAAGATCATCACCGACCCGTTCCACGATGTGATGCTCTACTACCGCGCCCCGCTGGCGCTGCTGCGCGGGGAGCTGATCGATCCGATGGATGATGTGACGCTGGGCGCGGTCGACGAAGAACCGCTCCACCAGGCCTGAAGCAGCTCGCGCAGCAGCCTGCGTCGGATCGCACGGTTGGTGAGGAGTGGGTCGGACCACCACCAGCCGTCGCGATCCATGTCGCGTGCCGCCGCCACAATGCGCTCGGCGACTGCGGCGAAGTCCTCATCGGTGTAATTGTGGCTGAAGATGAAGCGCCCGGTACCCACCCAGCTCAAGGCAAGACCATGCGCGCGCAGATAGTACTGGAACATCCAGTTGTACTGCGAAGCGCGGGTGTACCCGACCGTCCAGATGGAGCACAGATTCGCCACCCTTACCGGCAGGCTCTCGGCCGTGAAGCGGGCGTTGAGCGCCGCGGCGCGGGCATTCCACACGGCATCCAGATCGCGGTACAGCCGCTGCACCGGCTCGCCCTCCAGGCGCTGCAGGAATTCGTGCATGGCGCCCATCACGTACGGATGCGAATTGAAGGTGCCGCGTGCCAGGCATACATCGGCGGGTCGGTTTTCGCGGAAACGTCGCATCAGCTCGGCACGGCCGCACACCACCCCGACCGGCAAGCCACCCCCCAGGGTCTTGCCGTAGGTCACCATGTCGGCGCGCACGCCGAAGTATTCCTGTGCGCCACCGGGGGCCAGCCTGAAGCCCACGAATACCTCATCGAAGATCAGCACGATGCCGCGCGCCGTGCACACTTCGCGCAGCTGGCGCAGCCAGGCACTGTAGGCCTCGCGATCAAAATCGGCGCGCCGGGCGCTGTCCACCAGCGCCCCGTCATTGGGTGCGCTGGCATTCGGGTGCAGCGCCTGCAGCGGATTGACCAGAACGCAGGCAATGTCCCGGCGCATGCGCAGTACCCGCAGGGTCTGCTCGCTCATGTCCTTCAGGGTATAGGTGTCATGGGCGGTGGCCGGATTGCCGACGCCGGGCTGAACGTCGCCCCACCAGCCATGATAGGCGCCGCAGAAACGCACCAGGTAGCGCCGTCGCGTGTGGTAGCGCGCCAGGCGCACCGCCTGCATGACCGCCTCGGTGCCCGACATGTGGAAGGACACCTCATCCAGCCCCGAGATCTCGCGCAACCGGCGCACGTTGTAGGCCATCACCGGATGGTAGGTGCCCAGTACCGGACCGAGCTCACGCACCAGCTCGGCGCCGCGCTCCATGCACTGCTTGTAGAAATCGTAGCCAAACACATTGACGCCGTAGGAGCCGGCCAGGTCATAGAACTGGTTGCCATCAAGATCGGTGAGCCGGGTGCCCGCGGAGGCCTGCAGGAAGGAGCCGCCCTTGAGGTTCTCGCGCACCATGCGGCTGAACTGGAAGGGCACGCGGTAGCGGGCGGTGAACTGCATGTCGGACACCGACTTCGCCACTTCGCCCGTCAGTCCGGCAGAACGGGCGAAGCGCGCGGCGAACAATTCGGAGAGTGCCTTGAAGCCGGCCCGGCGCCGGGTTGCCACCTCCTGCGGTGCGCCGTCGGCGACAAAGAAGCGCTGTTCCGAGTATTCATAGTAGGGCAGCAGGCGCGCAATCCGCCGCGACCAGCGGGCATGCCCGGCCAGCGAGCGGTGTTTGGCGGCCGACAGCGCCAGGCGCTGACGGCCGCGGTAAACGACCCACAAGGCCACCAACGCCACAGGAACCGCGAAAAGGTATGAGTTCATGAGTTCGGAAAACTATTGCATGGGAATGACATTCCCATGACGGTCAGGGCCGCCATCAGCCGGGTGGTCCAGCAGGAGGACATCAACTTCCTGCTGACCAATCGCATCCCGCGACGCTGGCTGACGCTGTTCGTGGGCTGGCTGAGCAAGATCGAAAATCCGCTCATCGCCGTTCCCGCCATCGCCCTGTGGCGACTGTTCTGTGACGTGGATCTCAGTGATGCCAGCCAGAGCCGGTTTCGCAGTCTGCACCAGTGCTTTACCCGCGAACTGAAGCCCGGTGCGCGGCCGGTCGACCCGGACCCGGCCACGCTGGTCAGCCCCAGCGATGGCATCATCGGTGCCTCAGGCAAGGTCGTGGCCGGGGAGTGCCTGCAGGCCAAGGGCTATGCCTACCCGCTCATGGATCTGCTGGCCGACCGCGACCTGGTGCGGCACTACCAGCAAGGCTCCTACGTCACGCTGCGCCTGACCGCGGGCATGTATCACCGCTTCCATGCACCGGGCGACTGCCGGGTCGAGCAGGTCTCGTATATTTCGGGTGATACCTGGAACGTCAATCCAATCGCCGTCCAGCGCATCCAGAACCTGTTCTGCAAGAACGAACGGGCCGTCATCCGTCTGCGGCTGGAGCCTTCCGGACACCTCGTCACACTGGTACCGGTCGCGGCCATTCTGGTGGCCAGCATCCGTCTGACTTTCCTGAACGTGCTGCTGCACCTGCGGTACCGGGGTCCGAATCACATCCCCTGTGCCGCAGCGCTCAAACGCGGTGAGCAGATGGGCTGGTTCCAGCATGGCTCAACCATCATTGCCTTCGTGCCACCGGGCGTGCGGTTGGTGGAGGGGCTGGCGAGCGGGACCACCGTGCGCATGGGTCAACCCCTGTTCACACTAGCCGATGAGTGAGCGCCCCACGGCCGTCATCACCGGCACCACGCATGGCATCGGCACCGTGACCAGCTATGCCCTGGCACGGGCGGGTTACCGGGTGGTCATGTTGTGTCGAAATGTTGCGGCAGCCACCGCTCTTGCCCAGGACATCATGCGCCAGGAGCCCGGCAGCCAGGTCGAGGTCGTGCACTGCGACCTGGCCGACCTGTCCAGCGTGCGCACCGCGGCCAGCGAGGTTCGGGTGCGCTGCCCGCAAATCGACCGCCTGATCAACAACGCGGGCATCGTCAGCACCCGGCACCGCCGCTCCGTGGATGGCCACGAGCTGACCTTCGCCACCAATCATCTGGGGCCCTTCCTGCTGACCCGGCTGCTGCTGCCGGCGCTGAGCCCCGCGGCCCGCATCATCAATGTCGCCTCGAGGGTGCATTACCGCGGCCGCATGGACCTGGACAGCATCGATGACCCGCGTGCCCGCTACAGCAGCGTCGCGGCCTATTCGCGCTCCAAGCTGGCCAATGTGCTGGATACCTTCGCGTTGGCACGCCGGCTCGCCGGCAGCGGCATCGCGGTCAACTGCCTGCATCCGGGCGTGGTGGCCACGAACCTGCTTCCGGGCTGGCTGAACCGCATCCGCCCGCTGTTCAAACGGCTGATCCTGACCGCCGAACAGGGCGCCAGAACCACCCTTTACCTGGCCCTTGATCCTGCGGCCGGCAGCCTGCAGGGCGAGTATCTGGATGAATATCAGCGCGTCCAAAGCGCGGCCGCGGCGGCGCGCGACCCATCCCTGCAGGATGAGTTAATGGCCCGCAGCGCCCGCTGGACGGGTCTCGATCAGGCCAGTGCCTGAACGGAAACGAATTTGAACATCCTGGACAATCCGCCCCAGCGCCTCGTACAAAGCGCGCTGGGAGCGCACCAGGGCATCGGCGTTGGGCACGTACGCCAGGACCCCGGTATCACGCTGGGTCCACATCGCCGCCGGTGCCGGAACCGTGTCGATGCCCGCCTGGTTGAACTCCACCACCGAGCGGGCCATGTGCGCCGCGGAGGTCACCAGCACCACCTTGTGCACACCGGCCCGGGCCAGGATGACTGCCGAAAACTGCGCATTCTGATGGGTATCGCGCGAATGGTTCTCCAGCCACTGGGCGGTCACGCCCAGGTCCTGCTGCAGAAAGTCGTTCATCGAGGCGGCCTCCAGGCGGCTGCCCGAAATCAGCACCGGCAGATGGGTCTGACGAGCCAGCCGCGCGCCATAGACCAGCCGCTCCAGGCTGGTGGCGCCCGGTGCGGAGGTCCCGTATTCGGGCGCGTCGACGCGCACACCGCCGGCCAGGATGACGATGGCCTGGGCATCGCCCACCTGCGAGGGGTCGAGCGCCGGGTAGCGCTCGGCCCAGCGCACCAGGGAGTCGGCCGCGATCGGTGTGGCCAGCAACCACAGCGCGGCCAGGCCGATGGCGCACACCACCGCCCCGCCCAGGCGCCGCCGCCGCAGCATCAGCATGGCCAGTCCCAGGGCCGCCAGCAGCAATGGCCCGGTGGGCGGCAATACCAGGTTCTTCAGCAATTGCTTCCAGACAAAGTAGTCCATGGACCCGAATGATAGCGCTCAATGAATCACGTAATATCAGACACGTTGTTCCATCCGATCTGACTCAAGGATCCGAAATGCCGGTAACAACCCATTCGCCCCTTACGCAGCGGCTGCTGTTCGCCCTGAACTTCTTCCGCCATCCTTTCATGCTCGGGTCGATCTGGCCCAGTTCGCGCTACCTGGTCGACGAGGTGCTGCGGCCGGTCGATTGGCAGCGCGCCGAGGTGATTGTGGAATACGGCCCGGGGGTCGGCACCATCACCAGCGAAATCCTGCGGCGCATGCGCCCGGATGCGCACCTGGTCGTGATCGAGACCAACGAGGCTTTCGTGAAATTCCTCGACACCACCTTCAACGACGCGCGGCTGCACGTCGCCCATGCCTCGGCCGCGGAGGTGGGCCAGATCCTGCAGCAGCTGAACCTGCCGCTGGCCCAGTATGTGGTTTCCGGGATACCCCTGGGCAGCATGCCCGAAGCGCTGCGGGTCGACATCGTCGCCAAGACCCGCACCGCCCTGGCGCCGGGGGGACAGTTCCTGGTGTACCAGTTCACCAGCCGCGTGCTGCCGGTGCTGCAGCGTACCTTTCAGGATGTATCGCGCAGCATGGAGAAGCGCAATATTCCGCCCGCGCACCTGTTCGTGTGCGCCACCGACGCCGCCTGAGGCTCAGGCCCCCTGCAGCAGCTGCGCGATCGGCTGCGGACGCGCCAGGTAGTAGCCTTGCACAAAGTCGACGCCGATGCGTTTGAGTTCGGCCAGTACCGGCTCGGACTCCACGCACTCGGCGACCGTGCAGATGCCCAGTGAGCGGCCGATCTTGCAGATCGCCTCCACCATGTTGCGGTCGATGGGATTGACGGCCACCTGGGCCACGAACTGGCCGTCGATCTTGAGGAAGTCCACGGGCAGCGTGCGCAGATACATGAACGAAGACAGGCCGCTGCCGAAGTCATCCAGCGCGAAGCGGCAGCCGCGCTGCTGCAGCTCCTTCATGAAGTACAGGGCATTGGACCAATTGGTCACGGCCGCGGTCTCGGTGATTTCAAAACACAGCCGCCGCGCCACATCCGGCGCCCCGGCCTGCTCGACCACGAATTCCAGGAATGACTGGTCGCTGAGGGAATTGCCGGACAGATTGACCGCCAGTACCGGGGATGCGGCCGGACCGTTCGGCGCATTGCGCAGCCGCTCCAGCGCCCGCAGGATCACCCAGCGATCGATGGCCGGCATGACGTTGTAGCGTTCGGCCGCCGGAATGAACTCCCCGGCCGGCACCAGCCGTCCGTCATCATCACGCAGCTGCACGGTGAGTTCATGAAACGCCATCGGCCCCACATCCGCGATCGGGACGATGGGCTGATAGAACAGTTCCAGCCGGTTCTCTTCCACGGCGCGCGTCAGGCGCGCCGCCCAGTGCAGCTCGCGGTGGCGGCCCACGGCACCGTCACCGTCGTACACGTGGATCCGGTTGCGTCCGCCTTCCTTGGCGGCGTAACAGGCGATGTCCGCCGCACTCAACACGGCGGCCACGCTCTCGGTTTCACGATTGATCTGCACCACGCCGATGCTGGCGCCCACGGTGAGCGTGCTGCCGGCCCAGATGAAGCGGTAATTGTAGATGGCCTGGCGGACCAAGTCGGCGATGCGGCCGGCCTGCGCCACCGAGGTGTTCTCCAGCAGTATGCCGAACTCATCACCGCCCAGTCTGGCGATGGTGTCCTGGGCACGCACCCTGGCGCGCAGCAGGCTGGTGACATCGCGCATCAGCCGGTCACCGGCCTGATGTCCGCAGGTGTCATTGACGACCTTGAACTGGTCCAGGTCCACGTACAGCAAGGTGTAGTGGCGCTCGCCGCTTTGCGCCTGGGTCAACGCATCGCGCAGCCGAACGTCGAACTCGCGACGGTTGATGAGCCCGGTCAGCGCATCGTGCGTGGCCTGATAGGACAGCGCCCGCTTCAGGCGCCGCTCGCGGGTGACATCGTGCACCACGATGACGGCGCCGATGACTTCGCCGTTGCGGTCGCGGATCGGTGCCGCGGACTCCTGCACCGCCACTTCCTGGCCATCGCGGGTCAGCAGCACCGGGTGTGTGACCAGCGCCGAGGTGGTGCCGATGGCCTGCAGACGCTCCAGCGAATGGCTCACATGTGCCCGGGTGGTTTCGTCGATGAGGTTGAGGACCTCACTGAGCGGCCGGCCGCGCGCTTCCTCGATGGACCAGCCGGTGAGTTTTTCGGCGACCGGATTCAGATACTCGATCAGGCCGCGCGCACAGGTGCTGATCACGCCGTCACCGATGGATTTCAAGGTGACCTGGGCGCGTTCCTTTTCGGCGATGACCGCCTGCTCGGCCTGTTTGCGGCGGTTCTCGGCCAGCAGTCTTTCGATGGCGATGCCCGCCAGTTTCGAGGCGTGGGTAATCGAGTCGGCCTGATGCTCATCCGGCAGGCCCACGTCGTGCTGGAATACTCCCAGCACGCCCAGCGTCTTGCCGTCGGTACTCCTGATCGGGGTAGACCAGGCCGCGCCCAGCCCGGATTTCAGCGCCGCGGGGCGATTCTGGTTCCAGTAGGGGTCCTTGGACATGTCGGCCACCAGCACCGGGCGCGACAGGTATACCGCTGCGGCGCACGAACCGTGTCCCAGACCCACCGCCGCCCCCAACAGCACCTCGCGGAACGGCCCGGGCACCCCCGGGGCCACCACCGAGGCGAAGCGGGTGCCGCTTTCATCCAGGATGCTGACGGAACACAAGGACCCCGGATCCACGGACTCGATCAGCTGGGTGACGGCTTCCAGTACCTGCGGCACCGGCGCGCCGGCGGTGAGCCGGTCGAGCACCTCGCGCTCCGCCTCGGCACGCCGTTGGCCGCGCTTGCGGTCGGAAATATCCGTGACGCTCACCCGGATCAGCCGCCGCGTGCCGGAAGGCACCAGCGACAGGCGCATTTCGCAATCCACATGCGCGCCGTGCGCGGTGCGCACGACCCACTCGAACACCAGCATCTCCCCGGCCATGACGCGTGCGGTCTTCAGTTGGATCTCATCCTCCGACCGTTCACCGTTGGGCTGGAATTCCGCGGACAAGTCGCTGGGACTTTGCTGCAGCAGCGTGGCGCGTTCGATGCCGAACAGACATTCGGCATTGGGGTTGCAGTCCACGTAACGGCCGGTATCCAGATCGAAGACCAGGATGGCTTCGGGCGCGTGGTCCACCAACAGCCGATAGCGCAATTCGCTCTCGCGCAGCTGGCGCTCGGCTTCGCGCCGGTCGGTGATGTCACGCAGACACAGCACATAGATCGTGCGGCGCTTCAAGCGTGCCCGGCTCACCGCGAACTCGGCCGGAAACACCTCGCCGCTGCGGCGGCGGCCGCGGATTTCGCGCGCCGACAGATCCAGATAGGTGTCGCCGGTGCTCTCGGCCAGACGCTCCAGGGCCTCCCCGGAATCGCCACGGTCGGCCAGCTGTGGCAGGAATTCCTCGATGCGGCGGCCGACCGCGTCCATCTCGCCATACCCGAACACGCGTTCGGCGGTGGGATTGAAGCTCAGCACCACGCCGAATTCGTCCAGTGTCAGCACCACGTCCTTGATGTTGTCCAGGACGATCTGCAGGTGATCTGAGCTTTGCTCCTGCGCCTCCAGCGCCAGGGCCCGCGCTTCATCGGCCATCAGCTGCATGGTGCGGACCACGCCGCGACGTTCCTCATCGACCGTGGTGTAGTGGCTGCTGATCAGCCCCAGCAGCGCCGCGAGCTCGGGTTGCTCGGTTCCGGTGCGCAGCTTCAGTTCGCGGATCTGCGCCAGCAGCAGCGGATGCAATGCGTCCAAGCCCGCCACCGTGGCAGTCGGATCGACGCGCACGACGGTCGTGGCATAGCTTGCGGTAGCAGCGGGATCGCGGGCATTGGCGGGGGCCGGATTTGTCATAAGGGTGCCAGAAAGACCCCTCAATCATAGGTTGTGAGTCGCGGCAGGCGCGTGATCGGGTCGCGGTTTTACGCCGCTACTTCGCTTTTGCGATGGCCGGTTTGGCGGCCACCGGCACCGCTGCCGCAGGTGCCGCCACGGCCGCCCCCACCACGATGGGGATGACGAAACTGCGGCTGACCGCCGAATCCGCCGAACCGGAGGTTACGGTCGCCAGGACGGTGTAGATGCCGTCATGGTCAGGGATCAGGGTCAGGTCATGATCCACCGTGGCGCCGGCGTCCATATGGCCCTGGGGGTCAAAATCTCCCCCCTGCGTCACCTGCAGGCCCTCATCGGGTCGAAAGCGCGCTTCGAGGTGATCGAGTGCCTGATTGGCCACCAGGCGCAGGGTAATGACCACCGCAGTGCCTGCCACGGGCCGCTGGCCGACCTGGAACTTCAGGCCCACCGGGCCCGCCTCGCCGCCCCCGGAGACTGCTGAGACCAGATCCGTGGGTCCGGCGGCCGCATCCGCCGCGGCGGAACTGGCCGCGCCGCCCGGCCCGGCATTGCGTTTGACCAGCACCGTCGAGGAGTTGCCGCTGGAATGGCCACAGGCGCCGAGCAGCCCACCGGCCGCCACCAGCGTTGCGATCATTGTGCCCCGTACCCGTGCCAACGTTCCGCCCCCGTGCGTCACTATTGCAATAGCGGCTGCTCGCGCATGTTAGACGATTGTTCCATAAGGTCTAAGACGTAGTTCTCCCAATTGCGACGCTCCCCGAACCAGGGAAAGGCGCGGGGAAAAGCCGGGTCGCGCCAGCGCTGGGCCACCCATGCGGCATGGTGCAGCATGCGCAACGAGCGCAGGGCCTCCACCAGCAGCACCTCACGGTAATCGAAATTCGCAAATTGCTGATAGCCCTCCAGGATCTCCGCCCATTGCCGCTGCTGCTCGGCGGGCGTGCCCGACAGCAGCATCCACAGGTCCTGCACCCGTGGACCCATCATGCAGTCATCGAGGTCCACGAATACCGGCCCGCGCTCATTCCACAGCAGATTCCCCAGATGACAGTCGCCGTGGATGCGGATGGCCACCCCCTCCCCGGCTGACTCGAATATCCCCTCCACGGCCTCCAGAAGCTCTCCGGAGACCTCCTCGTAGCGTGCGCTCAGATCCTGCGGCATCAGCTCACTGGCGAGCACCGACTCGCGCGCCTCCCAGCCCAGCCGCTGCGCGCTCAGGCGCGGCCGGACGCGAAACGGCCGCACGCAGCCGATCTGGTGAACGCGGGCAATGGCGCGGCCCAGCAGCGTGAGCGACTGTGCGGCATCCAGTTCCGGCGCACGCCCCGGCATCCACGGGAAGGCACAGAAGCGGTAATCCTGATAGCGAAACAGCGTCGCCCCCTGAATCTGCAGCGGCGCGGCCACGGGCAGTTCCGCGGCGGCCATTTCCGCGGTGAATTCATGCTCCTCGGTAATCTGCGCATCGCTCCAGCGCCCCGCACGATAGAACTTCAGCACCAGGTTGCCGGCGTCCGTGCCGAGCTGATACACGCGGTTTTCATAGGAGTTCAGCGCCAGCAGGCGGCCATCGCCCTCGATGCCGACCGAAGCGGCGGCATCCAGCACCACATCGGGGCTGAGCGCTTCAAAGGGCCGCGCCACCGTTTCCCCAGCGCCGCTGCCGGACTTTCTGTTTATCATGCCGCCATCACCCCACGGATTCGAGGACGCGCATGGGTCGAGGAACCATTCTGGTCACGGGCGGCGCCGGTTACATCGGCAGTCATGTCGTGCTGCAGCTGCGCGAGCGCGGCGAATCGCTGGTGGTGCTTGATGATCTGTCGCGCGGCTTTCGCCAGGCGGTGGGTGAGACGCCTTTGATCGTCGGCGACGTTGGCGACCGGCAGCTGGTCGCAAGGCTGCTGCGCGAGCATGAGGTGGACACCGTGATGCATTTCGCGGCCTTCACCATCGTGCCCGAGTCGGTGCGCGACCCGCTCAAGTATTACGGCAACAATGTCTGCGGCACCCGCAACCTGTTGCAATGCTGTACCGAAGCCGGGGTCCGCCACTTTGTGTTCTCCTCGAGTGCGGCAGTATACGGGACACCGGCGCAGGACCTGGCCAGCGAGGACTGCGCCACCGCCCCCATCAATGCCTACGGCACCTCCAAGCTGATCTGCGAGTGGATGCTGCGTGATCTGGCGCTCGCCACCGCCCTGCGCTATGTGTCGCTGCGCTATTTCAATGTCGCCGGATCCGACCTCTCAGGACGCATCGGCCAGGCCACTGCGGGGGCCACCCTGCTGATCAAGGTCGCCAGTGAGGCCATGCTCGGTAAGCGCTCGCATGTCAGTGTTTTCGGCACCGACTATCCGACACCCGACGGCACCGGGATACGCGATTACATCCATGTCGAGGACCTCGCGCGGGCCCATCTGGCGGCCCTGGATCACCTGCGCCGTGAGGGCGCCAGTGCCGTACTCAATTGCGGCTACGGGCACGGCTACAGCGTGCGTCAGGTCCTGGACAGCGTGCAGCGTGTGGCCGGTCGCCCCCTGTCCATCCGCGAAGAGCCGCGGCGGGCCGGTGACCCGGCCGTGCTGGTGGCACGGGCCGATCGGATCCGGGAGCTGCTGGGCTGGGCGCCCCAGCATGATGATCTGGATACCATTGTGCGCAGCTCTCTTGCATGGGAGGCCAGATTGCTGCGCGAACCCTGGTAAGTCCTTCACCGCAACGGGAAAACTGTCACGCTAGGGCCGCCGGCCGCTGGCGTAGAATAGCCTGATATGCGCTTCCTTTGGCCCAAGTCGTTGAGTGGTTTGATGCTTCTGGGCGTGGCGGTGATCGCCGTGCCGCTGCTGGTGGCTATTTCCAATGCTGCGCTGCAGATCCAGCAGCTGGCCGATTCCAGCCGCACCATCGCTTCGGCCGGTATCGGCTCGGCGCGGGCCAGTGAGGACCTTATCTCCGAGACCCTGTGGCTGGAACGTGCCACCCGCTTCTACCTGGTGGATCCGAAGTTGCTGGACCTGCATGTCTACCGGGAACACGACGCCCAGTTGAGCGCCTCACGGTTACAGCTGGCGCATCAGTTGCGCTCGGCGGAGGCCAGCAAGGATCTGGCGCAGCTCGGCGCCCTGCAAGGATCGATTGCGGAGCAACTGTTCGCCTCGAGCGCCAACAGCGACACCGTCGGTGCGACGCTGCGGCAATTCGCACAGATGAGCGCCTTGGCGCAGCGCATCGCGATCCAGAGCAAGGTGGAAGTGGATGCGCAGATCGCCGGCATTCAGCGTCGCACCGCCGAGTCCCAGCGGCTGCTGCTGTGGCAGAGCGGACTGCTGATTCCTCTGGCCGTTTTCGCCATCGTGGTCCTCACCTTCGGAGTGGGTCGACCGCTGCGGCGGATCGACCGGGCCATCAGCGAGCTTGGTCGCGGCAATCTGTCACACCCCATCAGCGTCAGCGGCCCCAAGGACATCGAGCGGCTGGGGCGACAGCTTGAATGGCTGCGCGGGCGGCTGCTGGATTTTGCGGCGGAACGAAACCGATTTTTGCGGCACATGTCACATGAGCTTAAGACGCCGTTGGCCAACATCCGCGAGGGCACCGAGCTGCTGATGGACGGTGCCGTCGGGGAGCTTGATTCCAATCAGCGTGAGGTCACGGGAATACTGCGTGAGAACGGGCTTAAATTGCAGCGGCTGATTGAAAATCTGTTGTCGTTCAGCGCCTGGCAGACCAGCAGTGTGGGACTGGAAAACAGCCAGTTCCGGCTGCGGCCGCTGGTGAAGCAGGTGCTGGAGAACCAGCAGCTGACGCTGCTGGGCCAGCGGGTGCGCCTGGAGGTGAAAATCGAGGACATCACGCTCAACGCCGACCGCGGCAAGATGCGGCTGATTCTGGACAACCTGTTGTCCAACGCCATCAAGTATTCCCCGAAGGGCGGTGCCATCTATCTGTCCGCGCAGGCGGATGGCGAACAACTGCTGCTGGATGTCGCCGACACCGGGCCGGGCATTCCCTATGATGAGCGGGCGCATATCTTTGAGGCCTTCTATACCGGCAAGGCGGCCCGCGGCGCCAGTGTGAAAGGCACCGGCATCGGACTGTCGGTGGTGCTGGAGTTCGTCGCGGCGCATGGCGGAACCGTGCAGATCGTGGACGGACAGTTCCCCGGGGCGCATTTCCGCATCACCATGCCGCTGCAGAGCGAGGGGGATGCGGGCGATGCCGACACCAAGGAACGGGCCAATGCCGCCTAGTCCCGGCGCGCCAATACGTCTGCTGGGGCTGCTGGGTTTGGCCCTGCTCGGCGGCTGCGCGAGTCTCACCGCCACTCACGATGCGCCACCGCCGGATCGTCCACCCACCATTGACCGGGCCGTCACCCAGGCCACGCTACTGGCGAGCTATCTGGAGATGCTGCAGCGGCTGGTCCAGGGCGCCTCCGCCGAACAGGCCGAGATCCTCAGTGGTGCCCGTCGCGATTTTGAGACAGCCCCTACACCCAGCCACGAGCTGCGCTATGCCATGGTACTCGCCACCCCGGGCCACCCCGGCACGGACTGCAGCAAGGCCCAGAAGCTGTTGCGGGAGCTGATCGCGACCCAAGAAACGCTGCTGCCGGCGGAGCGCGCCATGGCCTTCCTGACCCTTCAGAGCGTGGATCAGACCCTGTCGCTGACGGCCGAAAATCAGCGTCTGCAGGTGTCCGCCGATCACACGGACCGCGATCGGCTGGTGGTACTGAACCACCGCCTGCAGAGCGAACTAGACGAAAATGCGCGGCTGCATAAGGAACTGGACGACGCCCATGCGAAACTGGACGCCATCGCCAACATTGAACGGGCACTGAACAAGCCCAAGGTTCCCGGGGGTACACCACAGTGACCATCACCAGCAAACGCAAAGCCCGAATTCTGGTCGTCGATGACGACCCGGGCCTGCTTCGTCTGCTCACCATACGGCTGCGCGCCGAGAGCTATGACGTCGAGGCAGTCGAGGGTGGCCCGCAGGCCCTGGCGGCCGCCAGCCGCTTTCGCCCGGACCTGGTCATCACCGACCTGCGCATGGAGCCGATGGATGGCATCGCGCTGCTGAAGGAGCTGCAGAACCGCTGGCCGGGGCTGAAGGTCATCATGCTGACGGCCCACGGCACCATTCCGGATGCGGTGCAGGCGACTCAGATGGGTGCGTTCGGTTTTCTCACCAAACCCGTGGACAAGCAGGAGCTGCTGGACCAGGTGCAGAAGGCGCTGCGGATCTCAGGATTCGGCTCCTCGGATGAGGACTGGCGCGCGGAGATCGTCACGCGCAGTTCGGTCATGGAGGAGAAGCTGGCGCAGGCGCACATGGTGGCCGGCACCGATGCGCGCGTACTCATCACCGGGGAAAGCGGCACCGGCAAGGAAGTGCTGGCGCGCGCCATCCACAAGGCCAGTCCGCGACGCAACCACGAGTTCGTGGTCGTCAATTGCAGCGCCATGGCCGAGGAGCTGCTGGAGGTTGAACTGTTTGGCCAGGAAAAGGATACCAGCGGCGCGCCCGCGCCGCTGCCTGGACTTTTCCCAACCGCCGATGGCGGCACGCTGCTGCTGGATGAGATCGGCGACATGCCCATGCGCCTGCAGGTGAAGCTGCTGCGCGTGCTGCAGGAGAATGTGATTCGACCGGTGGGCGGCACCGCGCCGGTGCCGGTGAATGTACGGGTGATATCCGCCACCCGCCGTGATCTGCAGCAGCTCATGCAGCAGGGTAGTTTCCGCGAGGACCTCTACTACCGGCTGAATGTCGTGCACATTGAAATGCCATCGCTGCTGCGGCGCCGCGAGGACATCCCGCTGCTGGTGGCGCATTTTCTGGCGGCCATGGCCGGGGAAAACAATGCGCGCAAGATCTATGCGCCGGAGGCCGTGGAACTGCTCGCCACCGCCGACTGGCCCGGGAATATCCGCCAGCTGCAGAATGTCGTACGGCAGAACGTGGCGCTGTCGCAGACGCCCATCATTCCGGTGGAGCTGGTGCAGCAGTCCCTGGGCGGTGGCCAGGGCAAGCTGCCCTCATTCGATGAGGCACGCGATGAATTCACTCGCAGTTATCTGTCGCAGATCCTGCAGATCACCGGTGGCAATGTCAGTCAGGCGGCACGCCTGGCGAAACGCAACCGCACGGATTTCTACAAACTGCTGGGCCGGCACCAATTGACGCCGGAGGAATTCAAACAGCGCTAGGGTGTGCGGGAGAACTGCCTGGCATCGATCTGGTGCTTCTCCAGCAGATCGTAAAGCGTCGGACGGGTGATGCCGAGGAACTCGGCGGCGCGCGACAGATTGCCGCGAGCCACCGCCAACGCCTGGCGGGCCGCCTGCGCCTCGGCGCGTTGTCGGGCGACTCGCAGGTTCAGGTGCTCGGGCTCCTCGCCCGGGTCGGTCAGGCCCAGATCGTTGGCGGTGACGACGGGTCCTTCGGACATGATCACCGCGCCCTTGATGCGGTTCTCAAGCTCGCGCACGTTTCCGGGCCAGCGATGCGCCTGAACGGCGCGGATGGCATCGGGTGCAAAACCGCGCACCGGCCGACCGTAGCGCGCGGCGGTCTGCTGCAGCACCCACTGCGCCAGCAGCAGGCTGTCACCCTGGCGCTCGCGCAGCGGCGGGGTGCGAATGGCCACTTCGCTGATGCGGTAAAACAGATCCTCGCGGAAGCTGCCCGCGGCAATGAGCTCTTCGAGATTGCGGTTGGTGGCGCAGACGATGCGCGCCTCCAGGGGTATCGGGGTGTGGCCGCCGATGCGCTCCATGCTGCGTTCCTGCAGCACGCGCAGCAACTTGGCCTGCAGGGAAGCGGGCATCTCTCCGACTTCGTCCAGGAACATGGTGCCGTGGCCGGCGACTTCGAATTTGCCGATGGTGCGTTTCGCGGCACCCGTGAACGCCCCCTTCTCGTACCCGAACAGCTCGCTCTCCAGCAGGGCATCGGGAATCGCCGCGCAGTTGATGGCGATGAACGGGTCATGCGCCCGGCCCGACAGCCGGTGCAAGGCGCGCGCCACGAGCTCCTTGCCGGTGCCGCTCTCGCCCAGCACCAGCACCGTCGCGCCCGTGGGCGCCACTTTCTCCACCGCCCGGCACAGACTGCGCATGGCGTCACTGACGCCAATGATGCCCTCGAGCGCCATCGAACCGGTCTGCTCGCGCAGACGGCCGTTCTCGGCTTCCAGTTCGCGGATCCGGAAGGCACGACGCACGACGATGGACAGCACGGCCGCATTCAGCGGCATGTGATAGAAATCGGTGGCGCCCAGACCCACGGCCTTGACCGCCAGATCCCGGCCTTCCTGTCCGGTCATGGCGATGATCTTGGTCGCCGGGGCCAGGTTCAGGATCTGGCGCAGCAGTGCCAGATTCTGCGTCTCCGCGGCAGCATCGCACTCCCCCAGATCAAACAGCACCACGTCCGGCTCAATGCGTCGTGTCAGCACCAATGCCTGTTCGCCGATGTCACAGCTGACGACGTCCAGATCGGAAAAAATCGTGGCCAGCTCCCGGCATACGGCAGAGTCATTCTCGAGGATCAGGAGCTTGCGGCGCTCGTTCAAGGCGAACACTCCTGGCAAATCGGGCAGGGGCAGCTTTACAACCGAAGTGTAAAGACTGGCGCCACTGTCGACTGATAACTGCAGGAGAACTGTGCTCTGCGTCACATTGCCCGACTCGGGCGGGGCCGGCAGATACGCCGCCGCCAGGCGTTATCTGCCACTCACCTTGCCTGGGCTGCGATCTGCTCCAGACGCCGGGCCCGGGCCCGCATGGCCGCCGTCGGGGCCAATCCCAACATATCGAACGCGGTGCTGATCCGGTGCAGCCAATCATGGCGAAGTGCCGCGTGCCGCACATTGGCCCGCCGCGCCGTCTGCACGCGCTCAGGGTCGGCGTCCAGCTCGGCGAGGAATCGCGCAATGTCCGGTGAGTCAAACGGCAGGTGGATCACGGCGTCCTGCCAGTCGAACTGGCCTTTGAACGAATCCGAACGCGGTGCTTCACCGAGCATCACTGCGCCGGCCGCCGCACCTTCGTAGAAGCGCGCCGAAATCTCCTCGCGACCGGCAGTGAACTCCGGCCGATTCACCATGCTGCGATTGGCGATGTAGTAACGGCTGCGTTTCAGCAGGGTCGCCAGCATCTGCCGATGCTCACGCGCGTTCTCGACCCGGAATGTGCGGTGCTTGCCGTCGCTGCCGCTGGCCGCCACCGTGTCGTAGTAATAGAAGAATTGCCCATTTTCGGCATGCGCCACCAACGCCTGGTGGGTGATCTGAGAACGGCGGCCGATGTTGCACAGATCGATTGCGCGCGGCTGTTCCACGGACGCGGGCGCAAATCGCAGCACATCGGCAGCCAGCGGCAGGTAGCTGCACGGCCTGCCGGAGATACGGCTGATGTCCGCCACACCATACGGTCCGCCAATGAAAATATGGTCGAACTGCGACAGCATCTCGACCAGGTATTCGGGCAACCAGTCCGACCACACCTCGGTGATGAAGCATGCGGCCTTGTGACAGCGTTGGCGCCAGTTCGGAATGGACGCCAACGCGTACAGCTCGTAGACATGGCTGAACATGGGAAAGAACAACTCATAGTCCCGTTGCAGAGTCACCTTGTTCGACGGGTAGGGTGCGAGCCGGCGCGCCAGCCTGGGAGACCCTGAGGCGAAACGCGCCAGTTTGTAAGCGCGGCGCGAAAATTCCAGTGCCGGCAGGTCGGTCGCATCGATTCGCTGCGCGGCCGTGAGCGAGGCCAACGCATCCTCGAACTCGTACACCATGCAGTAGGCAACCAGGTCCGCGATCCGACGCTGAGAGAGCAGCAGGACATTGCCCTGCAGAGGGTCGGCCACGGCGCTGGTGGCGGCACTCACGGCCGGCGTTTGGCCATAAGCCGGGCTCAGCGCGGCATCCGCCTGGGCGTGACGCGCGCCCATGATCATGCTGTCTACTACCACTCCATCCCCCGCGATCCCTTCCGGGCTTTCGGGCGATCCACTGCGACTTCGTGACTGCACCTGCCGTGCAGTTGGAAATCGTGGCCGCCGTCGAACTCTTTGTGCGCATATTGCGCGTAGTAGTGCCGCGGGCGCAAAGGATTCGGGCGCAAGCGGAAAGCCAACGGCGATTTTGGGGTGGTATCAGAATGCGCGGATAAGCGAGTGCCAAGTCCAACGCTGAACAGCACGAGTTTCATTTTGAGTCCCTTTGCTTCTAATAGTATGGCATCCACTCGAGTTGCCAAGCTACCGATCGGTGGCAGCAATTCCCGCGAAATTCCCGGTGGTGATACATAATCTGGCGGCGTTCTGACCGGCGCCGGCATTGTGTGACGCAGGTTCTGGCATCTGGCACGAACCGCGATCCGCGTTCCGCGAAGTCTCCCGGCTGCGTAGGCAGCTTCTAGCCAGCGTCCTTGGGCCCTCGCAAGGCAGGCGAGGTCTCATACTCGTTTTCTCGGGCAGCTCGGCTGAGCACTGGCGCGGCAGCGCGCCCATAAGTCCTGCTCCGAGACTCTCCTCCGCCGTACCCCGTCAGATACGGGTCGGGAGCAGGCGATCTTCGCCCGCGATGGGGGTTGTGCTGAATTGAGCTTCCGCCGCGGTGCACGGCGATTCAGCAGGGCGATCACTGATCAGATGCCGCAGTGCCGGAGCTGGCCAGCCGGAATCGACTTGGCACGGAAGCTCTCATGTGGAGCGCATGGCTGCGCACGGCACGGTCGTGCTGCGGCGCACGCTAGTACCCGCGACGCTGGCGGGCGGGTGACCCACCGGCTGCGCACGGGTTAATTCGGCTTGAGGCCGTAGACGTCCAGTTCCCCTGATGAGCTGGTTGAACCATAGGCCCCGCCGGTGTTGTTGCCCCGGGTCCCGACGTAGACTTTGCCGTTGGCGATGGTGGGCACCGCGAACTTGACGGCGAAGCCGGCCGCATCGGTGCCGGTCATTGCGCTGTTCCACAGCTCCGTGGCGAGGTTGGTGGCGTCGTAGGCGTGCAGCACTGCCGGACCGCAGCCGGGAGATTGATTGGTGCAATAAAGGTGGTTGTCGAGCGCCCAGACGATACCCCCCTGGGCACCCGCCGCCGAAACCGAAGGCGTGGTCCCGGGCCAGGGGTAGGTGGTCGGCGATGAGGAGCTGAGGGTAAATTGCGGCTGCGCTGGGTTTAGCGAATAGGCATTCAGGCTACTGCTCGCGGCGGACAGGTAGAAGTTATTGTTCCAGAAGGCACCCGTTGAGAAGATGCCATGGCCCATTGCCACCTGCTGCACGGCCGCAGCATCGCCAAACCCTCCCAGGTTGTCGCGATTCAGAACGAACAGCGTGCCGTCCTTGCCGCCGCCCATGACCAGGTGGGTGACGGGGCTGCCGGCGGGCAAATCGACCAGCACGACCGCGCCACCGGCGCCGAAGTCCTGGTCATTCTGCTCATCGGTCAACTGGTCCGAAGGCGTGAAATACTGCGAAACGGTCAGTGAAGTCGACAGCTTCAGCAGCGAGTCGCCATAGTCATCATTAGGCGCGCCGCTGTTTGAGGCATCGAACGTGCCGTTTCCGGTAATGATGTAAAGCTGATTGGCTGAATCCGCCGCCGGTGCGCCGCCACTCATCCAGATACCGCCGGCCGTGCCGTCGGCTGTGATGTTCAGCACTTGCGCGAGGTTGAATGTACTGCCGTTGTAGCTATAACCCGCGATCCATCCATAGTAGGGACCCGTGTCCTCGTGGGAGGCCCAAACGACGTATATGATGCCGTTCACCAGCGCGAGACCGCTGCGTTGTAGCTGCTTCTGTGGGTTGAAGGTGGTCACCGTGCCGCCGCTGCCGGTATAGCCGGCGACGACCGTGGTGGGCGAAGCGGTCTTTTCCAGGCCCGTAGTCAAGTCGATGGCATGCAGGCGCTGGTAGAAAGTGGTCTGCGCGGAGTTGATCGACTTGGTGATCACGAAGAGCGTGTTGCTGGTCGGATCGATGACGGGTGTGCCGATGACACCGGTCTCCGGACTGATGTCACCGTTACCCTGTCCCACCAGGTGGCCAGTCGTCCCCGAAGGCACGGTGGTCTCACCGGCCGCAGCGCCATGGTTGGTATCGATGAGGTTGACCGCCCAAAGGGTTACGCACGGACTGGCATCGGCATCGAAGGCGAACAGTCCGTCGTGAGCCGTGGCCACGACCACGACATTGTGCTGCGCGCCATTCACGGCCACGTTCGCGACCCATAGCGGTTGCGCATAGATCGCGCCATCGGCGACACATGAAAAGAGTTTGCCGAAACTGGTCGTGTTGACGTTGGCGGTGGTCAGCGCGAACTCGTGACTGTTGGTGCCGTCGCGGCTGACATCATTGTGAGCGGTGTAGACGCCGGTGAGATCAGTGACGGCCACGGAGGCATTTGCGGACTGCGCAGAATTGACAGCATCCGTGGCAATCACGGCGTGGACCCCGGCGGCGGTTCCCGGAGTGTAAAGGCCGCTTGCGTTCACGGAGCCCACGGTGGCATTGCCATTGCTGATCCCGTCCACCGTCCACGTGACCGCGGCGCCTGTCGGCACGGTTGCGAATTGCAGCGTCTGCGACTGCGTGATCGCTGCCGTTTGGGGAGATAAGGTGAGCGGGCCGCTGTACCCGATGGTCACGGTCGCGGATGCCGTATTGCTGGTACCGCCGATGCCGCTGCATACGAGCGAATAGGTGGCGTTCGCCGAGAGGGCACCGGTACCCGCGGTACCGCTCGTCGGCTCAGCGCCGCTCCATGCACCGGAGGCGGTGCAGGAGGTGGCATTGGTCGAGGTCCACGTCAACGTCGAAGTGCCGCCCGCCGCGACCAACTGCGGATTGGCCGCCAGCGTGACGGTGGGCACGGGCACCACGGCAACGGTGACGGCGGAAGGCGCGCTGAGGCCGCCCGGACCCGTGCAGGTCAGGGAATAGGAGGTACTGGTCGTCAGCGCCGCCGTCACTTGGGTACCGCCCGTCGGCTCGGTACCGGTCCATCCTCCCGAGGCGGTGCAGGAAGTGGCATTGGTCGAGGTCCATGTGAGGGTACTGGTCGCCCCGGCGGCGACCGACTGCGGACTGGCCATCAAGGTGACGGTGGCAATGGGGGCGACGACAACCGTCACAGCGGCAGGGGTGCTCGCGCCGCCCGCACCCGTGCAGGTCAGGGAATAGGTTGTACTGGCTGTCAGCGCCGCCGTCACCTGGGTGCCGCTCGTCGCCTGGGCACCGGTCCATCCTCCCGAGGCGGTGCAGGAAGTGGCATTGGTCGAGGTCCATGTGAGGGTACTGGTAGCCCCCGCGGCGACCGTCTGCGGATTGGCCGCCAGGCTGACAGTGGCGGGCGGCGCCACGGCACCGACGGCAATCGTCACGGCAGCAGGGGCGCTCGCGCCGCCCGCACCCGTGCAGGTCAGGGAATAGGTTGTACTGGTTGTCAGCGCGGCCGTCACCTGGGTGCCGCTCGTCGCCTGGGCACCGGTCCATCCTCCCGAGGCAGTGCAGGAGGTGGCATTCGTCGAGGTCCATGTGAGGGTGCTGGTAGCTCCCACGACTACCGACTGCGGATTGGCCGTCAGGCTGACAGTGGCGGGGGGCGTCACGGCGCCGACGGCAATCGTCACGGCAGCAGGGGCGCTCGCGCCACCCGGACCGGTGCAGGTCAGGGAATAGGTTGTACTGGTTGTCAGCGCGGCCGTCGCCTGGGTGCCGCCCGTCGCCTGGGCACCGCTCCATCCTCCCGAGGCGGTGCAGGAGGTGGCATTCGTCGAGGTCCATGTGAGGGTACTGGTACCTCCCGCGACGACGGTTTGCGGATTGGCCATCAAGGTAACAGTGGCAGCAGGTGCGACGACAACCGTGACGGCAGCAGGCGAGCTCGTGCCACCCGGCCCGCTACAGGTGAGGGAAAAGGTTGTGCTCGTCGTCAGAGCAGCCGTCATCTGGCTGCCGCTGGGTGACAAAGCGCCCGTCCAACCGTCCGAGCCCGTGCAGGCCGTGGCGTTGGTCGAAGTCCATGTCAGGGTGGTCGTTCCG
>Ga0210391_10000673_pt1 | contig 34028 bp, 32 predicted proteins | sample IncBWC12OmetaG_FD_160573 | JGI IMG/M metagenome (GOLD analysis project Ga0210391, IMG submission 160573) | Forest soil microbial communities from Barre Woods Harvard Forest LTER site, Petersham, Massachusetts, United States - Inc-BW-C-12-O ... | reverse complement strand
TCAACGATGCAGGTGCTCCAGCTCAACGAAAGCGAAATGACCGCCACCATGGTCACCCACTACGTTCCACCGAACAGCTATTTCAGTTTCTTCGGTGGCAACACTGAACGCCTGGCTAACGGCGATATACATGTCGATTTTTGCGCGCCGTCGACCGGCGCCATCGTCCAGGAACTCGACCCCACCGCCTCGCAGCTGATCTGGCAGGGAACCACCCCCAAGGCCGACCAATACCGCGTACAACGCATTCCGAGCCTCTACCCAGGCGTGCAGTGGTAGCGAAACAACACAATCGCCGCATCTCCGGCGGCTGATCGTGCGTTCAATAAAGATTGATTGTTGAAAATGGTTCCGCTGACCGCTCGATCGCTGACAGTTTTACCGCTGCGTTCTCACTTCCAGCTAACCGCCAGCTGCCAGCGCAAATTCCGCACCGCCGTCTTGCGCAGTACGCGCTCGTACTCTTCGAGCTCTGCAACGATCGCCGCCGTATCGGCGCCCAGCGCTGTCGGGGCTTCCTTCAGGAAATCGTGCAGTGTACAGATGGTGATTAGCCCGTCTTCCGGCGTAAACCATTGCGGAGGCGGCAGCGTGCGCGCCCATTCCGGATCGCCTGCGCCCTCTTCCAGCAGCAAAGCCATCGAATTCTCGTCGGCCGAAAAGAATTCGAGCATGGGTTTCACTCCAAGGCGAAGCGACAACTTTTCCAGGGCATCTTCGTTACGCGCCAGCGCATGGCCGTTGACAAAAATGTCGAACCCCGGGTCCTCGCCTTCCACGACAATGTACATCGAAGCGCTCATTTGCGGTCAGTCTACCTGATTTGGGGATGCGAGTAAGCCTCATGATGTTGCGTCGTTGCCTGAAGAGTAAACTCCCCCGCCCTTCAGTGCAAACGTCTTCCACGTCGTGAAAACCGCTCTTCGTCCCACAAAGGAAAAGGGCCGGATGGCCAAGCCACCCGACCCTTTTTTTCTGACTACTGACTATCGTGGTTACTGCGGTCCGCGGCCACCGCCGCTGCCGCCACCCGGTCCGCCTGGACGCCGTCCGCGCCGGCGACGCCGACGCTGCTGTCCACCAGGGCCTCCGCCCGGCCCACCCGGACCGCTCGGCCGACGTTCGGCGTTCACCGGAACCGGCACGCCATCCGCACGGTTGAAGTTGATTTCTTCGCCTTCCTCTTCGGGCCCATCGTTGTCGTCGAAGTCTTCGCCGCCTTCGATCATGATGGTGCTCGCATTGGAGCTCGGCTGCCGCTCCTCCGGAGCCGGACGCGGTGGCCTTGGCGGACGCGGTGCCCGCGGCTGTTCATCGCGAGGCGCGCGTTCTGCCGGAGCCCCCTCTGCCGGCGCTGCCGCTGCGGCAAAATCGCCGCCCGGACCGCCAGCATTCGGATCAGGCAATCCCAGCTTCTGCCGCTGCTCTTTCAAAACTGCCTTGCGCGACAGCTTAATGCGGTTGCCTTCGACGCCCAGCACTTTCACCATCACCTGATCGCCTTCGCGCAGCTCGTCTTTTACTTCGCGCACGCGATGCTCGGCGATTTCGCTGATGTGCAGCAGGCCGTCGGTTCCCGGGAACAACTCCACGAACGCGCCAAACTCCGCGAGCCGTACCACTTTGCCGAGGTAAACCTTGCCTACCTCGGGCACCGCGGTCAGATCGTTGATCATCTGCAGCGCTTTCTTCAGGCCTTCCTCGTCGCTCGACGCCACGTTCACACGGCCCGTGTCGTCCACGTCGATCTTTACCTGCGTCGCTTCGATGATGCCGCGAATCGTTTTGCCGCCCGGCCCAATCAGATCGCGAATCTTGTCGGTCGGAATCTGCACGGTGCGAATCTGCGGTGCAAACTTCGACTTCTCGGTCCGCGCTCCCGTCAGCGTCGCTTCCATCGTGTCCAGCAGGAACAACCGTCCGCGTTTCGCCTGCGCCAGCGCTTCGCGCATAATCTGTCCGGTGATCCCGCCGATCTTGATGTCCATCTGCAGCGCGGTAATCCCTTTGCGCGTACCGGCTACCTTGAAGTCCATATCGCCGTAGTGGTCTTCTGCGCCAGCAATGTCGGTCAGGATGGCATAATCGTCGCCTTCCTTCACCAGGCCCATCGCGATGCCCGCCACCGATGCCTTGAGCGGAATGCCCGCATCCATCAGCGCCAGGCTCGCTCCGCAGACTGAAGCCATCGACGATGATCCGTTCGACTCCAGAATGTCGGAAACCACGCGCAGCGAATAGGGCGACTCTTCTTCCGTCGGCAGAACCGCGCTGATCGCGCGCTCAGCCAGCGCTCCGTGACCAATCTCACGGCGTCCCACGCCCGTCATGCGGCCCGTCTCGCCCACCGAGAACGGCGGGAAATTGTAATGCAGCATAAACTTCTTCCGCTGCTCGCCCTCGAACGTCTCCAGCCGCTGCGAGTCGTCCGTGGTGCCCAGCGTTGCCGTTACCAGCGCCTGCGTCTCGCCGCGTGTAAACAGTGCCGAGCCGTGCGTGCGCGGCAATACGCCTACTTCGATGGAGATTGCACGAATCTCATCGAATGCGCGATGATCCGGCCGCACCCGCTCCTTCGTGACCTGCTCGCGGAACAGCTTCTCGCGCAGCGCTTCGTAGTAGTGCGCGACTTTCTTCTTCGCGGCTGCGGCGTCGGGTCCTTCAGGAACCTCAGCCTTCAGCTCGTCCTGAATTGCCTTCACCAAATCCTGGCTCTCGAGCTTCGGGTGCGCCTTGGTGTCCAGCGCGTCCTTCAACCGGGTGCCGACCTTGGCCATCATGGCATCGAAGTAGGAGTTGTCGAACTCCGGCGCCTTCACTGCACGCTTGGTCTTGCCCGCGCGTGATACCAGGTCCTTAATGCCCGCGACAATCTTCTTGATCTCGCCGTGGCCGAACTCGATCGCGTCCACCACCACTTCTTCCGTGGCTTCGTTCGCGCCGCTCTCGATCATCACAATGCCGTCTTCCGTGCCCACCACCGTGATGTTGATCGTGCTGCTCTTCCGCTCCAGATACGACGGGTTGATCACGAATTCGCCGTTGATCTGTCCCACGCGCACGGCGCCAATGGTCGTCGAGAAGGGAATATCCGACAAGGCCAGCGCCGCGCCGGCTGCGTTAATGCCAATGATGTCGGGATCGTTCTCTTTGTCTGCGGAAAAGACCAGCGCGATAATCTGCGTCTCGTTGCGGAAGCCTTCCGGGAACAGCGGGCGGATCGGCCGGTCAATCTGACGGCTGGTCAGCACTTCGCGCTCGCTCGGGCGGCCTTCCCGCTTGATGAATCCGCCGGGATGCGTCCGCCGGCATACGTGTACTCGCGATAATCGACGGTCAGCGGGAAAAAATCGATGCCTTCCCGCGGATCCGGTGAGGCGACGGCGGTGGCCAGCACCACTGTGTCACCCGACGTGACCAGTGCGGCTCCCGACGCCTGTTTGGCCATACGGCCCGTTTCAAAATGCAGCCGCTTGCCGCCGGCAAGTTCGACCGAAACTTCCTGTTTCATATTTTCTCCATTTCTTGTTTGGAACCTGGCGCGGGTGGGGGCCTCCGTCGCGCGGGATGCGATGGGCAGTCAGAAAAGAGCTTTGCGGCCTGGTTCAAGGGCCTGTACAGATGTGCTGCATTTGGATAGAGGGGAGAACCGTGCAATTGCGGAATCGCCGCCGGCCCTCACCGTCTATGCTCTCGTCGGTTGCTCGTCGTGCACGCGTCGGAGACGTCGCCTGCGTGCTATTTGCGAATGCCCAGTTTGCCAATCACGGTCCGGTAACGTTCCGAATCGTGGGTTTTCAGATAGTCCAGCAGACGCCGGCGCTTGCTGACCATCATGAGCAAGCCGCGCCGCGATGCATGGTCCTTCGCGTGTGCCTTGAAATGTTCGGTCAGGTCGCCAATGCGCTCGCTCAGAACCGCGATCTGCACTTCCGGGCTTCCAGTATCGGAATCATGGGTGCGATAGCGTGCGATTACTTCGGATTTTTTTTCGGGTGCCAGCACGTCCGTGCGTACTCCTGGAATTTCAGCGATTACACTTCCTAAGTGTCAGCATCAAGAGTAACATGGCCCGCCCCTGCGCGCCACTGGCCTCTGGCTTGCTTTACGCTGGTTTCCATCTCTCTCAGGAACACCCGCGATTCCGCTCGTCCCGCCCCATGGTTTCAGCGTGATGGGACCTCGCAATGCCGGCGCGGCCAAGCCCTTCGGCCATGAACCGGACACTCAGACGCGTTGGCCGCTATAAGTCGCAAGCCGCCGTACGCCCATTCCCAGATAGGCTCCCGCCATCGTGACTGCGAGAACGACGCATCCCACCGGCACTGCGGAGGCGACCAGCGCCGGCTTTTCGACCAGCGAATGCGCCACCATCCAGCCCGGGATCCAGACGCCTACTGCAAGGGCGATCATCCACGCGCGTCTCGTTACGCCCAGCCCCAACAAGGCTGACCCGATCAGCAGCATGCCGACGGTGATGCCCGTGTCGTCCCAGTGCGGGCGCGCATCGATCATGGCGATTGAGATACCCACGAGCAGTGCGGGCGCAAGCATGATCCACTCCAGACGGCGGTATCGCTCGGCCGCAAACTGTTCCGCCACCGTGCGCGCATCGCCAAAGCGCGACAGCGCCTCCTGCTCCGCGGCGTCGGGCGTCAGTCGGCGCGCCACGGCTGCGTTCACTGCGTCCGCAAGGTGGCTCCGGGTCTCCTCCACCAGGCGGTCCGACGGCACCCAGCGGATCCTTAGCTCGCGTTTGAGTCCAGACAAATACGTTTCGATTCTGTCGCCGCTCATGCCAACCCCTCCACCGTGTGATTCACCGCCAGCGCAAATGCGCGCCACTCCCTTTGCCTCTCTGCCAGCCGCTCGCGGCCGCGATCGGTTAGCTCGTAAACCCGGCGCCGCCGCCCATTTTGATCGCTCCAACTGCTCGCGACCCATCCCGCATGCTCCAGCCGGTGCAGGGCAGGGTAGAGCGTGCCCTCCGTTAAATTGAACGCGCCGCGGCTGCGCTGCCGCAAAGTCTCAACGATGGCATAACCGTGGGACGGCCGGTGTTCCACCGCCGCAAGAAGCAGAAGGTCGAGATGGCCTTTAAGCGCTTCGCCCTGCATACATCGGAATACTATGCATCGCACCGCGCTGGGTCAAGAGATTTTTGTCATTTTTTCCTTGACATTATTACTGTGTGTAGCATAGTGTATGTTGCATAATATATACCGCACGGTACAGCCTATGAATCCCGAAAGCCTCGACAATCTTCGCCTGGAACTCCGCCGCGGCTGCCTCGTTCTTGCCGTCCTCGCCGCCCTGCGCTCCGAGCAGTACGGTTACACCCTCCGCAAAGCTCTCGCCGAGCACGGCATGGACATCGACGAAGGCACGCTCTACCCGCTGCTCCGCCGCCTCGAAACCCAGGGTCTGCTGGTCAGCGAATGGCGCGAGCACGAAAAACGCAACAAGCGCTTCTACCGCCTCTCTCCCGAAGGCGAGCCCATCCTCACCCAGCTGCTGGCCGAATGGCAGAGCATCGACACCGCGATCCGCGCCGTCATTGCGAATCAGGCAGCCGGGAATCACGAAACCGCGAATCACGAAACCGCGAATCAGGCAGCCGGGAATCACGAAACCGCGAATCACGAAACCGCGAATCAGGAAACCGCGAATCAGGAAATGAAGGAGCAAGACCATGGATCTCATCCCACGCTACCTGCAGGCCGTTAAATTCTGGCTGCCCAAAAAACAGCAGGACGACATCATCGCCGAGCTTTCCGAAGATATCCGCGCCCAGATCGCGGAACGCGAGGCGGCCCTCGGCCATCCGCTTACCGATGCCGACGTCGAAACGCTTCTGCGCCAGCGCGGCTCGCCCATCGCGGTGGCCAACGGCTATTTGCCGCAGCAATCCCTGATCGGGCCGCAGCTTTTTCCCATCTACCGCTTCGTACTCAAGATCGTCGCGCTCTGCATTCTCGTCCCGGCCGCGCTCGTCTGGCTCTTCGCCCTCGTCAACGCGGCGCTGGGGATGCAGGCGCACCGCTGGACCACGGTCAGTTTCGGCGGCTTGTGGACCAGCCTCTTCTGCTCGCTGGGCGTCGTCACCCTCGTCTTCGCCGTTCTCGAGCGCAGCAGCGCGAAAACCGACCTGTTCGAAAAGTGGAACCCGCGCAAACTCCCGGCGGTGCGGAATCCCCATGCCATCCCTCGCTCTTCGTCGGTGATTGAGATTGCCGTGAACCTTTGCTTCCTCGCGTGGTGGGCGTCCACCATGGTTTCGCCTCTCAACTTCCACTTTGGCAATGTCACGCTCTCGCTCACGCCCGCGTGGACGTGGTTCTTCTGGGCCGTCCTGCTTCTCACCATGGGCAGCGCCGCTCGTTCCACTATCAATCTCCTGCGCCCGTACTGGACGCCACGCCGTGTCGTCGCGCGCCTCGGCCTCGACGTTGCCGGCGCGGTCTTTTTCTGCTCGTTGCTGAAGGCGAACATCGTCGCCGCCATCGACTGGCCGAGCGCCACGCCCGACAAAGCGGCCTTCGTCGCCAGCTCCATCAACCACTGGCTGGCCGTCTCATTTCCCTACGCTCTCGTGGTCTGCCTGGTGATTGCCGGAGCCAATGTGTGGCGTCTGATCAGCGTGATGCGCAAGTCGACCGCGCAGCCCATGCGGGCCGCCATGGTCTAGCTGGACGGCTCAGGGGGAGGGGACCTACGGCGTCGCAACCGCTGCGCCGCCGTAGCTCGAAAGAACCTTCCCCTGAAGATCCAGCAGCAGCGCCGCTCCCCGCTGCGGGCCCAGCTCGACCTGGATCTCCGCGTGGGTTCGCGTGTCAGTGATATCTATCAGCCGGCTGTCCCCTGATTCATTGCTGAAGCTGTAGAGAACGGCACCGTCGAGAACGGTGGGAAACGCCAGCACGTCTGGCGAAAGCGGCCTGACTTCCTTGAATGCCGGGACCACGCCCGCTTCCTCCAGCGCCCACCGATACACTGCCGCCGTTGCGTCGTAGCCATCTGCAAACTCGACCGGGTCGGCAATCCACAATATTTTGCCGGCACCGTGCCGGGCTCCCGAGACCGATTCAAGGTAATCAGTCCCGGCTGGAGGTACGTGCCCTTCGCTATACGGAATTCGCATTGTCTCAACTTCAGACTGCTGGACCGCAGCGGGAAATTGAAGCGAGAAGTCTTCCTTGTCCAGATGTAATTCCGATCCGCGGACAATCAACGGCACCACTTCTGCAGATTTAATTCCCAGCGGCGTGAGCCGGTCCACCGGCTGCCAATGCTCATCCCGATTCACCGGGCCCGTCACCAGCAACGTCCCGCCCTTCGCAACATAATCCATCAACTGATCCCACGCGGTCTGCGACAAACCCTGCGGCGAAGGTAAAAAAACCAGCTTCGGATTCCCCAATTCCGCCAGCCGATTCTCCGGCAACATGCGCAGCGGCGTGTGTTCGTAATACGCCATCGTCCGCAACGCTTTCTTCTGCGCATCGAGCGCCAGCCCGCCCATCACCGAATACAACAGCGTCTGCGACGTCACCATCGTCACATCCGGCGGCGTGATCTTCGTGAACGACTGCGGGCTCTTCGCGACAAACGTCGCAAATCCCGCCAGCACCCGCGCCTCCGGCTTCTCCGTTCCATCCGGACGCACCGCGCCAATGGGAATCTCATTGTCGTTCGCCATGTATGCGTTCACATTCCACACCCACTCCAGCGCGCCCGCTCCCTGCGCAAACGAGATGGCCAGCTTCCGCTCCAGTTGCCAGCCTTCTTCTTCAGCGCTGAGCCGCAGATGATCGTCCATGGTCAGCCGACGCTGCTCGCCCGTCTCCTGAATCAGCAGCGGCTTGCCCGGAAACTTCGGCGCCAGCGATGCCCACAGAATCGCGTCGTAATCCCACCACGTGTGGTCCGCCGTGAAGTCAATGTCCGGCCCGTAAAAGGCCGGAGACAATCGTCCCGCCACGCCGCCCTCATCCTGACCAACGGTGACGAGCTGTTGCGATCCCGTCCCGCGAATCATCGCCCGCATCTGCTGCACCCAGCCGTCAAACATGCTTTGCGTGAACAGCCAGTAGTCGTAGTCCTTCAGCGGATTGAATCCGCTCCGCACCGCGTCTTCAGCAAACGCCGCGGCCTGCGGCAACGCAAGCGGATCCTGCGCGGCTTCTTCCGGTGATTTTGCGGTCGGCTGCGCCTGCAAATCGCGTCCAATCCCCAGCGAAGGCTCCGCGATGTCGTGCAAATATTTCGCGCGGTCCGGATACCGCTCCGCCAGCCACTTCGCCCACGCCGCTTTTTCGAAGGAATCGTAATCCGGCAGCGTCCGCCACTCGTTCTTATTGGCGCTCGGCTCGTTGATCAAATCCCACGCCAGAAACGGCACGTCATGGAATTTCGCAACCAGCGACTGCGCGTACTTCGTCTCCGCCGCCAACGCCACCGGGTCGAGATAGCCGTTCTCCCCGCCCCACGTGTCCGGATAAAACGAAAACAAATTGAATTGCACCGGCAATCCGGCGTGTCGCGCACACATCAGAAATGCCTCAATCGTGCGCAGCCCGTCCTCGCTCACCGTGCCATCCGGTGCAAGTTCATTCGCCCACGCCGTCCACAGACCGGTGCGGATCATGTTCAGCCCCGCGCCGCGAATCTGCGCCAGGTCCTGGTTCCACACATACGCATTCGGCAGCATCAGATACATCCGCGACACGTCACTCGACATATACGTGGTGCCCACCACCGGCAGCGGCTTGCCGTCGAGCTGGAAATAATCGCTCCCCACCGTCAGCTTCGGCCCCGTCAGTAAATAATTGAAATCCCGCATCCAGAAGCCCGAGCGGTAAACGCGCAGAGCCAGTTCGCCCAGAGTTAATGTCGCCTCTACTGTGTGGAACCCCGGGCCGTCAGCGGCCGATGGCGGGAGCGTCACCGGGACATCCGGTTTCAATAGCTTGATCGTGTCCTGATACGTGATCTTTCCATCTTCGGAAAGGACTCGCACCCGGAGCTCTCTGCCATGCCGTACCAAAGATTCATCGAGATCTGTGACGTCGTAAGCGTTGCCCTGTGCGCCATTGAGCTTGAAGGAGAACTCGAGCGGTTCTCCGGGGAGAAACAAGGGCACTCGCGGCCGGAAGCTAAACCGGTCGCGCTCCCGTACAGCGATCCCCGCCAGCATCGCGAGCAATTCTGCGTGACTGAAGAAATCTGCATCCGGCTCGCAAGCCACCAGAATCCATCGCCCACCAACAAACCGATGGGTGTTGTGATCGATCTCCAGCACCGGAGCCGCCAGCTTATGTTCCGCCCGCTCGCCCCACGCCAGCGTGGTCAGGTCCATGTCCTCGTACCCGGTGTGGCCGCCCGTCGCATCGCCATCCACCACACTCAACCGGATCACCGGACTAAACGCACGCTTCCACCCAAACGCCGGTAGAGCAGGGAAGACGTCCGGATTCGCCGTGAACGTGAGATCCGCTCCCGCGCCGTCGGGGCCCCCGGCGCGCTCTTCTCGCGCGCTGGGGCGTGATCCCGGCGTCTCCTGGTAATCGTGAATAAATAATTCCAGCGACTGCGCCACGCTGGCCGCGCGCAAATGCCAGCCGCTCGCATCCTGAAACGCCGCGCGCGTAAATGGCTTGCCGCCCAGCGCCATCAAATTGCCGCCGCGATCCAGGTATTTCAGAATCGCGTCCCAATCCGCTTCCGGCCACGCCGATCCATACGGCAACACCAGCAGATCTGTCTCCGGCCGCGCCAGAGCATCGCCCAAATGTCCCGCGTCCGCAAATTCCGCAGCGCCAAACGGCGTGCGCAACGCAGCTTCGCTCGGAGCAGGCGAGTCCGCCGCCGGAAATCCCGGCTGCCAGAAAACCACAGTCTTTGCAAAAGAGAATGTCGGCGAAGCCACCAGCAGCAGAGGCAGTAGAAACCGAAGCAGAACGCGCATCACAGGCCTTCCTGGAACGCGTTCCACGATACCACGCAGCCACGGAGGTCAGCCGCGGCCACCCTCTTGCTCAGGATTATTGCGGACTCCCCAAATTCGAGATACCCGTTCCGCTCGCTGGTGCGTCTGGCTTCGGCGCGTCCTGGTTCTGGTGGAAGACGTGTTTCGCTACATCCGGCCAGAACTCTACAAACTCCGACCCAATCGCGCCTTCCGCCGTCACCGTCAGCGCGCGTTCCACCGTCAAACTAAATCCGCGATCTGTCGACGGGTAATACGCGTTCGAAATGCCGCCTGCGATGAAATTCCCGGCCACGTTCGCATAGTTCGGTCCCCACGTGCCGTTATCGCGCTTGCTCCAAACATTGGTCGACGCCGAATACAGCGCGCGGTGCCAAAAGGTTCCCGTCCCCTTGCGGAAGTATCGCGGATCCTCGTGCCACAAACTCGGCAGAATCGCATTCCCCCACAGGTTGCCGTCGAATGTATCGGCATAGGATGCGCCGAAGCGCTTCGCGTAGCCTTCAAGCCCCTGGCCGTAGCCCGGAAACGCATTGGTCGCCTGCTCTTCGCCCGCATCCAGTCCCGCGGCAGCAAACACAAACGGATCGACCGAGCTTTTGAAAAACAAATGGAACTTCTGTTTCGGGGTCAGCGGCAACGCATTCTGATTGTCGGTAGTGTTGAAGTTCGGCACCACGCCCAGAATCCGCTGCTTCTCTTCCTTCTTCAACTCGTCCTCTGACTGCTGTTCCTTCGTCTTCGCGGCCGGCTGCTGGCTGCTGGAACTCGACTGCTGGCTGGAACTGGACTGCTGACTGCTCGAACTCGCCGGCGCCGATTGAGGTTGAGTCTGGCTCTGGGGCGCATCGGGCAAATCCGCCACGACCTGGGCGCGCGCCATCCCTCCCGCCGCTGCAACGGTCAGGGCCAATATGAGGATGCGGAACACAAAACGGCTGGCTTGCGTTTCAACGGCGGTCAATAGCGGGGCTCCGAAAGGCGTCAAAATTCTGTGCTCGCGTCGCAACGGCACACAAATGGAATGGGGTTTCTGATAACAGAGAGACGTGCGACTTCGGCGGGAAGTTGAATCTTATTCTCCAAATTGTCTCTCGTGGGCTGTTACTGAATTCTATGCGTCGCCCTCGTCCAGGGACGAAATCGGGCAAAAGCTCCGGCGATCATAGTGGACCCCTCCGCGAAGCACAAGTTGCTGTCGCTCGCGCAATCTCTGCCCTTCGACCCCTTATGCCATACTGATTTTGACTCGTTCCCGCCGAAAATGAACCCTGCCCCCAACCCTGAATTCATGAGGAAAGCGATCGCTCTGGCTACGGAGAACGTCCGCAGCGGCGCCGGCGGTCCGTTCGGCGCCGTCATCGTCCGCGACGGTTTCCTCATCAGCGAAGGAGCCAATCGCGTGACCGCGGAGAACGATCCCACCGCCCACGCCGAAGTCTGTGCCATCCGCGCAGCCTGCCGATCCCTCGCCACTTTCAATCTGCAGGGCTGCGAAATCTATAGCAGTTGCGAGCCGTGTCCCATGTGCCTCGCCGCGATCTACTGGGCGCGGATCGACCGGATTTACTACGGCAACACCAGCGCTGACGCCGCCCGCGCCGCCTTCGACGACGCCTTTCTCTATCGCGAACTCGCGCTGCCCTCGCCCCATCGTTCCATCCCGTCTTCGATACTCCTCCGCGAAGAAGCCTGGGAATCCTTCCAACTCTGGATCGACACGCCCAACAAAACTCCGTACTAAAAACCCTGCGAATTCAATATCGGGATCGAAGCGGGCGAAGCCCGGCTACTTCCGGGATGCCGGTCATTCGGAACCATCGCGATCAAAGCCATTCGTGCGCCAGCTGAGGCCGCCGGAAACAATCCCCGGCCGGTGTGAGGAAAACTCGAACCGCCCGGAATGAGCACGTCTATAATCGGGGCCATTCGCCATGGATATCGCACCAGGCACGCAGCTTGGGCCATACGGTCTGCTCGCGCAGATCGGCTCCGGCGGCATGGGCGTGGTGTACAAGGCCCGGGACAACCGGCTCGACCGATTCGTTGCCCTCAAGTTTCTGCCTGACGACGTGGCCGGGGATGCGCAGGTGCTGAGCCGGTTCCGGCGTGAAGCGAAGGCTGCGTCGGCGTTGAATCACCCGAACATCTGCACGATTTACGAGATCGCCGAATACGAGAGCCGCGCGTTTATCTCGATGGAGTTCCTCGAGGGGATGAATCTGCGCCAGCGGATCACCGCGGGCGCGCTCGATCTCGAAAGCGCGCTGTCGCTCGCAATTGAAATCGCCGATGCGCTCGATTCGGCGCACACAGCGGGTATCGTTCATCGCGACATCAAACCCGCCAACATCTTTGTCACCAGCCGGTGGCACGCCAAGATGCTCGACTTCGGCCTGGCCAAAGTGGACCCTGGCGTGCGAGCCGCCGCCGACGTCGCGACCGTCACGGAAGACCACCTCACCCGTCCAGGCGCGGCCATGGGCACCATCGCCTATATGTCGCCGGAGCAGGTGCGCGGCAAAGAAGTTGATGCCCGCAGCGACCTGTTCTCCTTCGGAGTGGTGCTGTATGAAATGATGACCCGCGCGCTGCCCTTTCGCGGCGAAAGCACGGGGCTGATCTTTGAGGCGATTCTGAATCGCGCGCCTACCCCGCCGGTCCGGCTGAATCCCGACCTGTCTCCCAGGCTTGAGGAGATCATCACGAAGGCGCTGGAGAAGGATCCGAATCTGCGCTATCAGCACGCGTCGGAGATGCGGACCGACCTGATGCGGCTGAAGCGAGACACGGAATCCGCCTCCGCCTCTTTGCCTTCGGGGGGTGCAGCCAGACCCGCGCCCAGCCGGAAAAGATTGAGGAGGGTTTCGGCCTTGGTGGCAATCCTGGCAATCGCGCTCGCCGGCTGGGCTTTTTTTCTGCACTACCGCAAGGCTCACGCCCTGGGCGAGACCGACACGATTGTATTGGCCGACTTCGCCAACTCCACCGGCAATCCGGTATTCGACGATACCCTCAAGCAGGCGCTTGCTATTTCGTTGCGCCAATCGCCATTCCTCAACATTCTCTCGGACGCAAAGGTGGTCGAGACACTCCGGCTGATGACCCGGCCGCCGAACACCCCGCTTACGCCGGACACCGCGCGTGAGGTCTGTCAGCGGGCGGGGAGTAAGGCTTATATCGCGGGCTCAGTCGCATCGATTGGGAACGAATACGTGATTGGATTGAAGGCCGTGAACTGTGAGAACGGAGATACCCTCGCCCTCAGGCAGATGCAGGCTGAGGGGAAAGAAAAAGTGCTGGAGGCACTGGGGAAAGCGTCCTCACAACTGCGCGGCGAACTGGGTGAGTCGCTCGGTTCCGTGCAGAAGTTCAATACCCCTCTCGAACAGGTCACAACGTCCTCGCTCGAAGCCCTGAAGGCCTACAGCCTGGGTATGAAAGTCTGGAACGAAAGCGGAGAGATACCGGCGATCCCATTCTTTAAACAGGCAATCGAACTCGACCCCACCTTCGCGCTGGCCTACGGCCATCTTGGCGAGGTGTATGGAATTCTGGGCGAAGCCACCGAGTCCGGCGACTGCCTCGGTAAGGCTTTCCAGTTGCGCGATCGCGTCACCGAGCGAGAAAAGTTCGCCATCTCTTCCCAGTACTATTACAGTGTCACCGGCGAGGTCGAGAAGGGTGACCAGGTCAGCGAGTTGTGGGCCCAGGCCTATCCAAGGGACGCCGAACCTCGCCTGAACATTGGATATGGATCCGCGGTGCTCGGACAATATGAGAAGGCGAACGAAGAAACGAAAGAGGCTCTCCGCCTCGATCCAGACAACAGCATTGGTTACTCCAATCTGATTCAGGGCTACGCCTATGTGAACGATTTGAAAGATGCCACAGCCGCCTACGAGGAGGCTGTGAGGCGGAAACCCGACAACGGGGCCCCGCACGCATATATGTATGGGGTTGCCTTCCTCGAACGCGACACCGGGGAGATGGAGCGCCAGGCGAAGTGGGCGGCGAACAATCCGGCGGCGGCGGAGGGCTTGCTGTCCTATGAGTCCGACACTGAAGCTTTCTATGGCCGTCTCAGCAAGGCGAGAGAACTCTCGCAGCGGGCACTCCAGTCCGATGAGCATAACGGCCTGAAAGATTCGGCAGCGGGGATTCAAACGATTGCGGCACTCCGGGAAGCGGAGTTTGGCAATTTGGCGCAGGCTCGGCAGGAGATCACATCCGCCCTGGCAATGGCCCCCGCGACGAGTGCTCTGGCGGCGCTTGTCTTTGCTCGAACTGGCGACACCGCGCGAGCAGAGAAAATTGCGGACGCGGCTCAAAAGGAGTCCGAGCATGACACTATTTTCGTTAACTATTGGTTGCCGACCATCCGGGCATCCATCGCCATCGATCACGGCGATTCCGCCGGCGCCATCCAACTCCTTGAAGTCGCGACTCCCTACGAGATGGGCGATGTGTCGGACGTCGAATTTGGGATATTGCTTTATCCCGCCTACGTGCGTGGGCGAGCATATCTGCTTGGCCACCGGGGCGTCGAAGCCGCGACCGAGTTCCAGAAATTCCTGGACCACCCCACCCTGGTCGCGAACAACCCGCTAGCTGCACTGGCACGTCTCGGACTCGCAAGGGCATATGCGCTCCAGGGCAACGTCGACAAATCGCGTACTGCTTATCGCGATTTCTTCACTCGGTGGAAAGACGCTGACCCCGACATTCCCATCCAGAGGCAGGCCCAGGCAGAATATTCGAAACTGCAGTGATTGAGGTCCGGATCTCCATCGGCGCGCCCGTATGCGTAATTACAACAGCCAAGCTCAGCCCTCAACGCGTGGGAGGGGTGCAATGCGCTCATTGAGCGACTTGCAGACACATTATCGCCAGTCCGGAAGTGTCACTCCAGCGTCTTGAACCCCGCACGCCACTTCCCGCATCCTTTCACTATGGAATACAGACTACTTGGCCGTTCCGGATTGAAAGTCTCCGCGCTTAGCTTTGGCGCGGCAACCTTTGGCGGTGGCAACGAATTTTTCAAAGCCTGGGGCGAAACTGGCGTGGACGAAGCCCGCCGCCTCCTCGACCTCTGCATCGACGCCGGTATCAACCTCTTCGACGTCGCCAACGGTTACTCCAACGGACTCGCAGAAGAGATCCTCGGCAAAGCCCTCCACGGCAAGCGCAATCAGGTCCTCATCTCCACCAAATCTTTTTTCCCCATGGGCGGTGGTCCCAACGACCTCGGCTCCTCGCGCTTCCACATTCTCGAGCAGGTCGACGCCAGCCTGCGCCGACTCGGCACCGACCACATCGACATCTACCATATGCATGGATTCGATGCCCTCACTCCTGTCGAAGAAACCCTTGACACCCTGAACACCGTCGTCCACTCCGGCAAAGTCCGCTACATCGCCTGCTCCAATTTCTCCGGCTGGCACTTGATGAAGTCCCTCGCCGCCTCCGATCGACATGGCTGGACGCGCTATGTTGCTCATCAGGTCTACTACTCCCTCGTCGGCCGCGAATACGAATGGGAACTGATGCCGCTCGCCCTCGATCAGGGCGTCGGCGCCCTTGTCTGGAGCCCACTCGGTTGGGGACGTCTCACCGGCAAGCTCCGCCGCGGCCATCCATTGCCCGCGGTCAGCCGCCTGCACAAAACCGCCGAAGCCGGCCCGCAGGTCGCTGACGAATACCTGCACCAGGTAGTCGATGCCATCGACGAAGTGGCGAAGGAAACCGGCAAATCCGTTCCACAAATAGCCCTCAACTGGCTGCTCCAGCGCCCCACTGTTTCCAGCGTAATCATCGGCGCACGCAACGAGGAACAGTTGAAGCAAAACCTCCAGGCCGCCGACTGGAACCTGACTCCCGGCCAGGTCGCCACACTCGATACCGCCAGCGACCTCACCCCGACTTACCCCTACTGGCATCAGCGGATCGTCGTGCAGCGCAACCCGCCACCCGTTCCGCTCACACCGAGCGAATCAAAATAATCGCGACCTGCAAACGCTAACGCGGCGGGAACGATCAATCGTTCCCGCACCAACCGAGGTCCACGAAGCGAACCTCTGAGACGCCGGCGCGGTTATACTCCATCGCAATGAAGCTTCGCCGCTGTTTCGTTCTAGCCCTCGCTCTCATCGCACTCGCGCCTCGCGGCCGCGCGCAACAAATCCCATCCACCAGCGTCGACACTCTTTCCGGCGGTCACCTTGTGCTGCCCGTACCCGCAGCCACCAAGCCCCTCATCGTCCTCATCAGCTTCTCCCACAAAGGGGGCGACGACGCTGAATCCTGGAACAAACTCTTTAAGGTTCCCTACGAAACCGATCACCGCGTCGATTACTGCGAGATCGCCGATTTCCAGGGCGTCCCGTCCTTCGTCATGAAGATGATCCTTCATGGCATGCGTCGCGAGGTTCATGAACCGGAAAAATCTCACCTCGGACTCCTTTACGCGCACGAAGAGGAGTGGAAGAAGCTCGTCTCCTACAAGAGTCCCGACATTACCTATGTCCTGGTCGCGACGCCCGATGGCCATGTCGTCTGGCAGACCCAGGGTCCCGCAACCGCCGCGAAAGCCGCCCAACTGGAAGACACCATCAACGGCCTCGCGCTGCACAGACCCTAGCTGCGGCGAACCGGCAACGCGCAGCGCCCATCTATACTGTCCCCCAACCATGAACTTTCGCCGCTGCGCCGTTCTGTTTTTCTCGCTCGCCGCTCTCGCCCTCCCTGCCTTCGCGCGGGTCACCCGTATTGAGGTCCTCTCGCATCAGACCGTCCTCAACGGCCAGTCCTTCGGGGCTGCGGGAGCCTACGAAGAAATCAATGCCCGCGTCTACTTCGCCGTCAATCCCGCAGACCCGCATAACACCGGCATCGTCGACCTCGACAAAGCCCCACGCAATGCCGCAGGCGAAGTCGAATTCTCCGCGGACCTCTACCTCCTTCTCCCCATCAACGGCGGCAACGGCTCGCTGCTTCTCGAGATCCCCAACCGCGGCGGCAAGGGCATCCTTCGTATCGTCGACGGCGCTGGCCCCACCCCTTACGGCGATGGCTGGCTCCTCAACCTGGGCTACACTCTCGCCGCCCTCGGCTGGCAATGGGACGTCGATCCACATCCCGCCAACCTTCGCCTCTACGCCCCCATCGCCACCGATCACGGCCATCCCATCACCGGCCTCTTGCGCGACGATTTCTCCCCCGCCACCCGCACCACCGACTGGCCGCTCAGCCACATCAACCTCGGCCGCGTCGGCGGCACCGAATATCCCGTCGCCGACCCCAACGCCCCGCAAAATGTTCTTACCGTCCGCGATGATCCCTACGGTCAGCGGCAAATCATCCCGCGTTCTCAGTGGAGCTTCGCCAAAACCGACAATGGCGAAATCGTTCCCAGCGACCGCTCCATCCATCTCGACTCCGGCTTCCAGCCTGGCCGCATCTACGAACTCGTCTACACCGTTAAAGATCCCGTCGTCGCCGGACTCGGGTTCGCCGCCGTGCGCGACTTCGCGGAATGGGCGAAGCATCCGCCGCTGAGCAACCTCACGCCGGCCGGAGTCACCGTGCTTGCCCCGCTGGGGAATGTCCAGCGCGTCTACGCCCTCGGCATCTCCCAGTGCGGACGCTTCCTGCGCGACTTCCTCTACCAGGGCTTCAATCAGGATGAAGCGAACCGCATGGCCCTTGATGGCATCCTCGCCCACGTCGGCGGCGCCGGCCGCGGCAGTTTCAACGAACGCTTCGCGCAACCCTCGCGTGACGCCCAGCCCACTTCCTCCGTCGATTACCCGACTGACATCTTCCCCTTCACCGACGAGCCGGAACCCGACCCCGCGAATCCCTCTGCGAAACCAGCAGGCTTGCTCGATCGCGCCAAAGCCGAGCAGGCCGTGCCGAAAATCTTCTTCTCCCACACCTCGTACGAATACTGGAGCCGCGCCGCCTCGCTCATCACCACCACCGCCGACGGCCGGCGCGACATGCCCATCGGGCCGAATGTACGCGTGTATTTCTTTACCGGGCTCCAGCACTTCTCGGGACCCTTCCCACCTCAGCGCGACGTCGGCCAAATCGCCAGTCAGGACCTGCAAAGCCCGCTCGCTATCCGCTGGTTCTGGCGGGCTATGATCGCCAACATGAACGCCTGGGTTCGCGACAGCGTCGCCCCACCCCCCAGCGCCTATCCGCATATTGCCGACGGCACCCTCGTCCCGCTCAACAAGCTCGCGTTTCCCGCGATCCCCGGCGTTCACCCGCCGCAGAATTACAACGAGGCCTTCCCCCTCGACTTCGGTCCCAACTGGCAAACCACAGGCATCCTAACTGTGCAGCCGCCTCGCGTCGGCGCGCCCTATAACGTCCTCGTTCCGCAGGTCGACGCCGACGGCACCGACCGCGCCGGCGTCCATTTGCCGGAAATCACTGTGCCCCTCGCCACTTACACGGGCTGGAACCTGCGCGATCCCTCGACCGGCGCGCCCAACGAGCGTCCAGCCTTCCTCGGCTCCGAGTTCCCGTTCGCGAAGACCGCGCTCATTCGCAAGACGCAGAACGATCCTCGCCGATCCATCGAAGAACGCTACGCAACCCGCGACGAATATCTGTCCCGCTATGAAAAAGCAGTCGATGATTTAGTCCACCAGCGCTACATCCTCGCGGAAGACGCCCCTGCCCTCAAAGCACAAGGCATAGCGGAGTGGGACTACTACACGCAGTAAGAAGACCTTCCCTCACCGTCGTATCGCTGACCGTCCCACCGCTGGCCGCTTCATCGCGGACCGTACCATCGCTGCTGCCAGGAGTGTTATACTCAACCGTTGCGGGCATTCCCCGGAAGTCCCTGTATCTCCGGCCTTTTGCCCCATATTTCCAAACCAAAAGCGACGTTGAGGTTCTCATGTCCGGCCATTCAAAATGGGCGACAATCAAGCACAAGAAGGGTGCGCTTGACGCCAAGCGCGGCAAGATATTCACCCAGCTGATCAAGGAAATCACCATTGCCGCCAAGTCCGGCGGCGATCCTGACGGCAATCCTCGCCTGCGCAGCGCCATCGCTGCCGCCAAGGCCGAGAACATGCCCAACGACAACATCAAGCGCGCCATCCAGCGCGGCACCGGCGAGTTGCCTGGCGCCACCTACGAGGAAATTTCCTTCGAAGGCTACGGTCCCGGCGGCGTTGCCATCATCATTGAAGCCACCACGGACAATCGCAACCGCGCCGTGAGCGAAATCCGCCACATGCTCGCGAAGGGCGGCGGCAACCTCGGCGAGCCCAATTCTGTCCGCTTCATGTTCTCCAAAAAGGGCATCATCGCCGTCTCGAAAGAAGTAGCCGACGAAGAGAAGCTGATGAACATCGTCCTCGAGGCCGGCGGCGAAGACCTCAACGACGAAGGCGACACCTGGGAGATCATCACCGACACGCAGTCCTTCGAAGCCGTTGCCAAAGCGGTGAAAGATGCCGGCATCGAGACGGTCATGTCGGAGATCACCATGATCGCCACCACCTACACCAAACTCGAAGGCCCGGCCGCCGCGCAAATGGTGCGCCTGCTGGAGAATCTTGAAGAGCACGACGACGTCCAGCACGTCTATTCCAATTTCGACATCGACGCGAAGCAATTGGAAGAAGTTACGAGCTAGGCCAAATGCAGCAAGGATTGGAAAGGCCGCCACTCGGCGGCCTTTCTCATGAAAAGACCTTTTCCTGACACGGAGTAGCAAAGCACCAATGAAGAAACTGCTGTTTGCTCCTGCCATCGCGGCCTTCTTTCTCGCCGCCACCCTCCCCGCTATCGCGCAAGACGCTTTCGCCGCCGCGCCCACCGTCAGCGCGTCCTCCGTCAACGCGTCTGCGCTCCAGGCGCAGTCCGCCGACCAACCCGCTGCCACCGAGCTTTCCAAACTCCCGTGGGAATACGGTCCCTTCTTCCAGGGCGGCAAAGGCGTTGGCGAACGCTCCGACTACACCCTGCTCAGCGCCGGCTTCCGCCTCGGTAAAGTCATCACCGACCCGCACCTCGGCGGCATCTTCCGTGGCCAGTTTGAATATGCCGGCGAGATCATGCCGTACTGGCAAGCCTTCACCCCGCCGCCGCACGAACAGCTCATCACCTACACCATCGACGGAATTAAGTATTCGGAATACCTCCCCTATGGCGGCGGCTCCTTCACCGGTGCCAGCATCACGCCCATCATCCTGCGCTGGGATTTCGTCCCCCACGGCCGGTGGGCTCCATGGTTCCAGGGCGCTGGCGGACTCATCTACACCACGCACAAATTTCCGCCCGACATTCTCGTCAAGCACGGTACGCCCGGCGGCACCAGCGTCTTCAACTTCAGTCCCCAGGGCGGAGCCGGCGTGCAGTACTTCATCAGTCCGCAACACTCCATCATGTTTTCCGTCAACGCCATCCACATCTCCAGCGCCTCGCTCGGGGACAAGAACCCAGGCGTCAACGCCAGCTTCCAGTTTCAAATTGGATACACGTGGTGGAGCAGAAAGTAACGAAGCAGAGCCGAGTCGAAAGTAACGGTGCAGAGCAGAGCAGAAAGTAGCAGAATAGAGCAGCCGCCAACGAACATTTAGCCAACCACGCCGCGCAATCCGCTTACCACCAGGGGCCCCGTCAGAATGTCCGACACTCTCATCGAATGCGTGCCCAATTTCTCTGAAGGGCAACGGCCGGAAGTGATCCAGGCGATCCTCTGCGCCATGTGCGTCGAAGGCGTGCGCCTCCTCGACTGGTCGCTCGATCCTGACCACAACCGCTCTGTGATCACCATCGCGGGACCGCCTGCCGCGGTCGTCGAATCTGCTGTCCGTGGTGCAGGCCGCGCGTCCGAACTCATCGACCTCACCACCCAGCACGGAGTTCATCCCCGCATCGGCGCTGCCGACGTCATCCCCTTCGTCCCCATTCGCGGCATCTCACTCGAGCAGTGCGCGCTCCTCGCCCGCCAGGCCGGCACCGAAATCTGGAAGCGCCATCAGGTGCCTGTCTACTTTTATGAAGCGGCTGCCGCCCGGCCGGACCGCGCCATGCTGGAAGAAGTCCGCCGCGGCCAGTTTGAGGGCCTCCGCGATGCGGTCCTCCGCGAGCCTGCCCGCCGTCCCGACATTGGCGGACCCTCCCTGCATCCCACCGCGGGAGCCTCCGCCGTCGGCGCTCGCCGCTTCCTCATCGCGTTCAATCTCTTTCTCGATACCCCGGAAGTTGCCGTCGCCCGCGCCATCGCCCGCGACATTCGCCAGTCCGGCGGCGGTCTCGCCGGTGTCAAGGCCATGGGCGTCTCCGCGCAGGATCAGGCCCAGGTCTCCATGAACATCACCGACTTCACCCGCACGCCAGTCGGCGAAGCTTATGCCGCGGTCCTCGAGAAAGCCGCGCGCCACGGCGCCAAACCGGTCCGCGCCGAACTGATCGGCCTCATTCCCGAGGCCGCTCTTGAGCGAAACAGCGCCTGGGTGCGTCTCCTCCATGAGTCCGGTGGTTTCGATCCGGAGAAAAAGGTCATCGAACGCTGCCTCGAACAGCCCATGGCTTGGCCTGTGCCTTAGGGCTGCAACCCTCTGCCCAGCAGCGTTTTGGGGCGTAAGATGAAGAATGGACGGCGCGGGGCGGTACTTTTGCCCGTTGTCCGGGTCAATATCCCGAGTAAAGTTTTGTCGCTCCGGGCGAGGTTCGTCTTCGCGGCTTTCAGCTGCGATTCTTGCAAGCTACGAGCTGCAGCCCGTACAAATTGATTCAAATCCTCAGCGTAGAGAGGTTAGGTTAGATCAGGTGAAATTCGGCAAACAGTTCGTCCTTGGTTTCGTTGTCTCCGCCCTGTGCTCCGCGGGAGCGCTTTCCGCCCACGCGGCGCAGATCGACTCAGACGCCCGCTCCGCCATCCCTAAGGATGTGCAGCAGCTCATCGTCGTTGACTACCGCGTCATGCAAAACTCACCCGCCGCCATGGACCTGAAGGCGCGCGTCCTGCCTCCCGAGCTCAAGCAGCTCGAGACCGCGCTCAAATCCTCCGGCCTCAATGAGAACCAGGACGTCGAAGTCCTCGCCTTCGCCGCTTATCGCACAGGTTCCACCGGCGACGACATCAAGGTCATCGGCATCGCCCAGGGCCAGTTCCAGGTCGCCGACATCATGGCCAACTTCAAAAAGAACAAGGTCAAGGCCATCGTCGTACGCAACAACCGCCTCTATCCCATGGGCGCCAGCGGCATGCTGGTCAGCTTCCTCAATCCCACCACCATGGTCTTCGGCTCGACCGACGCCATCAAGCCCGCTCTCGATTGCCGCGACGGTCTTGCGCAAAGCTTCCTCACCAACAGCGACATGATGACCGCTATGGGCCAGGTCGACACCGAGCCCATCTGGAGCATCCTCGACGGCAAAGGCACGCAGTACATGATGAAGTCGCTCCTCGGCCAGGCATCGCAACTCGCCGACTACGACACCGTCAAGAAGCGCCTCGTCAATTCCAGCTACACCATGAATTTCACCAACGGCGTCAAGTTCAACCTGTTTGTCGCTACCTCTGACACCTTCACCGCCGCCACCATTTCCTCCCTGCTGAACGCGGCTGCGATGTATGAGAAAGTCAGCGGCACCGCGGTCGAGAAACAGGCCATCGACTCCACTACCATCGACTCGACAGCCTCCACTCTGTCCGTCAAATTTGCGGCATCGGATACCCAGTTCTCCAGCCTCCTGCAATCCCCGCTCTTCCAGAGCGTCGTGCACTAGACTTCGAGAATCGTCAGCATCAAAGACGGGAGCGGCCAAAGCCGCTCTCGTCTTGTTTCGCTTCGCAGTTACCTCCTTGTCGCTCCAAGCTTCTCGCTTACGGTTTCCACTGCTACAGAGGCTTCCCAATCTCCCAGTTGTGTCCAAACGGATCAACCACCCGCCCCACGCGCCAGTGGTACGACTGATCCTCCACCGGCCACAGAATCTGCGCTCCCGCCGCCACCGCTCGCGCAAAAACGCCGTCCGGATCCTCCACCGTCAGCACCATCCGCGCCGAGCATCCGCCCACCGCATCCGGGCTGGGATTTTGATGCTGCAGCGATTCATCCGCCAGCCAGAAATCCGCTCCGCCGATCGACAAATGAGCCACCACCCCGCCCTCGTTGTCGAGGACGAATATTTCCTCCGCCCCAAACGCCGCCTTATAAAACGCAACCGCCCGCGCTCCATTACGGACATTCAACAGAGGCGCCAGCGTAGTCTTCCGATCAGCCACAGCCCCTCCTCGCAACCAGTCTCCGGCTACACCGAAGTCTTCGGCTCCGGAGACTTTCCCGTCTTGCTCAAATCCTTATAGAAGCCCAAATCCCGATCCTGCAGCATTTTCGTGATGTACGAGATCTGCCCGTAATGCAGCCCAAAGTGCTCAATCACCTGATAAATCGCCGCCAGGCCGGTCACATGAAAACCCTGAATCTCGTAAGGAGCTACTAAGTCTTCTTCCGTCAGCCGGCCCAGAACCTTCAGCGCTTCCTCAACCGTCGCACCCAGCTTCTCAATCAGCGCCGGCCCGGAAATCGATCCGTCCGCGGCAAACTCCGCCGGGCGATCCCGCAAATCCGGCTGCCGATTGAATGAGGTCACCAGCCACTGCCGCAGGTTCCCGTTCAAATGCAGCATCAGGTTCCCAACGCTGTTGCAGGACGCATTGGGACGCCACCAAATCTGCTCGTCCGTCAGCGACTCCGCACAACTCCGCAAACGCGGCCAATACTGCGTCGAGAGTTTCATCCGCGAAAATTCAAGGAAAAGTACAGCAGGATCACTCAACAATAACCTCCGAAAAATATGCCCAGCAGGGCAGGGAATCACGACACCGTCGTGTGATCCAGAATGATCTTCCAGCCCTCCGGCTCCTTTTCAAAAATCAGCGAGAAGATTCCCTGGACATCGCCGCCGCCAGCCTCGGTGCGCGCCAGATGAAAGTGCCCCGTCACCACCGCGTGACTCGCGCCCAGCATGCGCACGCTGGTCTCGGAAAATTCCAGCGTGCCCATCGCCGCGCCGGTTCCGTAATTCTTCTTGTACCGCGCCAGAATCCCCGCATAGCCCTTCTCCAGCGTCTTCCCAATAAACGTAGTCTCCGGCGAATCCGCATAGCCATGCATAAACGTCACGATGTCGCCGTTATTCCACGCTTTCTGCTGGTCAGCCAGAACCTGCAAAATTGGCCCCACAGCGTCTGCCTGGTTGCCGGCCTGGGCGCGCGCGCCAACGGCGGAGCACAGCAGAAGAGCGCAAACAACAGCAAGCCGGACAGCAAGAGATTTGCGTTGCATAGGAAGCCCTCGTCACGAACCGGAAATGGGGAACGATTCACTATAGCCCGTTCCCGCCTGGCCGCACCGCATACACTGGCATTGGACCCACCATGAAGATGCTTTACCCCAAATTCCTGCGCTCGGCCATGGCGCCCGAACACTTTCCACCGCCGGGCGCTCCTGAAATCGCCTTTCTCGGCCGCTCCAACGTCGGCAAATCGAGCCTCGTGAACGCGCTCCTCGGCTCCAAAGAAGCTCGCGTCTCCTCCACGCCTGGCCGCACCCGCGCCATCAACTTCTTCGCCCTCGCCGACTCGCCCACGCGTCAACAGCCCCAAATGATCTTTGCCGACCTGCCCGGCTACGGCTATGCGAAAATCTCAAAATCCATCTCCGCCGAGTGGCCCAAATTCATCGAGCCCTACCTCCGCGAGCGTCCCACGCTCGCCCTCTGCATCTGCCTGGTCGACAGCACCATTCCGCCCCGTGAAAGCGACGCCCAACTCGGCGAATTCCTCGCCCACTCCGGCCGCAGCTTCCTCATCGCCGGCACTAAGGCCGACCGGCTCTCCGGCAACGGTCGTACCCAGGCTCTCAAAGCCCTCCGGGGAGCCTTCGGCTCCGACCATTTGCTCCTCGTCTCCTCGAAGACCGGCGCCGGCATGAAAGAGCTGTGGGCCGCCATCTGGGAAGCAGCCAGCGAGGAACCCGTAACCCCGCTGATAATCTGATTGGGTATGCACGACCTTAATTTTGTCCGGACCAATCTTGAATTAGTCGAAAAGAAGCTCCGCGATCGCAACGCCGATCCCGCCGCGCTGCTGGGCGATTTCCGCGCCCTCGATCAGAAGCGTCGAGAAGCAATCACGAGCGCCGAGCAGCTCAACGCGCGCATAAACGCTCTAAGTAAACAGATTGGCGAATACAAGCGATCCGGTCAGGACGCCGGCGAATTGTTCAGGGAAGCGGCGGCGATCAAAGCGGAAATAGAGGGATTCTCCAGCGTCGCAAAGGCTTTAGACAACGAGATGGTAGGGTGGCTCACCACCATCCCCAACCTCTGTCGCGACGAAGTCCCCATCGGCCGTGACGAGACCGCCAACCTCGAAGTAAAAAAGTGGGGCACAATTCCCACGTATGACTTCCAGCCCAAACCCCACTGGGAACTAGGCGAACAGCTTGGCATCCTCGACCTTAATCGCGCGTCCAAAATTTCCGGCGCCCGCTTCGCGGTCTACTGGGGCGATGGCGCCAAACTCGAGCGCGCCCTCATCAGCTTTATGCTCGACCAGCACACCCGCGAACACGGCTACACCGAAGTCCTGCCGCCGTTCATGGTCAACAGCAAGTCCCTCTTCGGAACCGGCCAGCTTCCCAAATTCGCCGACGACCTCTTCCGCTGTTCCGACGCCGAAGGCTTAACGCCCGGCCAGTATCGCGATAATGATCACTGGCTCATCCCCACGGCGGAAGTCCCCGTCACCAACCTCTTCCGCGACGAAGTCCTCGACGAAGCGAAGCTGCCCATCGCGCTCACCGCCTACACGCCGTGCTTCCGCTCTGAAGCCGGCTCCTACGGCAAAGACGTCCGCGGCATCATCCGCCAGCACCAGTTCCAAAAGGTCGAACTGGTCAAGTTCACACGCCCCGAAGAAAGCGACGCCGAACACGAACAGCTCACCCGCAACGCCGAAACCATCCTCGAGCGTCTCGAGCTTCCGTACCGCCGCATGCTGCTTTGCACTGGCGACACCGGCTTCAGCTCCGCCAAGACTTTCGATCTCGAAGTTTGGCTCCCCGGCCAGAACCTCTACCGCGAAATCTCTTCCTGCTCCAATTTTGAAGCCTTCCAGGCCCGCCGTGCCAACATCCGCTACAAGCCGAAGGGTCAGAACAAGACCACATTCGTCCACACCCTTAACGGCAGCGGCCTCGCCGTCGGGCGCACCTGGCTCGCCATCCTTGAGAACTACCAGCAGGCTGACGGAACTGTCCGTGTTCCCGCCGCGCTGGTACCCTATATGGGTGGGCAGGAAATCATCCGCCCGCGTGCAGGAGCATAGCCGTTGAGCGCAGGACGCGTGCTGAAAAGCTACCTTTGGTGGACCCACGAGCGGGGCAGCGTCCACTACGACGTCATGGTCACCCTCATCCTGGCCTTCATCTTTCTCACGCCGCGATGGGTGCACTACGGCGATCAGCCCAAGCCCGACTGGCCCTCCAATGAGATTCGCGCTGCCGTGAATCCAGACGGCGGCATGATCTACGAGGTTCCCGTCGAGCTGGTCCACACTTCCGGCGCCACGCCCACCAATCAGGATCTGGTCAACGCCATCGCACCCGTTTCCGGTTCCATCACCGTCGATCGCTGGCAGCCCGTCCGCGAGATTGGCGGCAGCGTTGTCGCCTGGCGCGTCTGGGGACACCGTCCAACCTAGCCCAGCCCACGCATCGCGCATCCAAAAACATCAGGAAGAAGAAAGAAGTGCCTGAGTTCATGAATCAACCCACCCAGTGGTTTCGGTTAGCCGTATTGGTCGCAGGCGTGGCCTGCGCCGCGAGCCTGCCCGCGCAGACCCCAAACCTGCAACAGGTCCTCGCCCGAATGGACGCCTCCGCCGCGAAGTTCCAGAGCACTCAGGCCGACATCAGCGTCGACCTCTACACCGCCGTGGTTGACGAACACCGCACCCAGACCGGGACCACCGCCTTCCTGCACACCGGCGGCGTCACCGAGATGTCGACCCGCATCCTCACCGACAATGGCCAGCCCGCCGAGACCGATCTGCTCTACAAAAACGGCGAGCTCGACATGTACCAGCCCGCCATCAGGCAGGAAACCATCATCTCCGCCGGAGCCAATCGCGGCGAATATGACAGCATGCTCACCACCGGCTTCGGCGCCGGCAGCAAAGACCTCAACGCTGCCTGGACCATCACGTTCCAGGGCATGGAAACCATCGACGGCGTCCAGACCGCCAAACTCGACCTCGTCCCAAAGGACGAGAAGATTCTCGATAACTTCAGCCACTTCACTATCTGGGTGGATCCGTCCCGAGATATCTCCCTGAAGCAGGCTTTCTTTCAGCCTTCCGGCGATTCACGCACCGTCACTTACTCGAATATCCGCTACAACAAGCCGCTCTCCGAGAAGACGTTTGCCCTGCACGTAGCCAGTGGCACGCAGGTCACCCGCCGTTAGCGTGCTGGCCGGAACTGCCGCTTCGCCGCTTTACAGCCCCGCCCGCAAATAAGCTCCGGAGCCGGGCAACCATTCGCAATGGCTGAATATAGTCTGAAACGTGAGCTATTTAGCTCACAAATTGCGCTCCAGGCGTGTAAGACTGATGGTGGAGAAGAGTAAGTCCATTTCTCCTTCACGGTGGCTCTGAGCTAAGTCAGCCCATCTGACATTTGTATCTCTTAGCTCTCCGTACGAATCAAGGAAAACTCATGAAGATCATGCCGGTCCTGTTAATCGGGACCATGTCGCTTGCTGGCGCGAACGCCTTTGCCGGTTCCGGCCGCCAGGATTCACTCGACCGCCTGCAGATGTCAACAGAAGTTCTCCAGTCCATCATGAACGCTCCGGACAAGGGCATTCCCGATGAAGTCGTCAAGGGCGCCAAGTGCCTCGTGGTCATTCCGCACCTCATCAAAGGTGGATTTGTCGTCGGCGCCGAGCACGGCCGCGGCATTGCTTCCTGCCGCACAGCCGACGGCTGGAGCGCTCCCGCTTTCGTATCCATCGGTGGAGGAAGCTGGGGCTTGCAGATTGGCGTTGAAGGCATTGACCTCGTTATGGTCGTTATGAACGACGATGGCCTGCAGCACCTGCTCTCCAGCAAATTCCAGATCAGCGGCGATGCTTCCGCTTCCGCCGGCCCCGTCGGTCGCCATGCTTCCGCCGGTACTGACTGGACGCTGAACACCGAGGTCCTCACTTACTCGCGCTCGCGCGGCATCTTTGCCGGCATCACGCTCAACGGCGCAGTGGTCGAGCAGGACGTTGATTCCACCATGGCCATCTATGGACACGACGCATCTTTCCGCGCCGTTCTCTCCGGCGATGTTCGCGCACCGAAGTCGACGCTGGCCTTCATTCACATCGTTGGCGAAATGGGCCGCGCCGGAACCGTTGCCGAAGTAACTCCGGCCCAGCAGTAACTTACCTCTCCTCTGCTGATCGGGACCCTCCGGCAATCCCGATCAGCATAAGGCGACCGGAAGAAAAGCGTCAACTATGCCTCTGCTGCAGATCGTCATTACTCTTATCGTGGTTGGAGTCCTGTTATGGCTCATCAACCGCTTCATCCCTATGCAGTCCAGCATCAAGTCCATCCTTAACGGACTCGTTACCATTGTCGTGGTTCTCTGGCTCCTCAACATTCTTGGCTTGTTCCACTCCATGTCTCAAATCCGTGTCGGGCACTAACCAGCGCGGCGATGTCGTTCTTCATCGGTCTTTCCAAAATCCTGGCACCTGGGTGTACTATTCAAACTCGTCGGCCCCAGGAGTTAGTTCTAGTTTGTAAAAGCGAGGTTTCACCCATGAAAGTGTTTTCGCCGTTTCGTAGTCTCCTCCTGCTATCGGCCGTTGCCATCGTTCCGGCCGGCCTGCACGCTCAAATTTCCATTGGAGTCTCCATCAATATCGCGCCTCCGGTCATGCCGGTTTATGTTCAGCCCGTCTGCCCGGAGCCAAACCTCATGTGGGCGCCAGGCTACTGGGGCTATGATCCCTCCGATGGCTACTACTGGGTGCCCGGAACCTGGGTCCCTGCGCCCCAGCCCGGTCTGTTGTGGACGCCTGGCTACTGGGGTTACGCCGGTGGACATTATGCGTGGAGTGAAGGCTACTGGGGTCCCCACGTTGGTTACTACGGCGGTGTCAACTACGGATTCGGCTTTTACGCGACCGGCTTTGTCGGCGGTGAATGGCGCGGCAACACCTTCGCCTACAACACCGCGGTGATGAGTGTGAACACCACAGTTATTCACACCACTTACATCAATCGCACCGTCATCAACACCACGGTCATCAACAACCACACCAGCTTCAATGGTCCCGGCGGCGTCACCGCAAGGCCCACGCCTCAGGAGGAGACCTACTCCCACGAGTCGCACACGGCGCCCTCCCAGGTACAGGTGCAGCATGTCAAAGTCGCCTCGCAGGACCGCGAAAACTTCGCATCTGTGAACCATGGCGTCCCGGCCCATGCCGCCACTGCGCGCCCGGCCGCAAGCGTCGCTGAGCTGAAGAGCAGTGCTGTACCGGCACGTGGCGCGGCTCCGGCGGCTCATTCCGCCCCAGCAGCTCACACCGCTCCGGCGGCTCATACCGCGCCTGCCGCGCACCCTGCGGTAGCGGCTCGCTCCACAACGCCGGCAGCCAAAGCGGCAACGCCTGCGGCCCGGACAGCGCCTGAAGCCCATGCAGCTCCTTCGGCCCGTACGGCTCCCGCGGCCCATGCGGCGCCTGCAGAGCATCCCGCACCGGCGCGAGCAGCCACTCCGGCCGCATCGCGTCCTGCAGCGTCAACTGCGCGTCCCGCTACGGCCACCGGCCCGCTCCTGCTGCCCGTCCAGCTGCGCGTCCCGCCCCAGCTGCCAAGGCTCCGGCGCCACGTCCGGCCCCCAAGCCAGAACCCAAAAAACCTGAATAGATTTAGCACGCGATTCCATCATTCCTTCGGCGGCGCGGAAAATCATCTCCGCGCCGCCGAAGTTTTCTGAGTCTCGCACGTCTTGGTTCGCCGCGCAGCCAATCACGAATTTTCTCTAAAGAGTTACCCTGTCAGAGCCTGCTTCTAATTCACGGAGGAATCGAATTCGATGGCCGCTTCACGCTCAGACGCGCTGGTTCTCTACGGAGTCACCGGCGATCTTGCTCACAAAATGGTCCTTCCGGCCCTCTACGCCATGGTCAAGAGCGGCGAGCTCACTGTGCCCGTCGTCGGTGTCGCCTTCCCCAAATGGACGTTGGCCCGCCTTCATCGCCGCATCACCGACAGCATCCGCCACGCAGGCGGCATCGATAACAAGCGCGCCCTGAGCAAGCTTCTCTCCCTCTTCCAGTATGTGAGCGGCGACTACAAAGATCCCGCCACCTTTACCGCCATCCGCAACGCGCTCGGCGATGCGCACCGCCCTGCCCACTACCTCGCTATCCCTCCTTCGCTCTTTGAGACGGTGATTCAGGCCCTTGGAAAGTCGAAGCTGGCCGACAACGCGCGCGTCATCGTCGAAAAACCCTTTGGCCGCGACCTCGCTTCCGCCCGCGAGCTCAACCGCGCCGCACGCGCCGTCTTTCCTGAGGATTCGATCTTCCGCATCGATCACTTCCTCGGTAAAGAAGCGATCATGAACATCCTCTACTTCCGCTTCGCCAATTCCTTTCTTGAACCCATCTGGAATCGCAACTACATATCCAGCGTCCAGATCACCATGGCCGAAGATTTCGGCATTGGCGATCGCGGCGCATTTTACGAGACTGCCGGATGCCTGCGCGACGTCATCGAGAATCACCTCTTTCAAATCGTCGCTCTGCTCGCCATGGAGCCCCCCGCCGGCCGCGACTTCGGTGCCGTCCAAAATGAGAAGGCCAAAATCTTCAGAGCCATGCGCACCCTCGACTCCAGCGACATGGTCCGCGGCCAGTATGCCGGCTACCGTAGGGAGCAGGATGTCGCTCGCAACTCTGATGTCGAAACCTTCTGCGCCCTGCGTATGTTTATCGACTCCTGGCGCTGGCAAGGGGTACCGTTCTATATCCGCGCCGGAAAATATCTTCCCGTCACCGCTACCGAGGTTGTCGTGGAGCTCAAGGCGCCGCCCCAGGACCTCTTCCAGGATGCCGCTCCCGGCCACGGCCACTCCAATTACGTGCGCTTTCGTCTCTCGCCCAACGCGGCTCTTGCTCTCGCGGCACGCGTCAAGCTGGCCGGTAAAGAGTTCATCGGAGAGCAGCGCGAGCTGTTCCTGTCCGAGGAACAAACCGGTGAGGAGACGCCCTATGAGCGCCTCCTGGGCGATGCCATGGCGGGCGACGGCGCTCTCTTCACGCGTGAAGACGCCGTCGAGGCCGCCTGGGCCGTCGTGGATAAAGTCCTCACCCATCACCCACGCGTGCGCCCCTATCGTCGCAACACCTGGGGTCCAAAAGAGGCCAACGCCCTCATCGCTGCAGGCATTGCCTGGCACAACCCCAATTCCGGAAATGCCCCTGAAGAATGAGTGCTTTTCCCTGGACGCCCGCCAAAGCGCCACTCGCTTTAATTGCTCGAGTGAGCAATTTAGACCAGACATGCGCTGAAGGATCGACAAATACTTGTTCACAGGGGTTTGCGTTTCTCACGCCACCGGACTAATCGGCTCGGTCCGGTGTGAGACGCAATTCTCAGAACCCCTGAAAACTGGATTGTTCTGCTCCTGAAATAGCCGTAACACCGCTGCAGACTTCGGCTTGCTTGTTTCAGTCCCTCAGGGAGTCGTCCTTGTCATGGTTGGGCGTCCACGCAAAGTGCCGCATCAGGGAGGAAACAAATGCATTTTTCCGGGACCTACGAAGCAAATTTTGATGCGGGCGCATTTCTGGCCAATGCCGGAGTAGGTCGAAAAATAGTCACAGCGAAGCCCAGGGAACCCCTGTTTTCCCAGGGAGAACCGGCCGACTCTGTCTTCTTTCTCCAAAAGGGTCGCGCAAAACTCACCGTCGTCTCGCAAAATGGCAAAGAGGCGACCATCACCCTTCTGGCCGCGGGCGATTTCGTTGGTGAGGAGTCGCTCGCCAGCGTGGGCGGCCTCCGCATCTCCACGGCCACCGCCATCACCGTCTGCTCGGCCCTCAGGATCGAAAGAGAAGAAATGATCCGCGTCGTGCACGAGGAGCATGCCTTCTCCGATCTCTTTCTAAAATTCCTGCTCGCCCGCAGCATGCGCACCCAGGCCGATCTCGTCGACCAGTTGTTCAACTCCAGCGAAAAGCGCCTCGCCAGAATCCTGCTGCTCATGGCTGAATTCGGCAAGCCGGGCGAACCGCAAGCCCTGATCCCCAAAATCTCCCAGGAAACTCTCGCCGATATGATCGGAACCACCCGGTCCCGCGTCAGCTTCTTTATGAATCGATTCCGTAAGCTGGGGTTCGTTGACTACAACGGCCGGATCCGGGTCCATAAGTCACTTCTGAACGTGATCCTCCACGATCAGCTTCCCGACCATAATGCCAAACGGCCGGACATGGATGAAAAGCAGCCCCCCCCGCGCCGCGCGAAAATCCGCTCCAGACGGGCAGCCGCCCCAACTGCCTCGCTCTGATGTGTCTGCCAGGTTAATTCATCGATCATGTGCAAGATCGCCACGCCTCATTTCTGCGCCGCTTCGCCGGCATATTCCTCTGCTAAATGGATTCTGCAGAACGTTGTAGAGGTAATGACGCCTATTGGTCATTGTTTGTCCAGGCCATCCGTTGCAATGTGTATGTAGCGCAGGGCGAATCAACCACCGGGTGCGCAGGGAATCAAACGCGCTGCGACATTTTGAGGAGAAACAACACACTATGAAACAGCTTCTGAACAGCCTTCTGAGCGATGAGTCCGGCCAGGATTTGATTGAGTACGCCCTGATTGCCGCCCTGATCGCCCTCGTTGCCATCACCGGCCTCAACGGCCTTGCTGGCAGCATCAACGCAGAGTTCACCAAAATCGGCGGCGATCTGTAAACTCAACCCTGATCTGCGCGGCCTCGCCCCAACCGGGCAACAGCCGGCAGTCAGACAAGTTTCACCAGTTTTTCGGGCCTCTGGCCGTGCACGCCGCGGCCAGATCCGCAGATCCCAGCGCTCTCGAGCGCTGGGATTTGTCTTTTTGTGCTGGGCTTACCGTTTGGTGCACATCCCCGCATCCCGTCTGTGCACCGCAAGGTTCGTTCAGATGTGCGGGAAATGGACCGGGCTTCTGCGGACGCGGGTTGGAATCGAAGAGCAGGCGCCAGGCACTTGATCGTCGAGTGATCTCACTCCCCGCTGCGCCCCTTCTTCGCTTTCGTCAGCGCACCTGCATCCGGATGGCTAGCCCGGGTCAGAAGCCCGGAGAACGAACTCCAGGCGCAGCCGGATCCATTAGCGCCAACACAGCCGCTCACGTGGAGCGGAATCCGTTGCGGCGGGTTAGCGTCCGAGAGGATCGACGCGTTGCGCATCTGATCCAAAGTCTGCGCCGTATACCAGACGCGAACGGAATAGACCCCCGTCCGGCGGTTTCGCCATAGTTCGAAGACGAGCGCACTGCCCGGCGGAGTATCGTCGCGGCGGCCATCGGCAACCCAGTCGAGACCCAGCGCACCGCCGATATTCGCGAGATTCCCATCGTGGCCGACGAGGAACAGCCCGGCGGGGCTGTGGGTGTCAGTCGCGCCCGCATTGCCTCCCTGCGCGACGGCCTGTTCCATGGCGGTCCGAATGCGGTCCAGCAGGTTGGCTGCCTGCACGCCGGCCGTCGCGGCCGAGCGCTGGTGCAGGCTGAAGGCCGCGGTATGCAGGTCGATCAGGCGGCGCAGCCTGGCGCCATCGACGCACCCCCATCCCACGTCCTGCATGGGCATGCCCTGAGTGAACTCGAGCAGGAAATTCTCCGTCAGGGTCGAAGCCGTGCTGAGCGGACCGTGCGGTTCACCGGGACGGCCGTCTGCCCGGGGAACACTGCCGGTGGGGACCGTGAGAATCGAAGTGC
>Ga0210391_10000669_pt1 | contig 34196 bp, 34 predicted proteins | sample IncBWC12OmetaG_FD_160573 | JGI IMG/M metagenome (GOLD analysis project Ga0210391, IMG submission 160573) | Forest soil microbial communities from Barre Woods Harvard Forest LTER site, Petersham, Massachusetts, United States - Inc-BW-C-12-O ... | reverse complement strand
TTAGGTCCGTCCACCAAGCCTTCGATGGTACTGCCCCCATCTTCGGCTCCTCCTTTACGTAGATTAACGCCATCGGAAGCGACAACTTCTGCCAGTACTCTTGTCTGATACCGAGATCGCCACCTTTAATCTCAACGCTGTCCCGACTATCATGGAGAACGTAACTTGCGCCGGTCTTCACTTGCACATGGATGAGGCCGCCGGTGAACTGATGCTTCCAGGAGCGTTTGTCCTGTGGCTTGTCCGCATTGACTTCCATAGACTTGATGTACACCAGTCCATCTATTCCATCATCGTCGACTTGCGGAATGGCGGCCCACGACCAGCCCCAGGCTCGTAATACACCGGAGACATAGTTTTCACTTAGTCCGGAAATTCGATGGGATTCGGACGTCAATTGCCGACTTTCCGCGGACAAACAAGCAGGGATATCGACGTCACGCTCGATTCCGAATAGCACATTGGGTAAACTCCGGAGGCTGAACACCTGCGATATAGGTGCCAATCTTGAATCCGCTGCGCGAAAATGAGTCGGCAATAGTGGTACGTCAGTGACATCGGTCGCCTAATTCGGCAGTAAAGCATTCAGTGCATTGAACGCCTTCTGGAATCGATCAAGCGCGACGGCAGGCACCTGCAAACTGGTCTGCTCGCTGAAGTAACGAGCAGGTCGATAGTGGTTGAATTGTGTGCCGCTTGCCAGTGCGTTTGCAGTGAGCCATGACGCCAGCCGCACTAGCACGCGACCGTCATTGGCTTTCAAGACTTGTGGCGAGAGCTTCGCCGGGAGAAGGGCTCCGTATTCACCGTTTACCAGTTCTAAGTAGAACGAGTCCCCAAACATGTCTTCAATATCGCTTTCCTCGGCACCCGTGTAGTCCGCAAAAGTGTGGACGTGCGTTCGTTTTAGAAGCTTTTGTTTGTAGAGATTCTCGATCATCTGCTTGTCGCTCTTCTGAAAGTCGATTAGGGTCGCCACGTTGATATTCGATCGTGCACCAATTAAAGCCACAAATGTCGGTACCTTTTGAGCTCCGCCTACTGGCGTAATTGTCCACCGTGAGTCGAGACCTTTGCGGCCGGATCGTTGCAATACACCGGAGATCGTCTGTAAGTACAAGAGGTCCGATACACCTTCTACGACCAAGGCGTTTGGCCCAATAAACAGTGTCTGGTAGACGTCGTAGCCTAATGCGCCTTGCAGAGGAAACAAGCTGTCGGGGCCAGCAAGCAATACGTCGGTAAGAACTTTGGTGCCGTCTTCGTCCCTCGGCAACTCGTCGTCGGTGTCGATGCTTCGATCCTGCACGATCCGGACACGATCGAAATGCTGGGCGTCAACCATGAACGGAGAATGCGTGGTATAGATAAGTTGGTGACGCGGGTTGCTCGCAATCTCTGCTTCAAAGTATCGTAGTAAATCCTCTTGTGCGCGACCGTGGAGTGAGAGGCCAGGCTCATCCAGAAGGAGAACTATGGGCTTCCCTTCTTTCTTCACGGACGAATACCAAGCCAAAAAGGAGAAAAACCACACGAAACCAGTAGAGCGTGTCGCAAGACCTGTCGATACGAGATGCTTGGAGTCAAATACCTCGCCCCAAATGTTAGTGCCAGATGTCATTCCTGGTGGATCACCTGGCATCGCGGGGCGGACGTCAAAGTTCATGCGAAGATGCTTGTTTTGAGACCAGTACTTGAGAATCTGGTTGCTGAGATAGTTGCTAGCACCCTGGAGTTTGTTTTTCAGCTCTTGGGTACGTCGAGTAGTTTCCAGCTTGTCAATGTCTAGTCGGGCAAGTTCTATGAGTCCAAGGAGAGGTCTATCTGAGGATTTGAGGGAGTTGGAGTCCCTTCGCGCCTTAAGGGCCTCAACATTGTCGTGACCCTGCATTTGGTAGTACTCGTCGAAGTACATAAATGTAGGGTAGTGTGGGTGCAGATGCTTGTCCCAAATTGTGTATGCAAGGCCGCGTTTCCACGGAAACTCCTTGAGGTAGGCGCGGAGTGCCTTTAAGGGTTCGCTCTCTCCAAGCGCCTTTGCAGCCTGCAGCGCGCTGGCCTTTTCTGCTTCGTCTTCTATTGCTGCAGCAGCGGCTTCAGCGACAGCTTTTGCCTGACTTAACTGTGCGACGTGCGCGGCAAGGAGATCAGACAGCATTTTGAGTGAATTGGCCGTCTTTACAGCGCCGTGTACGTCCGGCGGCAACTCGAATTTCGCCACAAGGTGTTCAATAGTTGCCAGCTCATTTACATGTAAGACGATATTCCAGACACAGTTCTTTTCTTTGTCGCGCTGGTAGCTTTTCCAAACAGTGACCTCGGGACGAATGAGCACCCCGGTGCCAAATTCTGCATTGATAGCATCAAGCTCTTTAGCATCGACTGCGAACGTCGCAGTGATGACAACAGCGTGTTCCCGATTTCCCGATTCTATGTCCTGCAAATAGTCTTCAACCGCTGATCTCGGATAGTCGTCGGTGGGATCAAAGTTCCCATCCTTAGGAAGGATCGGATTTAGGCGATAAAGCGCCTCGAGCAGGGAACTCTTTCCTGCCTCATTCTTTCCAACTAGGCAGGTGACGTGTCCAATGGAGAACTCTCCAGAGTCCCAAACCGACTTAAATTCTTTGATGCGAGCGCTTTTTAGCTTCATGCTTGGATGTCCATACTGATATTTTTAGGCTAGCTACCAAACGTTACTCTGCCTCATGGCGAGGCGGTAACAATTCGGCGCGTTTCGATATCCACGGCGCATACGGGACCAGGAGTCGACCGACCGTCCCCCTCCTAGGGTCACGGTTGTTATTTATCTTCTGCATCCATCAGCCGCGCTGCAGCAGAATTCCCCACCTCACCACTTCGATAATAGCCAATAAACGTCTGCACGCTGCGATGCCCCGTGAGCGCCATCGCTTCCCCGATCGGAATATTCTGCCGCCCCGATTCGGTTACAAACCCCGACCGCAAGCTGTGCGCGGTGAGCTTTCCCAGCGGCGGATCGACGAGCTTGGCGCGGCTTCTAATAATGCTCCAGACCGCCTGATCTCTTAGCGGCTCGGTGATCCGCCCATTGTGGATTCGCCGGAATATAGCCCCTTCCGTAATCTTTGCCCGGAACAGCTCATTCAGCCACGCCTCCAGCGCCTTGGCGGCTTCGCCAACGAGCGGTTTAAAGTTCTGAGGCGCGCGCGCTGCAGACTGATTGGTCTTCGAGCGGACGAGCTCGTATACAAATCCCCCCTGGCCATCCCGACGCACGTTTTCCAAAGTTGCCGCTACGATTTCTGATCGGCGCCGTCCGCCGCTCGCAAATCCAAAAAGCAGCAACGCCCGGTCCCGTATTCCCGGGAGATCGTCCTGGCAGGTGGCCAGGAGCGCTTCCATCACAGGTTTAGTGGCTGCAATGGGCGGTCTGCGCTCGTGATCCGGCGGCCGCCGGGCATAGGCCCGTCGCACCGCAGAGAGCAGTTGTCGCACACCGGGGTCCCGCAACGGATTGGCCTCAGCGGGCAAGGGCGGCACCTGACTGGCGATGAACACATCGTGAGCGCGGGAGAGCGCCGCCAGGCGTGTCTCGACCGTGGCGCGTGACCAGGGTCCCAGCTTCGCTTTGTAGGCGCGTGCTACGAGCACTCGGTCGATCGCCGGCGGCAGCATGTGTTGGGTGGTGCGGCGGGAGGGCACGAACGCAGAGGGCTCCACAGGCTCCTCGAGCGGGTTGTGCTCAAGGTGATCCAAGATGAACTGGATGACCGTGGAGACGGACACCGGGGCCGTCAGCAGTCGACCGTAGCGCAGTGCATACCAGGCTCCCCAATACAAAAGAGCCGTCTGGTAGGTGCGTCGGGTATTGGGCGAGGTGCCCTCGACTGCAAACGCCTCGGCCGCGCGCTTGGATTCGGCGCTGAGGACGTCCGGATCCAGGTAAGGCGCGGGCGGATCCGCATACAGGGTCTCGAGCTCGTGGGACGTAGGTAACGAGAGTGTCGTGTTCATGACTCGCTCCTCACAGGCCGACTCGTCGGCCTTCAGTCCCGGGAACCACGCAATAAACGATGATCTGATTAACCGTGTTCATCGGGTCATTGGGATGGCGAGGAGGGCGTCGTCGGCGACCTGGTCCGACCCCCCAGCGCCTTCAGGAATGCTCGGCGGCTCACCGCTGAAATGGGCGTCGGCGAGGCCCAGCTGGCTGCCGCCGTCCGCTCCGGTGCCTCGAGAGACTGTTCTGGTAGTGTCGATAAAACCTTCATTCCTATGGAGTTTAACCTATCTACACACGATAAGCATCCACTAATCGAGAAAGCATCCACCTAGGCCACCACAGTCGAAATATCGTGATATAGTTCACTAACACACCATATGCGCCGCCGTCAGGAGGACGTTCGGCCTCTCGGTCGAGAAGGTCCTAGATGCCGACTTGACGGCTTGGTCAGCGACGGTTGTGAAGCGTGGTACCCCCTTATTACGGAGATCTCCGATGCCCTCTAGCACTTTGCGCGGCGCTGCTCGCCCCTCGACCAAGCGCAATCATCACGGGCAAGCGACCAAGCCTGGTGGCAGTTCGAAAGCAAATGTTCGGCGGCCGGTGTCGGCACCCACCGCAAGTCCGTTGAGGTTCTCCAAAGCTAACGCCATATCGCGGGGTCGTTCACCGATCGTCACAATCCGTCCGTCAGATCAGCGGCGCGCCCTCAGCCCGAGCGCCATCTTCGGCGAGCCACCCATCGTGGGCTACACAGACGCATTGTCGTACCTGCTCATGTTGTGAGGAGCGCCACCGTCGTAACGGTCGCGACCCTCATACAATGATTCGTCGGTTTTCAACCGGGAGCCAGATCTCTTCATTGAGAATCTGGACTATCGGACTATCAGAGCATGCCGCTGCGAATCGTCTACACCGGAACAGTGACGTCACAAGACTCGATCGATTTTACCCGCGACGTTGGTGGCCAAGCGATGGAAAAGATGACTGGTAAGCGCAGAAAGTAGTTTGCGCTGTGTGCGCTGCAGTTGTACCTGGCGCAAGAGAAAAGCAACGTGTTGCGACGTTCCATTCCAGCGCCAGCTATTCGCTCGGTCACGTCTGCGAGCGGGGCGAGTATCCGGACGTTGTGTTCATGTGGTTGCATGACAAATGAGTCGACTGGCGCCGCGCAATCCTGACGACGGCACTTCCCTAAGCGATTGGTCAATTGGCGCTCCTTGGGCCGATGCAGGCGTCTTTACTCTTCCACTGCGCCGCCATACCTGTGAAATTACACTGGTCATTAATGATGATTAGGTGAGTCGATTCGGTACATTCACGTCCCGGGCGATAGGTAAACCCGTCCTTCAGTTCACGCAGCTAAAGCTCCTCGCATCGTTCGCGTCGCCTTCACCGTTGTAGCGAGCGTGTGTCGGATATGGGCATAGGGGACGCGTGCGCGAGGTATGGCCGCTCGCATCCCAGTTCTCGCTGCGTGCAGCGGTCGGCGCCTGACCATGTTCAACCCACATCATAAGCGGCTCCAGTAGATCGACAGGTTGTGGCCCATCGCCGCCTTGGCAGTGCAAGACCCCCGGTGCCTCATAAAAACGGAGGAACTTTTCGGTTGCGCTAGTACCCAGTGTTTCCCGAATTGACTGCACGTAACGAACGGTTCCCGCAGCGGGGACGACATCGTCTGCTACTCCGTGCCAAAGGATAATCTTACCGCCGTGGGCGGCGAACGCCCTCACATCTGGGTCGGAGGTGTCCATTGTCGGACCGTAGCGATTTACAAACTTGTTGAATTGCGATTCGAATCTGGCCAAGGATGGCTTCTCCAAGCTGCGTCCTTCATTTTCGAATCGATCCAACGAAGGTGCTGGTGTAGATGCATGGAGCAACGCAGCTCGGTCGGTGCCGTTCCAAAGTGATGAGCCGTCGGAGCGGCGAGGGCCGTCCCATAACTGCCGAATCACTTCGGCGTCCTGGGCATCAATCGTGCCGCAATCGGTGTGCAGTCCGATGAGTGTCCTGGGATCGAAGTGGCAAGAGCCGACTTGCGAGACAAGACCATCCTTCAGACCATCATCGGCATCGCACGCGGCAACGGCAGCACGATGGGCGGCGTCAAGCTTGCATTGCGGCACTTCTCTAGTGGCGCTCGTAACCGCGGCCGGCCAGGACTGAGCCGCGCCTAGGTGTGCCCAGTTAATTACGGGCGAGCCGGACATCACCCCGTCATAGTCGTCAGGGTAGCGCTGCACTTCGGCCTGCCCTTCTCGGCCACCGGTCGAGCAGCCACTGAAATAGGAGTAGCGAGCTTTAACGCCGTAAAACTCTGCAGTCACTGCCTTCCCTGCTACTGTCATGTCGTGTACGCCGCGGTACGCAAAATTGCGCAGCTTGTCCCAGTCCAAGTGGCCCTTGGCGTCGCGCAGGAATGTGTCGTCATCGACCAGACGCGATAGAGCCTCCGGGGAGATGTTCGCATCGTATTCTCGACCAGCATTGGTGGCCGCCGTCGCAAAGCCGAGGGAACTACCGAGCAGGATGGAGAATGGAAGGCCGGGCACCCAGCCTGCGCCGCCGAGGCCTAGGAAGCGGCCATTCCAGTTTTCAATAGGAAGTGCGAGCCACACGGAAATCGGATGGTCGGACTTCTCGTGGATTTCGATCGTTACGCGGCACCAGGGGCCAGCGCCATTAGAACCGGGAATGGTAACTGCCTCACGAACAACACCCGAACCTATCGGGCTGTTCAGCAACGCCTCGCAAGGACGCACGGCATGCGTTTGGGCGAGAGCAGGAGCGGGTGCAGCGACGGGAAGCTGCCAAAGATTCTGAGGACCGGGCCGGGCCATGCAGATTTCAGCCGCCAACGTGGCGGTCAGAATGAGATAAGCAATCGGTCTCGCCATATATCCCCGCGTGTATCTAAGTAATTTAATCAATCTAAAGTACACGACCCGAGCCGTTGTGAGAGCTTGCTCATCACTCAGTCTCTCTCGCAATCGGGCCTAGCCACGTCGGCGCTGGACTGGAGATGCACCCAAAGAGCACCCTAAGGTGGTATCGATCAGGAACACAACGCGTAGCGGCTCGAACTCATTTTGGAGCGGCGTACATGGCCTCCGTCAGCGCCTCCCAGGTTTGGGTGAGATCACTTCGCTGCCTGTTGCGAGATGAAGGCGTTCTCGGCAGCGGTAATCTGACCCGGGTTGGTGATTGCCGCGAAATGATTGCCGCCCTGAATTGTGACCAGTCGCGATCCGGGAATCCGATGGGCGAACTCGGCGTGCGAGTACGGCACCGTGGTGTCGGCGTTACCGTGAATGATCAGGGTGGGACAGCGAATATTTTCTACAGGCCAGTCGGGCAGGGCCGCATCCTGCTGTATATCGTTATCGTATCCGACCTTGCGCAAGTCGAAGGGATAGGTCGTGCGGATTGCCGCCTGCAGCTGCGCGGACATTACCGGATCGCTCGCATGTTCGCCCAGGACCGAGCGCCGTATGAGGTCACTTAAGAGCCAGCGCCCGAATTCAGTGTTGAAAATCGCATTCGCCAACCCGGCGATCCCTTGCGGCTCCGGTGCGGCCTGCCACTTTCGGCTGATGGCCGATTCCAGCACCAAGGCAGTACAACGTTGCGGATATTGCAGGACAAATCGCAACGCGCTGGGGCCGCCACCGGAGCCAGCCACGACCGCCACCTTGTCCACATGAATGGCATCCAGGAGTGCTGCGAAGGCATCAGCCTGCTGCTGGGGAGTACGGCCGACCCATAGCGGCGTGCGTAGATACCCCGGCCGCGACGGAACGATGAATCTCTGCTTCGGGTCGCGGCTGGAGATCTTCAGAATCTCGTAAATCTGATCATACCCGCCGGGTGTGCCGTGCAGGATCAGTACCGGCGGACCTGTGCCGTATGAGGCGTATTCCACGGGCCCTCGTGCGGTTTGCACGACAGTGCTGTGGGCGCTCAGACCGGCGATGATGCCCCGGCGCCAGAACAGGAAGCGCACGTAGAGCGTCGCCATGGTCAGTACGGCAGCAGCGGCGATGAGTAATACGGAGCGACCGATCCAACTCTTTATCATATTGAATTCGCTCGATATAACTTGCTGGTCCCACGAAATTCGTTCAAGTACATTTCCCTCATGGGCGTAGGTGCGTGGCGCTCCGTAGACGGTACCTTTCGATGCGGAACTGTATGTCTTGCCCGCTACCTCTTGCATGACGTCAGCGTGACGTCTTCTGACAGCCTGTTAGTGAAACGTTACCGCCGGCTCCAGGCGGGTCCTGAGAAGGGTATATTTCTTAAAATGGAAGCCCAAAAACAGTGCTATCAGGTCGCGGACCTTTTCATCGACGCCGATCATGAGCGCGTGTGGCGCGATGGGCGCGAGATTTACATGGGAAAGCTGACCTTCGATATGCTAATCACCTTGGTGCACTCGGCACCTGAGCTGGTCTCGGTCGATACCCTAATCAGCGTGGTGTGGGCCGGCACAGTCGTGGGGCCCGAGACCGTGAGTCAACGGGTCAAGCGGCTGCGCGTCGCATTAGGTGATGACCCCAAGGCGCCGCGATATATTGGCGGCGTCCGCGGCCGCGGTTATCGGTTAATCGCGACTGTAGAGTGCAGGGCAGCAATGGAGGTGGCGCCCGCTCCCTCGCGGCGCGCGCTGCAGTGGAGAGCAAGCCTCGCCGGCGCAATGGCCTTGCTACTTCTATTGGGTGGGTCATACGGTTGGCTACATATGCGGCAACAGCGCAAGGCCCAGCCAGCTTCCGCGCAGACAGCGAGCCCTCCCACTGGCGCCACCGCAGCGCAGTTATATGCGCAGGCCGGATCCGTGGCGCTCAGCGAGCCCGGCCTGCGCAAGGCGATGTTGCTGCTCGATGGCGCCATTGCCCAGCAGCCCGACTTCGCCCCGGCGTTTGTCGCACGAGCCGAGGTACGGGTGGGACTTGGGCTCCTCGGGTATGAGCCTGCCGATGCTCTAGAAGGCGCCGAACGCGATGCGCACCGCGCGCTTGCCCTGCAGCCGGGACTTCATACCGCCAATGCTGTCCTGGGCATCACGAGTTCCTATCGCGGAAACTGGCTCGACGCCGAAACGCAATTTCGCACGGCGTTGGCCGCCCAGGATCCGGGCGCTGCCGTGCGCGCGGAATACGCAACCTTCGTCCTGGGATCGGCAGGGCACCTGCAGCAAGCGCTTCTGGAATTGAACCGGGCCTATCATCTGGCACCCTCGAGTCAGTCGACCGTGGTGTTGCTAGCAGCCATGAATGCGCTTGCGGGTAACGATTATGCGGCATACCGGCTCGCGGTGCTGGCGCGTGACTTAGGCTATCCCGAGAACAGTCCACCGCTGGTTCAGATCCTCGCCGGCTCAGCACAACGTGACGGTGATTTCACACAGGCGGCGCGTCTGGCGCAAAACAGTCTCTCTCCGGCGATCCGTAGCGCCGGTGGCGCCGAAACCCTGAACATTGTCTATTCGGCGATCGCGGATCCTAGGAGACGTCCCGCTGCGCACGCCGCGTTGGAGCACTTGTTACGCAGTGTCGATCAGTCAGATCTCGACATTATTACGCGGGTGGACATCATCGAGTGGTTCACCCAAACCGATGCGCTTGATTCCGCCTACGCGCTTGCGGATGCGACTATCGACCAGTTCGGCCGCTCGGGCGCGGTGGGAAACACTTGGGGTTTCCTGTGGGGCGAAGAAATGCGCCCATTTCGCCAGGACGCGCGCTTCCAAGGATTGGTGAAGCGTCTGAAGCTCGTAAGCGAGTGGCAACGCAATGGGCCGCCGGATAACTGTTCACTGAAAGAGCAGCGGCTAAACTGCGCGTGAGCGCATTCTTGTGTGGGACGCGGAAGCGGTCAGGCGATGAATCTCGGCGGCGCCGAATCTTGCTGCGAATGGCTGGGCAGCAACACGTTTCCATCAATTCAATCCTCGCGACAAAAACGCAAGCCTATCGGCAGCTTATGACTAAAGCGGGTTTGAATGTCTGAGACCGGAGGCCGTAAAGATTATGAAGGCAGCGCGGTGCGCAAATAAGACTACCGCCATAGCCACCTCCACGACAAGAGAGAACGCGCAAGGCGTCATAGGAGATCTTGGGCTGGGACTCGTTGCGTTGGTCGACTACATCGTATATGGCGAGGGTGTTAGCGCGGGAAAACCTGACCCAGAGATATTGGAGAGTGCGCGCACGACTGCCCTGCAATGCAGGATATTTAGTGTTTGAGGATTCCCAGGCTGGGCTGGAGGCAGCCAAGGCTGCGGAAATGGTTGCTGTTGCCGTTCCCAATCGGTTTGCCGCCCGGCAAGACTTTCATAGGGCCGATTTCGTGATCACCGCTCTGACCGCCGATGCTGAGCTTAGATCGCGTGGGTGTGATCACACATCAACGTGCCCATGCGGTGTAACCGCATAGCAGCAATGTCCACAAAGCCAACGCAGCACCACGAAGAAGGTGCATAACAAGCCCTGATGATTCGTCCTTCTCAACGGGTGAGGGTACAGCGCCACGACCTGATGAGTCTATTTGTTCTGGGCAAACCTCCATCCGTGCGGGCGGTGGCAAAACGCATTGCGGATATTCGCCAAGACTGTCACAACTCGACGAGTTCGTACAGAATGAAGCTGTTGCATTAGTGCGCATGGAAGTCAGCAAATGGAATTGCCGCCAATAAGCTGGTTTGACAATCCGGCGAAGCAGTCTGTTGATAATGTATTTGCAGGATTGAACGAAGGGATCGAAACTCTCGATCTCTTCCGCAAATATCGAAAAGCCCAGTTCGAAATCGTACGGCCTTTGGTAGAAACGATCAAGATATTGGGTATGGCCGCGCCGGAGCCGCTCGCATCTATTTATACTCCGCCGCGTCTATCTCAGACGATATCGCGTCGGCTGTTCCAGGACGAATGGCTAAAGGCCGAGCCAGGCGATGTCGAAAATCTGCGCGCAGCGCGGCGTGATCTCCCAACTATTGACGGAGAGCGTCTGGTAGAGAATACCGGCCGTCTGCTCGTGTTGGGTGGACCCGGTTCCGGAAAGACAACATTTGCCAAACACCTCGGCCTCGCGTATTCCGATAAGAGTCACTTTTCAAGTTCGAGACTTAAAACGTCCCTTTTGCCTATATTTGTTTCATTGCCGGCGTTCAGCGCAAGCACAGTTCCATTGCTTGAGTTTAGCGCGGCGCCATTGGTAGCAAAAACCTCGAAATACGCTGCCGCGTTTTTGGAGCGAGCTCTTCAACGCGGAGTCGCAATAGTGATATTGGACTCACTCGACGAAGTGCCTTCTGTTGAGAAAAACCGCGTGATTAAGGCCATCCACGACTTCTCACATACGTTCCCGAGAGCCAAACTGCTTGTGACGTGCAGGACGGCAGATTATTCCGGTGGTCTGGATACGTTCACGGAGGCCGAACTCTCCCGTCTGACCCCCAGCGCAATACAAAAAATTGTACGCGCGTGGTTCCGAGAAGATGAGGAGCGAGCAACTACTCTGATTCGGCTGATTAAGAACGATCGTGGGATTAATAATCTAACCGAAACCCCGCTTTTGCTTAGCCTAATATGCATTCAGTATCAGCATGACCTCGCGCTGCCCAGGCGCAAGGCGGAGCTCTATCGTCGATGTGTAGAGACGCTGTTGCGCGAATGGGATACCAGTCGCAGGTTTCGGCGGGACTCCGCCTTCGCTGCGCTGACGGATGAGCGAAAGGAGCGGCTGTTTGAAGCGGTTGCCGGCAAGTTCTTCGGCGATAAAATTCGCTTGGCATTTCCGAGAGCGGAGGTGGAGGCCGTCGTGGCCGACCATATCGAGCGCTATTCAATTCCGGCTGAACAAGCGAAGGGCGTGATTGATGAGGTGGAGCGGCATCACGGCATTTGGGAGCTTGTTGCGGTGGACGTGCTGGGCTTCGCGCACACTTCTATTCATGAATACTTCGTGGCGAGACGGATCCTCGCGCATCGGCAGGAGTTGGCTTGTATCGCGGAGCACTTCGACGATGACAATTGGTCGAGCGTTATAGAATTCATCATTGCCATGCACCCGGATCCGCAGGAGGCACTGCTGTTGCTGGTGAGGAAGTCAGCAATGAAGGGTCTGCAGAACTATCCGGCAATGGCAAGGCGCACCAAACTACTTTGGCGAATCTACAGGTGCATGTGCTCGGGGCCGGAACTATCTGGCGCGATGGCCAAACAAATCTTCGCGCATATCGCGGATTCTCAGTTAGAGATCGCCAGGATTTACAGCGAGGGTGGCGTGCATCCAATTGCGATTCTTGACGACGGCGGAGTCCGTCACACCTATTTCTACTACCGACAGCGGCAGACGTTGGCTGAAGCACTGCAGCCCTACCGAGTACTGGCGAATGAAATGATTGTTGCGCCGTTGCGCGGTTATGCGGATGAGGCCTATCGAGTGGCGCAGGAAGCAGAACGCTCACAGATGGAGCCATTGGCAAGAGCGGCGCTCTGCTTATGTATCGTTGTTCCCACGGCAGCGGCGGACCCAATGAGATTGGAAGGATACCTTCGTGCGATGCAGCAGAGGCACAAGGCGGATCCGGTCTTGGGTAAGGAGACGCTCCTAGATGAGTTCATCGAGGAGACGCGTGCGGTACTCAAGAAGAAATGGCTCCGGAAGAGCAGTGTCGAAAGTTTTGGATCGTCAACGAAATGATTGGCCTCATATGGACGTGCGGCTCGCGGCAGCTGGATAAGTGCACAAAGGCGGCATGTGGTTATTTTTCCATGGCCCATCCCGCCGCGCCGCTCCCCACCTCACCGCTTCGATAATACCTGAGGTGTGGTCTCAGAGAAATCCACCAGCATTTTGCCGGCCTAACCGTTCCGCCACGAATGAGTATATGACGGCACCTAGCGCACCACCGTTAGCCATGAAAGCCGGTTGGGTTACAGTTGAGCGCGCCCTGGCGTGGGAGGGTGCTGCACGCGATAGCACGCGCTCAGTCATACAACAAATCGGAGCGCGGAATGGCTCCCGTCATCCCGTATTTTGAGCCGTTCCGCTGATAGCTCGCGTAAAGGGCTTGTGCAGGGTACCGGGTTAAGCCGATATTTGCCGTCCTCTAATAAGTGGGGAGCACGCATCTTCAGGAAATTGCGTTTTTGGTGCTCCGCACGGTCTGAGGTCTTGTAGACCTGCAATATTGGCAGGACGGAGCTGCGCCCGATTGCCGTCCAGACCCGTCGCCACAAAGAATTTACTAATGGGGTGAGATAATTGCCTTACTCGCGTAAGTATCATTAATGCCAGCAGCCGGGTCCTCGTGTACTAGTCGGGTAATGTGCACAATGCTGTTAATGCGTCAAATTGGCATCAACAAGTGAGGCCGCAGCCCCATGAAAAGAATTCTCCTCGGAATCATCACCTTCCTGCTCTCAGGATGTGCCTCGACTGATCAACTGAGCTCGATTCGCACGTTCTCCACGGCGGTTCATGACTTCTCCGCCTCGGCAAACGACGCCTTCACTAAATTAAACAGCAGTTTTGTCGATAGAAATATCGCAGAGGTCGCAAATGGGGATAAGCCGGTCGCCGACTCGACGTTTGTCGGCGTCCTGGATGATAGCAAGGGCTTCCAGGAAACCACAGTCGCGCTCCAAGCGCTGGGGACTTACGCGGATGCCTTAGGAGCCTTGGCGGGAGCCAACTCAGGTACAGACATCGACAAAGCAGCGACTGGCCTGTACGGCGCGTTGTCGGCCGTTGATCAGGATGCAGGCAAAGTGGACCCATCCGCGCCAAAGATCTCCAGCCAAGACCTCGGAATTCTCGCCACTTTGGTGAAGGCAATTGGCGACGGAGTGGCTAGGGACAAGCAAGCTGCAGCAATAAGAAAGGCCGTTGAAATCGCAGATCCCGCGGTCCAGACGATTTGCAAGGGTGTTGGAGTAGAGCTGTCGTCCGTTCGCCCAGTTTATGTGTCGAACCTCGGTATCGTGTATACAAGCGAATTTCAAGCATATCAACGCGAACAGAAGCCCCTTGCTTACGCGGAGCGGATTATTCGCCTACAGGACCTTCGAAACGCCACCTTGGCGCGCAGGAACGCGGACGCATTTCTTGAGAAATTGACCGACTCGGCTCAGTCCCTGGCCGCAGCGCACACAAAGATCAAGCAGTCCTTGGCGGATTCGACGATCACGCTTGCTGATGTCACTCGTGCTATTGGGCAACTCAAATCATATGCAGATGAGTTGAAGGCCTTTAATGCCGATCTCGGGAAAGGAACACCATGAACCTACTTAGTCTTCTCAGCGAACTGATTGATGCGCTGGATGTGCTTATTCGCGCTATATCCGATCCGTTACAACAGGCCCAGCTGGTGAAACTGCGAGAGTGCTTTGAGGCGATGAGTGATAGTGCGGTCCATCAGCTGTTCGACACCACGTCGCAGGATTTCAAGGATGCCACAATCGCGCTGGGGAGTGCTACGACCGCGGCGAAGCAGGGTGTCAGCGACGTTGGTAAAGTCGCTTCGGCAATCAACAGTGCTGTCACCGCTGCGAACGCGGTCGATAAAATACTGGGATTCCTGGCCCACATAGCATGATCGCGTGCAGCTTCTGGACGTAGTTCGCGGCGTCTGCCCTCCTGTCGAGCAACGTGCGGAAACGATCCGACTACGTATGCAATAAAGGCCGTATTAAGCATGCGCTGTCAGATGCTCTCGTAGTTCATATCGGATTGTGCGGCGTATGCGCGCGCGGATCGGTGGTGGCGTGTTTGCTAAATGCAGTATGGTTCTCGGACCCGCCGCCAAGAGGAACATATGTCCAAATAAGAAGTCGGAGAACTTTGCTTCTTTGAATCCATCAGCCGCGCCGCAGCAGAATCCCCCCTCTCCACTTCGATAATACCCAAAAAATGTCTGCACGCTGCGATGCCCCGTGAGCGCTATCGCCTCACCGATTGGAATATTCTGTCTCGCCGATTCCGTCACAAACCCGGACCGAAAACTGTGCGCCGTAACCTATCCCATCGGCGGGTCCGCCGGCTTCGCGTGGCTTCGCACGATGCTCCGTACGCCTGATCTCGTAGGGGCTCGGTGATTTGCCCGTTGTGGATGTGTTGGAGAATCTCGCAATGCGCAATTTCGGCTCGGAGCCCGATCACGCCGCGTCTTTCCATGCCATATCGGGACATCCTAGACACTTGCATAGAGTTACCAAGGGGGGCCGTCATCGTGTATTGGGCAAGCGAGGAACCGATCTGGAACGATGCTCGGCGAGGAGACCCTCATAAAGCCAGACTACCGAACTTCACTGAGCTCACGACCTGGCCTCGTCGCGTGTCGGCGCCAATGCGCTCGCAGGTATTAACGTTTGCCAAGTTGCCGCCGAGCCGCTACCAGCATGAAACCTTAGGCTGGTGCTTGTGCGAAAGACGGCGCGATGGATTGGTTGGTGGGCCTTACTGAGATACTACAATGCGCGCCGGCAGAAGAAGAAGGAGTATTGGCGGACGCGAATCGATGTGCTGCACCGCAGCGCACCAGTCCTCTGGCTGACGGGAATATCGCCGCGCGGTATTGCAAATGCTACTTCGTTCCGTAACGACTGACTCCGTTGGGCGCGGCGCGCCACGAATCGACTCGATCGATTTATCAGGATTGAAGCGATGATTCGCATACTCTTGATCATTGAGGTCCAGTTCTACCGCGACTGCGTGGCCACATGTTTGGCTCAGAGCGCGGATGTGGAGGTAATCGCAGCATCGGCTGCCGGCGCTGTGTCAGAGGCAATGAGCCAGGCGGCTCCAGACGTAGTGGTAATCGACGCCAGCATGTCCGACGTGCGGGGAACGCTTGCCGAGCTGAGTGACATGGAAAACGCGCCGCGTGTTGTGGTACTCGCGCTCAGTGAAACGTCAGAAAGCGTCGCCGAGTGTGCCGCGGCTGGCGTCATCGGCTATGTATCCCGTAGCGCGAGTCTCACCGATCTCTTGTCGTGTCTGCATTGTGCATCTCGCGGAGAACCTTACTGCTCGCCGGGTGTGGTAGCCATCCTTTTGCATCGCATTGCGACGTGCGGGGCATTCCCTTCAGCCACCTCAAGTCGTCGAGATGCTATGACAACTCGGGAGCTTGAGATCCTCGAACTTGTCGGACGTGGGCTCTCAAACAAGGTCATCGCGGCGCGCCTGCACATATCACATGCGACCGCCAAGAACCATGTTCACCATATTCTCGAAAAGCTGCAGCTGCGCAGTCGCACTCAAGTCGCCGCCTACCTTCACGGACCGCGCCCGGCAACTCCCGAAGCGATGTTGGTGCTTTCGGCGGTCCGCTCTGGGGCCACGTCCGCGAGGATCCGCGAGGCAAGCTAGTTGAATGCGGGTTCTTGCTTCTGAGACCGGACCGCCAGCCCGAATCCGCGATGAACCGGACGGTTCATGTGAGTGTCCCACTCAAAGGCGCACCTTATGCGGCGCTGACGCGAGGACAACGCACTTATAGGGAGAGGTCCAATGAACGTAAGAATGATCAGGAACATACTGCTCATCGGGGCGTTATGCGCAACGGCGGTCGTTTTGCCCGCACATCGCGCCCAAGCACAAAGCTGTGACGCAGCCTGTGCGGCGTGCTATCAGTATTGGGCCCAGCAATACGTGGGATGTCTTTTGGCTGGCTATGGCGAAAATTACTGTGAAGTAAACTATCTCGACAAAGATAGTGAATGCCCCGGCATGTGATTGCAAAGTGGCGGGATGGATGAGCGGCCCGGAGCCTTAGCAGCTCCGGGCCGACATCGGTCGAGATCTCAGACTCGCCCCCAAAACCGGGCCAACAATGTCTACACGCATCGCGCGCTGGCTTGAGCTCCTTTCTAACGTAGCGGTCATCATTGCCGCTGTCACGGTGGTGGCTATACTCGTTCGGCGCGAATGGCCGGCGCCAGAGCCCGGGGCCGCCGAAAACCTACAGGGTGCAACGATCAACCTACCGGCTCTGATTGGCACAGCACCGAAGCGTAGTCTCGTGATGTTCATTTCCGAGACCTGCCACTTCTGTGAGCAAGAGATGTCCTTCTATCGGACCCTCAGAGAGGCACTCCCGAGGGACACCACACTCGTCGCGGTCTTCCCGCGCCAGGAATCGGAGCCGCCGGTGAACTTCCTCGCCGCGAGATCAGTGAGGGTCGATAATGTCGCCATAACCAATTCGTTGATCGGGATTGGCGTAAGGAGTACGCCGACTCTGCTGCTCGTGGACGCGGACGGAAGGGTACGACGGGCCTGGATTGGCGCCCAGCCAGAAGCCGCACACAGGGACATTGTTGCGAGTGCCGGGCGCGAACTCTGATGCGCGGTAGCAAAGTTCCCGGACGCTATGGCCACTACGAAATGTCGAGGCCGGCCGATTCTCTAAATCGGGCCCTGTCAGCGGCGGCATAGTCAAGGCATGGCGCGCCTCCTTGATCAAAACGCGCTGCTCGTTGCAGTCGCGCTCGCGCTTAGCCTTTTAGTAGCAAGTGTGACTCAGCCGCTCGCGGGGGAAATACGAAGCAGTGACGACGCCGCCTTGGCGGCCGCGAACTCGGGTGCGACCGCGGAGTCGGAGAGACTTGCGGAGGCGCTGCTTAACTCGTTGGGGCCGACAAATCCGATCGGCGGGTCCGCCGATGCTGTGCCAGTGGTCAAAGCCATCGCTGTGCAACTGGTACGCAATCTGGATCCACTTAACTCCAAATGGAATGCCACGAATCCGCAGTGGCTTGAAATGTTGCAATCTGTGGAGCACGACATTGCCGGTGACGTCCAGACGGAGTGGATTCTCAGCCAGGCACGACACCGGTCCGCTTTTGTGACCAACGTGGCCAGGCGGCTCTCCACTTACGAAATGGCACAGCTCTTGGAATTTTGCACTAGCCCCGAGGGACGGCGGTACCTCAAATTCCAGTCAGAACTGTCAGAAGCGCAAGCCGCAGCGACGTACGCTGTTATGAGCAGGGGCACTTCTCGGGTGGCGTCTGCCACGGGTGTTCGGATTGAGCAACCTTCGGCGCATGTCATGAAAGAGCGTTTGCAGCTGCTGGATCGGTCGACGCTCGCACAGGTGACGGGGCTTTTGTTAGCCGAGGCGCAGCGCACGCACGGCGACGTGTCAGGATTTCAGGCGTGGCCGACGCTGGCCAATGAGCTTGCATTGTACGAGGGACGAAGGCTCGATGATATTGCTGCCCGATATGCTTCCGACATTCAACGCATAGACAATTTCAACGCCTCATCGCAAGGACAACACTTTCACGCAGCGCTAGGAGCTGCGACAAAGGCATTGGCTACGCAAACAGTGGCAGACCGCTGGGCGTTCGTAGATGCGGAAGATACAAAGTTCCGCAGCAAATGGAAGGCCCAATATGCTGCCAATACTCGCTAAGCGAGTTTTCTGGCATACGAATCGGGAACGACACTGATGTCCATTTTCGTAGCCACACCGTGGCGGAATGCTCTGCCTCACAAGCATTTACCAGCGCATGCCTTTCGCATCCGAGTTGCATCCGTAGGGCGCCAGCGCGGCGTGTCATGGTGATGATGCATCTGGCGGGCACAGCGCGCCGAGCCGTTGTTCAGGGGCCAAATGTGGTGGGTCTGAGATAGGACGATGGCTTTCGACAGTTAATACATATGACACCACCTGAATTCTTCAAGAGCTTCATGGCGGTATGGCTTGCCGCGCTCACGTTGCTCATCGGCTATCGGTTGCTGACCGGTCGCATCAGACTTGCGGGAGTGCTCACCGCGGACGGCTCGGCTTTCTCGCCGTCTCGCTTACAGCTCCTGGCCGTGACGGTCGGCGGCCTAGCCACCTACGCAACCGCCTGCCTCAGCGCAAAACAGATGCTGCCGGTGCAGGGCGATCTGGTCGCACTCTTTGCGGCGAGTCACGCGATCTACCTCGGCCCCAAGATTTACACCGCCTTTCAATCTTAGTTCTCGAGCCATCGGAGGCGCATCATGCAAAGTTGGCCTATCTACGCTTTGGAGTGGGTGTTGGTCGTCTTCATCGCGCTGGTGGCGTTGATCATCCTGTACAAGATGCTCCTCGATAAGATCAATCTGTCGACCGTCCTGAATGAAATGACGCCTGTGGGCAGCCCAGGCGCACCCGCACCCGGCGGCGCGACGCCGGCAACGGCCTATCAGCCCAAGGCCAGTTTGTCCCGCCTGCAACTGCTCATCTTCACGTTCGTCATTGCCGGTCTGTACCTCGCACTCTCGCTCCAGGCCGGCCAACTGGTCCCCATTCCAAACGGGGTGCTGGGTCTGCTAGGAATCTCCGGGGGCAGCTTCGTCGTCTCGAAGGGAATACAGGCGAACGCGGGCGCGAGCTGAGCTCTAGGGCGTGTGCGCGTGGCCAGGCTCTGCGCAGCTCGCAACCACGGGTTTGCCCTGGGCCGGATCCCAGCCGGTCTGGCAGGACAATGAGACGCAGTACTTGAGGTCGGGTTCGCCCTCATAGTTGCTCTCGAAGTGTACCTCGTACAGGGCGTGGTGCGAAGTGCTGATGACGCTGAAATAGGAAAACTGATACGTACCCTGGCTGGGCATTTCCTTGGCTTTTCGAGCGGCGGCATTCAAGGCGGCGCGAGGGCAGGACAGGGTCATCGCGTTCAGGTCCGTCAGGCCGCCGACTGGCCCGGACGATTCAGGAACCGGGCCGCTGCCAGAGCCCGGTGGGCTCGTCTCGTGTCCGAAGCCGATGGCTCCGATTGCCAGTGCCACGGCCAATGTCGCAACGGCGGTCGACCCTTTCATGGGGGACTCTCCTTACAGTCCGTATTCGACGACTGCATTGCTGTACGTGGCGACAAAGACTTTGCCATTGGCGACCACTGGTGTGGCGAACTTGGCAAAGTTACCCAGGCTATTCTGGGGGTTTGTATCGCTATGGAACAACTCGGTCAGCGCCTCGTTGGCAGCGGCCGTGGCATCGTAGGCCACGAGGGCGCCGTGAACCACATGTGTGTTGGCATCTCCCTGGGGTGGATAGACGCCCCACACGACGCCCGTGTTCGCCGTCGTCCCATTGGAGGAGACCACGAGCCGGCCGCCGGGCATACCGCCTGTCGGACCGGTCCCGGAGGCGAATTCCTGACCTTGGGCGCGAAAGGAAGTGATGCGCTGAGTGCCGAAATCGTAGTTGTAGGCTTTCAGGCGTTCGTTCTCACCCCATACGTAGAGGATTCCTGCGGTGGCGGTCTCCAGGTAGACCGGCGTCCCATGAATGTGAACAGTCTTCCCTGCTGGGGTGTTCATCGGCAAGTTGCGGTCCCGATTGACGATCGGCCAGTTTGGGTCGACCGTGGTGGTGGTCGGCAGTCCGGCCGTGTTGTTTGGGGGGTCAGGCAGGTAGGTTGCCACGAAGGGCAGATTGAACTGCGGGTCCCAGCTGTTCTTGCCGAGATTGTCCTTGTTGAGGTTGTAGAGGATCCCATCCTTGCCGCCGCCGATCAGATTGCCCCGATTCGGAATAATGAGCACGCCGGATGATCCCAGGTCCTGATCGCCGTCCGCGCGGGTGAAGTCACTGAATGCGCCCCAAAAATCGGCCACCGTCAGATTCGGCTTGCCGTTGTTGACTCCGGAGGCTCCCGGGGCATAGCGCAGCTTCACGAAGCTCTCGGCAAAATTGCCGGACGTCGTTCCGGGGTCCATGCCGTTGCCGGTGGCCAGATAAATGTCATCCCCATCGATCGCAGGCCCGGACCCGGACATCCAGATGCCTCCTGCGCCACCCCCGGGAGTCGTGTTCCAGATGGCGGGCGTCGGGCTGAATCCCGCCTGGCGCGCCAGGCCTCGCGCGTCGTACGCCACGACGAAGCCGTGACCGGGACCGTGGGGATTTTCCCCATTCATCGAGAAGCAGATGATGACGGCCTTATGGCCGGTCGCATCCGACAAAAGGCCAAGACCGGCACGCATTTTCTGATAGGGCGTGGTGGTGCCGTTGGCGATTGCGCCACCCCCATTGTCCGCAGTGCCGGCGACAAGAACCGGGGCCGCCTTGTCGTCAAGTGTGTTGGCATCGAGGACGAACAGCATGTTGTTGCGATCCGTCGTCGGGCTGGTCGAAGTCGGTGGGCCGAAGGTCGTGACATAGAGAGTCCCGGTGCCGGGGTCGATGACCGGTGTGGAGCTCACTCCCCAACTGTGATAGATCCCCCACATGTCCATCTGACCCGGTTCCGTGCGGGGGTCGAAGGGCACGGCCAGGCGGCGTTTGGCCAACTGGGCCCCGGTATTGATATCGAAGATGTAGGCGGTACTGGCCATCGTGAAGACGTACAGCTTTGAGCCGATCACGAGCGGCGTCACGTCCACTTTTTCATCTACCGCGAACTGTCTGACTTTCTTCAAATGCGGGACGCTCTGAGGGGTCAGAATGCTCTCGGATTGATTCCATCCCTGGCGGGTGTTATTAACAGCCACGGTCGGAATATCGACCGCCTGCGCAAGGGGAGCGGCGACTAGAACAGCAAGGATTGCAGATCGCAGCATGGGTGTGTCTTCTGCCCTGACATGTAACCACTGCCGCGATTCAAACGTCTATCTCACGCCAGAATTCTTTCAGGTGCGGCTGAGAGAGTGCCGTTCGTAGCAACAGAGAACTTGCATGCCGTTGCGGAGCACACGATGTCCATTCCAATCAGTCAGAAATTAATGTTTGCGGCGCGAAAGGCCTATCAGGTCAGCCAAACCGCGCCGGTGCCCGATTTCCTGGCCGGCACGGCAGAGGCGGCCGATGACGCGAAGGTGGGCTGGCTGCCGGCCCCGCAGAATGGATTTGCCTCAGGGAACGATCTGATCAACGCGGGCTATGTGGGGGAGACCGCGACGGAAATCATCGTCGCCATGCGCGGCACCCTGCCCCTGAATCTCAGCAGTCCGGACAAGAGGCAATCGATTCTGGACTGGCTGAACGACGGCGATGCGATCCCGGTGGCGTTCGATGCCTTCCCCGGACTCGTGCACCGGGGGTTCCTCAATGCCCTCAATACCATATGGCCGGGAATGGGTCCGGCCGTCAATATCGCCAATGCAGCGAGCCCGCTCAAACCCATCTATGTGACCGGCCACAGCAAAGGCGGTGCGATGGCGAATCTGGCAGCCCTGCGCATCAAAGCGGCGATCCCGAATGCGACCGTCATCGTGACCACCTTCGCGGCGGCAAGACCTGGGGATGCCGCATTTCAGGCGAACTACGATCAGGTGATACCCCACAGTGTGCGCTTCGAGTATCAGGACGACATCGTGCCGCACCTGCCACCGACCAATGAGTTCCTGAAACTGCTGAGGAACATCCCCGAATTCGCCAAGGACCTGAAGGCGGTCATCAATGCGGATTTCGTTTCGGTGGGCGCCCTATATTTCATCAATTGGGATACGCCGACGACATTCGACAGTGAGTCCTTCCTCCTGGAAGTCGAACGGCGCCTGAGCCTCGGGAAGCTGATCCTGACGCTGCAGTTTGCGCATATCGCCGGTGATCACACGATTGATCCCGGTGGCGGCTACGCGGGGGCCCCCTATGTCTGATGCGTAAGCTCGGGCCTCACGTCCAGGCCGACTCCGGCACTTCCACGGGGTCCGCAGGGACGAGGGTGTTCACCGAAACATGAGGCCAGAAAAGGCCGTTGAAGCTCAGGATCACGGTCTGCGTGTACTGAATCTGGGTGTAGGTGACGGTCAGTTTCCGGGGTGCAGTCATATCGATCGGTATGGTCCCCGTGAAGGTGGGTACCTGCTGCCCCGGTGTGATCAGGGCGCCTTTTACCGTGAACTTATGACCCTTTCTGTGCACCGCGATGTCGATCTGCTCCTGCACAGTCTCGATCCAAAAAACGGCCGTCATCTTTGTCGACTGGGCATTGGGTGCCGTGGCGGCCGCCTGACCCAATAGGAATGCAATATTCGCCGTTCCTCCGCCAAACAGACCGGCAGGCGGCGGCGGAGCGGTGGATATAAAGATCGCCGTCGTCGCCAAGATCGTCTGGCGCTTGATGAGATCACTCAGCAGAAGATTCGGATTGTTCAATATGTCCTGGGTGATCGTGCCGCGCGTTATGAATGAGCTCAGGTCCTGCGGGATTCTCAAGGTATTGGGGTCGGCCGCCGTCTGACTGGGGAACCGAAACGGCTGATTCGTAGCGATGATGATGGGCGTAATGTCTACCGGATCGATGGTCGGAGGGCCCTTGATGGGAGCGGACACCAGGCCCTGTGCTTCGATGGTCGTGCCGTGCGGAATCGACGCCATTCGCGTCACCGTATCCTGGAGGGCCGGCGTCGTCGTCGGCGGCACGTGCATCCACAGGCCCGGCTCGAAATGGATAGGCACGCTTTCACCATGAATGGTGATGTCATTGACGCTTTGAAGGTAGGGCACGCCGTTCAAAAACGCGTCGGCCTGCGTTGCGGTGCCGCGATTGGGTACGGAGCCGAGACTCTTGGAGAACGCCAGAGTCTCCGACGTGAGGTTCAATTCCAAGACGTTGTCATGGGGTGGTGGCGCAGGCGGCACCGGGTTGGGCAGCTTGGTCGGCGTGGCGGTGCTATTCGGACGAAAAATGGTGTTGAAGCCATTTCCGACGAACGTACCGTCGAAGGCCGCAAGCGGGCCTAGGGGTGGAGGCGGACTGGGTGGCGGCACGGTTTTTTGATCGGGCCGCAGTTCGCCGAATCGGAAATCATCCGGCAGCTGAATCGATGGTTTGCTTCCCAGATTGCTCATAGGGGACTCTCCCGATCATCGGTGGCCTGTTCCCCTAGTAGCTGCCGTGAGTACGCTCCAAATGCCACACCGCAAAGCTACCGATACATGAATTTTTCTAAAGTCATACCGTCGACCTCCCAACTGGTGATGCAACGCACTACCCGTATATGAAAGTTACATCTTGGCTTCTCTGTCCGAATTTCTAGCGATCCGTTCGTTGCTGACGGCCGCGGCCCGATATATTTCCTGAACCTCAGTGGATGCGCTGGTTCTCCTAACTATGCCCGCTCCTGGAACCTTCTGATCTCAAGCACCCACCCATGAATTACTTGGGTCGCGACCTCTCACATTTTGGAGGTCTAAACTCGCCAATTGATTGGATGCCTCCGTCGACTGTCTGATGCATGTGAGTATTCGCCGCCATCTCTTTAGCGCCAAAACATGTTGGGATTTGACTGGGGTATCGCCATTTGAAGAATAACTAGCGGGCTTCGGTATCAAGTGATTAGTGAGGTGCTCGACCCCCGTTCCCCGCTTGGGCTGATAATCAGCTACCGAACCTCCGACCCGAACCTCCCACGGGGTTGCCCGTGCATTCGTTCTCCATCCGCTCCACCATTAACTATGGGGTTTCCTTGACCCTCGGCTTCACCGAAATCTTCCGTAAGCGTACGATAAGCGCAAAAGGTAGAGCCTCCCAAGTCCACTCCGATGCCGTCACCCGCCGAATTACAAGCCCTGCTTCAGGAGCCCAATGAGTCGCTGAGTATTGAGCACAAGAGCTGGCTGGAGTTCTCGGATAGACGCAGCAAAGCAATCCTTGCGAAGGCTGCGATTGCCCTAGCGAATCATGGTGGCGGAATCATCGTCCTCGGGATGTGCGCGGAGGAGGATGCCGGTCCCCTCAGATCGCAGGCACGGCCTGATTACATTGAGCGCTACACCCAAGACGATATAAACGCGTACATCAACAGCTTTGCCGATCCGGAAATCCACTGCGAGCTGTTGTTCGCACCACATCCCACAACTGGGGTCGAACACGCCTTCATCATCGTTCCTGGCGGCATGTCCGTGCCCGTTATGTGCACAAACACCTGCGAGAGTGTCATCACGGCACACCGCTGCTACATCCGCAAACCCGGCCCCCGCAGCCAGGAGCCGCACGACGCCCAGGAGTGGCGCGCCTTACTGGAGCGATGCCTGAGGGCCGGGCGCGAGGGGATGCTCGATGCAATTCGCGCTATCGTGCAAGGTAGCGCAGGGAGTGAGCCTGAGGTGCGTGTCGCGTCCGTGGTCGCTAAAGCCCGACCCTCTGGGAGAAAGCTTGGCAACGCTGTGGCGGAATCAGACACGCTCCTCGCGTTACTGGACGAGCCCGCGTTTGCTGTAGCCGATGAACAGCCACTGCCTCCTGCCAAGAGCGAACTGACACAATTTATCAAAAAAGCTCTCATTCGATGGCATGGATTGATAGCACAGCTTCCGGACGACGATGCGGCGCGGTTTCCACACGGTCACTATGAGCTGGGGTTTGAGATTTTCGCCGGCCAACCTCTGCCGAACCTCACGGAGCTTCGGGCAGCGATGAGACAGGCGGGCTCAATAAAGCACACCGGTCGGGGTCCGTTTGTCCAGCTTTCGAGACCGGAGTTTGTGCCAATGCCTGTGGAAGGTACCCTTGAAGTGTGGCTCGGAAAGCCTGCGGAAACCGTCGGGCGGCGTGACACTGCCCATTGCGATTTTTGGCGAGCCGATGTATCGGGTCACCTTATTCTCGTGCGAGGTTATGACGAAGACGCACTGCCGAATCGGGAGCCGGGAGGTTGGATGGACGTCACGCTGCCAGTGTGGCGGGTGGGTGAGGCAATCCTGTATGTTGGTCGGCTAGCTGAGATTTTTGGATCAGAGCTATCGTTCCTAGTACGATGTCGTTATACGGGCCTGCAGAATCGAATTCTCACCAGGATCGATAACCGTGGCTGCATGTTTGACGACCATCGCTGCGCCGACAGTGAAGTAACTGTCGGGCGGTTGATCACCGTGGCTCAGGCTCGGGATAATCTGGTGGAAGTACTGCGTCCACTACTCGCCCCGCTGTATGAGCGTTTCTCGTTCTTCGACTTGCCGGAGAAGCTCGTCCGGCAAGAAGTTGGACGCTTGACGCAGGGTCGCTTTTGAAGGTATCGATCCCAAGGAATAGCACCGTACAGAGCCTTCCGTTGCGCGCCAGGGCGCGCTCAATGGTGATCCAGGCGGCTTTGTCGGTGTCCATATTCAGATCATCCCCGTACTCGTTAGGGGCCGCCATGTGCATTAGTGGCGGGGGTCGTGCAGAATTGGGAAGTTGCCGTTCAATTCGCGGATTGTCCGCAACGCAAAAAACAGATGCCATCAGGACTGAATAGGCTCTCGTAAGTTCAGTAGCTTTCATTCCATGGGTCGCTCTCCCAGAACCCCTCACGTTGGGGAGATCCGTCCGGCTTTTGCCCCGGTCGATCGCCGGCGGCAGCAAGCTCGCGGACGCTGTATCCGCATGGGGCCGTGAACAAGATAGGCGGCAGCGTCTCGGCGATCTTAACCACCTAAGCTGCCGAAGCCCTTTGATCATTCGGCGCGTGTTAACAGGCCGCAGCAGTCAAGCAAACTACGATGGCCGCCGACGGGCGGCGTCGCTCTGCTTGAGCAACTGGCGATAATCCCCCGTCGTCCAAGCGCGATCGCGGCCCTTGGATCTGTTGTGTCCGCATAGCGCAATCCTAGCCACCAGCGACGCCGCAAGCTCCATATTCTGAAATCCCACACTTGGGGCAAAGTAGTCTTGGCGTGTGAGCCATTTAACATCCTTTCCTCGGTCAGAACCACCGTGCCGGCGGACGGTGGAGAGCCCCATCAAATACCCGGCGGACCACAGCTGCTGGCCGGATACCATGGCCTTTTCAAGCTGAGCGAAGAGATTGGGCGGTGAGTCGCCAACACAAATGGCAAGGCTGACTCGCGATAACGCGTGTTTTGCAGCGTCGGACGGGTAACACGTCGGTACCGCGCTAATTAGCGTGTGCTCGAATCGCTCGTAAAGCGCGCGCTTTAGTTCTAGCGCTTTAAATTTTCCTATGCTTTTTCGAGTATATAAAAATTGTCTGTTCAGATTGGACAGTTCCACTCTGTCCGCATCAATAAGCACAAGTTCAGATATCCCCATCGAGGCAAGCAGAAATGCGGCGCCGGAGCCGATTCCGCCGCATCCTACAATTGCTACCCTCATCCGACGAACCGCCTCAATTAGACGCAGTGCCTCTCGAGTCGATTTGGAGATCGCATCGACGAAGGCCGCGGTACGGCTCAGCGCCGGCGACCGGTAAAGCTCTGCAATTCGAGAGTAGCTCGCGGCACTCGTTTCCCTAATTGCTCCCGAAGCACGTAGCGCAGCTCGAATGCTGGCGACACTCGAGTCCGAGGCCACGGCATAGCTTTTCGGACCGATGGCAATAACGGCTTGGCCCGAAAAGCCAACAAGGCTTGACGGGTGCAGATAGGAATTTCTCCGAGACTTAGGAGCGTCGCTGAGAACATTAAGAACGCTGCGAGTCGCGGCCTGAAACGCGGCTAGTTCGGATGCGCCTTCTTCGCGGCCTTCCGCAACGCTTGAGATTTCACGCTGCCCTTTTTCTTTGCCTTTTTTTTCGCCTTAGATTTTTTCTTTGCCATTGTGATTCCTCCAATATCATTCGATTGTTGTTCCGGGCTGGCTCAACTTAGCCCAATCGGTAGCGAGTCCACCAACCGCGCTGGATTTGATTCTCGTCTTGCCGCGTAGAAATTGCCAGCGTCATTCACAGGACGTAGTTGGTGCGGCGCGCTATCCTTTCAGATCGTTCTTGAGTTCGTTACATGCATGGCGGCGTGCACGACTATTTCTTAGCCGAATCCATCAGCCGCGCCGCAGCAGAATTCCCTACCTCACCACTCCGATAATACCCAACAAATGTCTGCACGCTACGATGCCCCGTGAGCGCCATCGCCTCCCCAATCGGAATATTCTGCCGTCCGGACTCGGTCACAAACCCCGACCGCGAACTATGCGCCGTAACCTTCCCCAACGGCGGGACAACTAGCTTCGCGCGGCTTCGCACAATGCTCCACACCGCCTGATCCCGTAGCGGCTCGGTAATATTGCCCTGATGGATCCGGCGGAAGATCGCTCCTTCGGTTATTTTGGCCTTAAAGAGTTCGTTCAGCCACGCCTCCAGGGCGATGGCCGCTTCGCCGACAATCGGCTTTGCGTTCTCTGGCGCTCGGACACCCGTCTGATTCGTCTTCGACCGGCCAAGCTCGTACACAAATCCCCCCTTGTGATCCCGCCGGACGTTCTCGAACGTTGCCGCCACGATCTCCGACCGACGCCGTCCACCGCTCGCAAACCCGAACAACAGCAACGCCCGATCCCGGATCCCGGCCAAGTCATCCTGGCAAGTCGCCAAGAGAGCCTCCATGACTGGCCGGGTTGCCGCGATTGGCGGCCGACGCTCATGTTCGGGCGGTCGGCGGGCGTAGGCCCGCTGCACGACGGACAGAAGCTGCCGCACCCCTGGATCTCGCAGCGGATTGGTATTGGCGGCAAGCGGCGGGACGTGGGCTGCAAGCAACACCTCGTGTGCTTTCGACAGAGCGGCGAGGCGGGTTTTCACGGTGGCGAGCGACCAGGGACCCAATTTCGCCTTGTAGGCGCGCGCTACGAGCACCCGATCGATCGGATGCGGCAACAAGTGCTGCGTCGTCTGGCTCGATGAAATAAACGGGGAGGGCTCGACAGGGTCTTCCAGCGGATTGTGCTCGAGGTGATCCAGTATGAACTGGATGACGACCGGCACCGGTACCGGCGCGGTCAGCAGCTTTCCGTAGCGCAGTGCATACCAGGCGCCCCAGTACAACAGCGCCGTGCGATATGTGCGCCGGGTATTGGGGGAGGTGCCCTCGACCTCGAACGCCTCGGCCGCTTTCTTTGCTTCATCGCTTAAGACATCCGGATCCAAATACGTTGCCGGCGGCTCGGCATACAGTTCTTCAACGGCGCGAACACGGGATACCGAAAAGTTCGTGTTCATGACTGTGCCCTCACAACACGACCAGGTGTCGCTCTTCGGCGCCGGGCACGACGCGCCGCGCAATGGCGTGATCGAAGGTAACGAGCCGCCCCTCGTGATGGACAGCGAGCGCCAATAGGTACGCGTCGGTCACCTGGCGCGAGCCCACGATGTATTCCCAGTTCACAAGGCCCGGAGAAAGCAGACTTGGAGACTCGCCCCAGAACTGGTGATAGACCGCCTCGGTGGCTTCGCGCAGCCGAGCGGCAACTTCCGAAGGTTTGAGCGCATTCGGATAATTCGGTTGCGAGAGGATCCGGATACAACCGTTTTGAGTAATGGGGCAAGACGCCCATCCGGTGGCAATGTTGGTCTCGAGCCAGTCCCGCGCTCTCACATGGTGGAGGTGGTCGGCGTCGAGTAGAGCGATCAGAACATTGACGTCCAGAAGCGCGCGCATCTCATACCCCTGACTCGTCGCGCAGTTTGTTCACGATGTCATTGGTCACGGGCGTGCCGCGCGGGCCGAAGGGCCTGAACCCGAAGAAGCTGCTCGGCGCTTTGTTTTGGCCCGTAGAAGAGGGCGCCGCCATCCCTGCTCGCAGGCCTTGGCGGGCCAGTTCTGAGAGTACTTCGCCCGCCGTCCGGCCGTCCCGCCGGGCCAATTCCTTGGCGGCCTGGAGCACCTCGGGGTCGATGTCGAGAGTCGTGCGCATCTGATGTGTGATGCTATTGGATCGGCTCCGCGCCTGCAACCTTTGCTTAACCGATTGTTTTATGGAGCTATCTATGTGCTCTTGGTGGTCTTGACCGATTTATACACACGATAACTATCACTTATCGCATTGCTATGTGCTTCTTACCCTAAAGAATGAATAACTGTCCTGATCACAGGGAGCAGGTCCAATGTATGACCCCTTAAGCGAATCGGCTGCCCTGTAGACCTTCCTCTAAAACGAGCCATTATTGGGCGGTCACTGCAGTTGAGCCAAATTCATGAACGAAATCGCCGGACTCCACCGTTGGGTCACGCCGGCGCAGTTCACCGCATAATTAACATTGATGCGGAGCACAGCCCACCCACCGACTACCGCTGGTAACAAGCATTCCTCGGCGCGCGTGAATTGCGCGGATGGGGGCAGAACAACTGATCAGGCTCTGGACGCGGCGCCTAACCCGGCACGAATCTATTTTCGATAGGACGTAAATGTATCTTGGGAAGCCGCTAAAGCGCCCGCGCACAAACCAGTCCACCGCGGCGCGGATGCTGTTAGCAACTTTGCGCTAGCGCACCCGCCGCCCTCCAGCTCCGCTTTTCCGTGTCGTGCTCCCGCTCCAAACACGGCGAAGTACCGGAACACCATTCTGGTTTATCGGCACCCCCTCGGCCGACGTGTAAGAAGGCCTACGGCAATGTGTGTTAGGGCTTGCGGCGATACACCGCATTGCATCAAACCGCGGCTACATCGCACGCCCTAAAAGGAGTTGCTCAATCCTTGCAGTAGACGATATGGTCCTCATGAGAGTTGAACACCTTGATGCGTCGCTCAACAGACTTACAGGGGTGTTTCACTCAACTGGTTGATAGGCTTTTGGTTCGGTCACGCACGCCACGTGCGTCCGACACTTCTATCATTGCTAGGAGGAACAATGCCACAAATTACCGTCACCGTTTCCGCAGGAGGCGGGGTGCAGAACGCACTAGTACACATTGATGACACGGACGTTTCAGCAGGAGGTCAATTTACATTCTCCACAGGAGCACATTCGGCACACTGGTGGTTCGCCGGAAACCCCGGAAGCACGCTAACGATAGCGATTTCTCCGCTAAGCGATGGCAGTACCCTGACGATACCCGACGTCATCAGCCCGCCATACTTGTTCGAAGCGGGTGACAAAAACATCACCTTCTGAGGATTCACTCATGCAGCGAGTGGTTTGGGCACTTACCGCCCTGATAGTTATTCCCATTGCCACGATGCGCGTCGCCTTGGCGCAGACTCCGGCCACGAATGCGGCCGAGCCGTCAGCTGAGTCCGCTGCGATGGAAGCGCAATCGCAGAGCACACGACAAGTTATCGGCCGCGACATCACGAGCCCCGCGGCCGGAGCGGTCAGTGGCGTGCAGATAAATGCTTCCACGACGTCCAATCAGGCGGCAATCAACTTTGGCGCACCGTTGTCAAACGGAGTCACATGGTCGGCTCTCCTGTCATCGCCGATCACTACCGGCAGCACATCGAGCGGCGGCAGCTCCGCGACAAATACCAACATTGCTACGCTTGATGGCCTCGCTAACGGAGCGGCGGCCACATTTAAATGGTCCACTTTTCAATTTCTGAGCAAGCCGGCGATCGGAAACGACGACACTCGGGCAATTGAGGCCAAGGCGATGGCTCTCTGCCTGAAGAAGAGCACAAAGGACGCCTGCGATAAGATGGATAACGCGCCAGGCGTCTTAATAAGCACGTATGACCCGGACGAGAAAGCCGCCTATTTGATGGAACATTTCCCCGCGCTATTCGGCATTGTGGCTTACTCGGCCGGCCTGCAGGCCTCAGTGGGCTATAATTCCTTCACCTACTACAACGCGACTTCTTTTGCGAAAGCATCGCAGAATGACGCACCCCGTAGTTTTGGGGCACACGCCGGCATCGTGCCTGCCTGGTACTCAGTTCCAACATTTATAGACTTCTCAATCCGGTATCAGCAGGCCTATATGGCGCAGCCATCGGCTACGAAGTGCAAATCCGTCACGAGCGGTATCAGCTGCCAGACCGGCTCATTTGGTATCCCGGCAGATACCGACAAACTGTTGCTGGCGCTGTCAGGCAACTCGGAATTTAAGGTTTTCGGCAAATATATCGGTATCAGCCCCCAATTGATCTATGACGCAAGAAATAAGCAAGAAGGAATAACCTTTCCCCTCTACTTCATTCACTCCATGAACAGTTTGATCGGTGGGATTACAGCGGGCTGGACCAACACAGCGCACTTCACAGTCGGAGTTATGGTAGGTGCTCCATTCAGCTACTTCGGCCAGTAGCACCTCGCGCACCTTGGTGATGCACATTGGCAGCTGATTGACATTATGCGTGGGTGCTGCCGTTCAGCAATAACTTTGAGGACGACTCTTGTGGAATCTGCTCGCCGGTACCGGATACGTCTGACTTGTACCGTGTAAGTCGCCAAGTTAATGTTTTGTGGGTACTTCTACATGAATCGCAACCGCAACTTCGGGACATATCCGCTCACCACCCCACAATCAATGTATGCATGGCACCGGTGAATCGTCGCGGTCGTTGCCTAAATGTAGTTAAGCGCCAACGCACGGACGATTGCCTGTGTTTTATTCGCTGCGCCAAGCTTTTGAACAACGTTATTCATATGGAAAACCGCCGTTCGTTCCGTGATTCCCAAAATCACGCCCACCTCACGAGTTGTCTTCCCCGCCGCAGACCATTTCAGACACTCGCGCTCACGGGCGGTCAAATCAACGGTAGCTTGCGGCACGAGCTTCGGAAGATGCATTCTCAAGACAGAATGATGCAGGACACTGGCGAATACCTGGGCCTTTCCTACTAGAGCGTCCAGACTCTCTCCGTGTAGGTCCAGACTAACATCACGCGATAAACTAAAAATTCCCGTAATCCCGGGTAGTTCGTGGACTGAAAAACTCACGCCAGCCTGTAACCCAAATGATCGGGCTTCTTCCCAAAATTCGGAAGCGCGCCCATCACCAGGGGTACTGGCATCCCAGATGACCGGCAGAGAACTTCTCTGACAGTGTTGTACGACGGGATCGACCGCGAAGTAACGACTTGCCATGTATAGCGCGACCCACCCCTTGGGATATCCGGACAGAAGAAAATCTCTCGCGGCAAGTGAAGGCGCCGTTATCCGCAGTGCGTAAACGAACGTGTCAAACCCGAGCTTTTTTGCAAATGTTTCCATCTCGCGCCGCAGATCCGAGTCCGTGTGCATGCTCTGCATAGCGTCGAACATTTCGCCAATTTGCTTCAGCGACACAAGAGTACCTCAGCCCCCGCGGACCCGGGGGTCGCCACCGGACTCAGTTGCGGAATCAACAACTTATATGCTAGCGTAACATCGTGCGTAGAAGCCCGTTGCGGTTTAGCACGTTTCTGCCGATAGCATTTACCGTAGTACCTGTGGCCTTAGCGGCGTGTATCTAATTAACCGGCTGCGCCGAGCGCTCGTTTGGCTCAGATCCCTGTCAGCTCGGACGGGCGATCCGCTTTTGGCGCGTTTGTCATGTTTGGCGGAGCCACTAGGTCCGCTACCCACAAATACCGGTGGGACTTCTGCGTACCACCTATTCGAACCTCGCATTGCCTTTCCAACCGTGGTGTTAACCGTGGATCCGCCTATCTCTATGCTTTCTACGCACATCGCTACTGACTCGGCGCCCGCCGGATATATTTACTTATTCATATCTCAGCTCCCGGAACTGCAATTAGTGCATCGGACCTCGGCAATAGACATGTCAATCAGCTTGCCAGAAGCCTTGGACCTTTCGGAACATATCATTACCGGATATACCGAATGGACAGCGCGGTGGCGAGATAGTGAAGTTTCCATCGGATGGGACTGGGCTTTTGCCAACGAGACGATCCTCCTCATCCACTCCGATGAAATCCGAAGCAATGTCAGACTGGTGGGGACAGATAGAGCGCCAACTTCTCCAGACAGCACTCGGCGACACTTGGCGAGTTGGCTTGAGACGCATCCTTGGAGGGAAGGTGTGGTCCGCGAACTCGTCAGACGCAATCGGCGGCCCACACAATAGACCACAACCTCGTCCACAGCCGCCCTGCATCGATCCGCGACAACGTCTGGGCTCTCGACGGATTAGATCTTCCGCTACGTTCTTCGGACAGACCTCTCCTGTGGTACGCACGTCCCTCAATAGCCAAATTATCACTTGGGTACCTATGTCCGTGCGTCACCCGAATGCCGCGCTTGTTCCACTGTCCTCAACGCCGGGACTTTTGGCAGTCTGCGGCTGCGAGTTATTGATCTAACTCCGTGCAGCTGTTGCAGTTGGCAGACTCCTTCCTGGTTGCCCCATGGTCCGCAGCGATCTGGATTGATGGCCGGAGGACAGAAGTCGCGCTATTGACTTGTCAAGCGTAAGCCAAGCAAGCCCGCGCCAACTGCATAGACCATGTATCGCCTGAAGTATAGACGTCGGCAGACCGCCACTGTCAGAACTGACAGTTATCCAGAGTCACACTAGGTGCAAAACTAAATCGGTTGAGCGCTGATACCACCAAGAACGAATAGGGAGGGCCGGCATGATCACGATAGGTGGAAGGCACGAGTTGTCTCCGGCCGT
>Ga0210391_10000668_pt1 | contig 34217 bp, 22 predicted proteins | sample IncBWC12OmetaG_FD_160573 | JGI IMG/M metagenome (GOLD analysis project Ga0210391, IMG submission 160573) | Forest soil microbial communities from Barre Woods Harvard Forest LTER site, Petersham, Massachusetts, United States - Inc-BW-C-12-O ... | reverse complement strand
CTTCTCAGTGGTTCGATAGACACCCGCCCACTTCCAGGTCTGGTCAAACATTCTGAAATGGAGGTCTCTGATATATGACTCAACCAATGGATCGTGGCGCCGGAGGCTGCCGGGTGCAAGGGCCCACGCGTAGGCTTCGAGAATATTCTGCCGTTCCCACTTGTTAAGCTCCTCTTTGGTTGCAAGGTTGGAAATGAGTTCTGTCTGCTCCTGTGCGGACAGAGGTGTTGCCTTCGCCCTCCGCGAAGAGACTCATTCGAGTCCGCGCTTTCTGAGTCGCCGCTTGGTCTCGGCTTCTACCATTTCATCAACTCGCCCGACCGCTTGATTTTCCAAGGCCATCGAGTGCTCGACGCTTAGGATCTGTCGTTTGGCCTGGGCGCGAGCGCGATCTTCGACCAGTTTGCGCAGGCTCTCCTGCTTGGGCACCAGCGCGTAAACCAGGTCGCAACCGAGCGCGTTCGCTGCAGCTCTCAAGCTTTTGAGCGTGATGCGGTCTTCCGCCTCGGCCTTTTCGAGTTGCGCCGGGAGCCCGCGGCTGGTCTTAAGGGTACGGGCAACCTCACTCGCGGAGATTCCTGCCGCTTCCCGGATCGCGCGCAGCCATCCTTTCTGCGGGCGCGGTTTTTTCGCGGCCGTTCGAAAGGGCTTCAGTGTCCGATCAAGTTGTTGGAGCCGCAGGGTGCGGAATTCGTTGCGCATGGAACGGTCACTTTCTCAGTTCTTCCTAGTAGAAACGGGTCGTTGTGTATATGTATAGATATTCATTACCATATGTGTGACTATTTATAGATATACGCCATATACGCCAATGTCAAGTCATACATTAACATCGGTGGAGCCCGGCTATTATTTTGAAATTTGACTGCAATGCCGAACACTCACACCAAGACACCGCTTCGGACGGCTTCCTCCGATCCTTTATTCTGTGGCTTGTCATCGGCGTGGTGCTTCTTTGGTCGTTTGCCGTGCTGATCCTTGTGACCGCCCGGTGGATCGATCCCCCCACGACTGCGGTGCACATCCAGCGCCGATTGCAGGCCTGGATTCACCACACGCCGTATCGCGAACGCTACAAATTCATTCCACTCAGCCAAATCTCGCCCGACCTCCAGCACGCTGTAATCGCCGCAGAGGACGCGCACTTCTACCAGCACCATGGATTCGATTGGCACGAGATCCAAATCGCTGCCGAAGACGATTTGGAAGGCGATCGCACTCGTGGAGCTTCCACCATTACGCAGCAGCTCGTAAAAAACCTATTCTTCGGAACGGGCCGCTCGATCCTCCGCAAGGGCGCAGAGATCACACTGGTACCGGTGGCCGAATTCGCCCTCGGCAAACAGCGCATTCTGGAGATATACCTCAACGTGGTCGAATGGGGCCCGGGTATTTATGGTGCAGAGTCGGCGTGTCGCTACTACGACGAAACCGCAGCCCGGAATATCGGCCTGCAGCAGGCGGCACGACTCGCTGCAATTCTGCCGGCTCCCCTGAAGCGACGACCCGAGCGCATGAATAACTACAGCGCGATTATCCTTAAGCGGATGCGCCAAATGGGTTGGTAATCGAATCCTAACTTTTTCACCGGCTCTATTTGATTGGCCGCGAACCCGTGATGAGGATGTCCACGAGTCTCCTGGCGCTTTGCTGCCATTCGGGACCGGACGCTACGTGGGAGACGCCGATCAGTGCGCGGAGCAGATCGAATGGCTCCAGATCTCTACGAATGTCGCAGCTCTTGATTGCGCGCTTCACCAGCGAATCAATCGCTCCCTGGATCTGACTGCGTGAACCTTCATACAGCTTCGAAGGCCCTCCGACGAGCGAATTCAGAGCGGGGCCGATGATCTGCTTTGTCGCGATGTAGTCGACAAATAGTAACATCCATGCTCGCAAGGCCTCGATGGGAGGAAGGCTTTCGGAGAACTTCTTCTCGGCCCCGGCCAGTTTTTCCACCTCAGTCCGATAGACCGCTTCGATGAGTGCATCGCGTGTAGGAAAGTGGCGGTACAGAGTTCCCGCTCCGACGCCGGCCTCTTTGGCGATGTCGTCGAGGCTGGCGTTCGCGCCGGACCGAGTAAACGCCTCCTTCGCCGTCTCCAGAATGCGCTCGCGGTTCCGCTGCGCATCGGTGCGCGGTTTTCGCGGGGCAATTTTCTGATTCTTGGGCGGCATACAAAAAAGTTGCAACCGGAGAAAGCCTCCGGTTATCTTATCTATTAATTCGGAGACACTCTCCGTTTTAGTCGGAAACGCGGCAGCCTGTCAATAGCGGTTCCCGGTCCTTCCGGCTTCATGAGGTGAGAAATATGAATCCACTTGCTCGGCATAAGCCGTCAAGAAATCCCGACCCTCGTTGCGCCGACCTCACGACGATGGCGGAGCGGGAGTTGTCAGCATTCTTCAATGCCATCACTCAGTTGTTCGGGTCAGAACAGGCAGAGATCTCAGCAGAAGACTGGCTGCAGGAGTTGATCGAGATCGATGCTCTGCCTGCTTCAGCCAGCGAATGGCGATTGATCACTGCGAAGGCTTCTACTCGGTTCGCAACTCGGGTGACGGCTTCGTCTCTATCGACCGAATTCACAAATGCTTAGGAGGAAAAGAATATGCGTGTTTTTGTTACCGGCGCTACAGGCTTCGTTGGTACGGCAGTCGTCCGAGAACTGATCGACGCTGGTCATCAGGTGCTCGGCCTCGCTCGCTCGGATGCGGGCGCCAAGTCGCTTATCGCGGCGGGAGCCGACGTACATCGCGGTTCGCTCGAAGATCTCGAAAGCCTTCGCAGTGGCGCAGCGGCTGCCGACGGAGTGATCCACACCGCCTTTATCCACGATTTCTCAAACTATGGGCCTGCCGCCGAGGCGGATAGGTGTGCCATCGAGACTCTCGGCGGCGCGCTCGCGGGCTCTGAGCGCCCGTTGATCGTCACAGGCGGAACCTTGCTCGTTCAACGCCAAGGCTCGCTCGCAACAGAAGAGGATGCGTCCAATCCCAGCTTCCCCCGCAAGTCGGAGGAGGCGGCGCTTGCGCTGGCGGCATGCGGAGTCCGCGCATCTGTGTTGCGGCTTCCGCCATCGGTCCACGGCAACAGTGATCACGGCTTTGTGCCACGCCTGATTAGCATCGCACGCGAAAAGGGCGTTTCGGCATTTATTGGCGACGGGCTCAACCGCTGGCCCGCGGTGCATCGGCTCGATGCAGCTCATTTGTACCGGCTCGTGCTTGAGAAAGGTACCGCAGGGGCGAGCTATCACGGCGTGGCCGACGAGGGCGTGCCGACTCGAGAGATCGCTGCGGCAATCGGTCGAGGTCTGAACGTACCGGTCGTCAGTCAATCTCGCGAGGAAGCAGCCGATCATTTTGGCTGGATCGCTCACTTCTTTGGTATCGACGCTCCGGCTTCCAGCGCGCAGACGCAGGAACGGCTGGAATGGCGACCGGTTCAGCCTGGGCTCATTACCGATCTGAATGAGGAGCATTATTTCGAACACACTGCGGATGCCGTCCCATTGCACAGCTAGCGCGTGAGCGCATCCATGAACATCACATCGAACGTATCAGCACAAGGAGGTAGGGAATGACGAATATACTTGAAGCAACTTCATTCGGCGCAACTTCGACCACAGACGACGTGTTGTTCGGCGTGAATCTGAAGGGCAAACGGATTCTCGTAACGGGTGTTTCGGCCGGAATCGGCGTGGAAACGGCGCGCTCCCTCGCTGCGCACGGCGCTGATGTTGTAGGCGCGGCGCGGGATTTGAACAAGGCTAACGCCGCAACCGAGCAAGTGCGAAAGGACGCCGCGGCCAATGGCGGAACTTTCGAACTCGTTGAACTCGATCTTGCAAACCTGAAAAGCGTGCGTGCCTGCGCCGACGGGCTGCTGGCAAAGGGAGAGCCGTTCGACGTGGTCATCGCCAATGCCGGAGTGATGGCCATACCGTTCGGCCACACAGCCGATGGCTTCGAAACACAGTTCGGGACGAATCATCTGGGCCATTTTGTCCTGGTCAACCGGATTGCGGCGCTCATCCGCGATGGCGGGCGGCTCATCAACCTTTCCTCTGCGGGCCATCGCTACTCGAACATCGATCTGGAGGATCCAAACTTCGAGCACACTCCTTATGATCCGTTCATTGCCTATGGGAGGTCCAAAACGGCGAATATCCTCTTTGCGGTCGAATTCGATAAACGTCACCGGGATCGGGGCGTGCGCGCTGCGGCCGTGCATCCGGGAGGTATTCAGACCGAACTCGGTCGCTACCAAGATCCTGGCCGAATAGAGAAGATGATCGACCAGATAAATCAGCAACGCGCAGCGCAAGGCAGAGACCCCTTCCAGTGGAAGACGATTCCACAAGGAGGCGCAACTTCGGTGTGGGCTGCTGTGGTCGCCTCCGCCGACGAGATCGGCGGCCAGTACTGCGAGGATTGTCACGTCGGCGTCATCGTGTCGGACGATGATGTGCCCGTCTCCATAAACGAAGGTGTACGCGGTTACGCGATCGATGCAAAAGCTGCCGAGGCCCTCTGGAATAAAAGTGAAGAACTGGTTGGAGAGTCGTTTTAGCTTTCCTCATTACTACGGAGGAACACCGCACCCAGGAGGAATGAAAATGATTGAACAATAAAGACCTCGCCGGCAGTTTCACCCTGCCCGGCAAGTCCATGACATTAAACCGCATGGGCTACTGCGCCATACAACTGGCTGGCCCGGGCGTGTAGAGACCGCCGCGGGATGTGAATGCCGCCCTTGCCGTTATGCGCGAGGTGGTAGAGTCGGGCGTGAACCACATCGACACCAGCGACTTCTACGGACCTCATGTGACTAATCAGCTTATCAAGCAGGTGCTCTATCCTTATGCCAAGGATCTCGTGATCGTCACCAAAGTAATGCCTCTTCGAAGTTGAACACGACCTCTTGAGCAGATTAGAAGTGTCGCGCTTGAAAATCTATAATAACTATAAACAAAATTCTTCTGTCGAGCACTACCATGGATGACACAGCCGCAATTCTCCAAGCTGTCAGGGATGGCGACATGCCGGTCGTCGAGCCGCCTCCTGGCCGCCGATCCTCGTCTCGTGCGTGCGAGCGACGAGTACCTCAAGACACCGCTCCATTGGGCCGCTGAACATGATCGCCGCGATGTCTGTTGATTGCACTGATCCAAACCCTCATCGGTTCCGCACGAAGCGCCAACTGTGGACTTACAGTGGCTTGGCGATCGAGACGCGCGACAGCGCGCAATACCCTACGTGGTTGACTTCGCGGCTACCCTTAGCCGGCTAGCGAGTAGCCCGCCGCCTCTAGTAGCTCCACCGTGAGGTTAGCAGTACCGCCAAGATTGAAGCTGCTATTGCTGCCACGGGTGCGTTGTTAAAATGCGCGCGTCGCTTTCGGCGAGCCAAACTATGTTCCCGGCTGCCATTCAGCCTTGAAGCCGGACGGTTTGCCAAGAAGTTCAATCGTGCTGTTCGTCACTTTGTGGCAATTACAGGCGGCGACCTGGATGGTATAGTTGCGAGTTCCGGAGAGTGTTGCGTGATTCAACATCGGGAACCGGATTGTCGTATTGCCGCACAGTCTGCTAGACACACCGGAGTCTCCGGCATGACCTATCTGCGCCGGGAGGTGCAGCTGTAATGGCCCCGATTCTGCTATGGCTTATCCTCGTTCTTTGTCTGCTCATATCCGTGGTCAAGTATTTGATGGGCATCATTATGAAGTTTTCCTTCCCCAGCACCAGGGCCTTGAAGGACTACACGTATGAACCAACTGTGAGCGTGTTGATGCCTTGCTACAACGAGGGCAAGACTGTCTACGAGACGATCGAGAGCATCAGTAAGAGCAACTATCCGAACGAGAAATTTGAAGTGATTGCCCAGGACGACTGCTCCGTCGATGACAGCTACGAGTGGATGCTTAAAGCCCAGCGCGATTTCACCAACATACAAATAAGGACGGGGCGGAATGCGGTCAATAGCGGGAAGGCGCGCTCCGTCTGTAACGCGCTACAGCACTCCACCGCAGAGGTGATCATTTCCATCGATTCCGATTGCATCTTTCATCCGGACGCGATTCGCGAGTTGACCGCCTGTTTCGCCGAACCGGGCATGGGGTCGGTGGGCGGCAGAGTGGGAGTCAGGAACCCCAACGACAGCGTTATCACGGCCATTCAGACGATCATTTACTATTCTGCGTTCCAGCTTTATAAGATTCCGGAGAACTGGACTCGTAGTGTGTGCTGTATCAGCGGGTGCCTATTCGCCATCCGGCGCACGTTGCTGCTGGAGATCGAGCCATCGATCCGTGCGCGCCACTGGTTCGGTATTCCCGTGAGTCAGGGGGAAGACCGATTCCTGACCCATCAGACGCTGCTGCGAGGCTATGGAACTTACATTAATAATGACGCGCTGTGTTGGACCACGGTGCCGAATACATTGTCCGTACTTTTTAAACAGCAACTGCGCTGGCGACGCAGCATCGTGCGCGATTTTTTCTTCACCCTCAGAACACTACCGCAACACGTCTGGAAGCTGCATCCCAACACCGTGTTGACGCTGGTACTCATTCCACTCGGAGCGTTGGTGGGGTTCCTGGTCGTGGTCACAGCGCTCAGTTCGGATCCCATGGCATGGGCAGGGCCGGTTCCGCTGATTACATCTCTGGGAATTGGAGCGGTTCTTACCTGGGTAATAAAGAAATACAGCGTGAAAGAAACGATCGTGCATCCCTTGGCGTTTGCGGCCTATGTCGGCTGGACGCTGGTCAGCAGTTTGTTTCTCACGCCCCTCGCGCTGTGCACCATGGATTCCGCGGACTGGGGCACTCGAACCAAAGAACGTCAAGACGAACAACTAGACGACCAACCAGAGGTGCCTCTTGGCAACACCGCCCGTTGATACGCTTGCCTCCGAAACGAAAGTGAAGATGCTGCCCTCCGAGAATAAGAAAGCTCCAGTTGGGCAATCTCTACATTACAAGCTCGTTATCACGCTCTACCGGATCTTTGCCATCACAGTGCTGTATCTAGTGCTGGCGGGCATTATCGCCTATGCCTTCGTCATGGGCTTCTATGCCGTGGACAATTCCTGGGCAGCGCCGGTCATCCTCTCGGCAGCGGACGAGAAGAGCCTCGATTTCCGCGAGAAGCTCGTGACCAGCCAGCAGACCATCGAAGACTTGAAGGTGGACACCAAGAAACTGGACAATGGCATTACCGAAATGACCAAGCATCGCGGAGCGCTGCTGCAACTGGAACCTGAACTACAGACTGCGATCGACCGGGAACGCACGCATAACCTCAGCGCCGGCCCAGAACTCTCAGCACTCGACAAACAGAAGCAGGCCAACAACCTGAAAACGCAAAAAGTCATGGCCCAGCTTAAGCAAGTACAATCCGACATCAACAAAGACCTGACTGCAGGATTGATCACCAAGGGCGACGCGGCGACCCAACTGGCGGCGCTGAACACGGCCCAGGGCGCCTATACGGACAGCAAAATTGCCGAGATCCTGCTGACCGACAGCGTTCTCGACAAGACGACAACTGGCACCAACTCTTTGAACGTGCTCGTAAAGCAGGCCGAGTTGCGGTCTGAAGTTGCGCAGCTCGACATCGCCATTAGTGTCGCGCAAAAACAACTTCAGGAAGAGTCGAGGCAGATTGATCGGCTAAGAGAAGCCATCGTTACCGCCAAACAAAGCCCGTACTACCTGAATGCATCCGGGGAACAGAGGCTCTACTTCGCCTTCGTCCCCTATGACGACCAGGCTACCGTGGTGGTCGGCGGTCCGATCTACGACTGTTACCTGAATATGGTTCTGTGCCGCAAGGTGGGTGCGGTAAAACAGATATTCACCGGCGAAGAGCAGGCCATTCATCCCATCTTCAAGACCCAGATTCGCGGCTTCCTGATCCAGATGAATCTGGACCCCGACCACGCCAATTCTGCGAAATCGAAGACGGTGTTCCTGGGCCGCAAGCCGCTTTTGTTTTGAGGAGAGCGAGAATGTTTCTGAAGCACAGGAAGTTTGTCATGGCCTCATGGCTTGCAATGGCCTCGTCGCTTTTTCTTGTCTCCGTCCACACGTTTGCGGTGGACCCGCCTGCCTTGGCAGTGAACTCGACAGATCAGCAGGCCTACTGCGCCTACGTCATGGAGCAAGCCGAGGCACAACGCGACCTGCTGCGCACGCCCGCAGCTGTGGCCGGGATGACCCAGCCCGAGACTGGCCTGCCATTGCAACTGGTCGCCGGCGCTTCGGTTGGCCTTTCGGCCATGAAAAAAGCTGGGCTGACCATGGATGCGGCCCACAAGAACTGCGAGTTGTACAGGGCCACCACGGGAGCCCAGCAGGATATCCAATATGCGATCCCCAGCATCGAGAAAGAGGCTTTGCGTAATCGGCTCGTTCTGCTCGAACAGGCTTCGAAGTCGTTGGACCGTCTGATGGAAATGACCTCAAAGATGGTCGAGGCCCAGAATGCCACCCGTCTGATGCTCTTCTCGCTACAGACCACGAAGATCAAGCTGGACACCGATCTGGCCGACACGCAATCGAAGATTGCTGCGCTCTACACTCCGCTGCTGAGCGATAAGCCATTAAAAGACCTGGTCGCGGAAAAACAGAACAGTGAGGTGGATGAGCAAAGAGCACAAGATAGGTTAAGCCGTCAGAATAATTGGGATGTGGCGCTCTCCGTCGGCGTTCATCAGCAGGTCAATCCAGTGGCCCAGGGCGCACAACCGTATGGCGCCGTTTCCGTCAGCTACAATCTCGCCAGCCGGGCCATCAACAAGCATCTGGATCGTACTGCCGAAGCCTACGACGAATGGAAAAAAGTACAGGAGGGCGATGTCGTGCGCAACATGGATATCCTGCGACGGCAGTTGGTTAACAGCGTGTCGGTACAGGAATCCAGGTTCAAGTCTTTGCAGGAGGAGAGTAAGCAGATCGGCAAGAGTCTTCAGCTGGTCGGCGATCCAGACACCTCGGCAGCCTTCGACTTCCACAACCAACTGATGGCGGCGCAACTGCTTCTCGAAATCGAGACCGGCGATGCCAGCTTCAGGATTGATCGCCTGCGCGAATACCTGGCGAAGAACTACTGATTGGGTTGGCCTATGATCTTGCCAGGTTGTCGTCTGAGCCAAGACTACTTCGCAATGCAGCCAATAATCCCTGATCGCAAGAAGAGTCTCACGACCACAAGTACACCAAGAAGACCTCATATCGTGGTTTGTCAGCTACACGGAAGGCCCTTCCCGAGACGAGCGCCGACCTTCCTGATTGCGGCTTCCACAGCATCCCTAGCGGGATCCTTCGGATCGTAGGTCACTGATCCAGTGATGCCAGTGAATTCCCCGCGCACCGTCGAGATCATCATGTGACGCACGCTAAAGTGGGCGCCACTGTGGAACGGATCGATCCGCCAGTTGGCCTCTGGGCCCGTAAGAACGAGGGAAAGATCAGGGCTATGCCCAAGGGCAAGAGAGGCAGGCGCATTCTTGTGGTCGAGTAATTTGCCATGTTGACTTACCTTAAATCCCGCAGCCGCCGCGGCGACGGAGACCTAGGCTCTGGATGACATTGTGTGTACTTACGGCAATCCCAAACTCCCATATGACCTCGGGTAGGTCACGATGCCCCACGGCATCTTGAGTCCTTCGATTGTCCCGACTGGTTTGTACGAATTGGCGTCGATCACAACTACATTGTTCGATCGTCCACAGGCCAACAGAATCTTGGAATCGTCGGGCGTAAACGTGAAATGCCAGCACCTCTTGCCGGTGGGCACTTCGGCGAGGAGTTGCAGAGAATCCGCCGAAAACACTTGGAGTTTACCTGCCAGTGCGGCTGAAACGAAAATGCGCTTGCCCGCGCGATCGAACGCGACTCCGTAGGGCTTCGCTGCTGTTGGCACAGATCTGATTACCTTGAAGTTCGGGTCCATTGTCAGTAACGTCCCCGAACCTTCCATCGTCACCGCGTACCCGTTACCCAGCGGCGAAACTTTCAGGCCACGCGGGCGGATACCATAGGTTTTCAGATCGACGTCTCGCAGATGCCGCCCGGTGGTCTCGTCGAATACTCCGATGGTTTCTTGCGATTCGTTGGCTACCAACATCAATTTTCCATCGCGCGAAAATTCAATGCCTTCCGTTTCCTGACCCGCTGTGGAAACCGGACCCGGTGTCCAATCTTTTACACGAAATGTAGCGATCTGCGCGGGAGGCCCATTTTCGTCATCGTCGCTCTCGGCTTTCGCGGCTCCAGTGGCTCCCGGGGGTGGTCCGCCCCTCGAACTGGGTTCGGTAGTCGCAAAAAGCCGGTCGCCGGCGGGATTGATCTTGATGAATTCGGGGCTCTCTCCAATCTTAATTCGCGTTAGCAAGCGCAGATCCGGCGTGCTAAAGACCGCGCCATCGCTTGTGTTTTTGTTCGACGTGATGACATATTTCCCGTCGAACGTCACCGCCAGTCCGCGGGGATCGAGATCGCTCGTTTCGGACCTGCCGATTACCTTCAGCGTGCTTAAGTCGATCACGCTGACCCCACCCTCTTCTTCGCTCACGTAGGCAACGTTGGTGGGAACTTTCGTAGAGGCAGAACCTGCCCAGAGAAGTACCCCGGCCGCGCCGATTATGATGACCGTCAACAGCCAAAAGCGGATTTTTCTTGATCCCATCACACATCCTTTCTCAATATATCGACAATGACGCCGTTCGTCGTCCAGGCCCTCGTTCAACTTTCTCCCACCGGAAAGGCCCTCATGCAAGCAGGGTCCGATGAACCGCGCCGGCTTTCAGAACGTCGTTACAAGGCGAAACGTATATTGGCGCGAGGGGCCGAGTGCGTTGCCGGAGAACAGCCCTCCGAAGTCGATTACTTCGAGTGTGTTGCTCAGGTTCGCGACGTCACCTTGAAAGCGTACCGAACGTTTTTCGTGCTGATAGAGATCGACGCCCACCGAAGCATTCTGCGTGAAGTACGGATTAATGCGGCCGAGATTAAAATTGAGGTGATTAACCACCACTTGACCATATTCCGTGGCATATTGCTGCGGGGTCAAATCCGCTTGAAACGGCAGTCCGGTGTTGTAATCGGCTCCCAAGGCGACCCACAAGCGCGGGGCGACCTGATAGCGGACGCGGGCGCGCACCGTGCTTCGCTGGTCCTGTGAGTCGGGGAAATGCCCGGTGAGTTGGGTCGTCGCGCCGGTGGCGTCATCCCCAAGAAACAGACCGCCGGTTACCGGGTTCCAGACATTGCCCACGATATAGGAGTAGCTGGCGAAGCCGGAAAAGCGCCCCCAACGCAAAACTTCGAGCTTGGCTTCCGCGCCATAGAGAATGCCTTTCTCAAACGCGATGGGGAAACTGATCCCGGTACTCAGAATTTGAGAGTCGTCGGCATAATTGTTCACGTTACGGCGGAACACATTCGTGTCTAGCCGCAGTTTCCCGAAGAATCCTTTCGTCGTGCCCAATTCATAATAGTTGCCGTGAGAAGGCTGGACCGGCAGTTGCACTGCGGCAACGCTGGTGTCTATGGCCTCGGCAGCCGGAGAACTGGCTAAGAGGATGTTTTCGAAGGATGGCGTCTGGAAGATGCGGTCATAGGAGCCGTGAATATTTAAGCCGGCGGAGGGGAAATAGCGCGAGATGGCGATACGCGGGCTCACCGCATTCTGGTTCACCAGCAACTGGTAGTGATCCCACCGAAGTCCCGCGTTCACCGACCAGTTGCCAAGCCGGATGGCATCCTGAACGTAGGCCGATTGCTCGAGATCGGGGCGGCTGCCGGTAAAGGCAAAGGTGGTCGCACCCGCGTCTAAAATCCCAATATTGATAGGACATCGAGGGTCGTTAGGGTTGGCGCAGTCGGGCATCACGTAGCTAGTGTTTTCGTGCAGGAAGATCGCATCGGATTCGATGCCCGCCTTCCATTCTTGCCTGCCATGATGAACGGAGACGCTGCCGTTGAAATAAATTTCCTTGAAGTCGTTGTGTTGGGTGGCAATGAGGGGCCATGACGCCGGGTTGGAATAAAAATCGTTGGAGTTGTCGCGGGCCATTCCGCGCAGCGCGCCTATCGCATCGGAGGAAAAAATGTGTTGATAGGAGACGCTCCCCATGGTTTCAAAGTTGTCGCCCGTCTGCAACTGCCCTCCGGGAATGAACACGCAATCGACCGGTGGCTCTCCGGCGAGGCCGGGGGGACAGCCGACGGTGTTGTCCGAGTTTGGTACAAACGCTCCATTTTGCTGCACGTATTCGTTGGGGATCTCATAGCGCGCGAGTTCATGGCGGACAATCATCGTCAGACGGTCTTTCGGCGTGAGATCCCGCTCATAACTCACCGAAAAATTAGCGATGGTGCCGTTGTTGGTGTAATTCTCGGGGACTACCGGATTAAGATAATGGCCCGTCATGTTGCCGGAGGCGCTAAGGCCAAACGTATTCTTGCCCCACCTATATTGATCCTGGGTATTAATCCCAGCCGTATCGTAGGTGCCGCCGAACATGGTGAGCTGGCCATGAAATCCCGGGTCTTGGTCTTTGAGAGTATTGACCTCAACCACGCCGCCCATCTTCCTGCCAAATTCCGCTGGAACGCCGGCGGTATAAATCTTGATGGATTCGATGTCGTCAGCTTCGGCAGGCTCCGCGCCAAAGTTGGGCGAACGGTTGTCGGTGAGCGGTATGCCGTCCACCACAAATTGTGTCTGATATTCCGATCCGCGAGGGTGCAGCACCGCATTGCCTTCGTAGAGCCAGCCCGGTTCGGAGTTCACCAGATCCTGCATGGAGCGGCCGGGCAGCGCGGTCAAGCGATTCTGAATCGTCTCTGAACCCATTTCATTGAACGAACCTGCACGATAGGGATCGACCAATGTGCCGGATGCGCTGACATTCGCCGATTCGGAGACTGTAGCCACTTTCAGTCGAATCGTGCGATCCAAGGGAAGCGCGGAACGTATTTCAATCGATTCAGAACCCTGAGCAAAACCTTGCGCTTGGATCTGGATCTCGTAGATTCCATAGGGCAGGCGCTTGGCATCCAGGCTGCCCTGATCATCCGTAGTGAACGTATGCAGATACTCGTTGCCCTGACTGACGAGTTCAACCGTGCTCTTCAGGCCCAATCCAGCGGGATCGGTGACGGTTAGACGCAATTCTCCGGTATAGCTTTGCCCGAGCATGGGAAGAGCCCACAGAAGCACGACCATTATCAGCAGCTTTTTCATCTTTAATTTTGTTACCCGATTAGAATAGCTGCCTTCGGGTGGGGCGATGGCAGCTTTTTCGCCCTTCATGTTGAAAATTCTATTTCCGGTCGTTTTGTTCAGTCTTTTTTAATCTCATGAGTGGAGTTGAAAGAGGCGCTTGAAAAAACCTTGAACAGAAGCGGAGGAAATGGAATATACATTTTAAGGACCCGAGCAAATGCCACCCATGGATTCGATCAACGGGCTGCCTTTCCTAACCGTCGCTGACACGGCGCTTTCTGCAAAGCCCTCGGAGATCGAGCGCGAGGTTATAGAACTCTTTGAGCAGTTTCGCGACTCGCTTCTCCGCTATGCGCTCTCGTTTGGCATTCCCGCGCATGATGCGGAGGAAGTCATCCAGGAAGTGTTCTTGTCCCTCTTCCGGCATCTCCGATTACGCAGATCTCGAAAAAACCTTCGTGGCTGGATCTTCCGCGTCGCGCATAATCTCGCCCTGAAACAGCTCTATGCGAACCAAAGATCGCACGCCAAGACGACCTCCGACCGGACGATTGCAGAGGAGCAGTTTGACCCAGCACCCGATCCCGAAGAACAATTGTCGTCGGCTCAAAGGCGCCACCGGTTGCTAGCCGTTGTTCACGCTCTCCCGGAGGCGGATCAGGGTTGCCTGCGGCTGCGTGCGGAAGGTCTCCGCTACCGGGAAATAGCAGCCGTACTCGGAATGTCTCTGGGAGCTGTATCGATATCACTGACACGATCACTAGCGCGGTTGATCCGTGCGGAATGGGAGATAAAAAGCTATGCAGAGCGAAGATCTTCACCTGTCGGATCAAGAAATGCTTTTGACGTCAGACGGCGAACTCTCGACCCGCCGGGCTGCTCAAGTGCGCGCCCACCTCGCTGAGTGCTGGGCCTGCCGCGCTCGGATGGCAGAAATCGAAGGAACGATTACCGATTTCGCGCGCGCTCACCGGCAGACTCTCGATCCCCAATTACCCCCCATCGCCGGCCCGCGTGCACTATTGAAAACGGGGCTAGCCAAACTGGCTTCTAAACACGAGGCCAATTCGTGGCGGTGGTTACTCCACTTCACCTCGGCCGCGCGCGCTGCAGCCTTAATGTGTGCAGCCGTTCTCATTGCCGCGATGGTTGGCAGCATCTTGGTTCACCACTCCACGCTGCGTGGAGCAAACTCAATCGTTGCTGCATTCGAACGCGGCACCCTTCCGGACCGGAGTCTTACACCAGGCGCAACGCGGAGAGTTACGATCAGCGACGTTTGTTCGGTCGCTCATGAGGAAGTGGTGGGAGAGGTATCGACCTCTTTGCGGCAAGAGGTTTTTCGCGAGTATGGAATCGTGAATGCTCACACGGACGACTATGAAGTTGACTACCTGATTGCTCCAAGGTTGGGCGGCGTAGAAGACATCCACAATTTATGGCCGGAGCCCTACACATCCCGGACGTGGAATGCACACGTCAAGGACGCCCTGGAAGAACGCCTCCACGAAATGATCTGTGATGGTGAGCTGGATTTATCTACGGCACAGCGCGACATTGCCGTCAATTGGATTGCAGCCTACAAAAAATATTTCCATACGGACCGACCTCTCACCCTGCAATCGCGCCTCGAATCAGTGAACGTCCTCAGGGTTTGGTGGAGCAAGCCTCGCGCCACGTCAAGCGGAGTAACGCTGCCAGGGCCATCCGTCGTTCAGAGACCATATAGGAATTCTGGATGAGGAGAAACATTTGCGCACTGAGTGGCATGGAATCGCGGTTAAAATTCCGCCCAGATCACGGGCAACCCTGACCCTCAAACGAATGCCATGCCATACTCCAACAATCGTCGCGGCCTAAACGCAACCAAACAACTGGCAGCCTGCCGACATGAAGCAAAATGATGCATGAACACTTGACCCTGACGACCGCGGTTCACCCGATGGCGTAGCGGCTGATTGAGGAATATCTGCAATCGCGAGGATATTTCCCGCCCGGAAGAAGCTGTTTTCCAGCTACGCGAGGAAGCAGTTTCCGCTCGCCACCAGAATTTGACCGCAACAAACGGAGAGCCGCCGCAGTGTGGCAGGTCGTAGAATAGCCACGGGTGATAACGAATGGATCCGAGAGAATTTTGCGACTTGGGCCACCGGGTAGTGGACCTGCTGGCTGAATATTTTGATCAGATCGAAGGAAAGCGCGTATTTCCAGACGTGGCGCCGGGTACGGTAAATCAGCTCTTTGGTGAGTCCCTACCCCTTGACCCAAGTTCGCCAAACAACCTTTTGGACGAACTTGAGCACAAACTGCTTCCTTATTGCACAAACGTCGGCCATCCCGGATACATGGGATTGATCACTCCGTCTCCTAATCCCGTGGGTGCTATTGCAGACTTTATCTGTTCGGCCATCAACCAGAACGTCGGCGCATATTCGATTGGGCCGTCAGCGGTGGCCATGGAGCGCAGGGTGGTGCGCTGGCTGACCGATCTTTGCGGTTACGATGAAAATGCGGGAGGTAACCTCAGCAGCGGTGGAATGATGGCCAACTTTATCGGCCTGAAGCTGGGACGGGATGCCGTGACCGATGATCGCGCGCAGCACGAGGGCATTGAGGATCGCTGGGCGGTTTACGTGTCAGAGGAGCGTCACGTTTCGCTCGACAAATCCGTCGATGCGATCGGGCTCGGCCGGAATGCGCTGCGCGCAATCCCGACCGATGTGAATTTTCAAGTTAGGCTCGACGCGCTTGAAGCGGCGATCGCGAAAGATAAGAAAAATGGCATTCGTCCGATGTGTATTGTGGCGTTGTTCGGAACTACGAACACCGGCGCGGTCGATGATGTCCGGGCGCTGCGTCGCATCGCAGATCGCGAGGGAATGTGGCTGCACGTAGATGCCGCGTACGGTGGAGGGATGCTGCTTTCCCACCAATGGCCGATGCGCGACCGGGGCCTCGAGTTGGCGGATTCCATCACGATCGATCCGCACAAGTGGTTCTACGCTCCACTTGATGCCGGAGCAGTGCTGGTCAAAGATCAGCACCGGCTCACAGCTTCCTTTGGCATAAAGCCTTCATATCTCACCGATGAGTTCGACAAAGCCAATGAGCGCTACCAATATTACGTGCATGGGTTCGAGCAATCGCGACGTTTTCGCAGCTTGAAGGTTTGGATGAGCTTCAAACGATACGGCGCACGGCAAATCGGGGAGTGGATCGACAACAATGTTCGCCAGGCGAAACATCTTTATGCTCTGGCTGAAAAACATCCGGAGTTCGAACCGGCCTGCGTTCCGCCGATGTCGGCGATCTGCATTCGCTACAAAGGCGCAGAGATTTCCGAAGAGGATTCGAAGAAGCTGCATGCCGAAGTGGCACAGCGAATCGAGCAAGGCGGCAAGTTTTGGATTTCAACCACTGAACTCAAAGGAAAGTCGTGGTTTCGAATCAATCCGGTGAACTTTCGCACAAGACAGGAGCACATGGAGCAATTGTTTGCTCTGCTTCAGACCGAGTGTCAATCTTTCGCCGTGAAGTCGCTTGTCTAGCGTTCACCCCTCAGATTAATCCAGCCGCCCACTGCAACGAAGTCGTGGTTGCCTGGATCGAGCGCTAAGATGACCGCTCCGGCGCTGCCTACGCGCTGATTGGGGCCAAACGTCAAAGGCGCCGTTACGCCAGTTTCGAAGTGCTGAAGATGTTCCAGCGTGCACACCAGTTCGTCGCGGTTGGGACGGCTTCCGCCCGAGCGTAGCGCCTGCACGAGCACACTGCCGGCGGCGAAAGCGGCGGATCGAAAGCCGAGATAGGTTCTTGGAAAATGCCCAGCTTGCATGAGCGTGAAAAAAGCCGCAGCGTCGGAAGAGTCCGGCGGCAGTGCCGGTGCGGCGAACAACGCGTGGGCGGCTACACGCGGCGGCAGCGATGCCATCCCGCTTTGTGCCGTGGAGATGAAGCCTACCAAGACTGTGACGGGACTGGCTTGGTCCAGACTCCTGGCAGCGTCCGCAATACCTGCACCATCTCCTGAAAAGATCAGATAATCCGGCTGCCTAGAAAGAACCGCGCCTGTCGCACTCGGAGCATTACGCACCTCGGCAATGATTTCCAATCCGTGAAGCGCCGCCTGATTGCGGATCCCTTCCACAACGTCACGGTCGAAGTTGGTCTCTCCGTAGATAACAGCGAGACGCGGATGACGCGATGCATCGCGCGCCGCGATGAAATCGACAATCGCGCGAGCCTGATCGTAAAGACTTGGCAGCAAGTAGAACACGTAGGCATTGGGTAGACCGTTCTCATGTGGCGACAGGCCCACCGGACCGATGAGTGGGATCTGCGCACTTTCCAACAGACGAACCGCGTCCGTGCTGCTGCCCGTGTGAAGACTTGCAGTCAGGGCAAAGACATGATCGTCGTTAACCAAGCGGCGGGTTGCATCGAGCAAGCCCGCAGCAGTCCCTAGTGAGTCTTCCGCGACGAGATCGATGCTCCGTCCATAGATCCCACCATCGCGCGAGGCCTCAGCGAAAACACGTTCGAGTGTCTCGCGAATGCTTTGTCCTGCCGGTTCGAGCGGTCCGCTAAGAGGAAGCGCCACTCCTATCCGAATACTCGTGGCTGTCACTCCGGGGTCGGTGTCTTGATCGTCGCCGAGGCGTTCGAGGTATGCCAGCAGTTCGGCAAGATCTTTGTCCGGCATGCTGTAACGCGGCATGCCCGGATACAGGCGTGCTCCGGAAGGATCCACGCCTGCGGTGATCGCTCGCCGGAGGGTCTCGGAAGTATATGCGTCTCTTCGTCTTCCGGTGACTGACGAGACGGATGGCGAAGTCAGCCGCTTCCAGTTCAACGGCGGCGTGTCGATGCCGCTCTCACGTCCACCTTCGCCGTGAGTTCCGTGACAGGTTGCGCAAGCGAAGGATGACGACGGCAAGCGCACAGCATCGGCGCCAATCGCCGCTGTTCCCATGCTCGAACCCGCCAACGTGCCGCGCCGATAGATTTCGCGCCCGTGCTCTTGAGTAGTAGTAAGACCGGCCCAAAGCAAAGCAGCGATCAGTAGGTATCCTCTGATCATTCCGGCATTATTCCAGCTATCGGGATTCCAGTCACCGGGCAAGGTCGAGGGCGACGTCGGCAATGGCGTCCGGGTTACCGATGGCTAGCATTTTCTGCCAGCCCCCGTGCGCGACATTGCCGACAATCAGTACGCTAGAGTGCTGGTTCTTGTCCTTGACGTAGCCGCCGAGTTTAGACAAGACCGCGTCAACGTTCGCTTTGCTACCGGTAAGAAAATACCAGCCCGGTTTGGCTCCGAACTTCGCAGCGTAGCTTTTGAGCACTGACGGCGTGTCGGCTTCCGGATCGACAGTGATGGAAATCATGACGATATCGCGTCCGACACGCTCGCCCAAGCGCTTCTGCACGCGCGCAAGATTTGCCGTCATCGGCGAGCAGACTGCGGTACACGAGGTGAACAGAAAATTGATTAAGACGGTCTTTTCACGAAGCACATCGTCAAAGAAGTGCACCTTGATGCCATCCTGGGTAAGCAGTTCTACGTTCGGGAAATAAGCAGCTGCTTGGGCCGCCGCCGGACTCTCTGGCTGGTTTGCTGCAGCTTCCTCCACGGTATGCAGAATCACCGAGGAAGACGCCAATCCGCTTACACGCTGCCAGTGTCCAGAGACATCGTTGCCGATCAGGACGGCGGGTGTGTGCTCCAGCTTATTTTGTACAGGCACACCGAGAGCGCCCAGCAATCTGTCGATTTCGCTCTTATCGCCGGTGATGAACGACCATCCGGGCGCGGCGTCGTATTGGGCAGCGAAATGCTTTAGCCGCGCCGGGGTGTCAACTGACGGATCGACGCTAATCGAGATCAGCCGCACATCGCTTACATTGTCTCCCAGTTCTTTCTGGACTTGCCGAAAATTTGCAGTGAGCATCGGACAGACAGAAGCACACATCGTGAAAATGAAATCGATCGCCACAGTGTGCCCCTTGACGAGATCGCTATAGAAAGACAGACGGCGTCCGTCTTGGTCCTGCACGGCAGTATCGGGAACGCGTGGTTGTTCGGCAACGGAGACAGCGGAGAATATTTGCACCAAGGACAACGCTAACGCAAGCGAGAACGTCCAAATTCTCACGCGCACGCGGATGTCCCTCTCGCCGAAAGGACTGAGGGAAGCGCGTGTCGCGTCTTCCAAAACTCACCATTGAGCCATCGGTGTTCGATTCGGTAATAGACACTGCGGTGGGTCAGATATTTGGCATAACCGCAGCGCACGCGATCCGCATAGGCTACGGGCGCCTTTCGATCTCCACTCAACCACGCAGCGGCGGCATGAGCGGCATCCAAGCCGGAGTTAATCGCAGACATAATCCCTTGCGCCGATAAAGGATCGAAGGATGCTGCGGCATCCCCTGCCGCCATCCAACCGTCGCCCGCGACGCAGTCGAGGAACGAGCTTCCTGCTTGCACGATGCGAATCTCGCCGTCGAGTGTAAGGCCATGCTCCTGAACACGCCGGCTCTGCTCAGTGGTCGAGGCAAGTTGCGCCATCCATCGATCAGGCTGCGTGAGTTTCTCCCGCTGGATAAAGTCTGCGTCAGTCAGAAAGACTGCAATCAGTTTTCCCTCGGGCAGTGGAGCCGTATACCACCATCCGTCTTCCGCCGCTTCCAGAAGCAAAACCGGCTCCATCAACGAAAACGTCGCACCGAAAGAAAAGCAGCCCGCTGCGCCCACGAGGCGATCTATCGCAATCCGTTTGGCGCCAACGCGGCGAGCAAAGACGCTGGCTCGCCCCGTCGCGTCGATGACGAATGGAGTATCGACCGAACAATCGCCTGAATCTGTGGAGAACTGGATCCGCCAACCCTCCGCAGTCGGTTCGACATCACGAAGAGCCACGCACTCCAGCCACTCAGCTCCGCTGCACAGCGCAGACTCGCGCATCATGGCATCGAAGCGGGGACGGTCGATATGCCAACCTGCCCCATATGGGCTCAGCAGAAAATCGCGATCAGCAAACTCATGCGATCCCCAACTTGAACGAATGCCGACCGATGCAGTATGACCGGCTCGCAGAAATGCGTCCCATACCCCGGCCTTTTCCAGCGTCGGACGGATGCCTGGCGGCAGACACTCACCGATGTTCGGACGGCGATCGCAACTCCGCCCAACAAGCAACGTCGGCCAACCTCGACGCGCCAACTCCGCGGCGGCCGCCGATCCACTCGGGCCTGCACCTAACACGACAACGCGCGCGCGTTCTCTCGTTCCACAATCTGCCATTAGTGGACTTTCCCCATGCCCCACGGATAACGGAACGGCCTCGGTGGGCGCAAAGGTGCGGTGGCAACGGCCGCTTTCGCGCGCAGATCGCCTTCAATTGGGCAACCCGCCTGAATCCAATTCACCAAGCAAGCTAGATAAGTAAGGCTCTTGCCATCGTCCGATTCGGCATTCGGAGCGATCTCCCGGAAGGCATCCGCCATATCGCCAATCCCGGTGGCCATCGCCGTGACCATCGGGCTTTTCAGCACGTCACGCTTGACGATCCAGCCGTTGGCCTCGTCTGACAGCGCCTTCAGCAGCAGATCATCCGCTTCTCGCAATTGTTCTTTCTGATTATCACCAACAAGGTTTGCGCCGAGATTGAACCACTCATGAATGGTCATGGTAGTTTTCTGATCAGGATTTTTCGGATCGGGCCCTTGCAAACGTACGATGTGGCCTGCCGCTCCCTGCTGCCTCGCGCGCAGCATCTCGATCACGATTCGCATGTTGTTGTACACCGCCGACTGCGCTCCTCCCTTCTTATATGCCTTGAGGCGCGGGGGCCGTTTGCCTTGGGTCGCTGGCAAAGAAAGCACCCAGCGTTGCCACAATCGCTGCTGCTCGTCGTTGAAGACTTTGTACATTGGTCCGTTAAAACCCATAAGCCTGAATATAGGACTATCCAGATTTCCGGGAATGACAATGCCAGCCTCCTGCAGCGCCTCCAGCAGGCCGAATGGATCTTCGAACCAATCATTCAGCCGGTTCTCGCCGAGCATGATGTCACCGTGCATCAGGCTGGCATACTGCGCCTTGGATGCGATCATTGCAGCCATCTGGTTCCATAGGTCGCTGGGTCCTTGATCCTGCGGCGTGGGAAGCTCAGTGAGATCTGCGCCCAGAGTGCCTAGAGTCCCGAAGGCGACGTAGCCGTTCCAGATACGCTTCCAGGCTGCCTGCATCGCGTCCTCGCCGTCTTGCTGGCGCACCATTTGCAGGTACATTTCCACGGCTTGTTTGGCGATCGCGCCATGGCCTTCCGAGGCGTTGTCGATACCGACGTGCAACTTGTAGTACTGTGGCGTAATGCCGTACGCGTTGAGTTGATTAACCTGCCTGGGCAATGAGACCGATCCCCATTCCAACTCGAGCGTCATGCCCAGCAATTCCGGAAAGAATTCGTCGTTGAACTCGGAGATGGCGAGCAGGAAAACCGTAGTCGTAAACGATGAATTGAGCAGTGCGGGATTATCGGCGTAGGCCCGCGTGTGCAAGTCGGGAAGATAAATGTTCACGCTTCTCAGCAGATCGGTGTAGACGTTGGCATGGTTCTGTTCGACGTTTCCGTCGCCGAGTTCGTCCATGCGAATGCGGAAGAGAAGCTCGTTAATGTTGGCCAAAGGGCCATCCGGCGTAATGTGGCGAAGCCAGGCTCCGTCGAGTTGATTGAAAGGCGCGAACTGCAGCACGCCGTCGATAATTTTGGCTAGAGTTGGCTGTAAATCGGCGGCAAAGACATCGGGATCCTGATTGTCGCGCACGTAATTGTCGTAGATCAATTGCATGCGCGCGTCGAAAGCTTCCTGAGTGAAGGGAAAGAACTTCCAAACCTGTTCCTGGTCGGCCATCATAAGTTCCTGATTCCGCCACGCTTCTTTCAACATGCCTTTCACCATCTCGTGCGCCTTGGGCAGGAAGCCTTCATGGCTCTCGATGTTCATCAGGTAGTAGAAAGCATCGCGAATCGTCGCGGTCGCATAGGGCGAGCGCTCGGTTTCGACGTAAGCCGTCTGTGCGTTTGGCCCTTCTCGCGGATATTTTTTTGGCACAATGAATCCGAAATCTTTCCAAGCGTGGACCATCGCGTTGTCGAGGGCCGGCGATTCCGTAGCGATACCGCGAATCCACAGCGGCCGGTTCGCGAGAACAGCCTCGAGATTTCCCTCAAGCGCCTCACTGTAAGTGGCGAGGATTTGTTCGTATTCAGCTTCCGGGACAACGTTGTCCGGGCGCGCGGCCGGCCACCAATTCGTGTTGCACTCGGAAAAATCGGCTTGCCAGGGAAGCGCCATCCAGCGGGTAATGTCGCCCGGTGCGAACTTCTTCTGGTCGAGGCGGCATAGGTCAGACCAGGTTTCAGGATAAGTGGCGATATAAGTGATTTCTATACCCGGATAGAATGCGCCACCTATACAAGGGTCGAGCGCACCCTTGTCGATCATAGCCGGCTGCTCGGCGACTGGATACTCCCAGATAGGGATCACCTTGGGCTCTGAACCGGGCCAGTCGTCCTTGAACTTATCATCCGCCCAGAGTTGGAAGTTTTTGTATTGCGTCTTGGTGAGCGTCAGCCAGGTGACGTAGTAGCTGCTGTAGAACTGGCCCGAAGGAGAGGTCGGCGAACTATCCTGGATTACCGATGCCTCTCCGCCGTCACCGGACATCTGCGGCATGTACTTCGAGCTTGCCCATTCCCTCGATTCACGTGTGTCAGTGGTTTGCGGGCCGGGATCGCCCAATAGATCGGGTGGCCGCAGGCGGCCGATGATCTTCTTTTTTAAAGCACTGTATGCTTTGCCTTTGTTATAGAGCGGTGCAAGAGGCTTGCCTTCCTGGTCGAAAAAGTCACCACCCTGTCCCGGCCCCGGGCCGTGACCCCGGAAGGCTGCGGCGTTGAGCCAGTGATATTGCTGAAGGCGTGCCAGCACGGGATATATATCATTCGTGAACGAGGGTTGCGGGTCGCCTTTCGGCCCGCCATTCTTCTTTGTCCACGTCTCTTCCGCAATCTCATACAACGTCGTAAGACAGCGTGCGGCAACGGGATACTTTGGCGGAACGACCAGAACCCAGGCGGGCTCGGCCTCGAAAGAACTCCCATCTTTCAGGATCACGGAGGCCTTCACCGGGCCGTCAGAGGTATCGTCATACCAATAGTCGTTGTTGGCGTAGTAGTTTCCGACGTTCAAGAACCCAATGTCATTGAGAGGCATTACGGAATCGGAGTTGCCAAGTCCGCCCAACACCCATAAACGCCCTTCCTCATCGGTCTGTAATTCGCCGAGCGGCACCTGGACTTTAGGAGACAATGCCACCGGGGGGATCACTTGGCCGGGATATTTTTTCCAAAGTTCAGCGATCTTCGGGCCGGGATCGTTGCCAGGATTGTTGTAGATCTGATTAATGTTGCCGGTGCGGCTTCCTTTAATACGATCAGCCGTGCTCGGACTGGAACTCAGTTCCGCCAGCAACGCGAGTGAGACCACGGTGTATGGCAGCGGACCAAATGTGCCATCGTCAAACTGGTAAACCTCGCCTTTGACGCGACGCCCCTTGATCTCGCGTGGGCCGGGATCAATCACCAACTTTTTTGCTCGCTCCGCTGGGTCGAGAATCTCCTGGTTGCGCAACGGAGGATTGTTAGGATCGTCTTTATACCACTCCGGATATTGACTCTGCCACCAGCGTCCGGCGAACTGAAAATGCTCGGCCTTGCGATTCACGAGATGAACATTCCAGACGATCTCAGCGTCGTCGGCCGTGATCTCCTTCACCGCGACACTGTCTTTGTTGTAACCAAAGACGCGGAACTCCGCCGCCTGCCGCTTGATGCGGCCCATCTTGTCCTTGAATCCACCTTCCGGGCTAGGAACTTCGCCGGGCGCGAGCGGCCCTAAGTAAAATTCCGTGGGACTGTTTCCGACGCGCGCAATGCCGAGGCCGGGGTGAATCTTGTAACTGATGATCTGCTGGTCGATGGCTTTGGGCGGCTCAGGCGCGCCCGCTGGCGTTACGTTCCCCGTCGTGCTCATTAAGGTGCTCCTATGGTTTGCGATTTGGTCTGGACCCGGTCACTCGCGATGAAAGTCACAACGTGCGGGCTGTTGAAGCGCAGTCCGAGAGAGGGCGATTCGAAATAGGCTTGATAGACTCCAGAAGACGGCGGAGTGAATTCAGTTTCGTAGAAACCCGGCGTGGACTCGATGAGAGCCTGCCGGGTTTGCCAGACTCCCGGTTGCTCGAATACGAGAGCCCGCAGATCGCGGAGATTCTTGATTGGATCACGCGTATCTTCGTCGATAACCTGAAAGCGGAGCCGGGCAGTCCGTCCGATCTGCAAGTTTTTCTCGCTCGCCGCAAGGACCACGATGGCTCTGGGTTTTATCGGGTCGCCGCTAGCCGAACCGGCTTCAAACTCGAAACAATGCACGACGCGTGGGGAGTCCAGAAAAAATACCACGTCATACACGCCCGCCTCCGGCACCCGCCCAACCGTCTGGTAAAGACCGGGCGATTCTTCTTCGAGGCTGCGATCGACCGTCATGACCGCGCGCGGCTCATGGCCATAATTCTGAAATTGCCCCATCGGCGCGGCCATGCCTTCCTGGTAGTAATACACGGCGTGATCGGCGGGATTCGCCATCAACACAGCGTTTGACCCGGGAACGCGGACGATTGAATCCGCAGGAGTCGACCGCGAGCCTTGCGAAAAAGGAAGCTGGCCGCCGGTAACATCTACGAGCGGCAGAGGCGCATCCTGAGAACCGATGCGATCGAGAGGGACCATCATCACAGTTGCATCGGAACGGCGGCGCACATATGCAAGCGTGCTGGAGAATGTTACCTGGTCCGGTCCGCCATGAATCACTCCGGTTTGCACCAGGCGGTTCGACGATGCATCGATGATGTGTAACTGCTCTTTGCTGGGACTTACTGCGAAAATCCACCTTCCGCCCGGCGCTGCGCGAATCTGGCGAATGCCTAGACTAGCTGTTATGTGCGCGACAACCGTACCGCGCGTATTCACCGCTACGATTCCTCCTTCATCGTCGTTGGCGACATAAGCGGTCCGGGATAATTCTGAAAAGGTCACTGACGAAGGATGGCCACTGGTGGCTACGTCGGCGATCTTGCGGCCTTCTGCAGCATCGATTACGGACATCGTGCCGGCGTCGTGATTGGTGACGAAAACGAAACGACTGTCAGAACTGAATGCGAACTCATGCGGTCCTGCGCTTGTTGGAATTCGGGCTGATGTCTTTAGTGTCTGGCGATCGAATGCCGTGATTCCTCCAGTATCGGAAACCCAAAGATATTTCTCGTCCGGCTGAAGCGCGACGCGCCCCGAACGAGACAGCACGTCGAGTCGAGCCACAATTTTCCACGAAGCGGCATCTACAACTGCGACGCGTCTCGAATCTGGCATGGAAACGAAAAGGCGTTGCTGATCCGCAGTGAGCGCCCAGTCTTCGGCTGGGCCGTCGAGAAAAACCATGGTGAGAAGCTGGGAGCCACCGAACCCAAAGCGCGGGTTGACCACCGAAATGCTGGCATCCTCGTTCATCGCCAGCACGTACCACGCATTGAGATCGACCTGCGGCACCGATACTAGGCTGTCGCCGAGGAACGCTGCGACCTTCTTCGTGCAACTCTTTGGGTCGGAGGGCTGTCCCGGTCGTCGCAAATCCAGCCATGCGGCCGGCTTCAGCCCTTGCAACGGGCTCCCGCCGGCGGTATCGGAGACGCGAAAGCGAAAGCGTACATCGTCTCCGGGGCGAGCTTGGCCTTGGACTACCGTCCCCTCAGTAGCGAATTCAACCCAATTCCCTCTTCGACTACTCGCGCCGGTGATGGCGCTGTCTGCGCGTACGACGAAGACGTTGCGACATACATTACTGCCAGAGCAAGTGACAGCGAGCACCTTCCGGGCTTGAGTCGTACATTCACGTTTCTGCTACCTGCGCGTGAATTTGCGCTTCTCTTTTGGCTTGGCCACCACACTCTTCAGAACCACCGGCGACTCAGTTCGATAACTGGAGTAGACGGCTTCGCCGGCATTTTTGCTGACGGCCGTGAATGTTGTGGGAATGGAACCGAGAGCGCTGAATGTCCACGTCCCGTCCGCAGAATTGACTGCGGCTTCTCCGGACTGGTCGCCGTAATGGATCGTCACGGAGTTGGCAAAGGTTTGTGTCTGTGGAGAAACCGTGAGCACTCCTTGCACAACGAACTTCGATCCGGATTCTTGCACCGAGCTTATCGTGACGGTATCGGGACACTGCGGCGAGCAGGTTGCGGGACCCACGCGGAATAAACCCCACATGCCGACCTGATACTGATTGGCCGTCCAACTTCGGTAGCGATAATCGCCGGGGATTTTGTCGGCTCCGCCCGCGCTGGCGATCAGAATGTTGTAGTGCGAGGTTGGGCCGTAAGCGGCCGTGGTTCCGCTGTGTTGCGAGAGCGGGTTGTGTCCAAGCACCGTCGAATTCTGCTGGAACGGTTCCTCTTCCCAGACGTGTCCCGTCAGTTCGAAGACTTGCTGGTTATCGCCGATGCCACCCGGATCCACTAGGCGAAAACGAACCGGCATTCCGCCCGGAGCGCGGAAAATTGGAGTTTGCGGGTCGGCAGCGACTAGAGTGTCAGACGCTGCCAGCGTCGTGTCTATACTGCTGAATTGAAAATTCCCTATGTTGAAGAGATCCGCCAGGGAAAGATCGCCCCAGTTCGCAGGCGCGAGGCTTCCCATCGCGCCATTCATGAAAGTTCCGAAGCGATAGGCGAACGGCTCGCTACGGTAATTGAATGCAGAGAGACCATTACCCGGGGCCGATTTGTAGAATGAATTGCCATTAACGACCATGTTGATATCGTCCTGCGCCATCAAGACGAACTCGCGGAAGGGTGCGCCATTGGCGGGGAATACCGTTCCCGATGCACGATAGTCCGTATCCGCTCGCCAGGTTGATCCCTTCGGCTCGATCACCAGCGAACCGAACAGGCCGTGATAAACGTGAGACAGAGGATCGGAGGGCATCAGGTTGATGGCCCCAAGTTCCATCGGTTCTGCGATCCACTTTCCATCGACGTACCGTAGGTCACCGGCATACCAGAGATATTCCACGGGTTCTCCGGGCGCAGCCGTCTGCACCGGATTCAATCCAGCGTTCAAACCGTTCGCCCTCGTCACATCAAAACCAACTAACTGCGGATGCAGCCCAACGGACGTGGAAGTCTTCACCGGAAACTGGTTATACCCGCTGGTGTATTGGTCAACTCTCGCCACCTTTTGATCAGTATTGAAAACTGGATCCGTTGAGTGGAAATGGTTTGTAAGTTTGATCTTGATCCAATCGCCAGCGTTGGCACGCAGAACCAGCGGCTCAGGATTCTTTGGGGGAAGGGGTTTACCGTTGCTGTCTGCGAGCACATAAACCAGCGCGTCCGGATCATACAAAGGATTGCTGCCGAAGGTAGGCTTTGAAACCGGTGGTCCGCTGGTCGAGACCACCGTAGTCTGCGCGCCTCGCGAGTTGTACACCAGGCCGTTACTGTCTCCGAAAGTTTCACGGGCGCTTTCTGCAATCACATTGAATTCACGTAGACACGGAGGTTCGGACACTGGCTGCTCTACGGCGCTGCCCGCGCATTTCGGTGTGCCCGGTGGAACGCTAATGGCCACCGCCGCTGGAGACGCAGTCGGATTGTTTGGCAACCGCGCAAGGTTTGGAGCGTCTGACCTGTACGAGCGCAGAATTCCCCACGTGCCATTCACCAAGCCTTCGAACGAAGCGCTCGGGTTGTAGATATAGTCAGCGGTTGCTTGCTTGGGCTGCCCTGGCGCAACCGGCGGCATCTTGAAAAGAAATTCGTAGTGCTCGGAGAGAATTACAAACTGGCTATTGCGGTAACCGGAGTTCTTATTGAAAGGCTCGAACAGCCACTTCATTCCATGCAGCGTGAAATCGTGCATGGAGGTGTGCGCTCCAGCCAGCACGCGAACCTGAACGTCATCGCCTTCGTAGGCGCGGAAGAGTGGCGTGTAAGGATCGGTGGGCAGCACTCCGCAGCCGTTTTCAGGCCCCGGCCCGGCCTTAGGGCTATGACAGTCGACTGGAAACTTGAAGCAGGAAGCTCCGTGACAAGAGGGATCCAACAAGCTGAGCGCCTTGGGCTGCGTGCTCATCGCCGGGTCATACCGGGGAATCGAACGAAACGCGTGTGACAGATCGGTCGCAAGCGAACTGGCGGCCGGGTTCGCACCAGCCGGCGGCACGAAAACTCGCAAAGGCAGCGGCTCGGCACGATAGTTCATCGAGAAGACGCCGTTGCCGAAGTCGCTTACCAGACGAGGCGTCGGAGGCGAGTTGGCATAACCGAAGCCGTTATTCATCTGGATGTAGGGCGGATTCGGGGACGTGGGCACCGTAGTTGAGCAGCCGGGACAGTTAATCGAATTCGCGGGATCGGCCCATCCGGTATAAATGCCTCCAGGCGGCAGAGGCTTGCACTCGGTAGTGTTGGGAGTTTGACCGGGATAACAATCCGCCTGGCTTTTGCTGGTGGGTTGATACACCAATTGCAAGTCTCCCCACGCCAGCGCGAATTCACGGTAACTCTCGATCGGCTTGCATTCCGTGGCTGCGTAATCGCCGGAGGGCTTCACCGATGGAATAATGTTCGCCGCGTAGCCGGTCGGCCCGCCATCGTCCCTCGATCCATACTGTTGCTTGCCGTCTGGCGAAGTCCAAACAGAGCAGCGAGGTTCGATAAGCAATCCGCCATAGAGTCCGGACTCCTGGTGAGTAGAAGGACCGAAGTGATCGTGGGTAAAAATCGTCAGATAAGTGCGGTCGTCGTTGTTCTGGCTGCTAAACCTTGAATCGACATACCAGCGCTGTACGGTGGCCTGCGCTCCCAGCCACATGTCTTGCGGACCATTCTTAGGACCACTGCCAAAGGCTTTGATCGCCTTCGGCGTGAGCTTCATCTTCGACTTACAAGTCTGCGATGACCAATCGTACGAAGTGCAAAGACCGCCGGTTTCATTAATGCCCTGAATCCGGCTGCGGACTTCGTCGGGGCTAAACGTACCGTCCTCATAGTTGAAACCGTTGGAAGCGCCGTCCGAAGCCAGCACGTCGAACTTCACCAGATGAATGTGCTGACCAAGAATGTCGGTAGGCGTGCGAACCTGGAAGTCGTCCAATTCGTAATACGCCGGCACCAAGTTGGAATGCCAGTACTCCACTAAGTCGCCGGCGTTGGCGCGGAAGAAGAATGGTTCCGGAGCGAGGGTGCCGCTCCGAATGGCTTCGACGTCATCCCAAAGGGCGATCATTCGCTGCTGCGGATAGTGCCAGCCTTTCTTGTTCAGCACCGCATTGATTTGAAGGTTGACGCCTTTGTATCGCCGAGGCTTGCCATTGAGCAGGTCGCCAACGGCGTTTCCGTTTTCATCCACGCCGGGGTCGGCGAAAGGGGCTCCAGACTGTGCGCCCGTAGGATTCGTTGCAGACTTGCGTGGAAGACCGTTCACCACAAAATCTGCTGCCGTGCCCAGCGGCGTATAGCTCTTATGCGCGCGCTGGCCGAAGAACTGCATCGCCGTCTGCTCTTGCGGCGTTCCTGCTTCCGGCAGTTGTACTGCTTTAATGGAGTCGATGTCCTTGGTGAAATCGGTAGTCGTGTGCTGCTCGGTCGTTACCTTGGCGTCAAGAATCAGGTGACGCGGCAGACCACCGTCCAACTCCTCACCATCGTCTTCCTTGGCAAAATCCAGCGGCGGATGCGGTGGGCGGTGACCGGCGATTCCGGGCACGAAGAATGGAAAACCGGGATGCCCCGGCCCATCCACGCGAACCTGGCCATCGACAATCTCAACCTTCTCCGGCATCGGGGCCATGCCCTGCGTTGGGAGCGGAATCACGGCGGGGATGGGGGTTCCCGTCTTGATTTCAGCGTCCGGCAAGGCACGAGACCCCGGCAACGGGCGGCCATTGGCATCAAGGGCAGTGCCCTCTTCAAAAACATCGTGCACACGGAACAATGCCCACATGCCAGCCGCGAAGTGCGGATAAAAATGACAATGGAAAATCGAATCGCCGGCGGTCAGGTTCAAATTACCGCTGCCTCGATAGACCAGGTCGAGAGTAAACGACGAACCCGGCCCGATTGCCTGGCTATCAAGATAGCTGGTGTCGGGACTGTCAGGCGTGTGCACCCACTGATGCGCGTGATGGTGGTGCACGTGATGCACCGACGCACCTGCGTGGACAATCTGGAATTGGACATGATCTCCTAGGTAGCTGTGATAAACATTCGACGGATCATCCGGGTACCACGCCTTCGTCGCCGGCGGAGTATTGGCTGGCGTACACGGATTCGTCGTGTTCCCCTCAGAGATCGCCAGCATCTGGTACTTCGGTGGATTGTCATTGCACGGAAGATTAGCCGGATTATCGACGATCATTGCCGGATCGCCACCGGTCCACGAGTTCAAGAAAAATTCTTCGAACTTGCAGTCCTGGCAATCGTGCGCTGGACCCAGGTGAAGCCGGTTCGCCACAATCTCGGCCGTGATGCCCGCAGCGCCGTAATTGATGGCGAATCCGTCGAGTCCTGCATTGACATCGGCGATCTGCGAGTTGTTTGGGTCGTAGGCCCACGGAAATGCCTGCACAACGTCCTGCGATTCGTGGTAGTGAACGGTAATTTCCCGGTAGGGATACTCGCGGTGAGGCAATGCCGGATTCTCGGGCCGTTTGGGCAGCATGCCATGATTGGGCCCGGTGATTACCGCAGTCAAATCGCCATAGGCGATCTGATTATTCTCGTCGAGCATCTTTAAGATCGGCTTGCCGCTCGAGTCTGTAGCGTCATAATTGATCTCGTACCGATAGCCGCTCAAACTTTGCGCATCAGAAATTTTTTTCGCGGCGCGAAGAAAGTCATCATGGCTGGTTTGGCTGCGATACCATTCGCTCCCCGGCGGCTCAACATTCACGGCGCCAAACAGGCCCAGGGTCAATTGCTCATTCGGTGCTGGCGGCGGACTATTGAAACCGTTGAAATCACCGGGCGTGCTGTACATCAGATACGAACCCTGAGCGGCGGCATATAGCATGTATGTGGCCGAGCCACCAGGAGGCACCACGCCGCTAAAATTTTCCTTCACTTTGGGGTTGGCGCCAACATAGGTTCCATCGTCAGTGATGCCTTTCACCAATTGCATCCCTGCTACGTGGATCGAAGCGTTGCGGGTAACGGCCTGCAGGCTTGTAACTCCGGAGGCTACGGGCTGTGGATCTTTACTTAGAAAATTCTGGAAGGCAATCTCGAGGCAATCGCCTTCATGAACGCGAAGCACCAGTGGGCGTGGGCGCTTGTCAGGCCTCAGTTGCACGTTGCCGGGTTCAAGGTCATAGCCTTTAATAGGCCGGACGTCCCCAAGCAGCGCATAGATCATGCCTTCAGGCCGCACCGTTCCCAACCGGTTGACCATAATCACTTGATCGAGCGCCACCACGTCAGCATGAATTGTGTTCCTGGGCGAGCAAGATATGTTTGCGCTCGGACTCTCTGCGAGAGCTTGTCGCGAGGTTCCACAACCTATGAATCCAAGGCAGAATAGAAGAACAAATCTTTGCCTGACCACTGACTTACTCCGACGTCGATCCACGATGACCTCCGGAATAACTGGCTAGCTCGTCGTTGTCCTGCGCAGAGATTCAATGGCCGGGAGTCGCTGAATCTCAACATTGGGAAAAAGTAAACTTCGGGTTTGGGATATCAAGTGGCAATTGCGAGCAGTGAATTTACTTTAACGAGAGTTGAGTTCGCTCCGTTTTCTCCTTGCGGGATTGCCTGCAACGCAAATTCGGCAATCACTCCGGGCCTGAATACCAGGCAGTGAGTCGATCCACCGAATTGGAAATAACCGATCTGGTCACCCTTTTTAACTTTTTGTCCTTCTTTTACCGTAACGATGCAGGAAGACACTTCCGCCATTCCGATGGGGATCAAACTCATCAACCCGATGGCCGGCTCTTCTGCCTCGATGAAAATGATGGCGCGGGTAGCCACGTGTGCGATGTATCCCTGCGAGTTGTTAGGACCGGCAGGGTCAAAACCTTCTGCGGCCGCTTCCGCGTAGTAAGTGCCTTCGACCTGGTGGATCATTTTGATGGTGCCTGAAACCGGACTATGCCAGCGGTGGTAGTTCTCAGCACTGAGAAACGCCTGGTAGACCGTGCCTCCCTTAAACTGCTCCACGAATTTGCCGTCGAGCAAATGTCTTAAGGAATAGGGCTGCGATTTGATCCAGAATGTATCGTGTTCTTTTACCTGAGTGCTGATGGCAAAGGGTGCGGCTTCACAAGCACTCGCAATTGCATTGGCGGCGCCCGCCACGGGCCGCACACCCGGCTTAAATTGACGAATAAAAAAATCATTCCAGGACTTGAAACCAAAGAACGGAGCTTTGGGATCATGAATAAAATCGTTAATATTAATCTTGCTCAGAGCTTCCTTGGATAGCCAGCCTGTTGGCGAATCATTCAGGACATAGCGGGAATCAGGTGAGTCCAGGAATTCCGTCCATACTTTGAGAACCTTCTTGAACATCGCATTCACCTTAGGAACCACGAATGCGGCGAGCCCCGCCGGAGTAATCATTGGAAAATCGAGAATTGCATTGATGGGGAATCCCACCATGCCGGTCAAATTGAATTCCGGCGCGGTAGTTAGGACATGGTTCATGACCCGCAGCATCTGGCGGTAATTTTTGATCTTGACGTCGCCGCTGCCCTTCGGCGGAGCGAAGCCCGGTTGCTCTTCGAACATCTGCGTGAAGTACATCAGCATCACCGGGTCAGTCTCGATCATCTTCTGAAATTCTTGAATCACTGGATGAAACGGCGCCTTCTTTTTTTCGGCCTCATCGATAGTTTTTCTCAACCAGAGGTTCAGCACTTCTGGATCTGAAGGCAGCCAGTGTCCAAGGCGGCTGGTTTGCATGACGCGTGCAGGGTGATTCATGATTCTCATTCCATCTCCATTTGACTCGGACTGACACGGGCCTCAGGACCTATCCGTTACCGTGAAGCGTCTTCACCGCAGACCAAAGGTTGCATCTTTACTGAAGGCTATCGAGTAACCTTCGATCGGCGAGTTGACATCTTCTGTTTTCCTTTCTTCACCGCCTGCGTATTAAGCTTGCGCTCAGGGGAAGCAGAAGCTGCAGAACGGCCAGCCTTCCGTCGAACGGGCCGGACCGACTTCTGGCTCTTAGGCTGAGCCAATACCGCGGCAGTGGCCGGAACACCGGCCTTTAGAAGGTTGGAAAGTACAGTACCGTCCGGCGAACCGAGTCCGCTCGCAGCATCCCATTCGGGTCCGGCATCGTAACCAACATTCTGGAATTGCTTATAACTGACACGATTGTTCCCTACGGTAATGTCGTTAAACGCCCCAGAACCGGAAGGTAGCGCGTAAAGTTGCGGATTTACAAATCCAACCCGTCCATTCAGTTTTTGGTTGATAATGGCAATCAGCGCAGCCCACAGGGGAGCGACTGCGCTCGTCCCACCCTCCTGGACCGCCTGCCCATCGACCAGAATGTTGTAACCCGAGTCCGGGTCGCCATCGCCTGTAACATCGGGTAACTCGGTATAAGTAATATTCTTCGGTTCGCCGAACTGCCCGCCAAACTACATTTACCGTCTCAAAATGTCAACAATGAAACCAATGTAAAGTCGATGATATTCAGGGTCAAATAGCCATGTATGTGGAAAAGCGGGAAAGAACCAAGCAGACTTAGTTGGAAGTAATCGAGAGCTGTCAGATCGACACCGAGATTACTGGAAAACCATTGCCACTTTGCGAGATCAGACAGTTTG
>Ga0210391_10000667_pt1 | contig 34224 bp, 55 predicted proteins | sample IncBWC12OmetaG_FD_160573 | JGI IMG/M metagenome (GOLD analysis project Ga0210391, IMG submission 160573) | Forest soil microbial communities from Barre Woods Harvard Forest LTER site, Petersham, Massachusetts, United States - Inc-BW-C-12-O ... | reverse complement strand
AATGCCACATGGCAAGCTCCTGGGTATTTAACGGGGGCTGTATTGTTGTCTCCCAGTGGTGACCAGACAATTACTGCACATAATTTAAGTTTATCAGCGGGAAATTTTACTGCTTCTGGAACTATTAATACATTCAATAGCATGAGGATTGGCTCATCTGCAACGCCGTCTGGAGATGCAACTTTATATATTTTTTCACCAACAGCTAATTTAGGCGCATTAATTATTAATTCTGCAAATAACGCAGGTAATTATGGTATATCTATAACGAATGCTTCGTTCGGGCAAGCCAGTACTTTAACTCTGCAAGACCCTGGTGCGTCATCAGCTAACTTCGCGTTAGCTCCATCTGCCTTAGTAAACGGAAATCTGATTGAAGCAAGTGGAACTCTAGGACTGATTGCTGACTCAGGTATTGCTGCCAGTTCAGTTGCCACTACGAGCACTGCGGTACTATTAGCTCCTAGCGGTAATCAAACCATAACTGGTAACTATACGCTACAGGGTTACAATCTGACAGCTACGAATGCTTTGAATGCTGGAAATTTAGAGCTTACTGGAAATACGCTTGAAAGCACCAATAGCAATGGGAATATTAATATCTCCCCAAATGGTACAGGCATACTAAATCTCATAAGCGGTGCCGCATTTACTAATGCCAGCGGATTACGCATACAAGGATATTCAACTGGCTCTCCTGGCCTATCTCTTGGTTTCGCTTCTTACGACAACAATGCTACAAAACAAGTGGATTTTCGATTTTATAAAAGCAGAAGTGCAACTGTGGGTACCTTTACGGCAGTTCAGACTGGTGATACCTTGGGATCATTTACAGCTTATGGTGATGGGGGGTCTTCATTTCTTTTGTCATCTACTATCCAATTTTTGGCAGATGGCACTGTATCAAGCACTCAAGTTCCAGGAAAAATAACATTTAGCACCGTCAATTCCTCAACTGGTAATACAACTCAAGCCCTGGCGATCGATAGTAGTCAAGTGGCCACATTCGCGAATGCCATTGTATCTAATAATGGTATTAACTTCGGTGGAAGTACCTTAGAAAATTACGTAACTGCTGGGACATTTACGCCAGTATTTACCTTTACTACACCAGGCGATTTAAGTGTCAGCTATTCAGTTCAAGCTGGCAATTACACCAGAGTAGGTAATGTGGTAAATGCCCAAATTCAGATCGTGGCTACCCCTACATTTACCACCGCATCAGGCGAAGTAAGCATTACAGGATTGCCAATTGCTACGACTTCTGCTTCAGGATATGAATTAAGCGCGACATTTATATCTTACGGTTTTTCATATCCCGCAGCAGCAACCGTCTTATTCTTGTATGCTGGAGGAAGTGCCACTACGATGTCTATGTATGGAGTAACTGCTACGGGGACAAATCCACAAGTTGGAACAACACAATTTGTTAGCGGCCAAGCGATTCAAATACATGCTAATTTCACGTACCTAGTTTAATACGTTAAGGAGACTTTCAAATGGCAGAAAAATGGATTGCGAAAGCAATAAAAAAGCCTGGGGCGCTTCATAAAGAATTGGGCGTACCAGAAGGTAAAAAGATTCCGGCAAAAAAGCTAGCTAAGGCAGCAAAAGCTCCTGGAAAAGAAGGGAAGCGAGCGAGATTGGCAAAAACTTTGGCGTCTTTCCATAGAGGATAGTGACACTATATAATCCAAGAATTTACGGTGGGTTATGATTATTAAATGTCAAACATGTGGAAATGATTTTGAAGGTAAGAAGACTAGAAAGTATTGTGGTCATAGATGTGCTGGGTTGGCTAAAGTTCCAGGATTGATATTAAGGAATAAGGCCAGAAGAAAGTACGAGCCTGTAGAAGGTTTAACGAGAAATCAGTTATATTGGCGAAATAATAGAGACTGTGTTGATAAACATCTTGCTAGGGATATGAATAAAAGAATAAAAGTTATTAATTATCTTGGTGGAAAATGTGTTAATTGTGGATTTGATAAAGACTTTAGAGCTTTAGTGCTTGATCATATTCATGGGGATGGAAAAGAAGATAGAAAACAGAAAGGAAGCCGACTTTATCGATATTATAGTTCTCATTTAAGTGATACCCAGAGTAAGCTACAAGTATTATGTGCTAATTGTAATTTGATAAAATCTTTTGATAACAAAGAGCATAATATAAGTCGTCGAGTAATAAAAACAGGGGATAATAATGGCTAAAGAAATGAAAATGAAGAAAGAAGTTAAGAAAGAGAAAAAGCATATGGATAAGAAGGAAGACATGAAAATGTTGAAGAAGAAAGTCAAAAAAGATTGTATGAAATAGGTGACCTATGCCACTCATCAAAAATGCTAAGCCTGGCAGCAAAGGCTTTAAACAAAACATTGAGACCGAAATGCATATGGGTAATAAGGCGCCTAAACAAGCGGTTGCTATTGCTTACGATGAATATCGTAAAACTAGGTCCGAACGTACACACGGCAAACATGGGCGGGGATAATCATGGCTAAGAAAGGTGATCCAATATCAGGTTCAGGATCATTTGCTGATAGCTTTGGACGCAAACCTGTAAAAGAGGCTTTCAGCTTAGCTGAGAAGAAAGACTTGCCTCTGTACATGCGTCGGTCAGCATATGATAATATAAAAGAAATAGAAAAAGGTGAGTTCAAGGGTTCACCCGTTCAGCATAATGATCGGGTTATGAAAAATAAATCGGATTATACTCAACGAGGTGAAAAATGAGCGGAATTAGCAATATGGTTCGCGATTATGGTGTCAATCCAGCAATCGTTCGAATTTACACTGGTGATGACTTAACTGTAATCACAACCACTGGTTATTTCTTAGGAACTCAATCAGCAAATTTACAAGCAATCAATGCTGGTCCTTGGGAATGGGCATATGATGCAAATGGCAATATCACTGACCTTTGCTTAATATTCTATGCGACCGACCAAATTGGTTTCTTTACTTACGACGTATCAACTGATGCTTTCGTAGCTTTAGCTGATAACGGCAACTTATCTAATACACTGCCAAGCGGTGATATATTTGTTGGTAATGCTTCAAATATCGCAACAGGCGTTGCAATGTCTGGCGATGCTACTATTAGCAATGCTGGTGCGTTAACAATCGCTGCTGGTGCTGTGACTGGTACTAAGATTGCTTCTCATACTGTTGATTATGCAAATATCGCTCTTGATGTTGCTGCGACTGCCACTGTTGCTTTAACTGCGGCTCAAGTAAACGGTATGTACGCTACTCCAGTACAATTGTTAGCTGCTCCTGGTTCTGGTAAGTTGATTTTGATCGACAGCATCCTTTGGGATATTGCTTATGGCACAACTCAATACGCAGCTGGTGGCGCGATTGCTGCTCAGTATGGTAACTCTGTACATGGCGCAGGTCCTGCTGCTTCTGGCACATTGGCTGCTGCTACATTAAACGCAGTTGCTGCTAGCAGTTTCTTATCAAACGCTGGTAGTGCTGGATTGTTGGACGTTGCTTCAAGTGCTGCTCTTAATACAGCAGTTTACTTGTCAAATGCTTCAGCAGCATTTACAACAGGTGACTCTACTGTTAACTTATATATTAAGTACCGCGTCGTTACGCCTGCTTAATTGAGTTGGCCCGCTTCGGTGGGCCTTTTATTTTGATACGGAGATTTTTAAATGTCAGTTACCACTTTTATCCAAAATTTAGAAACACGAGTAAAAGAAATTGAAACCGCATTGCAACAAAATGCAATTAAGTTAAGTGGTCACTTAGAGGAAGCTAAATATCTTTTGGATTTAGCCACCAAGATTTCTAATGAAGTTGCTCCAGCCAGTCCTGTCACGGAGGCATTAGATGCTGTTGACGCAGTTGCTAGCACGGTTGAAAGCGCTACTCAAGCCAGCGCCCCAGCCCCAGCCGCAGATGTACAGCAATCCTGAGTTAGAGAAGAAGATTTATGCCCACGAAGGCATTCGCCAGTGGGTTTATTTCGATTCATTAGGAAATGCTACCATCGCTATCGGGCGATGTATTGCGCATGGAAACGAAGGTATATCAGTGGATGAAGCCTTTTATCTACTGAGGAATGATATCGACAAATGTTATCGTTCTCTCAGTGAATATGTTTGGTTTAAATATCTGAATGATGTACGTCAAGGCGTTTTGATTGAGCTTTGTTTCAATATTGGATTAGGTGGTCTATTAGAGTTTCAGGGCATGATTCATGCGTTGGAAGCCAAAGACTACGCAACTGCTGCCAAGGAAATGCTGGCAAGTCGATGGGCTACACAAGTTCATCAACGAGCAAATGATATGGCCGCATGGATGGAAAAGGGATCGTATTGAAAGTCGGCGAAGAAACAATTATTCAAATAAAAATATGTGAAGACCTGCGTAAATATCAAATTCCTTTCTATCATTTTGTGAATGAAGGAAAGCGCACGCCGCAAAACGCTAGTTTATTAAAAAAAATGGGCATGACTGCGGGTGTTTCCGATCTCTTCATGCCACGCGGTAATCAAACATTCAAAGGCTTGTGGTTAGAAATCAAGACCGACAAAGGCCGACCTTCTCCTGCGCAACTAAAATTCCAATCACAAATGATTTGTGAAGGATATGCGGCTAACATTTCGTATGGTTATGATGAAAGTCTTTATATCATTAAGAATTTTTACAACCTCTAGTCAAAAATCTTGCGTTTTACTTGCAAGATATGATGATCGTTATGAACACATTCAATAATTCGTGGAACAATCATCTCCTCTTGTTGAAACAAAGAGCGTATGTAATCTAAATCCTGAAGATGATTGTAGTGTTGATGCCCGTCGTCGAAATGTTTTTTGATAAAGTTCCCATAAAACACATTGGCAGCTCGGTCATTTGACACATAATAACTTTCATAAATGCTATGGGGTAATCCGCTAATTGGGTGGTAGGCTTTATATTCGACCTGAACGAATGGATATCCCCTGTCGTGGACTCTCCAATTCATGGTTGCCACGGTAAATGGAATTTCCAACGGTTTAATCTTTTCTAGTTTTGCGTTTGGATCGATAAGTTCATATTGGCAATTACGGCAATGACGAGCTGTAATATCATTCTCAGTTTCACAACCAGGGCATTCTTTCCATTCGAAGAAATGTTCACATCGTTTCTTGTTGATGACTCCTCGGCAACGTCTCGCAGTGACTTTGTTATTGGTATTGCAAACATAACAGGGAATGCAATAATCTGGATCATCTTCCGAAACATTATTGATTGCTTCATTTATAATGGGGTTGTCGATGTCTCCATGTCGTTCAATGTTTCCTGCGTAATCCAACACGACTGCTCTATCCTTACCTGGGGACAGACGCAATACTCGTCCGATTCCTTGGATGTAGAGGATGAGAGACTCTGTAGGGCGACACCAGACGCAAATATCGTAAGCAGGAACATCGACACCAACCATAAGGCAATTAACACTAATAAGATATTTGATACGACCTGCTTGAGCTTCCATAAGAATCTTCTCGCGAACATCATGCGGTGTGTCTCCTGTAATAATTGCGGCCTGTCCTTCTGGTAATGCTCTCAGGCATTCATCACAGTGTTTTATGGTAGCAGCGAAAATAAAAGCTCCATGATGCTTACCTTCATTGAGCACGTCAACGACTTCTCGCATGATTTCGCCAGTTAGGCGTTCGTTCTGTGAGAGCGCGTCTTCTAAATCCTTATGTCGAAATTTTCCAGTATTTTCGACATGAACATCGCTAAAGTCGATGCTATCGACATATGTTATGCCGTAAGTTGGTTTCGTTAGGTAGCCTTGTTCAATCAACCAAGGGGCGCTGATAGTCGCAAGTTCTTCTTTGAAGAATTGATCAGGTCCAACTATATATTCGCCTTTCCCGCGATATGGCGTTCCTGTGAGACCTACGATACGATAATTATGACCATCTGTTCTGGCTTTAATATAATAATGCTGCCAAATGCGCATGAACATTGAGGTTTCATCATGAAAATTAACATTATGAGCTTCATCAATAACTATCAAGTTAAATGGTTGGCGGCTGATCTTGCCTTCATGCTTGATATCTTGGCAAACGGAGTGTGGGGAAGCGAATATTATCAAATCTTCACTGCTCTTGGACTTCAGCCCAGCACAATAAATGCCACAACGTCCGCCTTGGAGCTTGTACGCATTTGCATTTTGCTTTATCAAGGTGCTGTTCAACGTGAGACAGAGCGCGCGATACTCGAACTTCTCAAGCCAAAGGAGCAACTCAGCGATGATAAGCGACTTCCCCCCTCCGACCGAGATGTTAAGTAGAAGGGGATTAATCGTTTCTTTTAAGCGTCTTTTTAAATCATCAACGACTTTCTGTTGATAGGGCCTCAATGTTTTTGTCATTGGCTACTCAACATCTCCGTATTTCAAACTATTGCGGAGAACATCCATGACGTCTTGAAAGCCTTGAATTTGCCCGACAAAACGACCTTGTTCGAAACGTGAAAGTTCGGGCAAGCGATCGGCTAACATTTCTAATGTGGCCGTCTTTTCTTCCCAAAGATAATCACGTAATTCTTCAAACGTTTTAATCGTTCCGCAATACATATGTCACCTCTCTAGCCGTATTTTTCCCGAAATTCTTCCTCAGTAACTTCCACGGTATCACCAAACCGACGGACATAAATACCGCTGCCGCAAGAAGACTCAGGGCCAATAGGAGTGTTAAACCAATCCCGAATAGCTTCCATCCAATCCGCTCGACACCTCTTACAAACGCGTAACGTGAAAAAGTTATGTTTGCGATCTTCTTTATCCGTAATAATCTGCTTTTCAAACGGCAACTCCAATTCATTCATTTGATAGAAACAAGCCATCCACAGGGTTCTTCTATCCTCATCTACTTCGTTACAGCGCACACATTCTTCCATCATCTATCCTTTAGATTATTGATACTCTCTTTATATTTGTTAATGACCTTATCACCAGCCGCTTTGATTTCTTCTTTCGTAGCGTAAGTGTATGGAGCACTATACTGTAATGACAAATACAAAAACTCTTCTATCTTTTTCAGCCGTTCTCTTGCGTCAATGATTTTTAAATGGTCTTGGAACGTGCGTTTAGCATCTTCATATTCACGTGTCATTCGCTTCCAGTAAAATCGAGCAGTAAATAAAACCATACTCGACCCTATGAACCCACCCAGCAGACCTGCAAAAACACAATCGACTTCGTTCATTGCTTAACCTCCGAATGGCAAATCTTTTTATATTTGCAACGTTGGCACGCATAATACCATGGCGAATTGTTAATTTTGTCAGGAGGATTTTCAGATTCAGCAATCAAAGACGCTTTTATTTTTAGTTCATGATAGAAAATATCGTCGTATTTTACCCATTCCATGCGCCAATCACTGTTATTTTTGTTAATTACGCAAAATAAGGTATCGTTCAGTCCTCTCATGCCCATGTAAGATTGTACTTGCGCATAATAAACAGGCGACCAAACTTTGACCCCTCCCTCTTCTTTTGCGTATTTCTCAAAACGTTCAGCTTTAGCGGTTTTAATCTCCAAGACAACCGGCAATGTCTCGCCGATATAGAGCAAACCATCCATATGACCACGGAAAATAGATAGGTTTTTGTCATAACACAACAAGTGATCGTTTTCTTGTGTGGCGACTTCCACTTTAAATCCAGCTGCCATAATGTAGTCAATCACCATTCCTTCTAAACGGCGACCAATCTCCATTGTTCGTTCTTCTTGCGCTGTCAGCTCCATCCCTTCTACGGCATGATAATCATACCAAATGGCACGTGAACAGGTTTTACCGATGCCACTAGCACCAATATAATGCCGTGGCTCGGATTTAGTGCGTTGCAAAATCGCTTCATCTACTATTTTAGCTAAATCCATTTATCACCTCGATCAGAATGGTATATCGGAGTCATCCACTGGCGCACCACCGGTCCTATTACGACTCAAAGCGGAGTCATACAATCCTTCTGCTGGTTGCTCAGGGGCATAATTTGATTCATGAACTTCATCTAAAGAATTACGTTTTTTACCGTCTTTCCCAACGTACATGCCTATTTTAATCGTACACAAACTACCTTGCATTGGCGCCAAGTCTTGATTGGTAGGCGCATTATTATGCGAAGGTTTATGGCCACATAATTTGTAAATACGCATCATCATGTTTTTAGCTTTTTCATTGCGCTCAGGGTCTTTGTCAAATGCGTAAATATTTTGGAAAACTTCGCGATTCTTAAATTCACCATCCGCAATCTTCCATCTTACTTGATACTTTGTAGCATATTCAGCACTTTCGACGAACTCAAATGATTTAATCATCGCAACCGCAACCGTACCATCAGGAATTGGACTAAAACCACTCTTGAAAGAATCTTCAGCGCTACCTGTTAATGATTTACCTGCTTGACCTTGCCAAAACGACATAATTTAACTCCTAATGTGAATAAAGTTGTATCAAATAAGCCTGAATGGCATGTTTCCCTAACTCTGAGACAAGATTCATGTAGTAATTGTCACGTTGTTCTTTGTCAGGGATATCCATACCTTTCACCATGTTGATCAAGATGGTGTTCATCATCGTTGAACAAATCGTACCGTAATACTCAGCTGCGTGATATTCCAGAATATCATGATCAACTGTCTTCGAATCTTTCTGAATGACATGTAACAACTTGATACATGTATCATGGGCTGCTTTAAACGCTGGGTTTTTCATATGCTCTTCACTCACTTTTATCATGCTTCAATCCCTTATAAAACGGAATGTATTTACATAACGCTTCAAATGTCATTGGTATAGAAGCAGGCATATTAAACCTATTCTTACTCACATGAACATCATTCATGCCTGCGGAAATAACGCGATTATCAGTGCTTTTAACAATCGTTCTGCCAGAATCTGTTTCAACGGTGTGCGACTGGAGTTTGCAATAAAGTACCGCATCAACATCATCAATGTAAACGATGCGTGATTTATCCGAGTTCATTACAATGGACAAAATGTCATAGTCTTCCGCTTCCGGTGACTTAAATTTCTTGATCTCAAGATGCGAAATATAGATAACAGTGATACCACGTTCTTTAAACTTATCGAACTGAGACTTCAACGCGCGGTGTAAACTGGCAGCCTTTTCAAAACCAGCACCATAACCACCAAATGCTTGCGCAATCGTCTTAACGGCCTGTTTGTCTTTGCCAGGAGGGCTTTGATCGATGGTATATTCCACAATCAACGCATCCAGTTTACTAATACTGTCTACCACTAGCGTTTTAAACGGCAATTCTTCTAGTGCCAATAGTGATTTAACGTTATTCCACATCTCTGTGAATGTATGAACGACAGGCAGCGCTTGAATGCCAGGCAGTTCATTGTCTTCAGTCAGTAGGAATAATGGATCAGGGAATTGGCTTGCAAGAGTTGACTTTCCGATACCAGGCTTGCCGTACACAGTAATGCGTGGCGCACCAGGTTTAGTTGTAATGATGTTATCTAAAATGCTCATATAACTCCTTGTATTTCAATCAATGCCATATCTCCTTGAACATAAGGGTATGGATTATCATCCGGTAGCTCTGGCTGCGTTACACAGCCAGTCAGCAATACACATATCAATATAATTTTACGCATTCGCCTCAATACTCACATACGGCTTGGCAGGAGTCTTAATAATAAACTGCTGAATTAATGTTTTATCTTCATCAGAACCATATTTTTCTGCGTCTTTTAATAATTTATTGTTAATGGACAGAGAAATTTTCTCTACGACAGGATTAAATTCGCTGCGTAAAACACATTTAACAACTTCATATTCTTCTTTGTTGACAGATATATTATAATCTGTTTTGATTTTAAATTTATATTTGCCCACGACATGTTGTTTTAAGCCTTCATGGCTCATGTCAGTCATAATATATTTGCCTTCATCATCGGTTATGAACGTGGCTCTGCCCATGTCTTCAATCAACTGGCGCTCTAGCTTCGCCTTAATATCCACCAATTCAGCAATTTGGTAGTTTACAAGATTTATCGTCTTCAATGTATCTATGATTCTGTCTTCGTTATTCATTATTAACCTCTTTCGTTTATTAATAAAACTTCGTCGGTATTGACGTGCTGTTAGTATATGGTCAATTCATTGACCGGTCAAGTAGTTTATGTTAAATTAATGTTGAGGTGAAAAAATGAAAATTGAAGACGTGATGGTGTATTTCGGAAGCGCGAGGGGCATGGAAAGGCAGATAGGTATTAGTCATGCCTCAATGACCAATTGGCGTGAGCGTGGATATATCCCAATAGAAACCCAGGTCAGAATCCAGCGTTTAACAGAAGATATGTTAAAGGCGGATTTGTCGCATTGTATTAAGGTAGAAGATGCTCACACCAAATGAAAAGGAAGAGTTAGCCCAGCTACGCAAGAGTGCTGCTAAGTTTATGACTGATCCACTCGATAAAGCGTTCTTTGAGTTGGAAACAATTCTAGAGAGACCAGTTGGGCATAGGGTTGACGAAGTTATGCCTTATAATGCCTTTAGGATTTTGGCTAGGGCTGTAATTGAATTGAAAAGGAGTCTCGGAAAATGAGAGAACATAACATTTTATGCGACAATTGCCGTGTTGAAATCAATCATGGCCGTCATTTTATAGGTGTAGTAACGTATTACCAAGATGGGTTTGATATCAAGCAAATCTTCCCTGGTGATGACGCACATTTTTGTAATCGAGAATGTTTGTTTAATTACGTCACCAAGGCAACAGCTTCATGTTGTGCCACACACGCAGGGGGTTACAATGAATGTAAAGACTAGTTTAATTCTATTGGGTTGTTTATCGGTTACAGCATGTGGTGACAATCCGTTTAATGACAATAAGCCTATCAATGACAATGACTATTCATTAATCCGTATTGAAATGGATCGCTGTAGCCATATTGATAAAGAAGGGTCATGGGCTGCGCAGTTTAGAATATCCCCTAAAACCTCATGCTTGAACCACTTGAAGAAACGCATTGTTCATACAGGTCGAGCCACGCCAGAAGGACTTGAACAATGATGTGGCGCAGATTGGTATGTTGGTTCTTAGGGCATGAGTATGTAATGAATTCAAGTCAGTACTGGTCAAGTGTTCTTGGCTGTAGACGGTGCAAAAAACCAATGGATTGCGAGCAGGATTGTGAGCATTTATGAGCTTTTGTGAGAATTGAATAATTAAGGAGCAATGATGGAAAGACGAGACTTGCTAGACGAATTAAAGAGTTCTTTTGAATTTGCAGACGCTATTCTTGGATTAGCGGAAGACAGTGAACCGATTAGATGCTTGGCGTATGCTGTCGCTGAAAAGTTAGGGCAGTTGATAGCGGAATTAGAACGTGAAGATAAGCAATACGTGGTTAGAAAAAACGATGTAACGCCTGAAATGTTGGAAGCATTTTGTCGCGAGAACCAATATGGCAGAGCCTGACTTCAGCAAGGAAGAATTAGATATCCTCTGCTTGTGTGTTGCTTCATACACCGATAAATATGGCGATACTTATTATCCTGACTTGATGAAGAAGTTACGGAAAATGCAAGAGCCTGATCGCATGACACAAAAGCAGATAGATTATTACAATTTATTGGAGAAAGTTAATGGACGAGCGTGAAGGGGAAGTGTGGGGGTTTAACTACGGTAGTATGTACGCAATGAAATTAAACTGTATCGGTTTATTGAAGATGAGCCACAAATACGGCATGGGGGCGACATATCCAACAAAACGAGAAGCACTGGAAGCATTAGCATCTAGATTAAAACAACTTATGGACGAGGAAGACAATGACTAAAACACAACTATTACACAAACTTATTTGGATGGAAGGCAGCATTAACAGCTTGCTTTTCGTTGTAAGCGATCAAGGAGTCCATGACGCATTGGATGGCATTTACGAGCGAGTGCTCGATTTAATCAGAGAGGTAGGAAATGAAGAAACAAAAGTCGCATCGTGCTCCGAATTTTAAATCAGATGATGGTCGGTGGTTCCTTGTAAGATGCTACGAATGCGAACCAGAACGAGGTACAGAGAATTATGGCGCAGCAGTTTCAAGCGGTATATGTTACAGATGTGGATATGATGCCAACAAAAAGGACATTGTAAGCTCTTGATTTAAAAACTAATCCGGTTCAGAATGATCAGCTTAGCCAGTACGTCAATACTAGCTAGGCTGTGGGCGTAGCCCTTTGGCTATTTAAACCTATTATCACTAGGCTAAATATGCTGGTATTTTATCCAAAGCAGTACTGCAATGCAAACTTATTTCACGTCTTTTTGAAGAGGGATTTTTATCATGCGCAAATTGTTCATACATATGTCGTTATGTCACGCCCCAGGCTATAGCTTGCGGTGGCATATTGGTCGAGTCAAATTTATGGAGGAAATGTGGGAGACGTTTTGCGCTCATGTTAGAGTAAACAAGATTTGATGTAAACGGAAGGGGGTTTTTAAGCCCCCAATTTAACTAAAAAGTGAAGAAGGATTTTGCTATATGAGCATAGCACAGGTGACAAATATCAAACAACATTTAGACAAGATATTCGGGGAAAATCAAGGATTTTGGGAGTATAAAACGATTGATGGTGCGCTTATCTGCTACACGGTTAGGTACTGGGATTATAAGCTAGAAAAAAAACAAGTCCGACCGTGGGCAATGAAAGATGACAAATTAGTTCAGGGTGGTATTTCGGGTTTGCCTCATAAACCTGTTTACCGAATCGAAGAACTAAAGAAATTCCCCGACAAACCGATATTATTTGTAGAAGGTGAGAAAACAGCGGACGCAGCTGCTGAATTATTCCCAGAATATAACGTATTAACATGGCTTGGTGGCTCAAGTGCTGTTAAGAAAATAGATACCAAACACTTAACCAACAAGAAAGTATATTTATTCCCCGATAATGACGAGGCTGGCTTTAAAGCGATGAAAGCTTTGTCTGAAATTCTTATCGACTTAGGTAATGAAGTTCATTATTTAGATCCTAGCTTCATGATGCTGCCCAAAGGATGGGATTTAGCTGATTTTAATTGCGAGTCTGGCGAAGTGGACATGGAATTAATTAAAATGATGTTCAATGATTCCAAGCCAAAGAATGATGAATTTAATTATCATGGCTACCCACACATGACGGATAGCAAAAAACCGCGCCCATTGGACACTACCGGCAATCTTGAATATTTACTTGAGAGCTTCAGCATAAAAGTGCGTTGGAACATGATGAACCGTAGTCGTGATGTGATCGTACCTGGCAAAGAATTTTATTATGAAGAAAGCGAAAACATAGCCCTAACCCATATCACAAACCTTGCTGTTATGAATGACATGCCAGTTCGAAGAATCGACAAACACCTGGACGCAATTGCTTTAGAAGACAGGTATCACCCGATTTGCGACTGGATTTTAAGCCGCCCACTGGTTGACCATGGCATCTTCACCAAGTTCTTAACCTGTATCAGAACCACCAATGACGACTTATCGTATGTGCTAATCAGACGTTGGATGATTTCAGCGGTCACGGCTGCCTTTTCTACCGGTAATTTTGCCCCTCAAGGTGTGTTGGTAATACATGGGGAGCAATACACACATAAGTCGTCCTTTATCATGTCTCTAGCGCCCAAAGAGTTCAGAGCCATTAAAGGTGGCCTGATTTTAGATCCATCCAAAAAAGATGACGTTTTGACGGCTTCACAATACTGGATAGCAGAACTAGCAGAATTAGACGCGACTTTTAAGAAAGCTGACTCAAACAGGCTCAAAGGGTTTATTAACCTTGATGAAGATTCAATCCGCAAGCCTTACGCCATGAAAGATAGCAAGATGGTTAGACGCACTGTCTTTGCTGCTACAGTGAACGAATCAAAGTTTCTGATTGATACTACAGGAAACAGAAGATGGTGGACTGTGAGCATCACAGAGCCTATCAATACTTATCATGGTTTAGACATGCAACAAGTCTGGCGTGAAATTTACGAAATGTATTTACACGGTGAATCGCCCAATCTATCGAAACAGGAACTTCAGCAGTTGAATAGTTCAAATGAATCGTATGAATATCTCGATCCGTTCTATGAGAAATTCCACAACGCCTTCTATTGGGATCGTGACCCGTGCCAATGGATGAATGCCTCACAAGTTCTATCTGAAATGGGCTACGACAAACCCTCTTCCGGTGATTTAAAAAGGATGGGCGACATATTAACTAAAATGAAATTACAAAAAGGTACGGGTCGATTGCGTTATAGCTACTACGTTCCACAGCTAAAACCGTATGGCTATCGGGAAATGTGAGCGATGTGAGCGATGCGTGAGGGATAAAATTTGATCACTCACGCCTACAGACCGCGCCAGTACTGGGTTGGTGAGCGATGTGAGTGATGTGAGTGATCTCTCTATAGTATGATAAATAATATATATATAGCTACTATATAGCACTTATGCGCGTAGAGTGTTTCAAGGTATCGCTCACGCGCATATCGCTCACATTTTTCGTCACAACCCAGCACTGGCGCGGGTTGTAGCGGTGAGCGATAGTGTGAGTGATCGCTCACATTTGGGGTATCGCTCACATTTTTTTATTGTTTTATTGAAGGAGTTGATTAAATTGAATATATTTTATACAAAAGATTTCTGGGATTTATTGTTAAAAGACGACTGGTTAGATAAGTTTGTCGAACATGGTTGGTGTTGGAACGGTTGCAAAACTAAATATCCCATTAAAATTAGTGATTTTTTGTTAATTTCATTAGGATGGATGAATGGATCTAGGTCTGAAGTTCATTCGAGACTGAGAACAATGTTAAATGATCGCGGTTTAAAAGGTACTCGCATATTTCATATGCCGGAACAAATCGCGTGGTGTTCTTGCGAGCCTCGTTTTTCAGAACATCAAAAGAATAAAAAGATGTTCTTTGATATATTGTATAAACTTCATGACGACCGAAAGAAAGCCAATGAAATGGATGGAATTCATAAAGGAAGTGGCAGAATTTCGCAACATTTATCTGCTTAGTTTTGATATTGAATGGTTGGGCAGATTGCTGCCCAGAATTCCATATGACTTGCGTGATGAGATCCTCATTACATACATTGACGTGTGGTCAACAGCAATGGCAGAATGTGACAAGCCTATTCAGGCGATGAATGTGGGTCGTAGAGCTGCTAATATTTATTTGCGAGAGTTAATTGATGAAAGGTATCGTTAAGTTTTATAACACGGAAAAAGGGTATGGCTTCGTTAAGGCTAACAACATTGACTACTTCGTACATATACGTGACATTAAAGGGATGGCTCCTAACGGTTCGCTGTTACCCGGGCAAAATGTCGAGTTTGAAGCGCAGACGAACGCTAAAGGCAAGACAGCTAAGAACGTGCAAGTTTTGGTTGACTAAACAATGACTGAAACTATACTTGAAGAAGCTGAGCGCATTGTTGGAGGCGACAGGCGTAAAGACTACGGTGATGTTCGAGTTAGCTTTTTACGGATTGCGGATATGTGGTCGGGCTATCTTGGACACCAAATCACCGTTTCAGACGTAGCCCATATGATGATATTGATGAAGGTGTCACGTAACGCTAAGAATTTTAAGCGCGATAACCTTACCGATATCTGTGGCTATGCGCGCTGTGCTGAAATGTTACTCGAAGGGCTTCCGGAATAACTTTGCTGCTTTGTAGATGATGCTTATTTTCTTTGGTTCTTCTATCGCACGCACAATCTTTTTAGGATGGTCAATGGTTACTTCTTCTGGAGCAACTATCCCTAGTCGCACCTTATCGCCGTAGTAACCTAGTATTTCTACTGTGATGTTGTCACCGATTATTATCCGTTCGTGTGGCTTCCGTGTCAGTATTAACATTTATTCTTTCCTCGCTATCTTTCCAGTCATCCGCGTGTTCGTCATCGTACATACGCTTGTTCTTGTAGTACTCAAACGCTATTTCATCTTCGTCACCGTGTAGGTTGTCGTATCTGCTCATTCAGTACCCCTATTCATGGAATCATCACCATATGACATTCTGTACACTCTCCCACAGGAATATCACCGTAATATATGTGTTGAGAGTGCTCGCAATAGTTATCAATCATGGATTGGAGTTTATCTATTAATGGGTCTGGATTAACTAAATCATCAACCCATTGCCTATCTTCTAATAGCTGCTGACGGATTCTTTTTAATTCTTCTTTCGTAAAATCACTCATGCAACCTCCTATTGGTATCATATACATAACATCGTTTAATATTGGCCATTATTCCTGATTCAATTAATTTAATATCGCAATATTTATCTTCATCGTAATGGAGTAAATAACATGCCCTAATGGGGGCTAGCTCGCCAACCTTGTCGCCTAATGCTGTAAATGGATAATCAGTATATTTAATGCCGGCATAGTCATTAATCATGGATTGGATTTTTGATTTTAATGCTCCGTACGCTCCTTCTGGTGGCCAACTATGTACGCAGTAAGAATCAATTAAATAATCTATAGTTGATAGCTCTTCTTTCGTGAAGTCATTCATCAGTAATGCGCTCCACAATAGGTTTGGGTACACGCCACCAGTAAACTTAATGTGATGGCGACTAAAAATAGTTTGTTCATTCTATGGTTTCCTTTTCTGGGTGAAACTTTCTTCTGTGATTGCTCAATGTAATTTGCATATCCAACAGATGACTCTCTAGTGCTTCCATTTCATCGGCTGTTAATATCATTTTGATTTGGAAGCACTCGTCCAAGTCAATGACGACCTTGGAACGAGTTGTATCTAGTTTATGGCAGTATATGGGCATCGCCTCGGTCCTCGATATCATAGTAATTGTCACGGATGAAGACATACAGTTCTTGGCGCAGCTCATAGAATTTGTGTTGGGTGGCCATGCTTACATTGTCACGGCATAAATCTTCTTCGAGGGATTGAAGACCGCCATAGATGTAACCTAACAGCAATGAGGTCTTAATTTGGGTATCAATTAGATCTTGTACTCTCATGTGGTAAACTCCTGTTTAGACAACCAACCATTGGTTGACTTTCATAGTATGGACAACTAATTGACCGGTGTCAATAGATATTATTTGTACACAGAAGAAAATGTAATATGGGTGGGGGATGTGGTACAATATCCACAGAGTTACTCACAGATTTTGGGGATAAATATGGAGTATCATCCATTTGGTGGCGATGTAGCTGACCTCAAAGCGTTGCAGGATTACCTAGACTCGGTTACAATTTTGATTAATGCTCTTAAACAAACATATGGAGTTTAAACCATGAGCGATTACGGCCCAAGTTACAGCGCCCAAGGCACTGTTGAGAATGAAGCGTATTGCATGCCGTCTGCTTACAAGCGTAACGTAGATGAAATGAATCGCATGAGCGAATATCCTGCTTGGAATGAGAAAGCTGACAAGCAAGCGAAGTACCCTGATGCTAAAATGCAAGGTGCTAAACGCAATGTTCAGCCAATGGGCAAAGGCGAATAACTGTCGTATGACAATAAAAGGTTTTTATCATGCTCTTTGAAGACAAATATGAACCTTGGATGGATGAAGTCGCGCTGAATGGCTTTAAGAATGGCGATAGCATTACATCTGTTTGTTGCGACCTAGATATTTCACGCGAGACTTACTATCGATGGAAGGATGACAAAGAGCATCCTTTCAGTCGTATCGCCAAGAAAGGCGAGAAGCTCTCTCAGAAGTGGTGGGAGAACGTCGGTAAAGATGGCGTTGTAGGTAATCTAGAAAAGTTTGCTGGTTCTACATGGCAATTTACGATGAAGAATCGCTTTCGTGATGACTACAGTGAGGCTGCTCCCAAAGACTCGCGTGATACATTGATTGAGAAGTTGTTGGATAAGGTTTGATGCAATACAGAAAGAAACCGATTGTTATTGAAGCGTTCAAATATGGCTATGATGATTTCCCGGAATGGTTCATCGGATCTGATTACTACGTTAATACTGAGCATCATTGGCTTGTAATCAAAACACTAGAAGGTGATATGGCCGCCAGCCTTGGTGATTATATAATCAAAGGTGTTAAAGGCGAATTATATCCATGTAAGCGTGATATATTTGAAGAAACTTATGAACAGGTTTAAAGAATATGACCGGAAACGGCATAACTACGATTCAGGTGTCAGCTAGTTATCCTGATAGTTATGAGATTGGAGCCATAATAAGCTGTCGATGTAATACGTATTATCGCGCATGTGCGTATTACCTTCTGGAGTGAAACTCTCCACCATTCGCCAATTAAGTTAGTCATCTCAGGCGGGATAGCCGTCACGGGGAAGTCGTAGAAGCGACAAGAGATCATCCAAATGACCAGGACACCTGGATGACGTGATGACTTAGAGTATAAGCGGGTAGGCCTCTGTCTGCGACAAGCACAAATCGCCCGCTCTAAATTGTGAGTGAACGCATGACGCAACCAATATTAGAGTTAAAAGAAGTTAAGGACGCATCTGTATCGCAGATGGAAATGGTAGATCTCCTCAAACAATTCGTTACCCTTCAACATCAATTCGGTCAGCTGACTCATTACATCGAGGAGGCATTCAAGCGTATCGAAGCGTTAAACAAGATTGTTCAGAATAAGGTCTTGTCATAATGCCAGAAATCATTAAGCCCAAAGAGAACGTCGACCCCATAACTAAAGTCGAAGAACATCAGAATATGCGGGCGCACTTATTGATGATGCTTGAAGCAATGCAATATAAAGGCTCAATCAAACACATGGGGAATGAGTGCTTGCGTGAATTGGTTGAAGAGCAGAAACTAGTCTTTCTACGTAAACTACAGGCGCAGAATGACAGACCTCAACAAACTTAAAGACTTCAAGTTCTTCTCTGAGAACTTCTTCAAGATACGTACAAAGTCAGGTGAAATTATACCCTTCGAACTTAATCGCGCCCAAACTTATATTCACGAACGCCTCGAAGCGCAGCTCGAAGAGCGCGGGAAGATACGCGCCTATATCCTGAAAGGTCGGCAACAAGGGTGCTGCTGGTCAAAAAATATGCAAGTGTTAACGTCTGATTATAGGTGGTTAAAAATAGGGGATATTCAGATTGGTGATAAGCTTGTTGCTTGTGATGAAGAGTCTCCAGGATTAACTCAAGTAGGGAGAAAACAATCTCGTAAGTTTAGAACTTGTATTGTTGAAGAGAAACGCGAGTTTATAAAAGAGGCTTTCGAAGTGGTCTTAGACAATGGTGCAAGACTAGAAGTCACGGGCGATCATCGAATGCTATCGAGAAAACGCGGTGGCGACGATCAGCAATGGAGACAGATTGGTGACTTGATTGTCGGTGATGTTATTAGAATAGCTGCTCGTCCACCTAATTATGATTGTTTAACTCATGAAGATGGATGGATTGCAGGTATTATTGATGGCGAAGGCAGTCAGAGAGGGTCTAAAGGAGCCAAACGATTAAGTATACATCAAACTGATGGTATAATTCTTGCACGTATAAAAGAGTATTTTAATAAAAGAGATATCCCATATTGTGAAGTGATTGATAGGCGTACTAAATGCGGTCAAAAAAATAAATTAGGCGATAAACCTGTACATAGATTAGATATTCATAGGTTGCCTTATTTAATGGAATTATTCGCTAGATGTAGACCAACAAGATTTACTAATGATGAATGGCATGTCGGTCATGAATTGCCTGGGAAAGCAGCGACTTCTGGGATTAAGCCATGGGCCAAGGTGGTTTCCATTAAATCTTTGGGTGAAATTGTTGTTGTGGACTTACAGACCAGTACTAAAACTTATATTTGCCAAGGCCTAGTTTCACACAACTCAACATACGTTCAGGCCCGCTACTTCCACAAGACGATTACTAACCGTGGTATTAAGACATTCATATTGACGCATGAATCAGCAGCGACTAAGAATCTATTTGAAATGACGAAGAGGTATTATGAACATCTACCCAGTGGGCTATGTCCACGTGCTGGACGAGACTCAGTTAAAGAGTTGCGTTTTGATTCCATCGATAGCGGATATGCGATTGGAACAGCTGGTTCTAAAGGGACTGGTCGATCTCAAACTGTTCAACTACTACATGGTTCAGAAGTCGCCTTCTGGCCAAACGCCGCCGAACACGCCCAAGGATTAATGCAAGCAGTCGGCGACCAAAACGACACTGAGATTATTCTCGAATCAACAGCCAATGGCATCGGAAACTTCTACCACTCGGGTTGGGTTTCAGCCGAACAAGGACGCTCAGACTTTCAAGCTATCTTCGTTCCTTGGTACTGGCAACCTGAGTACCGAACATTCTTCAGCCAAAAGCCAGATGAAATTGACCTCACAGAAGACGAAGAAAAGCTAATGGATATCTACAGTCACAATGGCATGACGCGTGAGCACATCTATTGGCGACGGTTCAAGATTGGTCAGTTCTCAGCCGACCATGACTTAGGCGTGAAGCTCTTCAACCAGGAGTACCCTTGCTGTGCTAACGATGCGTTCCTCAATCCTGTTGATGATACTTTTATATCTAGCAGTTATGTACTCGCTGCTCGGCGTTCTAAAATCGAAACGCAAATCACCACCCCGCTTATTATTGGAGTGGACCCTGCTATCGGCGATAATGACCGTTGCGTTATTATTAAGCGTAAATCTCGGGTTGCGTATGATTTAGAAATATTACGCAATTACAATACAATGGAACTGGCGGGAAGATTGAAACGTATGATCGATGAATTACGCCCACTTAAAGTGTTCATCGACTGTATCGGTATTGGCGCAGGCGTTGTGGATAGACTGCAAGAAATGGGGTATCAATGTGTCGAAGGAATTAATGTGGCGAGAAGTGCCAACGACAAGGAGCGGTTCGGTAATCTTAGAGCTGAGCTATGGTCAGAAATGCGAGACTGGTTCATGGGAGAGATTCCTGTACAAATTCCCGATAGCGACGAACTCCACACTGACCTTTGTGGCCTTGGCTACAAGCATCGAAGTAATGGACAAATGCTCATCGAAAGTAAAGACGACCTCAAGAAGCGCGGAATGCCATCTTGTGACTGTGCCGACGCTCTGATGTTAACGTTTGCTTATGGGCAATACACTGGGGAAACAAGTTTTAAACCAAATATGATAGCTGAACAGCATCAAAAGATGTTTACGTGAGTGATAAACTAGAATCTGATACACTAATTGCAATATAACTGATGGGATTAATGTTATGCCGCGTAAGAACCCAGAGAAAGCACAAGAAATTAACTCGAAAATAGAAACTTTCGAGAATTATTGGCACGATAATAAAAATACTTATAACGAATATACGCAATTCATCTGGGGAAACCAATGGCTCGATGAAGAAGCACGAGTCTTTGAGACCTATAAAAAGATTCCATTGACGTTTAATAAGCTCGCTCCCATGGCTAACTATCTTCTGGGCGAACAGCAACAAAATACACCGAGCCTTGAGTGCGTCCCAAAGAGCGAAGAAATGCCAACTGAATTGATTGATATCTATGAAGCGTTGGTTGATGAAATTACCTTTGATAGCCGTACAAAAGAAGTGTTCCAATGCGCATTTAACTGTGCCATCACCGGTGGATATGGTGCGTATTATGTCGACACAGAATATGAAGATGAGTATAGCTTCAACCAGGTGTTAAGATTCAAAGAAATAGTCATTCCTACGCGCTGCTTCTGGGACCATTCGGCGATGTCCAAATGTAAAACGGATGGTATGTTTTGTGGTTTTAGAACACGTATGTCGCGTACCAAGTTTAGAGCCATCTACGGTAAGAAGATTGAACAGTCCATCCCTCCTTCAAATATAGAAGAAGGAAGCGTATTTAATGATGATGAATCAATTACACTTGTAACGTATTGGGAACGCAAATATAACCCTGTTAATTTATATCAGCTTAGCAATGGCCGCACGATTGATGAAGATGAGTTCAAGTTAATTGAGCGTATCATGGTCGATGACAAAGAAATGTTATTGGATGATGGCTTGCCTGTGACGATTGAAATCAAACGCCAAGCACCACGATACACTGTTAAGAAATTCTTATTTGCTGGCGACTGGGAATTAGACTCTGAGAAGACGCCATTTAAACAATTGCCAATGCCATTTGTTGACCAATGCTCATTCTATAATAAAGAAGGCACGCAAGTTTGCCGTCCATTCTTCAAAGATACCAAAGATGCTCAACGTTATATTAACTACCTTGGTACACAATCCGCTTACCTTGTTAAGATTGGGCGTTACGATCAGTTCTTGGTGAGCAAAGAGAACGTGCGTAGTAATGACACACAACAAATCTGGCGTGATCCGTCTAACGTTCAAGGCGGTTTGATATTTGACCCTGCTCAGAGCGGGTTTGTGCCAATGCAATTACGCCCACCAGAATTATCTCAATCACTTGTTCAACAATTCGAACGAGCTGAACGTGATATTCAAACCTGTACAGGTATGTACGCCAGTATGATGGGTGACCAAGGAAATGAGACATCCAAACTAGCTATTGAAGCACGCGGTAAACGTGGCGCATTTAATACCAATACCCCTTTTGATAACTTGAACAAAGCAATTGCGATTGGTGGTGAATTAGTCAACGAAGCAATCCCTGTTGTCTATGACACACAACGTACAATTAGCGTGAATCTGAAAGACAAAGGCCGTACTGCTGTTGAAATTAACAAACCAATGGATGAGTTTGGTGGACGTGTACAACATGACATGTCAAAAGCCAAGTTTGCGATTCGTTTAGTGCCAGGCCCTAGTTGGGAAGGACAGAAACAAGAAGCATTGAACTCAATGCAATTGGTTTTACAGAACAATCCACAGCTTTTTAACCTAATGGCTGACCTTTATGTGGAAAACTTGCCTCTTTCGAACAATATTGAGCTTAGAAACCGCCTAAAAACGATTGTTCCGCCTGAAATTATTGAGGCTGGTAAGACTGGCGAGCCTGTCCCACCTAAAAAACCAGAACCCGATCCAATGGTTATGCTCAAAATGCAAGAACTCAAGCTAAAAGAGCAGAAGTTACAACAAGACCAAGAACGATTGCAGATGGACGGACACAAAACGCAGCAAGAAATTGCTATGCGTTGGCAGGAAATTCAAGCGCAGCGTGAAGAAGCAGCAGCAGAGCTTCAGGAAATGGAGTTACGTTATATTGCTGAGTCTCAACGCAACATGTCGAATGAACAAATTGCCCACGCAGATAATTTAGTTAGATTGCTTACCCACGCACATAAACCACGACCCGAGGCGAGACAATGAGTGAAGAAATAAAGAATGGAAACATGAATAACATTGATAGTCTTCTGGTTGAGACATTCAATGAAGAAACGCCATCATTTCTAGCGGCCGATCCACAAGAATTAACACATGATGAGCCAGAAGCCTCGTTAGCACAGGACGCAAGCACCTCATCGAGTGACGCAACAATTAACAATGATGCTAAAGAAGAAGTAACAGATGCGCCAGAAGTTGATGAGTATGGTACGGAAATACCAAAGCCTGAGAAAGTGTACACAAAGGCTGAAGTTGAGGCGATGATTCGTGAACGCGTTGCGCGCATGAAGCAGTCTGATTTTCAACCACAACAACCTGCGCAACCTGAGTCAGAATATCAAGCGCCAGAGGGTGATTGGGAAGCACAACTTGAATCGTTTATTGACCATACACTCAGCAAACGTGAACAAAAGATTCAGCAACAACGCTGGCAACAACAAGCGCAAGAAGCTCAAGCGCAGTTTGAAATTAAGTTCAACGATGGCGTTGCTAAATATGCTGACTTTGAACAAGTGGTTTATGGTAAAGCACTGACCCCTCAAATGGTTTTGGCAACTCGTGGGATGAATGATCCCGCCGCTTTCATTTATGCTGCCGCCAAGACACAAGGCAAAGAGCTGGAAAGAATTGCGCAGATTAATGATCCAATGACCCAGGCTGTTGAAATGGGACAATTGGCTGAGCGCATGAGAAAAGCACGTAGTAATGTGAGCCAAGCACCAAGACCTATCGAAGCTCCGAAAGGAGATGTCGTTGAGAAGGTGGAGCGCACAAGAAATATTGACGATCAAATTCGCCAAGAAGAGCAACGCTTGCGTAAAGAGCGTGCTAGGCGTTAAACTATGAGCTGAGTGGTATAGAGCGACCCTCGGCTCAAACATGATGTCTATTGATATCAAAACATGGTGTGTAACAGGATAGCCGCCGATCCACGTTGTTAGTTTTTATAGCGTGTATTCCGTCTTCCGCAAAGACTTCAATTAATTTTGGAGTGCCACCATGGCCAATATATTTCAAACCACCCAATATATTTTGGATGAAGTGTTCATCCGTTACATCAACTATTTAAACTTTGCTAAAGTTGCTAACCGTAACTTAGAAGCAGACTTCCGTAACCTAAAATACGCAACTGGTCAAACCATTAACTACCGTTTGGAAGAAAGATTCCTTGGTGGCGAAGGTGCTACTGCGACTGATGAAGCTGTAGTCCAAGTGGTTCGTCCTTTGACAATCGATACTCAGTTCCACTCAATGGTATCGTTCAACGGCATGGAATTAACATTTGATCGCGCTCGTGACCAACCCTATTTAGACATGATGTTGAAGCCACGCGCTAAACGTCTTGCTAACTTGGTTGAGCAGTTCATTTGTTCTACCAATTTCCAACCAGCTGTTTACCAAACAACCGGTACACCTGGTGTTCCTATCGACTTCCAAACTGTGTTGAACACTGACGCTTACATGACTGAGTTAGGCATTCCTGAAGACGGCAACCGTTACTTCGCGAACAGCCCTCAAGTGTCTGCTGCTTTGTCGAATGACTTGTACACTGTATTTAACATGACTGTTAACCGCGGTGCGTTGATGGATGGTTTCATCGGTCACTTAGCAGGCTTTGACTTCTTCAAGACTAACTTCTTGGTTCGTCAAATCTCTGGTGCTGGTCAAGCAGGCGGTACACCTCCAACTGGGTTCAAACTCGGCGGAACTGTAACCAACGGTCCTATCACTGGTGGAAACCAAATCGCATTGACTGGATTGGTGCCCTCAGTAGTAGCGTTCAATGCTGGTGACAAAGTTCAGTTCGATGTGTCTGCTGGCGTGTTCATGGTTAACCCATTGAACTACGAAAGTCTGTCACAAACAGCTCAGTTCGTTGTTACTCAAACTGTAACGGCTTCAGGCGGTGGTACAGCAACAATTACTGTTAGCCCAACAATCGTTATCAGCGGTGCTCGTCAGAACATCAGCGGCGCGATTCCTAACGGCGCGCAATTATTGTTAGCTAATGACCATAATGAGTCAATCGCGTTCCAAAACCAGTCAATTGTTTTCGCAGCTCCTCCTATCACTGAATTAAAAGGTGGTGTAGAGGCAGTTACGACTTACTCTGACTTGTACAAAATGGCATTGACTTACACCCTTGGTGCTGACATCCGTAACTACGTTCAGTTAGATCGTCTGGACATAATCTGCGGCGTGGCAATTAACCCAGAGTTTGCGGTTATTGTTATGAGCTAATTCGCGATTCGCGAATCTCGAATGGTACCGTCATTAGTGGCGGTACCAATTTTAACGAGGTGATTATGCAAACTGATACACAAGTTTTATATCTAGGTCGATTTGTTTCACGTGAACACTTTTGCGCGTTTGTTTATAACAGCACAGGTCAAAGGCTTGTCAAAAGTTATGACGAATTTAGCTCATTAATATCGAGTGGCGTATGGTTCGCAGAGCAGAAAGACGTTCCGGCAGCTAAGGTTGACAAAGAGTCTGACAAACTTGACAAAGAGTCTGACGATGTTGACAAAGTGGTTCAGCTAAAGTCTAAGCGAGGGAACAAATGTCAGAGCCTACAACAACAGTAAGAGAATTTATTTCAGATGCGTATCAACTTATTAGTGCTAACTCCCCTAATACAACGATACCTGGTCGAACTCAATCCTATGGCTTAAAAGTCCTCAACACACTTTTGCATCAATATAGTGCGAATGGTTTGATGATTACTGTTGAACAACAGGTGGATTATGACATTCAAATCGGTCAGCAGTTTGTAACATTCGGCGAGCCAGATTACACACCGACTCCTGATATTACAACGCAAGGTCGATTAGTTGTGTTAGAAAACGCATGGCTTACGCTTGATGGCGTAACCTATCCGCTGATTGATGAGAAGCGGACCGAATTTTACTCAAGTTATAAATACGAACCTTTGATGGGTTTGCCACGCTACATTATCGTGGTTCCAGGCACAAACTTAACGACTTGCCAGATATTCCCATCACCCAGCCAGGTTTATACGATTTCATTCTTTGGTAAGTTTCAATTATTTGATTTGACGATTAACACGGACTTATCGGAATTGCCAACATACTATCAATTATATCTGCAATATGCTGTAGCTAAGTACTTGGCGCTCTATACGGGTCGCGCTGAAGCATGGACAGAAAAATTGGAAATGACGTATCAGAAACTAGAAACTGATATGGTTGCCGTATCTCCGATTAACTTAGACATCAACATTAACCAAGAAAGCTGGCTCAACGGCGCATGGCGCGTTAGGGCTGGAATTTAGCCTGTAGACTTAATTTGCTAATGATAATACAATCGTCCTTTTTAATAGGGCGATATAATGATAGAAGATATTAACGGATTTTTGGTGGTAGAAAGATTAGAAAGTAATTTTGCTAAAGTGATATGTAAAATATGTAAAAATGAATTTGTTACGGCATATTATAGTATCAAAAGATTAAAAAGCTGTGGATGTGGTAGGCCCAGTCAGCTGAAAGAATTGCCTGAGTTTATAAATGGGTTTAAGACAATAAAATGTCATGGATATGATACAAAACGGGGCGTTAGATGGGCAACCGTTGAATGTAAAAAGTGTCATAGAATTTATGAATGCGATCCGAATAAACTTAAATATAGAAAACATTGCGGTTGTATGAAAAAAGGAGTGATTGCTTGTAGATATACAAAAAGCCATCCTCAATTAGCGCAGACATATAAACATATGATGGCAAGATGCTACAACAAGAATAATCAGGACTATTACAATTATGGAGCAAGAGGGATAATAGTTTGTGATGAATGGTTAAAAGATCGTAATTTATTTTGTGAATGGGCGTTAAAGAATGGATTTAAAGAAAATAATAATTTATCTATCGATAGAATAGATAATGATAAAGGATATTCACCAGATAATTGTAGATGGGCAAATTCCATAATGCAGTCTAGAAATACACGTAGGAATGTTATGAATATAGAAATTGCTAGACAAATAAGAGAAAAGGTAAAGCATACAAAGCTAACTAAGATTGCTGCTGAATATGGTATTAGTTATGGCACAGCGTGGAATATAGCTCATCACATATCGTGGAAGGAATAATATGCCAGTCAAAGAGCTTCCGATATTTACCTATTATGACGTCCAGCGGTTCAAGCAGTTCAGCCCACAAGACTGTGCTAACTGGTACTTGGTGACGGCTCCTACAGGTAAACGAAAGATGGCCATGTACCCTTGTATGGGTAGAAAGCACATCCAGAATGTCGATGGCATGAATGTGTTGAACTTTTCAGCTCAGCCTAGGCGCATATATCGATCAATTGATTTCATGTATGTCGTAGTGAGTAGCACTGTCTTTAAAGTTAATTCTAGTTTTACAGCGACAGCCCTTGTAAATGCTGACTTCACACAAGATGCTGGCTTCTTGTCATTTGATTATTTACCATTAGTACAAGCCGCTGGTAGTACGTCGCAAACACAAGCTGTGTTCTGCGGGATATCAGACGGCGTTCATTTTTATATTATCAATGAAAACGACAATAGCTTTACGACGATTACTGATCCAAATACTCCTTCTAATCCACGTGTTGTGAAAGCATTTGGTAACCGATTTGCAGTCTCTAGCGCTAATAGCACAGAGTTTCGTTTAACCCAAATTAACTGTTATGACACAGTAACGGCAGGATTTAATGCGGCTACATTATTTACGGTCCCAGGCACGGGCGGCAAAGCTGTATTTGCTCAGGAAACGGGTATTATTAAGCAAATGGTTGTGCTTCATAACACACTTTATATTTTCTCGGATTATGAATGTGGCATTTGGTCTAATATTCCAAGCACTACAGCCTCAAATACGAGTGCCTCCTCGGCAAGCATCTTTCCATGGAAGAAAAATACATCCTTAAACTGGGATTATGGTATTGCCGATCCCGATTCAATCGATGTCGACTTTGGCCGCATGGTGTGGCTTGCTCAAAACAGAAATGGGTTGGTTCAATTCATGGCTTCTGATGGCCAGATGCCACAATCCATATCTACCCAAGCCATCAACGTGTTGTTACAACAGACCGCAAACGCTGGATTGGCTGCTCAATTTCTTCAAAATGCGTTTGGTTTTCTGTATCAATATGAAGATTCCATTTTTTATCGCGTAACTTCTGGAACACCGGCTACGAATGGCGAATTATTGTATGATTCTGCGGGTTCTATTGAATATAACTTCGATACGGGTACGTGGGAACGTTGTATTGAGGTCGATGGCGATAGAAATATCATTCAAGATCATGTTTTCTTCAGCCAGAAGCATATTGTGACCGCTATTGGGCAAAACAGTCTCTATGAAATGGCGGGGAATATCTATATCAACGAAATTAGGAACCCTGATCAAATCGATCCAACCGCACCAAACGCATTTATTGCTTATCCAATGCGCTATGAGCTAGTTACATCAATCATTTCAGAAGAACACTACGAAGAATTTAAAACAAATTGGGTGCAAATTGATTTTGTATGGGGCGAACAAACGTTTATTAACAGTGATGCGCCGTTTAATAATACGGTTTTCATTGTTTCAGAAGCATCAACTGACGCCAATCCTATCTATTTGGTCGCAGAAGATGGCGTTACGTATATTATTGCTGAGAACGGCAATACACCTGAACTTGACGAGAGTACTTATAACGCCTTATTTAAACCTCATATTGAGTTATTTGTCTCCGATGACGGCGGTATTACGTTCTATTCTGTCGATAACCTTGAATTTAGCCAGTTAGGTGTTTATTCATGGCGCATGAGATGGTATCAATGCGGTCTTTCTCGGAATAGAGTCTATAATTTAGTGTGCGTGAGTCCTTCGCCGATTGTGATACTCGGCGCTATCCATGAAACAGAAATTGTCAGCGGAGGAGCATATTAATGTTATTTCTTGAGCGTATTGACGGAGTACCATTACAGGGGAATGAGGGACTAACGTTTGAGATTCAGCGTTGGATGGTAACTCTTGTTGATACGCTAAATACAGTACTAGAAACAATTGAGCCATTATTAGCTAACCCTGTTGTAGTGACTGGGACTACCCAAGCCGTCGACTCTAATACAAAATATATACCAACGAACGCTGCTTTGACATCTTTTACCTTACCACCTCTTTGTTTGGTAGGTGATGTAGTCGATATCGTAGGTCAAGGCGCTGGTGGATGGAAATTGTTACCTAATACGGGGCAAACTATTCAATATCAAGCGACAACTGCTACTGTGAGTATCGCATCAGCCGAGCGTTATGACGCGATTTCGGTTACTTGCGTCGTTCAAAATACAACATGGGTCGTGACTTCTCATGAGTCGACCGGTTTAATTATAACGTGAGGTGAATTATGAGCTGGTTATCAAATTTATTACACCCAGGTGGGGGTTACGACAAAGCGAAGGAAGCCTCCAAAAAGTATTATGATCAGGCGCAAGGCGCGCTTAATCCATACTCTCAAGGTGGTATTGCTGCGAACGACAAACTCAATCAGCTCTTTGAAGCGCTTACTAATCCTGGAAAGCTACAAGATGAGTGGTCTAAAGGCTATTCCGAAAGTCCTTATGCTAAGCAATTGCAACAAAACTCCATCGATAAAGGGTTAAATGCGGCGGGAAGCATGGGTTTGATGGGTTCAAGCGCTGCTTTGAATAATATCCAAGAAGAAGGCTCGGATATTATGAACAAAGACCGCCAGCAATACATGAATGATTTGATGCAAAAATACTTAGCAGGACTTGGCATTGCAACCAATCAGTTTAATACGGGTGCGGGGGCTGCGGGCCAACAATCTCAAAATGCGATGAACCAAGGCAATACAGAAGCAGGTTTGGATTTTGGCAAGTACAATGCTGGTCCTAACATGCTTATGCAATTATTAAGTGGTGGCGCACAATTAGGTACAAATTATTTAACGGGTGGTATGGGCCAAGGTAGTTTCGGTCGTGGAATGTGGACGCCTTCGTCTCCAATGCCTGATTACTATGGCAAAGGCATGTTTATGCCACCGAATGGAGGTCGATAATCATGGCAGTAACTGGCGCAATTCCAATTGGAAGGCTGCCCGTGGATTACCTTACACAAGGTACGGGCGCAATTAATGATATTCTGCAAAAAGCAAGAACGGCTGCTTTGCAACGTCAACAGATGGAAGAAATGGCGAAATTTCATGGCGCAGATTTAGCAATGCGTGAACGTTCCATGAATGCTGCTCACCAGTTTGATGCCTTGAAGAAAATGATTTTCGAGCAACAATTGCAAGGATTAAAAAATAAGAATGATCCAAGTTATGAAATGAAACAATTTCAAGCTTTGGCTCAAATGCTTGGCGGTGGTAATGGCATGCCAGCTGGAAACGAAGAAGGCATGAATGAAGAACAAACAATACCACAAGAAACTCAAATGCCATTCGGTCAAGGACAAGGTATGTTTCCTGCGGAACAACAACCTCAAAATACTCCCAAGGAAATGGCAAATCCTCCTTCTAATCAGGAAGGAAAATTTGATATGCAAGCGTTGCGGAATAATCCATTAATTAAAGGATTTATTAAGCATAAATATGGGATAGACCTAGATGCGCAATCTCCAGATGAAAAGGAAAAAAGAGCGCTTGAATTTAATCAGATGAAACTACAGCAGCGAGAAGAATTTGATAAGGCTAAAGAGCTAAGAAAAATTAATAATCAACTGCCTTTAACTAATGCGATGAAAACACAATTACAAAATATTGTAACTGGTGTTCCTAAAGTCACGAAGAAAATTGATGATTTAATTTCTGCGCCCTCTCCTACTACTATTATTGGATATAAACCAAATCAACGAGCGCAACACGCATCATTAGTATTAGAAGCAGCAGAATCTTATGCTAAGGCAAAAGGATGGCCTAATACTAATGAAAGCATTAAAGCAGCACGAGAAATATTGGATAGACATACTTTTGAAACAGATGATGCTTATAGAAGACGCTTAAGAAGTCTAAAAAACTCTTTAAGTAGGGACTATAAAGACGCAAATGAAACTTTACATCCGGTGCCAGCAGCCTCTGGACAACAAAGTGAAAACAATGATCCTCTAGGATTGGGGTTATAATATGAATCTTGCAGAGATAAGACAGAAATACCCACAATATAATCATGTGGACGATCAGAAACTAGCTGATGCTTTGCATTCAAAATATTATGCTCACGTACCAAAAGAACAATTTTATTCAACAATTGGATTGAAGACACAACCAGAACAAGGATTTTTTAATAAATTACCACGAAATATTGCTGCTGGATTAGTGGGTGGAGCTGCGGGATTGGCTAATTTACCATATGAAGGTGCCAAGCTTATTGGCAATCCAGGCGCTGAATATGTGCCGCATTTTGGTGAACATGATTACGGAAAAATGTTTGGAATAACTGGAGAGCCTACAACAGCGGATAAGGCTATTCAATTTGCTAGCTCACTTGCATTGCCAGTGGGAGCCGCAGGAAAAGCGGCAGGGACTGGATTGAAGACAGCGGCTAAAGTGACTGGGGGCAGATTAAAAACAGCTGCTAAGGCTGCTGCTGACCTTCCTTTAACACGTGGTATGGCCGCAAAAGCATTAAAACAAGCTGAAAAACTAGCGGAAACACGAAAAGTAAATATAAATGATAAGTATATTGATTTGTATCATGCAACAACCCCAGAAAATGCAAATAAAATTTTGCAATCAAGCTTGTTGGCTGAAAAATATCATCCAAATTTTGCAACGTTGACAGATAACCCAGAAGCCGCACTAGGTTATTCCGCAAGGAAAATGGGCGGTGATGAAGTTGGTGATTTATTAAGAATCAGAATTCCAGAAGCAGAAGCACAAAATTTTATTCATCCTGAAATTACCAACTGGGCTACAAAAGCTAATCTTCCGCGTGGCACAGAAAACTCTAAATTATTTGGAATTAAAAAAGAAATACCTGCTAAATATATTAGTAAAGCCAGTAATCTCGCAGAAGAAACCCTTTCCGCGATGGCAAATGTATTAGAAGACATTCCTCAATTTCTACCTAATACAGAGCCGTACAGAAAACTAATGCAAGCTGCTAAAAAAGGAGACTACAAATCATTATTTACTTTGCAATCCGACTTAGGGAAACATGCGCATCAATTAACAAAATCTTCTTCAGGCGCAGAAAGACTCCACGGCATTGAAGCATCGAAAACACGTCAACGATTGATCGAAGCCATGAGGGCTAAATTGGCGGAAAGTGGGCATCAAGATATAGCTGATTTAATGGCTCATGGTCAGAATAGGTATCGTCAATATAATAAGCTTAAAGACAAAGTATATAAACCCGCATTAAAAGTAGCTAAAGCTGCTGGAGCGCCTGTAACTTTAGCGTCAATAATGGAATTGTTATATCGAGCCTCTCATGATTAGTCATCTACAAATGTAACAAATATATCGCGCAAGAGGAACGATATCACTAGAAAAACAAGGAATGAATATGTCATGCTTAGTCTCCGGTTAATTAAGTGACCAGTATAACATAGTTTGATTAAAAAGGAAGCATTAATGGTAAGCCGACAGGATTGCAGTCCATATGTCGGCTTAAGAACTAACGAGGGAAGTATGAGACAGAGAATTAATCGAGTCAATGAAGTAGTAGGATATGTAATTATTACAAGAGAAGTAGGCATGTTATTGCCTAAAGTAAATTCATTACGCAAGGTTCTTTATGTTGAAGCGCAATGTTTGCGATGTGGGAATGGATTAAGAGGTCAATATAAGCATTTTAAAGATGGGTCTAAGGTTTGTAAGTGCTCGGATAGGCGTTATGTTATAAAAATTAAAGACCAAAGGTGGCCTCGGCTTTTATCTATTTGGCATGGGATGAAGACGAGATGTTATAAAACAAATTCCACCTGTTATGAGAAGTATGGCAAGAAAGGTATTGGGATATGCCAAGAATGGTTACAAGACTTTAACGTATTTTATGAATGGGCAATTATGAATGGGTATGAAGACAGCTTAACAATTGATAGGTTAGATTCTTCCAAGTCATATGGTCCTGATAACTGTAGATGGTCTTCCTTGGTTGAGCAGTCTCGGAATAGAGCGGGAGTTTTAAATATATCTCAGGTGAAGAAGATTAAAGGTCTATTAAAAAAGCGTGTAAAATGTTCTGAAATAGCAGCTATATTTAATATCCCTGTTAAACGAGTATACTGTATTAAATCGGGACGCACATGGTCGGATGTCACATAATTTGGAGGATGATATAAATGCTAACTAGAGGCGTTAACCCAATTTGGTGGATTCCGAACCTTGTTGGTCAGCCTATGGATGATACGTATTATTTATTTACGTTATCAAACACAATTCCTTACCTTCCTATAGTGGTTTACCATGACGCTGGTGGTACTATCCCTTGGACTGATCCCATTCAAATGTTGGCTAACGGTACAGTTCCCATTGATGTATATTGGGATGACAATACAGTATATCGCTTAGAATGGCGCGCAGGTCCTACCCAGAATGACACGTTGATTTACTTGGTCGAGAACTACATGCCAGGTGAAGGTGGTGGAAGCGGTCCTGTAACCAACGGAACAAACGACACAACAAACCAAATAACCAATCCCCAATTTGCTGTTGTTAATTTCACAGGAACACTAACATCAACTGCTTCTAGCTTACTAAATGTCGCCCCAGGCTGGGATATTGTGACCACAGGTAGCGGCCCTGGTTCTATTTCTGTGACGCAACTGCAAGTAGAAGGTGTCTCAGGAGATTCGACCAATCCCTCTTTTGCATTACAGATTATGAGTTCTGGATGGGACACGGTTGGTATTCAGCAAACATTTGCAGAAAATGGCGCATTATGGGCATCTGGGATTAACGATATCTCTGGTGTAG
>Ga0210391_10000665_pt1 | contig 34263 bp, 34 predicted proteins | sample IncBWC12OmetaG_FD_160573 | JGI IMG/M metagenome (GOLD analysis project Ga0210391, IMG submission 160573) | Forest soil microbial communities from Barre Woods Harvard Forest LTER site, Petersham, Massachusetts, United States - Inc-BW-C-12-O ... | reverse complement strand
AGTCCCTGCGCATCGTCGGCGTCATTGAGACCGAACCTGCCGGCGGCCTCGGCGCTTTCGGGCGTGGCAGGCTGTTCATCCCGCTTCAAGTCGCGGAAACGCTGCGCGCGGCCCAGACCAACGATCTTCGCGATCTCCTGCGCGACTCGCCCAATCAGAAAAACTACGAAAGTTTGACCGTGCGCGTCAGCGGCGCATCCAAAGTGAAAGACGCCGAGGATACGATCAAGAAAATGGGATTCACGACGTACTCCCTGCTTGACGCAACCAACGGCCTGAGGCTCGTATTCGCAGTCTTCGACTTATTCCTCGGAATTTTCGGCAGCCTCGCGCTGGTCGTCGCCTCGCTCGGCATCGTCAACACGCTTGTGATGGCGATCCTTGAGCGCCGCCGCGAGATCGGCATCCTGAAAGCGCTGGGTGCGGCAGACCGCGACGTGCGCCGCCTCTTCTTCGTCGAGGCGGGCGCGATGGGACTGCTCGGCGGAATCTGCGGCGTGGCCATCGGCTGGCTCATCGGCCATGCGATCAATTTGGGAACGAATATCTATCTCGCCCGCCGCGATCTTCCCGCGATCAGCGTCACAGCCGTCCCGTGGTGGATGGTCGCAGCCGCGATCGCCTTCTCGATACTCGTCAGCCTCGCGGCGGGAATGTATCCCGCCTCACGGGCCGCGCGCCTCGACCCTGTGCAGGCTCTGCGATATGAGTGAGTCGTCGCGGAAAGCTCCGACCCGCGTTGCCGTTCTGCTGATCGCATTCACGCTCGCTGTGGCCGCAGCGCCGGCGCACGCGTCTCCTCGCGCCGAATGCCGCTCCATGCCCAGCAAGCTTCTCGGCCGTAAAGTGCCCTACTGCGTCCTGCTGCCTCCCAGCTACGACAACGACAGGTCACGCCGCTACCCCGTGCTGTATTTCCTGCACGGCCTCGGCCAGAACGAGCAAGCCATGATCGACTCCGGCGGCTTCAATCTCACCCAGGATTTGTGGGAACAGATGCAGCTCGGCGAATTTCTGATCGTCGCGCCCGATGGCGATCGCTCCTTCTTCATCAACTCGCGCGACGGAAAGCGCCCCTACGAGGATTTTCTGATTCAGGAGATGCTGCCCTTCATCGATACGCATTACCGCACGAAAGAAGGGCGCCACAATCGTGGAATCGCCGGGGTGTCCATGGGCGGCTATGGCGCCCTGCATCTCGCGCTCCGCCATTCGGATCTTTTCGGTTCGGTCAGCGCCAATAGCGCCGCGCTGATCGCGAACCCGCCGGAAGGCCGGGTTGACTCGGAATCGGCCACCGCCATTTCGCGCGCGCTCGGCGGCGCGTTTGGCACGCCGTTCGATCGCGCCTTCTGGGATCGCAACAGCCCCTTCACGCTGGTGCGCGAAAGCCCGCCGCCAGCCGGCCTGCAGATTTACTTTGATTGCGGCACGGAGGACGATTACGGTTTCAATCGCGGCGCGCAGGAGTTCCACGACTTGCTGGTGTCACACCACATCCCGCACGAGTTCCATCTATACCCGGGCGGCCACGACATCAACTATTTCGCCGAGCATCTGCCCGATTCGCTTCAGTTTCAATCGAAAGCGCTTGGCGCACTACCGGTGCCGAAAAAATAATCCGGAACGCGTGAGACTAAAACGTCAGTCGCGCGCCGGACTGAAACTCCCGATCAATCCGAGCAACACGCTCGATAGTTTTTTCATGGACGTTTCCCCCCATGCAAATCTGCACCGCTTCGCGGTGAAACCGGCACAGTCTTAACAAGTCCGCGATGCCCCCATCGCGAACTCTTTTCCACCAATTGGCCGCGACAGTAGTCCGTGCTACATGCCGCATCAACTGAAACTTTGCTATCGTTTAGGCGCGTGCCGCGAATGGTGGAGGGAAAATTCAGACGGCGCGGTTCGGAATGGAATTTGCTGCGAAGAGTAAGCGTGGGTAGTGCCTTCGAACCCGATGATGCTTGATGGGAGGCGCGGCCCGTCCGACAACGCAATGCCACGCAGGAAACACGCGGGCGCGAGCCCCCGTCGACCTTCCCTAGTCCGCGGCTCCGGCGGCCTTGCGCTCAAATTCCGCGAACTTGCTGCCCGACTGGGCCAGTTTCTTCAGCAGTGGCGCCGGTTCCCATAGCATTCCATGCTGTTTGTGAAATTCGCATACTCGGTCGTACACTTTCTTCACGCCGACGGTGTCCGCATACCACATCGGCCCGCCGCGGAATCCGGGGAACCCGTACCCGTTCAGATAGATCGTGTCGATATCGCCCGCCCGCAACGCGTACCCTTCTTCCAAAATCCGCGCGCCTTCGTTCACCAGCGTATAGACTTCGCGCTCCACGATTTCCTCGGCCGAAATCTGGCGCTGCGGAATCCCTGATTCCGCGTTCCACTTCTTCACCAGCAAGATCACTTCCGGATCGACGGAAGCCTTCCGCTCCGCGTCGTATTGGTACCAGCCCGAGCCGGTCTTCTGCCCAAACCGCCCCATCTCGCAAAGCTTGTCTTCCACATAGGGCTGCCGCGCGCCGGGCTTTTCCAGATGCCGGAATTCCTTGCGAATCCGCCACGCCACGTCCAGCCCGCCCAGATCGCCCACGGCCAGCGGACCCATCGCCATTCCCCAGGCGGTGAGTGCCGCGTCGACCGCCTCCGGAGCAGCGCCTTCTTCGACCAAGAACTGCGCTTCGCGGATGTAAGGCAAGAACATCCGGTTGCCGACGAACCCGCGGCAGTTCCCCACCAGGACCGCGACTTTGCCGATCTTCTTCGCCAGCTGCATGCAGGTCGCGATCACTTCCTTGCTGCTCCTCTTCCCGCGCACCAGCTCGAGTAGCCGCATCACATTCGCGGGGCTGAAAAAATGCGTCCCGATCACCGCTTCCGGCCGCGACGTGGACGCCGCGATCTCGTCGATATCGAGCGTCGAAGTGTTGCTCGCCAGGATGGCGCCGCGTTTGCATACGCGATCGATCTCGGCGAACACCTCCTTCTTCAACGCCATGCCCTCAAAAACAGCTTCGATCACGAGATCCGCATTCGAGAAATCATCCCAGGCAAGCGTCGGCTTGATCAGCTTCATCCGTTCGTCCATCTGCTCCTGGGTGAACCGCCCGCGCTTCACCGAAGTCGCGTAATTTTTCTGAATGTTCGCCAACCCGCGGTCAAGCGCCGCCTGACCCGAGTCTTTCAGCACCACCCCAATTCCCGCGTTCGCGCACACCATGGCGATGCCGCCGCCCATCGTGCCTGCGCCGAGGATCGCCACCGAATTCACCGGAATGACCGGCGTATCCTTGGGCACGTCTGGAATCTTCGCCGCCTCGCGCTCGGCGAAGAACACATGAATCAGCGCCTTCGATTCATCCGAGTACAAACACTTGTCGAAAAGCCGCGCCTCCTCCTCGCAACCCTGCTCGAACGGCATCTTCGTCGCGGCTTCGATCGCGTCGATCGCCGCCATCGGCGCCGGCAGCCCGCGCATTTTCTTGCGCACCGTGTCTCGCGCGGCGGAGAAAATCGACGCGTTCTGCTCCGGCGTGCCCAATTTCGCGCTCATCTCGCGCGTCTTCGGCGCCTGCTTCCCGGCAATCTCGCGCGCAAACGCGACCGCCCCCGTCAGCAAATCGCCCTCGATCACCTTGTCGATGATTCCCGCTTCCAGCGCTTCGCCCGCCCGGATGGTTTTACCGTTCGTGCACATCTCCGCGGCCTTCGCCACACCCGCCAGCCGCGGCAGACGCTGCGTCCCGCCCGCGCCCGGAATGATCCCCAGATTCACTTCAGGCTGTCCGACCTTCGCATCGGGACTCGCCACGCGGTAGTGGCACGCCTGCGCCACTTCCAGCCCGCCGCCCAGCGCGTGGCCGTGAATCGCCACCACGACCGGCTTCCTACAGTCTTCGATCCCGAGCAGCGTCGGCAGCAGATTGATTCGTCCGCCCTGGCCCGACGTCATCTGCACGAACATGTTGATATCCGCGCCGGCGATGAACGTCTTCCCGCCGCCGATCAGCACCGCGGCCTTCACGCCGGGATCCTTCTGAACCTCGGCAATGGCCGCTTCAATCCCCTCGGGCACGCCCGCGCTCAACGCATTCACTGGCGGATTGTTGATCGTGATGATCGCGACATCGCCTTGTCTGCTCAGCTGTACCAGATCGCTCATAAATCTCCGCATCTCCGGGCGGAATAGTATTCGGTCACTTCAGCTCTCTGCAATCACTTTTGCGTGAGGACGACCTGGACCTCAGCGATGTGCGCGCCCTTCGCTTTCCATTCCTTGTAACCGGCCTGCATACCGGCAACCCGCAGGTTCAGAACGCTATTCACCCGGCTGAGGTCGCGTGGCGCTGGGAGGAAAACCTCGGGCTTGTCCGGTGTGGGACCGCCGCCGGAGTTCAGAATGATCCATGAATTCGATCGCTTGATGTGGCAGGGATTCTCCGGCTTTACGACTTTTCCGCCGAGCACGCCAACCCAGAAAGCCTTCGACTTCTCCTGATCCCGGACCCTCAGGAAATGCGCAACGAAGAATCCGCTCCGGGCAACCGGCGCGTCCGGAAGGCTCATGCCCACCCCCAAAGTCCTGCGCGCACTGCGAAATATCCAGGCTCTATGCGGAGCGCGATTATAGGATCTGCACCACCGGCGCCGGCGCCGACAAATTCACCACCGAAATCCGCGCCGCCACCTGCCGCGCCATGGCATAAATACTTTTCGCCCCGGGCGCATCCGGACCGAGCGACGCTACCGGCTTCCCCGTGTCCCCGCCGATGCGAATCTTCGGATCGATTTCGATCTCGCCCAGAAACGGAATCTCGAACTTGGCGGCCATCTCCTGGCCTTCGCCATGGCCGAATACATCAATCTTCCCGCCACAATGCGGGCAGCCGAAATAACTCATGTTCTCAACAACACCCAAAATATCCACATGCACCTGCCGGAACATTTCGATCGCCTTGCGCACGTCCGCCAAGGCCACCACCGACGGCGTCGTCACCACCACCGCCCCGCTCACCGCCACCGTCTGAATCAGGCTCAACTGCACGTCCCCGGTTCCCGGTGGCAAATCCGCGATCAGATAATCGAGCTGCCCCCAGCGCACGTTGCGCAAAAATTGCTGCATCACGCTGTGCAACATCGGCCCGCGCCACACCAGCGGCTTGTCCCCTGGATTCAGCAGCCCCATCGAAATCATCTTCACTCCGTGGGCCTGCACCGGAATAATCGTCTTTTCGTCGAGCATCTTCGGTTGCTCGGCGGTTCCCAACATCACCGGTACGTTCGGCCCGTACACATCCGCATCCAGCAACCCCACCGACGCCCCCATATTTTTCAGCGCGATCGCCAGATTCACCGCGACGGTCGTCTTGCCCACACCGCCCTTGCCGCTCGCAACGGCGATCAGATTCTTCACGCCCTCGATCGGCGCCTTCCCCTGCGGCCGCACGCCCATCGGAACCGAGGCGTCGAATTTCAGATCCACGCCGGTCACGCCCGGCACTTTCGCCAGCGCCGCGCGCACATCCCTCTCAATCGTCTCCCGCAGCGGGCAAGCCGGCGTCGTCAACGTCACCAGCAGCGACACCTCGCCGCCGTGCACCTGGACGTTCTTCACCATACCCAGGGTAACCAGATCCTTGTGCAGCTCCGGATCGATTACCGTCCGCAGCGCATCCGTAACCGAAGCTTCTGTAGGGCCGCCGGACATCCTGTTCCTTTCACCAACAAAGTCGCAGTCGAGGGGATCCAGGCTTCCGCTCCGAAATCAATCATCGAAAAAGCTCTGGCGCTATAAGGTCCTGAGGTACAAACCCCAAAATCGCTCGACCCTGCGTTACAAAACTACGATTGCTGGTTGTTGTCCTCGTACTCTTCGGGAACATCGTCTTCGGGCACCTCATGCGTGCGAACTTCCTGCTCATCCGCCTCGTCGGCATCCTCGACGCCCTTCACGGCCTCAGCCTCGAACGCGTTTCCCTCTTCCAGCAGCTCATCCACGCTCTCGGAATCCGAACCGCCGCGATTCGCAAGCCCCTGCAAGTCTCCCGACTGCCCGCCCGAGCCCGCTCCCAGCCCCTTGGGCTCAAACTCAACCGGCGAAGTCGCCTCGGCCTTTCCGCGCGCACGCCCTCGCGACGCCGCCTTCTTGGGCGCAACCTTGCGCGCCCGTTTCTTTTTCACCGCCTTCTTCTTTGGCGCCGCTTTCTTCGCTTTATTCAGTTTTTTCTTCTTGTTTTTTTTCTTGGCCATGCTGGAAGTCTACCACCGGATGCGCGTTTTTCGCCTCATCGCCTTTGTTTCTTCCCTGATCTCCGTGCCTGCTCCGTATTCTCCGTGTTGAGCTTCCGCTTTTGTTCCCTGTCGCGCTGCGACTGTGATATAGAATCAGCCGCGTTTCGCGTCAAAGGGTCGGGGGAAACATGAGGGCCATCTACCGGACAATCATTCCGGCATCGCTGATCGTTTTCGCGTCAGCCCTTCTCCCTACCGCCGCCCGCGCCCAAGTCGATCTCTCCGGCACCTACAGCCAGACCGCCAGCCCGGACAACACCACCGACCCGTTCATCGGCGATTACACCGGCCTTCCCATCAACGACGCCGACCGCCTCCGCGCCGACAGTTGGACCGCCGAAAAATGGGATCAAGAACAGCACGAATGCGATCCCCACCCCGCCGACTACGGAGTGCGCGCCCCCGGCGGCCTGCGCATCTGGCCCGATCTGGACCCGCTGACGTACGCGGTTCTCGCCTGGCACGTCGAAATCTTCACCAACGGCCGCGCCCGCACCGTCTACATGGATGGCCGCTCCCACCCGTCCGACTACGCCGCCCAAACCTGGAACGGTTTCTCGACCGGAAAATGGCAAGGCGACAAGCTCGAAGTCACCACCACCCATTTGAAAGAAGGTTGGCTCCGCCGCAACGGCCTGGCGCGCAGCAACAAAGCCACCCTCACCGAATACTACATTCGCCACGGCGATTTCCTCACCATCGTGACCATCGTGAAGGATCCCGTCTACCTCACCGAGCCGCTCATCCGCACCGAGCACTGGTTCCTGAACCCCGGCTACACGCTCGCGCCGTTCATCTGCACGCCGCGCGACGTCGTCGATAAACCGCCGTCATGGGTCCCCCACCATCTGCCCGGCACGAACGATTTCCTGAAGGAATTTCCGTCGAACTTCGGCATCCCCGTAGAAGCCACACGCGGTGGCGCCGACAGCATGTATCCCGACTACATGCAAAAGCTCGCGACTCTTCCACCGCCTCCACCCCCGCCGGCAAAACCCGCCGCGCAAAAGCCATGACGCGCAAATCATTCAGCGTCGCGCCCGCATTTCTGATCGCAGCCGCGACAATTGCCGCCGCAGCCGCCCTCGGTGTCGCGCCCGCGCGCGCCCGGCAGGATTCGGCGCCTGAAAAATCCGCCGTCCAGCTGCTTGACGTCCAGGGTCGCGTCCACATGCTGGTCGGAGCCGGTGCGAATGTCACCATACAACTCGGCGACGACGCCGTAGTCCTCGTCGACACCGGCCTCTCGCAAATGAGCCCGCAAGCCCTCGCCGCCATCCGCACGCTTTCGCAAAAACCCATCGAATTCATCATCAACACCAGCGTCGACTCCGACCACACCGGCGGTAACCACAACCTCTCGCAATCGGGCCATTTCATTTCCGGCCTGAACGGCGAAACGCCCGGCGCATCCATCGTCTCGCAGATCGCCGTTCTCGACCGGATGACCGCCGCATCATCCTCCGACCCCAAGGAATCCTATGCGCCGCAGGAACTCTGGCCTACCGATACCTACGACAACGACCGATGGGCGCTTTTCAACGACGAAGCCATCGTTCTCGAGCATCCGCACGCCGCCCACACCGACGGCGACAGCCTCGTCTTCTTCCGCCGCTCCGACGTCATCAGCGCCGGCGACGTCTTCACGCCCGACCGCTATCCGATGATCGACCTCGCCAAGGGCGGCTCGATCAACGGCGAAATCGAGGCACTCAATCGCCTGATCGAAATGATGGTTCCCCGCGCAGATGAAGAAGGTGGCACCTACGTCGTTCCCGGCCACGGCCGCTTCTGCGATCGCAATGCGGTAACCAACTACCGCGACATGGCGACCATCATTCGCGACCGCGTCGCCGACGACGTGAAAAAAGGAATGACGCTCGACCAGGTGAAAGCCTCCAAGCCCACGCTCGACTACGACGGCATCTATGGCTCTGATTCCGGCCCCTGGACCACGCAAATGTTCATCGAAGCCGTCTACCAAGACCTGCGCGCCGCGAACGCAAAATCGCAGCCTGCCCCGGACGCCAAAAAGCCGACAAAATCCTCCGCTAAATATTCGGAGAAGAATCAATGACCCTTCGGCGCCCGGCGCTGCTGCCCTGCGCAATCGCGCTGACCCTGCTCCTTTCGCGCGGAGCACATGCCCAAGGAGGCCCGGGCGGAATGCGCCCGCAAGGCCCACCCCCTACCCCCCAGGCCGCTGCCGTTGTCGACCTCACCGGCAACTGGGTCTCCCTCATCGACGACGAGTGGCGCTGGCGCATGATCACGCCCGCCAAAGGGGACGTGTCCTTCGTGCCGGTCAACGCCGAAGCCCGCCGCATCGCGAATCATTGGGACCCCGCGAAGGACGAGGCCGAAGGCAACGCCTGCCGCGCGTTCGGCGCCGCCGGCATCATGCATCTCCCCACGCGCCTGCACGTCAGCTGGTCTGACGAAAAAACTCTCGAAATCGACACCGACGCCGGCACGCAAAAACGCCTCTTCCATTTCGACGGCTCCCCATGGACAGGCGGAGAACCCGATTGGCAGGGAGACTCGGTAGCCTCGTGGGAAAAACAAGCCCAGGCTCAGGGCTTCGGCATCCCGCCGCGCAACCCCCCGCCACCCGGGGCCGGCAGCCTCAAAGTAGTCACCACGCACATGAAGCCGGGCTACCTGCGTAAAAACGGCGTGCCCTACAGCGCCAACGCCGTGCTCACCGAATATTTCGACCGCGTCGAATACGACGGCATACCCTACCTCATCGTCACCGGCATCGTAGAAGACAAGCAATACCTGACCGGCCGCTTCATCACCACGGAACAATTCAAGCAAGAACCAGACGCCTCGAAGTGGAACCCGACGCCTTGCAGAGTCCCGCCTCCGCTCGCTTTATTCCACCCCAACGGCTTTTAATATCTCCGGTTTGAGTGGCACACTCCTGTCGGCGGTCCGGCGACCTACGGCGTGCGAAAGCCCGGCGCACGCTCCGAGCATCCACCCAGCAAACTTTTTTTGAGCGAATCGCGCGACGCACTTCGAACACCCACGGTCGCAGACCTCCGCGCGAGCCGCCTTCAGGCGGAGAGCCTTTGTAGGGGTACCAAGCGTCCTACAACCCTCGCGATCGGCAGGCTTCGCAAGATTCGTCGGAATCCTGTATTCAAATCCACGCCGTACGCATCAAACATTCGAGAGTTCGGAGGCCCGAAAATGACCCAGCCCAGCCAGCAGCTCGGCAACTCCACGCCAGCGAGCGGACAGATTCCCGGAAGCGCCCTGCCGACGGCCAAGGGCGGAAATTTTCTCTCCTTCTTCGGCCTCCGCCGCAATCCATTCAACGTAAGCCCCGATCCGCGCGACCTCTTCTGGACGCCGCAAACAATCCGCGCTCTCTCCGAGCTTACGGGCGCAATCGAATCCGGCAAGAGTCTCATCGTGCTCACCGGAGAAGTCGGCACCGGCAAAACCACGCTCATCAATCACCTGCTCAATTCCCTGCGCGAGCGAGACCTTCCCGTCGCCTTCGTTTTCAATTCGCATCTCGATATCGACAATCTCTTCGACTTCATCCTCGCCGACTTCGGCATCAAGGAGGACATGTCGCACCCGCGCAACGTGCGCAAGACTCTGCACGATTGGCTCTACGCCCGCCGCCGCGCCGGCCAACGTCCCGTCCTGATCGTTGACGAAGCGCAGGGCCTCACCTTTCCGGTGCTCGAGGAAATCCGCATGCTGTTGAATCTCGAAGTCGAAGGCGAAAAGCTGATTCAGATCATGCTCTCGGGCCAACCGGAGCTCGACGCTACGCTCGCCAAGCCCCAGATGCTCCAGCTGCGCCAGCGAATTTCTCTCCGCTGCCACACCGCCGCGCTGACCATCGCCGAAACGCACGACTACATCCATCGCCGGCTGGAATTTGGAGGCGCGCAGCCTGACGAAGGGTTCGCACTCGAAGCGCTCGATGCGGTTTATTTCTATTCCGGGGGCACGCCGCGCGTCATCAACCTGCTCTGCGAACAGGCTCTCATGCACGCGCACCGCGAAAGGATTTTGCCGGCAACCGCGCAGATCGTCGAACAAGTCGCCCGCGAGTTTCAATTCGACGAGTTCAAACCGTTCCCGCGCTCCATAAGCTTCGCGCCGCCAACAGTCGCCGACATCCTGGCCATGCCCGCAAGCCCCACGAAAATGCGCATGTCCGCGATGGCCTCGCGCGGGCTCCAGGCCGCAACCGAAACGCCGGCCGCCCACGCGCACCTTCCGATTTCAAATCTCGGATTGCCCTCAATGCCCGCACCCTCCGGCATCCTCCGCGCCCGCGAACTCGCGCCCGTAGCAACCATCCAGCCGGTCGTCGAGCCCACGCCGTCGCCCAAGCCGGCGTCACCGGCGCCACAGCCAATCGCGGTTCCGGCGAAACCCATCGCCCTGGAGGCTACGGTGCCCCCGCCTGCGGCAAGCGCCGCGCCGCCGATGGCCACAAGAATCCACGCCGCACTTCACCCCGCGTGGCAACAAACGCAGCGCCTGATTTCAGCGGCCTCGCGCTGGCTCCGCCAGCCAATGCGCCCGGCCCCAGCCCGCCGCAGTTAACTAGGGGCGCTACTCGAGCAGCCGCTTTCAAGCGGGCGCCTTCGATGGTAGGGAGCGCACTTCGCCTCGTAGGGGGTCGGGCCGTTGGGCCATTTCGATTTGTGTTCTTGCCGTCGCCCTTCAGCCGTCATCGGGAGCCAGGTGGCCGGATGTCCGCGCCGGCGGACGTGGGCCAAGCAGGCGAGGGCTCTCGGGGCGAGCACAAAGGGTAGGTTCAAGCAGCGATACGAGAGTCTCTACCTCGGGCCAAACGCACCACGATACCAATCCCAGGTCCGCCGCAACCCTTCCTCAAAATCGACGCGCGGCTCATACCCCAGCACCTTCCGCGCAAGCGAAATATCCGCCTGCGAATGCAATATATCCCCGCTCCGCGCCGGCTGATACTTCACCTCGATCTTCCGGCCCGTCACGCGCTCGAGCAGTTTCACCACGCCGTTCAACGCAATCCGCTTCCCCGTCCCGGCGTTGAACACCTTCCCCGAAGCTGTGTTCGCCTCACACGCCCGCAACGTTTCGTCCACCACGTTTTCGACATACGTGAAGTCGCGCGACTGCTCTCCGTCGCCGAAGATCACCAGTGGCTTGCCTTCAATCACCGCCAGCATGAATCGCGAAAGCACGCCCGAATACGGCGAGGTCGGATCCTGCCGCGGCCCAAACACATTGAAATACCGCAGGGACGTGTTCTCTAGGTCGTACACCCGCCCGAAAACCTGCGCGTACAGCTCACCCACATATTTCGACACGCCGTAAGGAGAAATCGGCGCCGCCTGCATCGTTTCCGTCTTCGGCAGAGTCTCCGTTTCGCCATACGCCGACGAAGATGCCGCGTACACGAACCTCTTCGCCCGTCGATCCCGCGCGGCCACCAGCACGTTCAACGTCCCGTCGATATTCGTGTGATTGGTCTCAAGCGGATCTTCGACCGACCGCGGCACCGAAGTCCGCGCCGCCAGATGAATCACGTAATCCGCGCCCCGCGCCGCCGCCTGCACGGCCGCCAAATCAGTGATGCTGCCAGTATGCAGCTCGATCTTGTCCCGCACAGCCGCAAGATTTTCTTCTTTGCCCGTTGAAAGGTTGTCAAGCACGACGACCTGCTGCCCCCGCCGCACCAACTCGTCAACGATATTCGACCCGATAAACCCGGCCCCGCCCGTAACCAAATAACGCAAATTCATCTCCCCTAGCGCCAGCTTGTCCTGCGTAACTCCGAAGGGCGACCCGCCGGCTCCTGGCCTCAGCCTCTTGTCTTTGGTTTCGCGCGCAACGATGTCGCCGTCATCCTGAGCGGAGTCGCAGGATCCCTCCGCGCTCCGTTCAACCGCGGCGCCGACAACTCAGCGGCGGTGTTTCTCCACAACCCTGTAATGATTGTCGCGCACGTTTCAGGTACGCTTACTGTTTGACGGGCGCCCAAACTATAGCCCGTCGCGCCATGCCCGGGCAACATTCCGGGCACAGATCCTAATCTGACTTAGAGATGAACTCGCGCCCAATCCGCAAGCTCCCCGTCCTTCTCGCGCCTCTGATCGCTCTCATCGCCGCCACAGCCAGCGTCGCGTTTCCGGTGGCCTCGCTGGCGCCTGCGGTCAAAGATCAAGCAATGCCGTTCCGCCCCGGCGAAACGCTCGACTATCGCGTCTCGTGGTCCGCCTTCACCACCGCCGCCACGGTCCAGCTCACCGTCCCCGAGCGCCGCGATCTTTTCGGCTGGCAGACGTGGCACTTCCGCGCCGCCGCCCACACGCAAACCCCCGTGGCCTCGCTGTTTCCCGTCGACGATCAATTCGACTCCTACACCGACACCGCGTCGCTTGAAAGCCGCCAGTTTGAATCGCATCTCAATGAGCTCGGCAAAATCACCGACCAGGTCCAGCATCTCGTTCCCACCGGCCAGCAATCGAAAGCCCCCGGCCCGAGCATCGTCGTCGAGCCCGGCACGCGCGACGCTCTGGGCGCGCTCTTCACCATGCGCGGCACGGATTGGGCTCACGTTCCCGAGCTGCGCATTCCCGTCTTCACCGGCCGCGACATCTACGAAATGCGCGGCCACCAGGACAGCGGCCCGCAACCCGTCACCGTCCCGGCCGGCGTCTTCAGCGCCTCGCGAATCTCCATCAGCGTCTATCAACACGAAAAGGAAATGCCGGCAATCCACATGGCCATCTGGCTGGCAAACGACGCTGCCCGTACCCCGGTCGTAATCCAAGCAACGCTGCCGTTCGGCACCCTCCGCGCCGAACTCACGCAGGCTCCGAAGTAGCCGCCGTGAGGCAAGCGCCGCCATCCTGAGTCGAGGAGGGACGAATCGGGTCGGCCCCGGAGTCGAAGGATCTCTCTTCGGCGTACGGATTCACCGCGATTTGTGACAACGAGCGGTTTTTGGGGGGGGGCGGAGCTTGCCTGCCAAGGGAGGAAGCAGAAAAAATGGAGGCTTTCGCCCCTCAGGTTCAACTCTTGATCCAAACAGGGATCGAAACGCGGAGGCTAATCTTCGGGTGTAACCCAATCATCCGGCGGAAAATCAATCTGCCAGAACGACCCGCAAGGCGTCAAAAACTCAATCCCCGTCTGCACCTTGCCGCCGCTCGCGTTGCCCAAATGCACCACGCGGCATTCCATCGATTTCCGCGTCGAACGGTTCGCCACGGTGACCTGCTGCCCGGGCGTCACCCTCGCAGCCAGCGAAATCAACGCCCCGTGCGCGTTCACCACCAGCGTCCGGGTTTCTTCGTCGATCTCCTGCTGATCCTTATCCTTGCCGCTGATCTGAATCGGGACGCTCAACAGCACCCGCATGCTCCGCCGGCGCCCGGGATCGAGCGTCAGCGCCGGTCGTTCGGTCCCAATCGTGGTAGGGCCAGCCATACCCCCACGGTAGGACCCCAGTACGCTCCCCACAATAGAACTAAAGTCCTATCCACATTGAAAGTTAACAGTCATTCTGCGCACCGGCGGCCGGTGCCCGCCTATCCCAAATTCACCAACCCCTCGCCATACTTGTCATGGTGCCGAACCCACGACATGGTGTGCTTCAGCCCTTGCTCCCTCCGGCCCAGGGGCGACATGTCGATGAAATTGTACGCGCCCACCAAAATGTCCAGTCCACGCGCATAGGTCGAGTACGTGTGAAAAATCTCCCCTCCGTCTTTGTAAAACGCGCTCAACCCCGGCCGCTCCTCCGCCGGAAACACCTGCATCTCGTAATTGTAGAAGACCTTCTCATCCGCCTTCGTCGCCGGCGTTGCCGAAACCTGATAATCGAAATTGAAATCGGTGCCGTTGGACGACACCCATGGAAACTTCCACTCCATGCGCTTCTGGAACGGCTCGATCTCCGGCCACGGGGCCCGCGAAATGACCGCCAGATGGATGTCCCGGGCCGCCAGATGGACCCGCATGCCGTCAAAATGATCGGCCAGGTAAGAGCACGACGGGCAGCCCTCCTTCCATCCCGGTCCCAGCATGAAGTGGTAAATCATCAGCTGGCTGCGCCCGTCGAACAGATCCGCCAGCGCCTGTTTCCCCTTCGGCCCCTCGAACACATATTTCTTCTCGATTCTCTCCCAGGGCAGTTCGAGCCGCAGTCGCGAAATCTCATCCCGCAGATAGGTCAGCTCCCGTTCCTTCTTCAACAACTCCTTTCGCGCGACCAACCACTCCGCCGCCCCCACCACCGGATGTTGTCCCGACTTGCCCGCCGCCGTAGTCATCGCTCGCCTCCCTGATTTGTCTTGAGGGCCACAGACACTCCTGTGTCGGTGCCCCTACACGCCCACCAACTTCTCGCCGGGCGACCGCCGTTCCCGGGGCCCGATCTCAAAGGAACGCTCATTTTCGGGTGGTCTTCCTCCGCCACCCAAAGATCCGCATCGCGATCGCGCTCAAGCCGCCAGTCGATGCTCCGACGCCCGCCACCGTCACCGCTGCATTCGCCACGCACACAGGACAAATCATCGCCGCACCTCCCAACAATAATTCGGAGCCGCTACGTCCCCTTTTTCTCCGCCCGATCCTTCGCCCGCTGGTTGATCATCTTCCAGCCCTCGCCGAAACCTTTCCGGAAATCTGCGGGCACGAATCCCAGCGCGTAATGATGGAACGTGATGAGCGTCCCGCCCGCCTCTTCCTTCAGCCGGTACTGAACATTCGACGCCACCGCCAGCGACATCATCAGCGGCCCGCTAAACTCCAGCAGTGTCGGCCTCTTGATCGCCTGCACGTGCGCCCACAGATGCCCGTTCCCGTCGCCCAGATCGCGCCACCAGCGCCCGCCCGGCCAGGCCTCGATCTTCATGCGCATGGGTTTGTCTTCCGCCGCGGTCATGCCGTCGGTGAGCTGCTCGATCAACGCGTCAAACGTCACCTGCAGCGGCGCCTTCACATGAATTTCCTCGTTGATGGTGACCGCCAGATCCTCCACCTTCTGTGCCAGTGCTGCCGAGCTCATCGTTGCTCCTCCTGGGATCGCCGATCTCCTGATCGGCGAATTTGAATTTGAATCCGCTTGTCGCTTTTGACTCTCGCGCTAGGCCGATTTCCCGTTCTGCAAAAACGCCGGCGCCTCATCCGCGCTCGGCCCCCATGTCGAGGGCACCGCCACATTCAGCATCCGCAAATACACGCTGAACTGCCCGCGGTGCTGATACCAGTGGCTCAGCATCGCGTCCCGCAACAGCTGCACGCGCGGCTGCACGTAGAACTCCTGATCGCCCGCCTTGAATCGCCACCGCTCGTTCATCGCCGCGTCGTCGAATTTCGGCAGGATGCTGCGCACGGTCGCAACGCTCTCGTCGTATTTCTGCAAAATCTCCGCCCGTGTTTTCGGCTCGGCGAAAGTGAAGGCGTCCGGTCCCGGCATCGGCGCCGGATTCATCTCCGCCATGCGAATCACCCCGGCCGGCACGCTCGCCAGATGCAGCGCCAGCTGCCCGGCGGTCATCGACTTCTCATGCGGCTTCCATCCAAGCTTGTCCGGGGGCAGCCGCTCCAGAAATTTCCGCGTCAAAGGAGCCTGCGCCTCGAATTCGGCCAACATCGTTTCCGCCATCGACATGTCCATTCTCCTTTTGATCTTTCCGGCGCAGATCTCACTGCGCTCCCGCAGCCGCCTCCACCCGTTCCTTCATGCGCGCGTGCGTGTAAGCCCAGCCCTGCCCGATCCCCGCCCGGTGATCATCCTGAATCACCCCGAACGCCGAGTGCCGGAATTTGATCAGCGTCCCGCCCGGTTCCTCGCTCAAGCGGTACTGCAAGTTGGATGTCGCGGCATACGACATGATCAACGGCCCGCAAAATTCCAGCAGCGTCGGCCGCTTGATCGCCTGCACGTGCCCCCAGAAGTGCCCGTTCTCCGAGCCGAGGTCCCGCGTCCATTTCCCACCCGGCCAGGCCTCGAGCTTCATCGGCATGGCGTAGTTCGGCGCCGGCTCGTTCAGCGGTCCCAGCTGCTCCAGGAGCGCCGCGAACGTCACTTCGATCGGCGCCTTCACGTGAATCTCTTCGTGGATTTCCATGGTCAGATCGTCACTCGTCATCGCCGCCCCCCTCGTGATTCCCTGCCGCAGCCGGAGGCGTCTCGACGGCCTGCGCCATCTTCGCCTCCGCCCGTTGCTTCACCTTCGTCAACTGATGCCGCCAGAACCGCTCGAACTCCCCGGTCCATTCGTGCAGCGGACGCAGCCCCGCCGCATTCGTGCGGTACAGCTTGTGCCGCCCGTCGCGCCGCATCCGCACCAGGCCCACGGCCCGCAGCACGCGCAGGTGTTTCGACACCGACGGCTGCTCAAGCGCCAGGGCCACCACGATCGCCGTTACCGGCTGCTCCCGGTCCGCAAGGAATGCCAGAATCGCCCGCCGCCGCGGCTCGGCCACCGCATTAAACGCATCCGAAGTCGTCGCCGCCCTTGCCATGCCCGGACAATACATTCCTATATGGGAATATGTCAAGGAAAAAAAAGGGCGGCGGAGCCCAGACCCCGCCGCACCGCTTGCCTTCCGGGGACCGCCTGTCTCCCGCTTTCCCGGGGGGGGGTTCCGACGCACCACGCCGGTAAGGTCGGCGCGTTTGAGTTCGGCATTCGAAGCGAAGTGGCAGGATGATTTCACATCGCGTCGCGCTCCTGCGGGACGTCCTGCCACGCCATCGTGCTCTGCGCTCCGCTCTAGAAATTCAACTCAAAATGCAGCACGTCGTGAATTCGCCAGCCGGAGTCCACCAGGACCACATGGTCCCCGATCACCACGTACCGATATCCCGGCGGGCACGGTCCCAGCCGCACCAGCAAATCGTGCGGCACGGGCCGCCACGCCCGGCGCATCTCCGGCGTCAACACGAACCCTTCATGGATGTTCGGCTCCCACGCGCTGTGCCAATAGCGCCCCTCGTCGTGATGGAAAGCGTCGTGATGGTCCTTGTACCAATCGCGCGCCGCGGCGCGATCGTGATCGTCGAAACGATCGTGGTCGTGATGCTCCTGCGCCCGCGCCGCCGTCGTTCCCATGCCGATCCCCAGCAGCACACTCAATCCCAGACCCAGCCAACGGCTCTTCATCCCAATCCTCCTGATGCGAACGTGAGATTGAAAACCAGCACTCCGGCCTGCAAAAGTCTGCCGCCGCCTCCCCCGCGCCCGCAATACAGAAAAACCCTTAGCACGAAAGTCTGCCTCTCGGGTCATCCCGAGAGAGGACCCACTCCGTCCCACGAGGCTTCTCTCTCAATAGATTTACAGGGAATGCCGCGTTCCGGAGCGCGGCAGGGCGTCGAATTGAGGATTCCGTGAAAGGCCCGCGAACTACCGACCGCAAACATGGAAATCTTTGGGGGCCGGGCGGTGCGTTGTCATCCTGGGGGCGCTGGGATATCCTCGATCAACGATGGTCGACATTCATTGCCACATACTGCCTGGGATTGACGATGGCTCGCCGTCGCTCGAGGTTTCGTGCGCGATGGCCGAGATGGCAATTGCGGACGGAGTAACGCACGTGATCGGGACGCCGCATGCGAGCCCGGATCATACGTTCAGCCTGGCGCGCAACCACGAGCTGCGCGACGAGCTCCAGGCGAAATTCGCGGGACAGATCACCTTCGCCACGGGCTGCGATTTCCATCTGAGCTTCGAAAACCTGCAGGACATCCGGCACGACCCGTTTCGCTACACGCTGAACCAGAAAGGCTACCTGCTGGTGGAGTTCGCGGATTATTCCATTCCGCCGTCGATGGACCAGGCGCTGCACGAGCTGCAGCTCGCGGGTCTGCATCCGATCGTGACGCATCCGGAGCGCAACCCGCTGATCCGCGCGCAGCCCGAGCGCCTCTACCGCTGGCTGCGCCAAGGCTGCTACGCGCAGGTGACAGCACAATCGCTGCTGGGCCGGTGGGGCGAATCGGCGCAGGCCGCCGCGAACGAATGGCTGGACGCCGGGGCGATCCATTTCGTCGCCAGTGACGCGCACAATACGACGTCGCGTCCGCTGAAGCTCAAGGAAACCTATGAGCTGATTGCCAAGGCGCGCGGCGAGGATGTGGCGCGGGCGCTGTTGGTCGACAATCCCCTGGCGGCGTTCGAGGACCGGCCGATTCCGTGGGTGCCGGAGCTGGCCGACGATCTTGGCTGGGAAGATTCCGCCGGCGCGCAGCCGCGGAAGAAGAAACGCTTCTGGTTTCTCTAGCCGCAGAGCCCCGTGCCGGACCGCTGCTCGACCTACCCCGGTTCGGAACTTCCAGAACGATTGGCGAGGGGGGGAATTATGCGGATACCGGAACCTTGGCGGCGTGAAAACGGGGTGACGGCAAGGCGCTACGTGTGTTTCGCGGCTTTTGAGGCTTGGTCGAGCGCGTCGGCGAGTTCGCGCCACGAGAATGATTTTTCGACGCGCAGGCCGGGAAGATTCGCGGCGATCTCCTTCACGAGCGCGTCCTGGCGCTCGGCGATGGCATCGGCCATCAGCGGATCGATGCCGACGTCGCGAACGGCCTGCGCGACTTCGCGCATTTCTTCGGCGCGGCGCTTGCCATGTTCGGCGACGCGGCTGATCAGGTAGTCCGGCAGCTTTTCCTGCCAGCCCATTTCGGGGAACGTGGCGGCGAGCGATTTCAGGACGGCGTCTTCGGCTCCATAGCGGCGGGCGGCAAGCATCGATTCGACCGCGATCGCTTCCAGACCCTTGATCACCACGCTGCGGCACATTTTCACGGCGGAGGCGACGCCGACGCGGTCGCTCGCTACGCTGACGTTGAGTCCGATCGCCCTGAGGCGCGGGGCGACCTCGGCCGCGTGCGAGCCGCCGAGCAGGATCGGCGCTTTCAGGCGCTGCGGCGGGAAGGCGGCCATCACCGCGGCTTCGGCGAAATGCGCCGGCGATGGCGCGAAGCAGTTCGCCATTTTCTGTTTTGTGGCGGGAGAGACGGAGTTAATGTCGAGAAATACCTGACCGCTGCCGAGCAGCTGCGCTGCGTCGACGGCAACACCCAGTGCGGACGATGCGGTGACGGCCGAAATTACCAGCTGTGCATCGTCTGTGGCGTCGGCCAGATTCTCGGCGGCTCGCACTTTCAAGCGGCGGGCCTTCGCGAGCATCGCATCGCGCGAGGCGGGCGCGTCAAACAGTATGTCGTAGGTCGAAACCTCGAGGCCGCGCGCCGCGAGATCGTGCCCGACAATTCCGCCGGCTTCGCCGAAGCCGACGAGGGCGATGCGCGCCATGGGTTCGTTCGACATTGCTCGATTGATCTCGCGATTTTACGTGTGAAACGTGACTCCGCCTACGCGCGCAGCGAAGCGCCAGCCCTCTTTCGTGCGGACGTAGCGGTCCTGATAGGTGCCCATCAGTTGCTTGGGAGCGGCTTTGCGGCCCTCGTCTGTTTCGGGCTCGGAGATGTCGGAGGTATGGAGCAGTACGCGGCAGGAGCCGACGGCGGTGTCGTTCGTTTCCATGCGCACGCGGAAATTGCTGATCAGATGATTCGTGATGCGCTCCGGCGGAAACGATTGAAACCAGGCGATTATTTTGGCCGAGCCGTGAAGGACTTCTTTGGGCGGCACGGGCTTGGTGAACGTGGCGTCCTCGGCGAAAAGCTCGGCGAGGCGGGGCCATTCGCGAGCGTCCACGATTTCTGCGTAATCCATGCAGAGCGCGTAGCAAGCGGCTTCGGTGTTGCGCATTTCGGCCTGGCTGAATTCGGTCATCCGGCATCCCCCTCCCGAATCTATCACGAGGGGAATGGCGCGACGCAAGAGGCGAATGAGCCCAGGCTCGCGATCGGCGTCGAGGCCGTTATCGCGCTAGATTTTGTGCCGGACACGATCGCGCCGCTACGATTGCGCTCGCGACGCCCTGCTTGAAACTACTCGACGGGCGGCAGCACCGGATGATGATTCGTGTAGGGCGGCGTTTTGTATTCCGGCAACGGATGATCTTTCAGCTGCTGCATCGCTTCGGCGACGGCGCGCTCAAGTTGCGGGTCGTGCCCTTCGCGCACGAGCTTCGGGTCCTGAATCACTTCAATATCGGGCGGGATGCCGTGGCCTTCCACTTCCCAGTCGCCGTTGAGATTGGAAATGGCGGAGCGCGGTGCGGTGACGGTGCCGCCATCGAGCAACACCGGATAGCCGCCGATGCCGACCAGACCACCCCAGGTGCGCACGCCGACGAGCGTGCCGATTTTCGCCTTGCGGAAAAACCAGGGCATGGCGTCACCGCCCGAACCGGCGAATTGATTGATGATCATCACCTTAGGACCGTAGATGCCCATCGCAGGATCGAGCATGTGCCTACCTTCGCGCGTGGTGACCATGTCCATCGGCTCGCGGCGAAGATAGTCGATGATGTAGTCGGCGAGCTGGCCGCCGTGATTGAAGCGCTCATCGAGAATGGCGCCCTGCTTGCCGACCTGCGCGAAGAAGTAGCGGTTGAAATTCGTATAGCCGCCGCTGGCGGTGTCCGGCAGATACACGTAGGCGAGTTTTCCGCCGCTGGCCTCGTCCACTTTCCGGCGATTGGATTCGATCCAGTCGAGATTGCGAAGCGCGTCTTCGCTGGGAATGGGGATGACGGCGACGTCGCGGGCGCCCGAGCCGTCAGGATTCGGACCGACCTTGAGGACCACCTGCTTGCCGGCGGTTTCCTGGAACAGCCTGTAGATTTCGTCCGAGGCGGTGAGGTTCTGGCCGCCGACGGCGAGCAAGTATTCGCCCGGCTTGACGTTGACGCCGGGCTGGGTGAGCGGCGCCTGGAGATGCGGGTTCCAGTTTTCGCCACTGTAGATTTTCTGGAAGCGGTAGCGGCCGTTTTCGATGGTGTAGTCGGCGCCGAGCAGGCCGACGCTGACGTGCGGAGTTTCCGGTTGCGCGCCCCCGCGGACGAACATGTGGCCGACGGCGATATAGCTGAGCATTTCGCGGAAGAGGTAACTCAAATCCGCGCGGCTGGCGATGCCCGGCAGGTACGCAGAAAACTCCTTTTCGGCGGCCGGCAGATCGAGCCCATGATAGTGGGGATCGTAGAAGAAATCACGCTCGATGCGCCACACCTCGCGATACATCTGAGTCCACTCATCGTGCGGCACCACATTCACTTCCATTTGGTCGATCTTCAGCATTCCCTTTCCGGGTTCGGGCGCCTTGCCGGCGTCGTTGATGAACCAGTTGTCGCCCTGCTTGTAGAGCATTTTTTCGCCGTTCGCCGAAAGCTCGAAAACGGTAGGGCCTTCGATGATTTTATCGGTCTTGCGGGTTTTCAAATCGAACTTGGAAACCGTCAGCGGCGGCGGGCCATCTTCATCGAGCGAAACAACGGGGCCATTCGCGACGAAAAGCTCGCCTTCCTTGCCGGCCCACAGGTTGAAGTAATTGGCCGCCGGGATCGGGAGGGCGAGAACTCGTTGGAGAATATCTTCGAAGTCGATGGTGACCTTGGGAGGTTCCTTGGGCTTCTCGGCCTTCGCGTCAGATTTGGAGGCGGATTGATCGTCCGATTCGGCGGATTTGCCGGCGGATTGATCGGCAGCCTTGTCGGCGGACTTGTCCTGGGATTTACGGCCCGAATCCGAACTCGAGGCCGCGGCGGCGGGCGACTTTTCGTCGTCACTCTCGGGAAGAAGCGGAGAGGGCAAATCCTTGCGCAGCACGACGAGGTAGACATTGCTGGTCACGGGGCGCTCGTCACCGGACATGTCGAAACCGGCGGCGGACAAACCGGTGTTGGTGCTGGCTGAGAAATAGAGGTATTTTCCGCCCTTGTCAAAGCGGGGAGACTGGCAGTCGCTCATCCCGTCGGTGATCTGCGCGGTTTTGGCGGAATCCAAGGAGTAGACAAAAATGGCGTGCAGATAATTCGGCAGGATCCTGGTGTAAACGATCCATTTGCTGTCCGGAGACCATTCCTGCGCGAAGTCGTTTTGGGCTTCCAGTAAATTCGTGTCGACTTTGACCGGGGTGCGCTTGTCGATATCGACGTACCAGAGATCGAGTTGCTTGTCGGAAAAGGCGATCTTTTTGCTGTCCGGCGACCAGACCGGTGAGTAGTAAAAACTGGCCGGGTCGCCGAGGCTGATGACTTTGGCCGGTTCGAGTCCTTTTTGGTCGCGGATGTGGAGCGCATATTCGCCTGACGCGTCGGAGAAATATGCGATCCATTTCCCGTCGGGAGACCAGGAAGGATCGCGCTCGGCCACACCGGACGTATCGGTGATGTCGCGCACGTCGCCTTTTTCGGCGGGCACGGTGAAAATGTCGCCGTGGGCTTCGAAAACGGCCCGGGCGCCGGTGGGTGAAATATTCGAGTTCAGGATGCGCTTGCTGACCTTCACCCAGTGCGGCACCAGCTGCGGCATATCGCCGGGAACGGTGACGGAAACTTCCTGATCTTTGTGCGTGGCCGGATCGAAGATGTGGAGCGCGCCGAACTGAGAGTAGACGATTTCGCCTGCGCCGGCCGACGCGGAGCTGATATCGAAACCGTTCCTGTTTTCAATTTCGCGGCTGACTTTCTGGGTGTCCGAGTCATAGGCGAAGAGCGTGACCGGGCCTTCGCGATCGGAGAGGAAGTAAACCGTCTTGCCGATCCAGACAGGATTGCGATCGTTCGATTCCTCGCGCGGAACTTCGACGATGCTGGAATCGGCGAGATTGGCGATCCAGATCGGAGTGGTCTGGCCTCCGCGATAGAGCTTCCAATCCGGCTCCCACTGGAAAATGGGAACGTAGGCGAGGTGCGTGCCATCGGGTGAATAGGCTCCCGTTTCGGCCATGCTGAGGGGAAGTTCGCTCGGCAATCCACCCGAAAGCGAAACGGTGAAGAGCTTGTTCGCGTCGTTGGTGCTGTCGCGGTGGGAGCGGAACAGGACGCTCTTGCCGTCCGGCGTCCAGCCGATGGCGACGTCGGGTCCGGGATGATAGGTGAGCCGCTTCGGATCACCGCCGGTCGACGGCACGACATAGACGTCGATGTTGCCGTCGTAGTCTCCGCTGTAGGCCACCATCGAACCATCGGGCGAAAAAATCGGGCCGGTTTCGAGGTCCGTGCCGGTGACGAGCCGGTTGGCTTCCCCGCCCTGGCGGCCGACGATCCAAATGTCGCCGCCGTAGACGAAGGCGATTTGCGTTGAGCTGATGGTTGGCGTTTGGAGCAGGAGCGGAGTTTTTGACTGGGCTGATGCGGCGGGGGCCATCGCGCACAACGCCGCGAGCATCAGCGCGAAACAGGCCGGGGTGAGTTTCGTCAAAGGTTCCTCCGATGGGGAAGCTCCCAGATGGATAGTATGTTCGGAATGGATACGCGTTTCGCGGCGCTTTGGTTCATGAGCGACCGTTCGGCTTGCTGCCTCCCGCAAGCCCACGCCCCCACGCCGCCGCCCGCTTGGACGCAGCGCGCGGGCGGAAGGTTAGCGCGGCTCGGAGCTTGTTTACCGGTATTCGAGGCCGAGTTCCTTGAGCTTCGGGCGCAGGTTGTAGATGTCCAGGCCCAGCTCGCCTTTTGCGAGGCGGGCGCGGACGGCGTCTTCTTTCTCGACGCGCGCTTTCGATGCGGCGGCGACGGCGGCGGCTTCCTCGCGCTTGACGACGCAGACGCCGTCGTCGTCGGCCACGATCACGTCGCCGGGATTGATGTGCGCGCCCGCGCACACGATCGGGACGTTTACGGAGCCGAGAGTGGCTTTCACGGTGCCCTGCGAGCTGACCGCGCGGCTCCAGACGGGCCATTTCATTTCGGTGATGGGAGCGACGTCGCGGACACCCGCCTCGATGACAAGCCCTCTTACACCGTGGGCTTTGAGAGACGTGGCCAGCAGCTCGCCGAAATATCCGTCCGTAGAGGGCGAGGTGGGCGCGACGACCAGGATGCTGCCGGGGGTGCAGACCTCAACGGCCACGTGGATCATCAGATTGTCGCCGGGCGCGAGCGAGACGGTGACGGCGTGGCCGGCGATCGCGGCGCCGGGATAGATCGGGCGCATGTAGGAAGCGAGCAGGCCGGTGCGGCCCTGGGCTTCATGGGCCGTGGAGACTCCGTATTTTTCGAGCGCGGCGACGGCGTCGGCTTGGGGAAGATCGACTTTGCGGATGACCACGGGCTTGCTGCTCATGACGGCTCCTCGATGATGTGCGGGATTCCGTGCTGGTAGGCTTCACGGTACCGGATTTTCCGGATCGCGCCAGCAGTTTTCTTCTTCTGGGCCACAACGGTCTCTCTCAAGGCTTGGCTTGCATCCAGCGGCTCGCACGCGGATACACGCGCCGTGCATTGTCGGCGTAGATCCGAGCCTTGTCGCCTGCGTTCAGTTTCGAATCATCCACATAGCGCCGTGTATTGTCGTAATGGTCGTGCGTCTCCTCATTGATCACGCCGGGGAACGCACCGTCACATTCTGAGCCGAACAGGATGTTGTCCAGAGGCACGGCGTCGAACAACATCTGCATGTTGAGATCGTTGTATAGGCACGTGTCGACGAAGACGTTGCCGTTACCGAGCAGCTCGTCCGGGCTGGTCCAGCTATTGTACTTCCCGATGGCCCGCCAGCGCCCGATCTGGCACGGCAACGCGCCGCCGCCATGCGGAATCAGAAAGCGCAGGCGCGGAAAATCCCGGAACAGATCCTTCGCGATCATGAGCTGCACGAAACCCGTAATGTCGGCGACCAGATATTGGACGGCCGTATGCGGGAAGTTTTTATTGATCGATTCGCTGCCGTGCAGCACGAACGGAACGTCCAGCCCCTGCGCCGCCTCGAAAACCGGATAGTTGTGCTTTCCGGTGAAGGGCTGGTTTTGCCAGCGGCCGCCGGTGCCGTCGGGATCGAAATTGAAGGCGATGAAACCTTCCTGGGTCCAACGCTCGATCTGCTTCCCCACCTGCTCGGAGGGACACGAAGGATGCTGTCCGAGCATGCCGACCGGCGCAAAGCGGCCGGGATGCAACTGACAGGCGCGAAGGATGAGGCTGTCGTTGAGATCGGCCCAGATGGCGTTCTGTTCCGGGGTGCCTTCGTGCGTGGCCATGGCTTTCGCTCGCGGAGAGGCGAACGCGACGTCGACGCCGCGAGAATCCATTAAGCGGACGACCTGTTCCAGACTCTTTTTGACGTCGGCATCGGAGATGTCGGGGAGGATGTCGGGATTCTTTCCGGAAAGTTGCGCTTGGCGAAAACCCTCTACTTCCGGATGACGGGCGAGGCGGACGAAGTGCTGGTGCGAATCGATGATCATTATTTTTGTCTTTGGTCTCGGGTTGGGATTCTAGAAGGGCGCAAAGGCGGCGTCAATGCGTGAACGCCGTAAAGAAAGGGGAAGCGTTCAGAGATTGCGCCCAGCTTCACATCGCGCGAGCTCCGCAGCGACTCCCGATTCAAGCAGCGCACGGGTCGCTCATGCGCTTACGAGAGACCGGAAAACCAAGCCGAGAGGGCGGCGGTGACTTCGGCCGGGCGCTCCATGGGGGCCATGTGGCCGCAGTGTTCGATGACGGCGAGATGCGAAGGGCGGATTGCGGCGGCGATCTCGCGGTGGCCTTCGAGCGGGCTCCAGGTGTCCTTGCGGCCGCAGAGGACGAGCGTGGGGCAGCGGATCGTCGAGAGTAGCGCCGTCGCGTCGGGCCGGCCGAGGAGAGCTTTGATTTGCGCGGCGAATATTTCCGGCGTCTTGCGGGACATCATGGCCAGGATAGCGCTGGTGAGCGCGGCGTCGGAGACGCGATCGGGATGGATGATGCCGGGCATCCAGAATTCGGCCATGGCGCGCATGCCTTTGGTGCGGGCGAGGTTGAGCAGCTCGGAGCGTTTGGCGATTTCGCGTTCGCCGGCTTCGCCGCCGGGAAATCCGCGATAGGCCGTGTCGAGCAGGGCGAGGCCCGCGACACGGATGGGCGCGATGCGCATGATCTCGAAGGCGACGCGTCCGCCCATCGAGTGTCCGGCGATGGCCACGCGATCGGCCGTGATGGCCAGCGCGATTTCGGCCATTTTCGTGATCGAGTCGGCGGCAGCGTAGTCGACGACGGTGACCTCAGCGGTTTGCGAGAGCGCGCGCGTCTGGTCGCGCCAGACGTCGGCGTCGCACGCCAATCCCGGCAGCAGCAGAACGTGAGGCCGAGCGGGCGCGGGTTCGTCTCTGGCGCTCACTTCTTGTGTTCGACTTCCACGACCGGCGTGCCGTAGGTGTGAAAGGACTCGATTGTTTTCAGACCCCAGGCTTGGCCTTTTTTTCGCTCGGCTTCCGACCAGCGGATTGGTTTCCAGTCGGGGGCGAGAATCAGGCGCGCGCCTGCGTTGGCTACTTCGACGCGATTGCCGCCCGGCTCGTAGACATAGAGGAAAAACGTCTGCTGGATGGCGTGCTTGTGCGGGCCGGTTTCGATGTGGATGCCGTTTTCGAGGAAAATGTCGGCGGCGATGAGGACTTCCTCGCGGCTGTTGACTGCGTAGGTGATGTGATGGAAGCGGCCGCGGACGCCGGTGTGGTCCTTTGAATACGCGAAATCGTAACTCTTGTTCGTGCAGGTCATCCACATGGCGGCTTCGACGCCGCTGTCGAGAACGATCTGCTCGGTGAGCCGGAAGCCGAGATATTTCTCGAAGAACGCGCGGTTGCCTTCGATGTCGACGGCGAGCCCGTTCCAGTGATCGAGGCGGCGCACGTTCGCGCCCCGCCCGAGAAATCGCTGGGCTTGATTTTTGAGAGATGGTTTCAGATGAGGGGGAGCTTCGTACCACTGCGTTTCGTAGTAAAGCTCGATCGGGTGGCCGTCGGGATCCTGGCAGACGTAGGCCGGACCATGGCAGAGGTCGCCTTTGTTCCAACCGATCTCGAAGCCCGAGCCTTTCAGCGCGGCGATGCGGCGTTCGAGCGCCTGCGGACTGCGGGTGCGATAAGCGACGTGGCCGAGCCCAGCTTGTTTCGACGCGGTGAGCTTCAGAGAATGGCGCTCGTAATCGTCGTACGCGCGCAGGTAGACCGAATCACCCTCGCGGCCGCTTTCGGTCATGCCCATCACGTCGACGAAGAAGCGCAGGCTTTCCTCGGGTTTCGGCGTGAGCAATTCGAGATGGCCCAGGTGGGCCACGTCCATAACAGGTTCCGGTTGCATACATTCCCCCGCAGTCTTGGGCGTTGCACCCACACCGCTGCCAAAACGCTAAATTCAAAGGGGAAATTATACATAGAACGCGGCGTCGAACGGCGGCAAGTTTGCAAGCACACCGTTCGACGCCATTCCCGGCCGGCCCCTAGGCCTTGGCGCCGTGGCGCAGTCGATTCCGAATAATCACGGAGCCGAGATTGAGGGTGATCGAAATTCCGACGAGGAACCCGGAAAACCCGTCGAGCCAGTTCGTTCCGAGAGCGGTCGAGGGGTGAACGAACATGCGGAGCAGAAGGGCCGATGAAACCGAGAGCGTGCCGAGGATCCACATCGCTTTCGCTTTTTGCGCTTCGGATCGAAACATCATGGGTGTATCTCCTTTTTAGGATTTGTCGATGCTGGCTAATCCCGGATCAGGTACCACGCCATGAAGGAAAGTTTCACGATCACCATGGCGGCGAGCACGCCGAGCAGGTCCCAGCTGATGTGGTGGTTCACAAAAATTCGGTATTCGAATATGCCGCCGAGCACGACCGCACCGGCCATTCCGGCATAGCTCGACGAGCGCAGCCGGTAGGTCAGGAATCGTTCGTCGACTACGGTTCCTAGAAAAGGGATTTTCATTTTGTTCCACGCTCCAATCGAAAGATCTCGTCGGTGGCGCACTGGAAAATGCGGGCGAAGGTGAGCGCGAGCTCAAGACTCGGCACGTAGCGATCGCGCTCGATCGAGTTGATGCTCTGGCGGGAGACGCCCACGGCTTCGCCGAGCTGCTCCTGCGTCCAGCCGCGGGCGGTGCGCAGTTCCTTGACCCGGTTTTGAATGGCGGCGCTCATGTAAAGTACGCTTTCCATGGCAGTATAGAGGCGAGGCGTCCGGATGTCAAGTAAACTTGTCATCCGGCTCCGGCCGTGGGATCGTGCTTCCAGGAGCTTGTAACTCTTTCTGAATGATCACAATACCTGCCGCGTCGACCGGCGCGTGGTCAAGGAAAATGGCTCGGATCAGCGTTGCGGCGCGGCGCGCCGGGTGTCGCCGACTGGAGCGAAATCGATTGCATCCTTAATTGCATTTGCCAACCTCGCAGACTATAACTGTGGGCACTGGCGCGATCGACGGGGGTGGGAAATGAATCGACGAAAAATGCTGTCGCTGCTGGGGATGTCGCCTGCGATTCTGGCCGGCGCGCGCGCCGACGGGCAACCAGTCGAACCGAAGACCGTCCGGGCGGCGTCCCACATTGAAAAAATCGAGACGCTGAATCCCAAGGGCACTCCCCCGCCGATCCAACTGCTCCCCATGGCGCCGCGGCTCGGCAGCTTGGATGGGAAGACCGTCTATCTGGTGGACACGGGATTCGAGGGCGGCGGGTTTCTGCTGAACCAGATTCAGCTGTGGTTCAACCGCAACATGCCCAACACCACGGTGGTGTTCAAGAGAAAAGCGGGGCCGTACGCGGAAGACGATCCGGCGCTGTGGAAAGAGATCAAGGAAAAGGGCAACGCCGCGATCATGGCGATCGGGCATTGAAGCACGTGCACGCCAGCGACCGTCGGTCACTGCATAACCGTTGAAAAGCTCGGCGTACCCACGACTCCGCTCGTCACGCGGGCATTCAAAGACCTCGCGATCCTGAACGTCGCCAAGCGCGGCATGCCGCATCTGCGCATTACGTTCACACCGCATCCAGTTGCGACCAAAACCGCCGACGAGCTGCGCGCGTATGTGGAAGGCAACGATCCGGTGAGCGGCAAGCCGATGATGAAGGAGATCGTGGACGATCTGACGGTGCCGCTGAGCGCGGAAGAAACGAAGACGGGAATGGTAAACGTGAGCGTGGGGCCGGAAAACTATGGTCCGGACACGCCGCGGAATTTGCAGCAGTTCTACCACGACAACGGAATGACGGATTTCCTGCCGATCATCCTGCCGACCGAAGAAATGGTGGACGAAATGCTGGCGGGCACGAGCCACAAGCCCGACGAAGTGGTCGGGAAAATGGCCGCGGGCGCGTATCCGCCGTGGGGCTACACGGTGAAACAGGTGGCGATCAATGCCGTGATGGCGGGATGCAAGCCGGAATATTTTCCGACGGTTCTGGCGATTGCGTCGTCGGGAACACCGTCGCTTTTCAGCTCGACGAATTCGTTCGCGTACGCGGCGGTGATCAACGGACCGATCCGCGACAAACTGAACATGAATTACGGCATCGGCGCTCTGGGGCCCTTTGCGCAGCCGAACGCCGCGATCGGCCGGGCTTGGACACTGCTTTCGAAAAATCTCGGCAACGGCGGCGTGCCGGGCGACACCTATATGGGATCGCAGGGCAACAACCTCAATTACAACAATCTGGTGATTGCCGAAAACGAAGGGGCCAGCCCCTGGGTTCCCTTCCACGCGCAAAAAGGATTCAAGGCGGAAGAAAATGTCGTCAGCTTGTTCCGCGGCCTCGGAATCGTCCCCGGACAGGGCGCGCGCGGGACGAGCACCGACACGCCGAAATACGAAGAACAGTTCAGCGACCTTTTCAGCGTGTTCACCGGATTTTTCGGCGGACTGGTGGTGGCGGACCCGCTGATCGCCGTGAATCTGAAGGCCCGGGGTTACGATACGAAAGAAAAATTGATTGAGTGGCTGTACAAGAACACCACGCAGACGGTGAAGGATTACAAGAGCCGCGACTTTGCGTACGGGTTCGATTATCCCCGGGCGCTGAAAGGCCTGGAGCCGTATGCGACGTGGTACAACATGAAGGACGATGAAGTGATCCCTCGATGGCCGCACATGAACGACATTAATATTGTGGTGGCCGGCGGGCAGACCAACGCGTTCTTCCAGGGCGGCAGCTTGAGCTATGGCGTGAGCGTTTCAATCGACACGTGGACGTAAACGCCCCGGCGCTCGGCCGGTGCGCCGCGGATTGCAATACACATCCTTCGGGACTATAAATAATGGAGTTGGTTCGTTGAATGGGGGGTGAGATGAATCGAAGGAAGATGCTGTCGCTGCTGGGGATTTCACCGGCGCTGCTGGCCGGCGCTACGGCAGAGGCCTCCTCAAAGAACCCGAAAACAGCCGCGCCCATCGCGCCCGCCAAGATTACGGCCCTGAATCCGAAAGGGCTTCCGCCTCCCGTCCAGTTGGTTCCGATGGCGCCGCGGCTCGCGAGCCTCGACGGCAAGACGATTTTTCTGGTCTCGGACGGTTTTCCGGGCGCGGATCATTTTCTCGCGCAGGTGGCGCTGTGGTTCCAAAAGAACATGCCCAGCGTGAAAACCGAATATCGACTGAAGGCGGGTGCATTCGCCGATGACGATCCCAAGCTGAACGCCGAGATCAAGGCAAGCGGCAACGCCGTGATCATGGCGATCGGGCATTGAAGCACGTGCACACCAGCGACCGTGGGTCACTGTGTAAAGTTCGAACAGATGGGTTTTCCGACCGCTCCACTCGTTACCATCGCTTTCAAAGACCTCGCTAAATCGAACGCCGCGTCGCGCGGCATGCCGCTCGAGCGCATCTGCTTTACCCCGCATCCGGTGTGGGGCAAAACCGACGCGGAGATGTACGCATACCTCGAGGGAAATGATCCGGTCACCGGCAAGCCTTTGATGAAGGAAATCACGGACGCCCTAACGCTGCCGCTTACCGCCGACGAAAAGAAAACGGGATCGGTCGATATCTCCACCGGGCCGCCGACCTACACCGACACGGCCGACGCGCTGCAACAATATTATCTGGACAACGGAATGACGGATTTCATGCAGATCGTCCTTCCCACCGACGAACGGCTGGCTGCGATGCTGAAAGGCACCAGCCACAAGCCGGACGAAATTGTCGGGAAAATGTCTCCGGCGCGCGGATCGTATCCGGACTGGCAATTCACCGTGAAGCATGTGGCCATCAACGCGGTGATGGCCGGTGCGAAGCCCGAATATTTGGCCACGATTCTGGCGATCGCCGAAACGGGGCTCACATCCCTTTCGAGTTCGACGAATTCGTTTGCCACCGCCGCGGTGATCAACGGGCCGATCCGCGACACTCTGAACATGAACTATGGCATCGGCGCCATGGGACCGTTCTCCCAGCCGAATGCCGCGATCGGTCGCGCGTGGACGATGCTTTCGCGGAATCTTTCCAATTCCGGCATTCCCGGGCAGACCTATCTAGGTACGCTGGGCAACAGCGTCAATTACAACAACCTGATCATCGCGGAAAACGAAAAGAACAGCCCGTGGACTCCGCTCAGCGTGCAAAAAGGTTTCAAGCAGGACGAAAACGTGGTCAGCGTCTTCGTCGGATTCAGCATTTCGCAAGGGCAGGGCGGCATTGGACTGGGCGTGAAGCCCGTGCCGCAGTATCACGAAGCGATCGCTTACAACTGCATTCCGTTCGGGCCGCTTTTCGGCGCGCTGATCGTCTGCGATCCGCTGGTGGCCCAGGGGCTGGTCGAGCTCGGCTACAAAACGAAGGAGCAACTCGCCGACTGGCTGCAGAAAAACTCGCTGATTTCGGCGAAGAATGCGCGATCGACGCTCTTCGCCGCTCGATGGGTGCCGGATGCGAACACGCCGGACGACGCCCAGATTCCCTACTACCGCTCGCCGGACTGGTACAACTTCGTAGTGGTCGGCGGGCAAACGAATCCCTACCACATGGTCGGGAACATGAGTTATCGTGTCTCAATCTCAATCGACAAGTGGGCGTAGGTTGGGCGTCATAAAATAGGGTGGGGCGGCTGAAACAAATCAAATTCAGGGGACGTATCCGCAGTGTGCCCCGCGCCGGGCACAGCGGATCAGGAACCAGGGGGAAGCTCTCGAAATGCACAAATCGACTGGAATGAAGTGGTTCTTCGCCTTCGCAATGGCAGCGGCGATGGTTTGCGCGGCGGCGGCGCAGCAGGCCAAGCCTGTGGACGATAAGGCTCTGAAAAACGCCGCGAAAAGCCCAGACTGGCTGAGCAACGGCCACGATCTTGGCGATAACCGCTATAGCCCGCTGAAGCAGATCGACGCCAGCGATGCGGGCCGCCTCGGCCTGGCGTGGTCTTACGACACCGCCGGCTCGTTCGGCACCGTCGAGACGACGCCGCTCGAATGGGATGGCATTGTGTATGGCACGGCGCCGTGGAGCATCGTGTACGCACTCGATGCGAAAACCGGCAAAGAGATCTGGCGCTGGGACCCGAAGATCAGTCACATGAATTTCCCGATAGGCTCGGCGGGCAAAGCCGACAAGGTCCGCACCGGCCCGAGCGTCTGCTGCGGCCCCGCCAATCGCGGCGTGGCGCTCTATGACGGCAAAATTTACGTCGGCACGCTCGAGGCCAAGCTCGTCGCTCTGGACGCAAAAACGGGCAAAGAGGTTTGGTCCGTGCAGGCGGCCGACGAGGGCGCGGACTACAGCATCACGGGCGCTCCCATCATCGCCGGTGGAAAAGTGATCATCGGCAATGCGGGCGGTGAATATTCCGCGCGCGGCTTCGTTTCCGCATTTGACGCAGAAACCGGCAAGCTCGATTGGCGCTTCTACACCGTGCCGGGCGATCCTTCGAAGCCATTCGAGAATAAAGCCATGGAGGTTGCGTCCAAAACTTGGACAGGCGAGTGGTGGAAACTCGGCGGTGGCGGCACGGTCTGGGACGGCATTTCCTACGATCCCGAGCTCGACCTGCTCTACATCGGCACTTCGCAGGGCGGACCGTGGGTCGGCAAATATCGCAGCCCACAAGGCGGAGCCAACCTGTATGTGTGCTCCGTCGTCGCGCTGAAGCCGGAAACCGGCGCATACGTCTGGCATTTCCAGACCACGCCGGGCGACGAATGGGACTACGACGCGACGCAGGGCATCACGCTGGCCGACATCAAGATCGATGGCAAGATGCGCAAAGTGCTGATGCAGGCGCCGAAGAACGGATTTTTCTACGTGCTCGACCGCAAGACCGGAGAATTTATTTCCGGCAAGCCGTATGTGAAGGTCACTTGGGCGACCGGGTTGGACCCGAAGACGGGCAAGCCGTACGAAGCGCCGAACATGCGTTATGACCAAGAAGAGCGTGTCGTTTCGCCGGGGCCTGCGGGTGGGCATGCGTGGCAGGGGATGTCCTACAACCCGAACACGGGACTGGTTTACCTCCCGGCGCTGGATAGCGACTTCCACTACATCGCCACGACGGACTTCAAGCCCGAAGTCGGCGTCTACAGCTGGGGCATCGTGTTTCGTCCACCTCCGGCACCGGCGGGTGCGCAGGGCGGCGGCACTCTTCCCACTCCTCCGGGCGGCTCGCTAGTCGCCTGGGATCCCACCACGCAGACCGAGCGATGGCGCATCAAGGGGATGAACGGCTCGGGCACTGTATCAACCGCGGGCGGCGTTGTCTTCGCGGCGACCGACGACGGCGTGTTCAAGGCGCTCAGCGCGGTTGACGGCAAGGAGCTTTGGTCCGCGAAACTGGCTCCGGGCATGGCCAATCCGGCGACGTACATGATCGACGGCAAGCAATACGTGTCGATCCTCGCAGGTCGCGGCGGCCACGGGCGCCTTTACACATTCGCGCTCGACGCCAAAGAACCGATGCCGAACGCGCCGCCTGCTGGAACCGGCTTTGGGCCTCCTCCGCCACCGGCTCCTGCTCCGGGTGCGGGGCCGCATTCGGACACGCCTACGCAGAACTAGTTGACTGTAACAACCATTTATAGACTATAATGGCGTCCATGAGCGACGCTATTACACTGACGAATTCCGAGCTTATGGAACTGACACGGCGGGCGAATAGCCGGACCAACCGAGCCGAAG
>Ga0210391_10000663_pt1 | contig 34288 bp, 28 predicted proteins | sample IncBWC12OmetaG_FD_160573 | JGI IMG/M metagenome (GOLD analysis project Ga0210391, IMG submission 160573) | Forest soil microbial communities from Barre Woods Harvard Forest LTER site, Petersham, Massachusetts, United States - Inc-BW-C-12-O ... | reverse complement strand
TCACAAAGACGGGCTGAAGCTGATTCTGGATTTTGTGCCGAACCATGTTGGGCCGACGCATCCGTGGGCTGCGCTGCCTCCGGAGTCCGACTGGTTTCACGGCACGCGCGAGCATCACACCGAAGCGACCGGCGATTTTCAGTTCGTCACCGACCCGCATGCGCCGGAGAGGTATTGGCACAACGTGCTGGATGGCTGGTTCGCGAACGTGCTGCCGGATTTGAACCAGGACAATCCGGACGTCGAGCGCTACTACATTCAAAACGCGCTGTGGTGGGCGGAGTCGACGGGCATCGACGGCTACCGGCTCGACACGTTTCCCTACGTTCCGCGGAAATTCTGGAGCGATTGGCACGCGGCGCTCCGGCGGGTGTATCCACAGATGACGACGGTGGGTGAAGTGTTCAACGGCGAGCCGCCGATCGTTTCGTTTTTCGCGGGTGGGCGCGCGCAAAATGACGGGATCGATGCGGGCGTGACGACAGTCTTCGACTACCCGATGTTTTTTGCGGAGCGCGAGGGCGTGGTGGAGAAGGGCAGCGCGAAGCGCGTGGTCGACACGCTGGCGGCGGACCATTTGTATCCGCGCGCGGATGAGCTTGTGACGATCGTGGGGAATCACGATGTGCCGCGCCTCGCGGGCATGACTGGGATTACGCCCGAGCAGGTGAAGCTGGTGTTTTCGCTGGTCCTAACGTTGCGCGGGATTCCTCAGCTTTACTACGGCGATGAGATTGGCTTGAAGGGCGACGGCGATCCGGACAATCGTCGCGATTTTCCGGGCGGGTTTCCGGGTGATACGGCGAACGCGTTTACGCCGGCGGGACGGATGCCGGAGCAGCAGGCGATCTTTGCGCATGTCCAAAGGCTATTGGCGCTGAGGCGCGAGCACGGCGCGCTTCGCAACGGTGAGCTGTGGAACTTGTTTTGGGACGACTCGGCGTACGCGTTCGCACGCGTTTCCGGCGACGAGAAATTGATTGTGGTGATCAACGCGGGTGCGACCGCGCACGAGCTGCGATTTTCACTGGGGCAGACTCCGGTCGAACGCGCTGCGCACTTGGTGCGGTTATTCGGAGACGAGGACGCGAAAGTCAACGACGGGCATGATCTCGTCGTCACGATGAAGCCGCGAGATTTGGCGATATACGCGGTGCAAGATTTGCCGGCATTGACGCAATGATGCGAACGACAAACAAATCGCGAAACGGGAAGCTTTGCACGGCGGTCGCGACGTTCGCGTTAGGTGCGGTTGTGACGCTTTTTTCGGCGAGGGGCGTCGCGGCGCAATCGGCTCCGGGAGCGCCGGGGGCGCTGCCAACGTGGACGACTGGCGCGAAGGAAGGAATCGGAACTTCGACGACGGCGAAGTCGAAGGTGTGGTTCACGCTCGCAGGCGGCGTGATGACGGAGGTCTACTATCCACGGCTGGACGTCGCGAACGTACGGACGCTGGAATTCGCGGTGAGCGACGGGAAGCGTGTGTGGCTCGAGGGAAAGGATATGGAGCACTCGATCGAGCGTGTTACAGACAGCGCGCTTGTGTATCGCCAGACGAATTCGGGCCACGACGGGAAATTCAAGATTGTGAAGACCTATGTGACGGACCCTGAGCGTGACACCGTGTTGATCGATGTGAGTTTCGATGCGCCGACAGGATACGTGCTGTTCGTGCTTTTTGACCCCGCGCTGAAAAATCTTGGCGTGGGCGACAAGGGGTCGACGCAGAATGGCGCGCTCGTGACGGAGAAGGATGGCGCGGCGTGCGCGCTTATGGCGAGCGCGGGGTTCGAGCATCCGTCGAGTGGATTTGCGGCGGGGAGTGACGGCTACACGGATTTGCTGCTGCACAAACGGCTCGAGTGGGGTTACCCGCGCGCGGAAAACGGAAACGTCGTGCAAGCGGCACAAATTGGCGCGAAGCACTTCACGCTCGCATTGGGATTCGGCGAGAACGCCGGCGCGGCGGTTTCGAATGCACGGGCGAGCCTGCAAACGGGATTCGACGCGGCGCGCGCCGGGTACGAAAAGGGCTGGGCGGAGTATGCGAAAACGTTGCGGCCCGTGAGCGGCCTGCACGCGCGCGAATTCCAATTGGCGGCGATGGTGCTGAAGGCGCATGAAGACAAGACCTATCCCGGCGCGATGATAGCGTCGATGAGCATTCCGTGGGGATTCGCGGTAAAGGCGGACGTGGCGGGCGTCGGCGGGTATCACTTGATTTGGGGCCGCGATTTGTACGAGGTCGCGACGGCGATGCTTTTGGCGGGTGATCGCGCGGCGGCAGAGCGCGCGCTCGACTACATGTTCAACGTGCAGCAGAAGCCCGACGGCAGCTTCCCGCAGAACAACTGGCTCGACGGGCGGCCGTACTGGACGGCGCTGCAGATTGACGAGGTGGGCTATCCGCTCGTGCTGGCGTGGCAGCTTGGACGCAACGACGCGGATGCGTGGCAGAAACACGTGAAGCCCGCGGCGGAATTTATCGTCTCGCATGGCCCGGCGACGCGGGAAGAGCGTTGGGAAGAGGTTGGCGGCTACTCGCCTTCGACGATCGCGGCGGAAATTGCCGGACTGATTTGCGCGGCGGAGATCGCGAAGAAAAACGGCGCAAACGACGACGCAGCGCGCTACACCAAGACGGCGGACGATTGGGCGTCAAACATTGAGAACTGGCTGGTGACGAAGACCGGGCACCTGGGCGGCTCCGATCGTGCGCAAGGATATTTCATGCGCATCGACAACAACACGGATCCAGACGACGGCTTCCAACTCGACGTGCGCAATGGTGGCGGCGTGTGGGACGAGCGGGACGTTGTGGATGCGGGATTTTTGGAGCTCGTGCGGCTGGGCATTCGACCAGCGGATGATCCTGCGATCGTGCGTTCCGTGAAAATCATCGACCAGACGATACGCACTGAAACTCCGAACGGGCCAAGCTTCAATCGCTACAACCACGACGGATACGGTGAGACTTATTTCGGGGGGCCGTGGCTGGGCGAAGGAATCGGACGCTTGTGGCCGATCTTTACGGGCGAGCGCGGCGAGTATGAGATCGCGGCGGGACGCGACGCTTCACTTTATCTCGACTCGATGGAGCGATTCGCGAACGACGGTGGAATGATTCCGGAACAAGTGTGGGACCGCGCCGATCCGACGCCTTCAGAGTTCACGTTTGGCGAAGGAACGGGGAGCGCGACGCCGCTGGCTTGGAGCATGGCGCAGTTTATTCGGCTGGTTGTGGATGCCGACGAAAAGCGCGTTGCCGAACAGCCGAGCGTCGTTGCCGAACACTTTCTCGGGCGTCAACACTAGCACCTCTCGAGTGCCTGCCCGCGGTGCGCTTGTTCGATTAGAACTTGCGCGACCACTCCTTCGGCCAACGCTCCACTACCACTTTCTTGTCCGTGTAGAATTCGACGGCATCGCGTCCCTGCCCATGCAGCACGCCGAGGAAACTGTCTCGCCAGCCGCTGAATGGGAAGTAGGCCATTGGGGCTGCGACGCCGATGTTGATGCCGATGTTGCCCGCCTGTACTTCGTACCGAAACTTCCGCGCCGCTGCGCCGCTGCTTGTGAATATCGACGCCATATTCCCATACGGGCTGCGAGAAAGGATTTCGATGCCTTCGTCGATGGTGTTCGCATGAACGAGACTGAGCACTGGACCGAATATCTCCGTGGTGGAGAGCGCGCTCGTAGCGGGAACACCGTCGAGGATCGTGGGCTTTAAGAAATTACCTTTGGCCGAGGAGCCGTTCGTCTCGCGGCCATCGAGGAGCACGGATGCGCCGTCTTTGGCGCCCTGCGCAATCAGGCCCGAGATGCGCGACTTGCTCTCGGCGGTGATGACCGGGCCCATCTGAACGTCGGATTCGAGGCCGTTGCCGACTTTGAGCGACCCTGCAACCTTCGTGAGCTGCTCGGTGAATTCCTTCTGCGCATCGCCGACGGTAACTGCTACGGAGACTGCAAGGCAGCGTTGGCCGGCGCAGCCGAACGCGCTGTCGCTCACGATGCGAGTCGAGGTTTCCATGTCGGCGTCCGGAAGAATGAGGACGTGATTTTTCGCGCCGCCCTGGCACTGCACGCGCTTGCCATGTTGCGCGGCTTCGGAATAGATGTACTTCGCGACGGGCGTGGAGCCGACGAAACTGATCGCGCGAACATCCGGATGCCGGAGCAGGGCATCGACCGACGCTTTGCCGCCGTGAACCAGATTCAGGACGCCGGGTGGAAGCTTCAGCGACTCCATCAACTGAAACGCTCGCTCGGCTGTGAGTGGCACGCGATCGGAAGGTTTCAGAATGAAAGTGTTGCCGCAGGCGATCGCGTACGGAAGGAACCAGAACGGAATCATTGCCGGAAAATTGAACGGAGTGATCGCGGCGGTTACGCCGAGCGGCTGGCGAATCATCATTTCGTCGATGCCGGAGGCGACGTCTTCGAGGTTGTAGCCCTGCATCAGCGTGGGAATGCCGCAGGCGACTTCGACGTTCTCAATGGCGCGCCGCAGCTCGGCGCGCGATTCGCTGAACGTCTTGCCGTTTTCCTCGGTGCAGATTTTTGCGATGTCGTCGATGTGCTCTTCCAGAAGATTCTTCAGCTTGAAGAGGTATTGGATGCGGTCTTCAGGCGGCGTGCGGCGCCACGCGGGGTAGGCATCGGAGGCGGCCTTCACAGCCGCGGCGACATCGTCGGTCTGCGCTTGCGGAACGCGTGCGAGAGTTTCGCCGGTGGCGGGATTTGTGACCGGCAGGTAGTCCATACGCGAGGCCGGCTTCCATTCGCCGCCGTAGTAGTGCTTTAGCTCGCGAATCGTGCTCATGATGCGTATCTCCTGTTCGGGCCCGGGCTCGGGGCGCCGCGGGCAGAATTCAACCACGGAATGTGCGGTTCGAGCGCGACAAATATAGCATGGGTCAGGTCGCCCAGATAACCGCTTATCTGTTGCGTCTGGATGGGGCCTTTGTGGTTAGTGTCTCTCAGAGTGGGCTCGCACAATGGGGAAAGCATGATTGTATTTCGCGCAGCTCGAACATAATCGCTTATGTGGATGACCGATTGAGCCCCGCCAGAAGTGTGAGTTCAAATCCCGCTGGCACCGCGCGCGAATGCGGCTATCATGGCGGGCGGCGCGAGGATTGCCCTCGCAGGAGAGCGAATGGAACTGAATTCGGTGCTTTTGAAGAGCAGTTTCGTCGGGGCGCTCGGGGGATTGCTCTTTGGTTTTGACACAGCTGTGATCTCGGGCACGCAGAGCTCGCTAACCGCACAATTCAGTTTGAGCCCGCACGAACTCGCGGTGACGGTGTCGATCGCGCTGGTTGGCACGGTAATCGGAGCGATGTCTGCCGGCGAGCCCGGGCAGCGATTTGGCCCGCGCGATACGCTGCGGGTGCTGGCAATGTTCTATGTTGTTTCAGCGCTCGGATGCGCGTTCGCGATGAATTTGCCGATGCTGCTCGTGTTTCGATTTCTGGTAGGTCTGGCCGTAGGTGGTTCGTCAGTTCTGAGCCCAGTTTACATCGCGGAAATCGCACCGGCGGAGTGGCGCGGGCGGCTGGTGGGATCCTTCCAGATCAGTGTAGTGCTGGGAATTCTAGTTGCGTACCTCTCGAACTACTTTATCGGCACGCTGGGGCTCGGCCTCGCGGATTGGCGTTGGATGTTCGGCGTAGCTGCGGTTCCTGCGCTGCTCTTCTTTATGCTGCTCTTCGGCATACCGAATAGCCCGCGGTGGCTTGCGACGAAGGGGCGCAACGAGGAAGCGCGGCGCGTCCTGAACGAAATCGGCGCTTCCGATCCAGAAGGCGAAATGCGCGACATCGAACGCTCGATTCATCTGGAGAAACAGGGCGCGGGTGAATCGCTGTTCACAGCAAAATACCGATTTCCGATCTTCCTCGCGATCTCGATCGGGATCTTCAATCAGCTCTCAGGGATCAACGCGATTCTGTACTACTTGAATCCGATCTTCGCTGCGGCTGGTTACAGCCGTGTGTCGAGCGACTTGCAAACGGTCGCGATCGGGGCGGTGAACCTCTTTGCGACGCTCGTCGGCATGACGCTGATCGACAAACTTGGACGTAAGACATTGCTGCTGATCGGATCGGTAGGGACGGCACTGAGTCTTGCTGGCGTTGCTATGGTTTTCTTTACGCGCGCGCACCAGGAGCGATTGCTGTGGTTCTTGGTGACCTACATCGCGTTCTTTGCGATCTCGCAGGGCGCGGTGATTTGGGTCTATATCGGCGAAGTGTTTCCCAACGCGGTGCGCGCGAAAGGACAGTCGTTAGGGAGTTCCGCGCATTGGATCACGAACGCGATCATCTCGTTCACATTTCCGCTGCTGGCTGCGAAGTCTGGTGCGTACCCGTTTGTGTTTTTCGCGGTGATGATGGTGGTTCAGCTTGTTGTGGTTGGAATGTTCTATCCGGAGACCAAGGGAGTGTCGCTAGAGCAGCTGCAGGCGAAGCTGGGGATTGAGTGACGCGTTCGGTAGTAGAGCCGAAGCTTTGCGCCGGCGTGGCCTGCGCCGCGGTGTTGACGCTCACGTTGGCGGCAGTCCTCCCTTCGCGCGCCCAGAAAGCTGCGCACGAAGCTGCTTACTGGCCCGCGTACAACGGCTCGCTGACCGGCAATCACTTTTCGTCGCTGACGCAAATCAATCGAGAAAATGTCGGAAGGCTGCGAGTCGCTTGGCAGTTCGACACGGGCGAAACGGGCGGTCTGCAAACGAACCCACTCGTAATCGCGGGCGTTCTCTACGCCTACACGCCAACGCAGAAGGTGATCGCACTCGATGCGGCGACGGGCAAACTGCTCTGGAAATTCGATTCTGGCGTATTGGGGACGCAGCCTGCGCGAGGCCTGGCGTACTGGACGGACGGCAACTCAGCGCGGATCTTCGCGGGAGTGATGAATTTTCTGTACGCGCTGGATGCAAAGACCGGGCAGGCAATTGTTGCGTTCGGTGAAGGCGGCCGGATCGATCTGCGCAAGAATCTGCGAGGCGACTATCGGGAGCAGTCGATCGCGCTCACGTCGCCGGGTGTTGTTTACAAGGATCTGATCATCGTCGGCGGTAGGAACCCGGAGACGCATCCGGCACCGCCTGGAGATATACGCGCGTTCGATGTGCGCACCGGCGCGCTTCGATGGAGTTTTCATACGATTCCGCATCCCGGCGAATTCGGCTACGACACGTGGCCCCCGAAGGCTTACCAGTATTCTGGCGCGGCGAATAACTGGGCGGGGATGACGCTCGACGCCGAGCGCGGAATTCTCTACGTGCCTACGGGCTCGGCCGTCTCGGATTTCACGGGCAACGACCGGATCGGCAACGATCTTTTTGCGGACACGCTGCTCGCGCTCGATGCGAGCACGGGCAACCGGCTGTGGCATTTTCAGGGCGTTCACCACGATTTGTGGGATCGTGATTTTCCCGCGCCACCGGCTCTGCTCACTGTCACACGCGACGGAAGGAAAATCGATGCAATCGCGCAGACGACGAAGCAGGGATTCGTTTATTTGTTCGATCGAGTAACAGGCACGCCTCTTTTTCCGGTTGAAGAGCGTCCGGTTCCGGCGAGTGATGTGCCGGGAGAAGTCGCGAGTGCGACGCAGCCGTTTGCCGTGATCCCCGCGCCATTCGCGCGGCAGAAACTCACGGAAGAGATGCTTACGAATCGCACGCCGGAAATGCATGCGTGGGCGCTCACGCAGTTTGCAAAATTTCGAAGCGATGGACAGTTCGTGCCGTTCAGGTTGAACCAGTCGACCGTGGTATTTCCGGGATTCGACGGCGGCGCGGAGTGGGGCGGACCTGCAGTCGATCCGGCGACGGGCATTTTGTATGTGAACTCGAACGACGTGGCGTGGACCGGCGCGCTCGCGGAGCGCAGCGCGGTTGAGTCGAAGGGCGAAGCGCTGTACCAGACGCGTTGCAGCGCGTGCCACGGGGCGGATCGCGCGGGTTCGCTGCCACAATTTCCATCGCTTGTGGGAGTCACGGAGCGGTTATCGCCTGCGGTGATCGAGGCGACGATTCGCGACGGGAAGGGAAGAATGCCTGCGGCGACAGGAATCAGCGAGGAACAGATTCAGGAGTTGCTGCTCTACCTGAAAGAGGGCAGTAGCAAGCAGGAATTGCGCGCGGCCCCAGCAAGCGCTGGAGGCGATGCAGGAGCTGCGACGTATGCTGCGAAATGCGCGGTGTGCCACGGCGACGATTTGAACGGAAAGCCGCCGCACTATCCTTCCGTGAAAGAGGGGCCACGGCTTTTCTCCGCACAGCAAGTCGCGAATCTGATCACGCATGGCACAGGGCATATGCCCGCATCACCTGAAATTCAAGGCGATCAGCTCAGCGCGCTACTCAAGTATTTGGGATTCGTGGACGCAACGGACGGCAAAGCCGAGCGCAGCGCGAGTGCGGCGCACCCAGAAACCCTCTCCACCGACGGCACGGACACGCCGGGCATGAGATACCACTTCACCGGTTATAAAAAGTTTCTCGATCCAGACGGTTACCCGGCCATCGTTCCGCCCTGGGGCACGCTGAACGCAATCGATATGAATTCGGGTAAATATGTTTGGAAAATTCCGCTGGGCGAGTACCCGGAGCTTGCGGCGAAAGGAATGACGTCGACGGGCAGCGAAAATTATGGTGGGCCGGTCGTCACTGCGAGCGCGCTGCTCTTCATCGGAGCGACGATCTTCGACAGCAAGATCCGCGGGTTTGACGTTGCGACGGGCAAATTGCTGTGGGAAGCTCGGCTCCCATTTCCGGCGACGGCCACGCCTGCGACTTATATGGTCGGCGGAAAACAGTATTTGGTGATCGCGTGTGGCGGCGGGAAAAATCCGAAAGCGCCGAGCGGGGGAGTGTACGTCGCGTTTTCACTGAATTAACGCGGGCCAAGAATCGCGAACCAACCTCGACAGGAAAATCGGCGAGGCCTCGATCGAAATCGAAGCCTCGCCGTTTCTGCTTTTACGTTTGCAGCGCGGGACAACCGTCGAGACTACTTCGGCTTGCCGCCGCCGTTGCTGTGCGAAGGCGGCGCAGCGTGGCTCTGCTCGAAGTGCGTCTGTTCGGTCTGGTGACGTTCCTGCATCTGTTGCGCCTGCTGGGCGTGCTGCTTTTCGGTAGCCTGCTGGCGTTCCTGCGCGACGTTGCGTTGCTGGTTGTGCTGGTCTTCTTTTTCTTGCTGGCTCTGCAGTTTAGTGCGCTCCTGCTCCTGCTTCTGCGAGAGCTTCTCCTGTTGCTGTTGGTACTTCGTGTCGACCTTGGCGTTGCCGCTCGGGTTGTACGGCGAGCGCGTCGCCGGCGTTACTTCCTTTGCGTGCGTGGGCGTGGGCCGTGCAGCCGTGTTGGTCGCCGCGCCGTGCTCTTCGGGAGCGTGATACTCACCGCCCGCTTCACGAGCTGGTACCGCCTCGTGCCCGTTAAATTCACCCGGGCGCGCCGTTGCTGCAACCGGCGGTTTGCCATGGTTTTCCGAAGCGCGGAACTGCGGATTGCCGCGAGCCGCGTCAAAGTGCTGATTTTGCGCCGCGACCGGACCCACGTGCCGTTCGTTCGCGTAGCGTTCTTCTTCAGCGGACGCGCGCGCATTGATGCCGCCGTTGCCGCCGTTGTAACTGACGCGGGACTCGTTGCGATTGATCACCGTTGTGTTGTACGTGTTGTGAATCACGGTGACGTTTACGTTGGTCACGGAGCGGTTGTAGAAGAAGTGGCCGCCATCCCAACGTCCGCCTTCGAAACCGTTGCCGAAATAGCCGAAGCCGTAGTTAACGCCGCCGTAAAACCCGATGTGCGGGCCCCAGTAACCGGCATGAAAAACATAAACGCCGCCGCCCCAGCCCCACCAGGGCGGAGTCCAGAGATATCCGACTTCGGGCGCGAGGATCCAAGTGCCGGGTACCCAGAAATAGCCGCCGTCATTCCACGCCCAGTAACCGGGCGTCCAAATGTAGCCGTCACCCGGGCAAATGGGCTGCTCGTAAACGGGCAGCGCAGGCGGGGCGATAGTGATGGAAACTCCGACCTGCGCGGAAGCCGCGGGTGCCATGGCGATACCGATCGCCATAAGCAACAGAGCCGCGAAGATCGATCGAACAACTGCGTTACGCATCTGTTTCCTCCTGTAATTCCATCCCGCGGCGGCCGGTTGTCGTTCGTCCGCGCTACAAACGCGTGGATGCCTTGCTGAGCTTCTGCCCAACTTCTACAAAATCCAAAAACTGAAACCTTGAAGCATTGCGCTGCAGGCGCGCGGCGCATTATGAGGACCCGGCTACGGTCTCGGCGACCGCTGTCGCCATGCTACCAAGAAGCGAAATCGGCTCAATAAGGTTTTCCTTGTAATGGCATCAGGGGAATTCCCCGTTGTATTTTGAGCCACGACAGCGGCTTTTTAATTGAACCCTACCTGCGACGGAAGGTTGCGAGAGAGCTTCCTCAGGATTTTCGTTGGGAACTCGCGTTACGGCGCTTTTGTTTGCGCGTGAATTGGTGCGGCTCGGCGGGCTGCTGGACGGGAACGGGGCGTGCGCTTTTTAGGCGGTCGATTGCGTCGATAATGGCGACAGAAGTGAGAATCATCGAGACGGGATCGATAGGCAGCCGGTAGCGCGGTAGAGCAAGCGTGAGGTAGTAGGCCCACGGAAAAATCGTAGGGAACGTGGCGCACGGAAAAGCGTAGGCGTTGCGCTGGACAAAAAGGAGAATCACGCCGGCAAGCGTGGCGAAGGCCACAAACACATTGAATGTAAGCACGTATCGGAACCACGGGTCGGGCGTGCCGACGAAGTCGTTGATGGGATGGAGTGCGCCGCCTGCCCAGATTGAAACGAAACGCAGCCACGTCAGGTGAGCTTCACGCGCGGGATGGCTGAGCATGTAGCTGACGGCGAGGTCGTGCTTCTCGCGCATGTAGGCGATTTCGCCAACGTCGATGTAGTGCCGGCGCTCGGGCTCGTTGTAGATGGGATGGAGATTTCCACGAAAGATGTCTTCGGTCTGTTCGTTATTGCCGAGCCAGAGCTGGAGGCCGAGCACGGAACGGAGTGGAACGAAGGTGTGGAAGACGCGGTAGTTGCGAATGGTCCACGGGATGCAGCAGAGCGCGACGATTCCGACGGTGAGAGCGACACGCGCAAGGAGTTTGCGATTTTGTTTTTGTGCGCGCCACCAAGGCCAGCCCAGAAGGAACGGTAAGAGGGCGCCGAGCGAGGCGTTGGTCATGAGCGTGAAGCCCCACAGGAGACCGTAGGCGATCCACGCCAGCGGGCTGCGATCTTCGTCGAGCGCGAGCGTAGCCCAGAGAATCGTTGCGCCGAGTAAAGCTGCGAGCGACGCCTCCCACATGCTTTCGACGGGCATGAGGATCGCGTTGGGGAAAATCGCCCAGAGCCATGCCGCTGTGGCACCGAGCGCTACACCGTGTTTTTCACCGCCAATACGCCGGCCCGCGAAGTAGATCGGAATACACGCAAGCGTGACGCACAGAATATTGAAAGCCACCGACGCGTACCACGCGTTTACCGTATAGACGCCGAAGGTTTTGAAAATTGTGGCGAGGATCAGCGGGTAAACGGGTGTCATCCAGGCTGTTGGTCCGGTGTCTACGCGGAAGGGTGAGCTGAAGCCTTTGCCGTCGGCGACCGAGTGCGCGATGTTGCCGGACTCAAAGAGGAAGGGAATCACGCTCACGGCGCGATCGGAATTGTGCGATTTGTAGTCGACGAGAAACGCGACGCGGATCGCGAGAGCGACAAGAACGATTAGAACCAGCGATGTCGCTGCCTTTTTCAAAAGTTCTTTCATGCGTGGTAAGCGCGAACGCGGGCTTTCCGCCGCGCCGAGCGTGCATTATGATGCTTTTTGAAGGAATTGCGATGGCACGCGTACGCCGAAAGAAAAAAGACAAAATCCGTCCTCACAAAGAGGCCAAACGCCGCGCGCGCATCGGCATAGGCATGCCTCCGCCCGAACGAGTCATCGTCGATAAGCGCCTCAAGCCCGAAAAACACAAGAAGCGCATCGACGACTCGAATCTCACCTAAATTGATTAGGAATTTCGCGCGCAACAAGAACTAGTGAATGTTCCGGGTTTTCCCGCCGACGTAATCCATCAGCAAGTACTGGCCCAGCGTGTAAGGAGTGGTGAAATAGGCCTTGCCGCGGCACAGTTCGGTCACCTTTTGAACGAAGTGCACAAGGCTGTAGTCGCTCGCGAGCATGAAGGTGTTGATCAGGATTCCCGCGCGCTTGCACTTCGCGACTTCCTCGAGCGTCTGCGTGACGACGAGCGGGTCGAGGCCAAAGGCATTTTTGTAGATCCGGCCATCTTCGAGCGTAAGAGCCGAAGGCTTGCCGTCGGTGATCATGATGATCTGGCGCATGTCTTTTTTCTGGCGTGAAAGGACGCGCTGCGCGAGTTTCAGCCCTTCGCGCGTGTTCGTGTAGTACGGCCCCACCTGTACGCGGGCGAGCTTACCCAGCGGAATTTCCTCGGCGCTATCGTGGAAAAGCACACAGTGCAGAGAATCGCCCGGATATTGCGTGCGAATCAGGTGCGACAGCGCGAGCGCGACGCGCTTCGCGGGCGTGAAGCGATCTTCGCCGTACAAAATCATGCTGTGACTGCAATCGAGCATCAGCACTGTGGCGCATGAGCTTTGATACTCGCACTGGTGAACCATCAGGTCCGGATAATCGACGTCGATGGGAATGCCGGTGCCGTTGCGGCGGACGGCGTTGAACAGCGTTGAACTGATGTCCATATTCAGCGTATCGCCGAATTCGTAGTCCTTCGACGCGCCGCCGGATTCAACACCTGTGGCCAAGTCGCGCGTGTCGTGGCGGCCAAAGCTGCTCTTACCTAGCGAGGCGAGCAGGTCTTTCAGCGTCTTGAAGCCCAGAAAATCGAGAGCCTTGTCCGTGATTTCAAATCGCGCTTCTGCGTTCGGGCCTGCTTGTCCCGCTTGGCCGCCCGGAGTTTGCGAAGGCGGTGGAGTGACCTGCGCCTGCTGGCTGCCTTCGGGCTGCGAGATGAATCCTTCATTCTCCATGCGCTGGACGAGCTGATCGATCATTTCGCGCAGCTCTTGATTCTGGCTAAGGTCCGGATTTTCGAGGAGCTTCTCCATCAGGTCTGGCGGGACGAGATCGCCTTCCTGTAACGCGCGGAGAATCGCCTCGCGAAGTTGGTCCATCATCCGCTCGCGCGAGCGGTTCGGGTCCATTTCGTAGATGCCGTATTGATCGTCAAAGCCGCTCTGCAGGAAAAAGTCGGAGAGCCGGCTCATCAGCTCGTCGAGATCGATATCGTCGGCGGCGCTGGCTGCGTAGCGGGAATACTTTGTGTACTTCATGGCCCCTCCCGTACGACTGAGGTGCGAACGCGAACCCTCTGGTTCAGTTGAACTGGCGCCGCGGCCCGCGGCCAGGCTGCTCGCGTGGCTCGCGGGGCTCGGGCGTTCGGCGCACGTCGGCGAAGTAGCCGCGTTCTTCGCTGCGGCTGATGCGCTTATGCGCCCACAAGCCTTCGAGAATGAACTCCGCCGCGCTGGTGACGATACCGGCGTCGTCCTTCGGGCTCACGTCGAGCACGCTCAGGTGATCGAAGAGGCCCTGGATCGTTTTCAGCTGCGCCATCACTTCTTCGTTCGACGCGTTCGCCGGAATTTTTAGCTCGCCGCCAAGCTCGAACCACTGCGTGACGGGCTGGAAATTCGCGCCGGTGAAATATTGCGTGAATATCTTTCCAACGGCCGCGCGAATCAACTCGCGGGCGATATTGTCGGCGCCTTTTAGCTCACCTTCATATTCCAGTTCGAACTTCCCCGTCATCGACGGAATCGCGGCGTAAATATCGGCAACGCGCGCCACCACGGCTCCATCGCGGCTGCGGATGGCGCGCTGCTCGGCGTTGCTCATCACGTTTTCAAGCGTACTGATCGGCAATCGTTGGCTGACGCCGGAGCGCCGGTCGACGCGTTTGTCGTCGCGCGCCTGAAACGCGATTTCCTCGACCACCTCGCGCACGTACTGCGGCATGTGGACGCGTTTTTTGTTCTCGCGCTCGAGCCACGATTCCTGCGCCGTGATCGTCATGCCTTCGCCCACGGTGGCAGGGTAGTGCGTGCGAATTTCGGAGCCGATGCGGTCTTTGAGCGGCGTGATGATTTTGCCGCGCGCTGTGTAATCCTCAGGATTCGCAGTGAAGACGAGCATTACGTCGAGCGCCATTCGGATCGGGTAGCCCTTAATCTGAATGTCGCCTTCCTGCATGATGTTGAAAAGCCCGACTTGAATTTTGCCGGAAAGATCGGGCAGCTCGTTGATGCCGAAGATGCCGCGATTGGCGCGCGGGAGCAAGCCGTAGTGAATCGTCAGCTCGTCGGAGAGGTTCGTTCCGGTGCGTGCCGCTTTTATGGGGTCGACGTCGCCGATCATGTCCGCAATGGTCACATCGGGTGTAGCCAGCTTCTCCACGTAGCGATCCGAGCGCGCGAGCCAGGTGATCGGTGTCGCGTCGCCTTCGGATGCAATGCGCTGCCTGCACGAACGGCAAATCGGCGCGTAAGGGTTGTCGTGAATTTCGCACCCGGCGATGGCGGGTACGTGCGGGTCCATGAAGTTTACGAGGCCGCGCAAGATTCGTGTCTTGGCCTGGCCGCGAAGCCCAAGCAGGATGAAATGGTGCTTCGAGAGGATGGCGTTGATGACCTGCGGAACGACGCTGTCGTCATAACCGTGCACGCCCGCAAATAACGTGTCGCCCTTCTCCATTTTGCAGAGCAGATTCTCACGCATTTCCTGCCGGACCGAGCGCTGCGCATATTTTTCTTCGGTCCAGTTGCTGCGGCGAAGCTCACCGAGAGTCTTGGGCAACGAAGTCATGAGGGCCCCACTTCGTTATGACGCGGCGCGCGTGCACGAGGCGCCTGAGGCCATTATAAGGGAACGGAGTCCGCGAGCATAATCGGGTTTCAAAAGGTCAATTTAGGGAGTGGCCGTTGCCGCCGGCCCTGTGGCGCGCGCGGCTGCGTTGTTCGAACTGCGGAAGGGCTTTGCTGAGCCAAACACGGAGGAAATCTTGCCGGGCGGGCTCGCCGCGCATCTCGAGAAGCGCCTGTTTTTCCTCAAGGGCGAGAGGAAGGTGGCTGGCCATGCGGTAGGAAAGCGGCCAGATTGCGTCTTTTGCGCTGGGGGACCAAAGCTCGCTGTACATGAGTGAATGGCACTGCTGGAACATGCCCATCAGCGAGTCTTCTTTGTGCGATTCGGCGTCTTCGCCGGAGTCGGCCAGGTACTCGACGATGGCCTCGTGGTATTCCCTCTCTGAAAGCAGGTCGAACACGCGGAAAACCGCGCGGCCTTCGGTGAGAATATCGAATTCGCCAGTTGGATACTCACGCAGGACGTTGACGATCTGCGTGGTGCAGCCGACGGTGGCCACGTTGGATTCCTGCGCGAAGATCATTCCGAATTCGAGCTTGTGGCGCAGGCAGTGGCGCACCATCTGGCGATAGCGCGGCTCGAAAATGTGGAGGGGAAGCGAGCCACCGGGGAGCAAAACCACGTTCAGCGGGAAGAGCGGGATGCGCGTGTCTCTCATGAGGCCCGATCCTACGGCATACTTTCGTGAGTCTAGCGCAACAGGGCGAGAGCAGCATGCATTTCGTCGCGGGCGTGCGTGTCACCGGCTTTCTGCGCGACGAGAATGCCATCAGAGAGAAGCTTGCGCGCTTCTTCAAGTTTGCCGACGCGGCCAAGATGCTGGCCAAATTGAAAATAGCCAGCGACGTAGTTTGGATTTACTTCGAGAAGTTTCTCGAAATTGGTGGTGGCGGCGTCGTTGTCCCCGAGCTTCGCGCATTCGAGCGCGAGGCCGTAGAGCGCGAACGCGTCGTTCGGTTTCTGCGCGACGAATTGCTCGAGCATTTCACGGCGTGACTTCTGCGTTTGGGTCATGGGGTACGTACGATATTATAGGCGCACGTTCGGTGCGCGCCAAGCTTGTAGCGACGCGCCACTCTGCGGTGCGCGAGCGACCGTTCGTTCGGAGAACGATTTTCAGCCCATGACAACACATGAAATTAAACACGCCGGGCCGCATCTTCCGGGGCGCAAGGTGGAGATGCCGTCAGCGGAATCGCTGAAGGACGGCAAACCCGTCAGCGCATCGCGCTCGGAGATCACCGAAATTGTGCTGCCGAACGACGCGAATCTGCTTGGCAACATGCTTGGCGGCCGCGTTATGCACCTTATCGACATCGCGGGAGCGCTCGCGGCTACGCGGCACGCGAATCTGCCGGTTGTGACCGCGTCGGTGGACTATCTCGATTTTCGGTTTCCCATTCACCTGGGCGATTGGATCGTGCTGAAGTCGCAGGTCAATCGCGTGTTCAATACATCGATGGAAGTGGGCGTGAAGGTGTACGCGGAAAATGTGCTGACGGGCGAGCGGCGTCATACCAGTAGCGCGTATCTGACGTTTGTGGCGGTGGATATGGATCAGAGGGCGCATCCCGTGCGACCGCTGATTTTGGAGACGCCGGAGGACAAGCGGCGCTTCGAAGATGCTGGCGAGCGCCGGCGCGTGCGTCTGAATATGCGAAACAAAAAGCCGCTCAACGATTAGGTGTTTGGGTTTCTCGTAACTCGCGTCGCGGCCGTGCGTTAGCGGGCGTTGAGAGAGGCTTCGACGGCGTCGGCAGTTTTGTAGCCGTTTTCGACGCACTTTCCTACAGCAGGACCTTCCAAATAATTCCCCGCGAGAAATAGGCCCGGCGTTTCGCGCTGTACGGCGCGCAGCGACTCAACGATGTGGCCGTGGCCTAGGTTGTATTGCGGCAAGGCGCGATTCCACTTCCAGACTTTCTGCGCGACGGGCGGCCCCGAGATTTGCAGAATTTTGGCGTTGTCGCGGTAAGCGATCTCGGCAATTTCGGATTCGGCGAGGTTCGCGATTTCGAGATCGGTTGCGCCTCCAATGAAACTCGTGACGGATACGCAATGTTCGGGCGCGCGGCCTGGAAAGAGCGACGAGTTAAAAATGGTGCCTAACGTGCGGCGCTTTTCGGCGCGGGGCACGAGGAAGCCAAAGCCGTAAAGCGGATCGTCAATCTGCTTACGGCGATAGCCGGCGGCCACAACGGCGACAGGTGCGTAGGCGATGGCGGCGAGGATTATCGCGAGCTCGGGAGAGAAGGGGCGCAAGATTTCGACAGCGGCGTAGGCTGGCGTTGCGAGCACGACTGCTGAACTGCTCAGCGTCGTGGCGGAGCTGTTGTTCGAAGTGCTGAGTGCGAACCCGTTGCTTGCCGCGGCGACGGATGTCACTTTCGTTGTTGCGTGAAAACGCTCACCCAGATTCGCGGCGAGAGCTTGAGGAAGAGCCGACACTCCGCTCGAAAACGAGCAGAGCGATGGCCGCGATGTCGAGGACTTCACGCTGGTTTCGACGCTGCGTGACATCTTCGCGCCCCGAATTACGCTGCCATATTGCCGTTCCCACTCATCGAGGGTTGGAAACGCGGCCTTGAGGCTCAGTTTTTCCGGATCGCCCGCGTAGACGCCGGAAACGAACGGCGATACGAGATATTCAAGTATTTCGTGGCCAAATTTGCGGCGGACGAACGCGGCGACGGATTCTTCTTCAGTGGGCGGGCGACTGTGGCGAAACGCTTCAGACGCGATTTTCCAGCGCGAGCCGAGACTCAAGAATTGCGAAGTGAGCATCGCGGGCGGCGACATCGGAATTTTTTCGAGGCGGCCGCGTTTCAATACGTAGCGTGGAGCCTTTGCGTCGGCGGTTTGAAGCTCGGATTCGATGCCGAGTTCGCGCACCACCGCCGAGAGCGCGTCGGTAAGTTGAAAGCTCTGCGGGCCGGATTCGAAAAGGAAGCCATCGCTGCGCGTGCCGCCGATCAAGCCGCCGGGCGCGTCTCCAGCTTCGAGCAGCGTCACATCGAGGCCGCGTTGCCGGAGCCGGTACGCGCACGCGAGACCGGAAATTCCGGCGCCAACCACGATGACGGATTTGCTGGAGGGCATGACGGCTAGAGAGTTTTCGAAAAGAGCGGCTTCGCGTCCATTTGTTGGTCGCGCAGGTAGCCGTCGAAAGGCATCGCGAGCGTGCGAATGAACAGACGGCCGAGCGGCGTAACGCGAATTTCGTCGCGCGTCAGTTCGACGAGGCCTTCGGACTGCGCTTCGGCGAGCGCCGCAAGCTCCCGTGCGAAATATTCATCGAACGCGATCCTGAATTCGTGTTCGACCTCGCTTTTCGGCACGACGGTGTGGCATAGCAGGCGGCCGATCACGGCGCGCCGCAGCACGTCGTCGTCGGAGAGGCGATAGCCGCGGGCCGTCGCGATCCCGCGTCCGTCTGCCGTCGACTCGTACGCAGGAACTTCTTTGATATTTTGCGCGTATGCGCGACCGACAGAACTGATCGCGCTGACGCCCATGCCGTAAAGGTCCGCTCCCGCTTTCGTGGTGTAGCCCTGAAAATTCCGATGAAGGGTCCGACTTTGCTGTGCGATAGCGAGTTCGTCGGTAGGCTTCGCGAAGTGATCCATACCGATGTAGAGGTAGCCAGCGTCTAGGAACCCTTCAAGACCGGCGCGCAAAATGCGGAATTTTTCCATGCTCGGCGGCAAGTACATCTGGAACGCGCCTTGCTGTTTCTTCATCCACGGCACGTGCGCGTAACTGAACATTGCGACGCGATCGGGATCGAGCGACAGCGTTTTTGCGATCGTGTCACGGAAGCTCTCGGCCGTCTGGTGCGGCAGACCGTAGATCAAATCGACGTTGAGGCTCACGAAGCCGAGATCGCGCGCGGCGGCGATCAAGTCGCGAGTCAACTCGTACGGTTGCACGCGGTGAATCGTCTGCTGCACAACATCAGTGAAATCCTGAATGCCGAGGCTGAGGCGGTTGAAGCCGAGCCGACGCAGCGACTCGAGATGCGCGACGTTCGTGACGCGAGGATCAACCTCGATTCCGATCTCCGCATCGGGCGCGAAACGAAAATGTTCCCGCGAGTACGCAAAGAGGTCTTCCATCTGCACGGGCGTCAAGTACGTTGGCGTGCCGCCGCCCCAGTGGAACTGGATCACCGGACGGTTACGCGAAACGAAGCGCGAAACGTGCGCGATTTCTTTTTTCAGCGCATCGAGGTAGGGAATTGCGACGTCTTTATTCTTCTGAATCGAAACGTTGCACGCGCAAAAAAGGCAGAGGCTCTCGCAAAACGGAATGTGCATGTAGAGCGAAACAGGCGTGGCCTGCGCTTCCGCCTTCGCGTAGTAGCCCTCGAGATCGTCAGGGCCGAAGTCATCCTTCCACACCGGCGCCGTCGGGTAACTTGTGTAGCGCGGGCCGGGACGATTGTGCCTTTCGAGAAACGCGTCGGACACGTTCGCGATTTCGAGTTTTTCGTGCTGCGTGGTCAATGAACTTTCCAGATTCTAGAGTTGCGCAGCCGGCACGCGGACAGGGAAGCGCACTGCCTGCCCCGCTTCCACGAACGCGCGCGCATTCGCAACCGGCGTTGTTGGCAATATTCCGTGCCCCAGATTCAGAATGTGTCCGAAGCCGCCGGTTTGAAGTACGGCCGCCCGCGCAGCTTCGCGAACTGCATCTTCGCTTGTCAGCAGCAGCGACGGATCGATGTTCCCCTGCAGCGCAATCGAATCGCCGAGCACGGCACGCGCCGGGGCGAGGTCCGTCCGCCAATCGACGCTTACGACGTCTGCGCCAGACTTGCCGAGCTGTTCGAGCAAGTGCGACGAGCCCTTGGCGTAGAGTATTTTCGCCACGCTGGAACCAGCCAGAGCTCGGAATATTTTCTGTGTTGCTGGAAGTTCGAACGCCGCGTATTGCTCGGCCCTCAGTTCGCCCGCCCAGGTATCGAAGAGCTGCACCACCGAGGCCCCAGCCTCGATCTGTGACTGCAGATAGCCGATCGTAGCGTCTGCGATGCGATCGAGCAGTTCGCGCACGAGAGCTGGTTCGCTCGCGATCATTTGTTTCGCGCGCGAAATGTCGCCGCGCGTCCGGCCTTCAATCATGTAGCAAGCCAGCGTCCATGGCGCGGCCGCGAAGCCGATCACCGGAACCGTCGGGCCCGCTTCGTGGCAGATTGCGCGGATCGCATCGCCCACAAAGCGCGTCTCTTGATTTGGGTCAAACGTATGAAGCGAGCGCACCGCTACGACGTCGCGAATCGGATTTGACAGCACAGGTCCGTCGTCAGGCACCGCCAGCGGCAGGCCCATCGCCTCAGCGACAATCAAAATGTCCGAAAAAACGATGACCGCGTCGACGCCAATCACGCGAAAGGGCTGCAACGAAACCTCCGCGGCAAGTTCAGGCGTCTTGCAAATCTCGAGGAAGGAATGGTGCGCGCGAACGGCCTGATACTCCGGCAAATATCGCCCAGCCTGGCGCATGATCCACACCGGCGCGCGCTCCACGGGCTGACACTTGCAGGCGCGCAGAAATAGCTCTTTGCGGTTCATCACGAAGGAAACGACGTCCTTTGGGCTGCAAACCCATGATAACAGATGCCGAAAGCCGAGGCTGGCAGCGCTGCGCCGGCCCAGGCCCCGCGCACGGCGGTAATTTTAGGAGCTATAATGAGGAGTTGCGCACTTGCTGTGCGCCTCCGGCGAATGGTCCATCTCCTGGCGTTTACGATGCTGGCCCTCTATGCGGGTAGCTTTGTTTGCTACGCGCTGAACCTTCGTGCGCCATCGCGGTGGATCGGCCGCACAGCATCGTTTCTGCTCGCGGCGGGGATCGTGGCGCAGTATTTCGCGCTCTACGAGCGGTCGGTGGCGCTGCACGCCGTGCCGTATGACGATCTCTACGGATCGATGTCGCTTTTCGCGTGGCTCCTCGCGCTTACCTATCTTGGGCTGGAGCTGTTCCACCGGGAGCGAGCCGTCGGCGCGTTCGTTACAGCGGTGCTGCTCGTTTGGCTTTCGGCTGTGTGGCTCTGGATTCCGGACCCTGTCGCGGTTCCAGCGCAAATCCGGGGTGCGATCTTTGCGTTTCACGTCACGCTGAATACATGGGCTTACGCAGCTTTCGCACTCTCATTCATCCTGAGCGCGATCTACGTTGCGCAGAACCGGCTGCTCCGTTCGCGGCGCCTCAGCCTAGCATTCTGGCGATTTCCCGCGTTGGACGTGCTGGAGAGCATGTCGCGCAGTAGTGTAATTATTGGCCTGGCCGCGCTGGTTGTGGGGGTGACGTTCGGGTTGATCTGGCAGCATCGCCTGAGCGGGGCGGTTTCGCTCGGCGATCCGAAAGTCGTGATCACGCTGGCAATCGCAGGTGTATACGTGGCATATCTTGCGCTCGGTCGAAACGCGACGTGGCGCGGGGCGCGCGCCGCGATGCTTTGCGTCGCGAATTTTATGGTCGTTCTATTTAGCTACACGTTCGTGAATCTTTACCTGACGAGGTTTCATCGTTTCCTTTAATGGCGACGATTGCCAATTCGGAGCGCGTCGATAAGATCCGCGTGCAACTCGCGGTGATCGGCTGCAGCCACCGTACAGCACCGGTGGAGCTGCGCGAGCGCATCGTTTTTAGCCGCGAGCAAGCGCTGACGGCCGCTGACGACCTGCGCCGCGAAGGAATTCTGGAAGAGGCCGTGGTGTTCTCGACCTGCAATCGCAGCGAGCTCTATGGCGTTCCATCGGATTCGATCGCGTCGCCTGCGTCGGCGATGGAGGAGTACTTCGCGTCGTTCCACGGCATTCCGCGCCGCGAACTCGATGGACGCATCTATCGCGAGCAGGGCGGCGACGCAGTGCGCCATTTGTTTCGCGTTGCTGCGGGGCTCGATTCGATGCTGCTCGGCGAAGCGGAAATTCTCGGCCAGCTCCGCACCGCGTACAACCAGGCGCTCGAGCACGGCGCCACAGGCCCCGTGCTGAATCGCGTGTTTCAGGGCGCGCTTGAAGTCGGCAAGCGGGTTCGCAGCGAAACGGAAGTGGGCGCGAGGCCGATGTCGGTTGCGTTCGCGGGCGTGAAACTCGCCGAACGCGTGTTCGGCAGCCTGAAGGCGCACTCGGCGCTGATCGTCGGAGCGGGATCTGTGGCCGAACAAGTTGTCGAACACATGCAGAATCGCGGCGTGAAAGACCTTCGCGTCGTGAACCGCTCCTTCGAAAACGCCTCGGAGCTTGCGAGTCGCGTCGGTGGAGAAGCCCTGCCGTGGGAATCGCTCGGCTCGGCGTTGGGCGTTTCGGACGTGATCGTAACGTCCGTCGCATCATCAACACCGGTACTTACGCGCGCCACGCTCGAACGCGCGCTGGCGAAGCGCTCCGGCAAACCCGTGTTTGCAGTCGATCTCGGGGTGCCACGCAATATTGAGGTCGAGGCGGCGGGCCTTTACAACTTATACCTCTACAACATCGACGACCTTGGCGCGATCGTGGAACAGAATCGCAAAGCGCGCGAATCGGAAATTCCGCGCGCCGAAGCTATCATCGACGAGCATGTAAGAAAATTTGAAGCGTGGCGCGCCGCGCTTGAAGCCGGATCGATCGTCAGCGATTTGCGCGGACGCTTTCACGCGGAGCGCGAAGCTCTGATTCGCGAGATGCTTGCCGAGCGTGCTGACGTTTCTCCCGAAGAGCGCGACCGCATCGCGCACATTACGGAAGAACTGGTCGAGCGGCTCGTGGCACAGCCGTCGGAAACTTTGCGCAAAGGGCCGGGGATGCGCGGGCGCATGGCGGGACTTGAAGCGATTCGCCACCTTTTCGGCTTGGGCGAGGGCAAGCAGTGAAGCCCCTTCGCATCGGCACGCGTGGGAGTAAGCTCGCGCTCTGGCAGGCGAATCACCTACGCGACGCGTTGCGCGAAAAGTGCGGCGTCGAGTCTGAAATCGTGGTGATCAAAACGTCGGGAGATCTGCACTCGAACGCTCCCGTCGAGCAACTCGGTATCAAAGGCGTGTTTACCGCCGAGCTTGAACACGCTTTATACGATCGGCGCGCCGATCTTGCGATTCACAGCATGAAGGATGTGCCGACGGACTTCTCGGACGTTTGCCGGCTGTCGATTGTGTTCGAGCGCGAAGATCCGCGCGAAGTTCTGATCTCGCGGCGCGGCGAAAGCCTCGATTCGCTACCTGCGCGGGCGCGCATCGGAACCAGCAGCCTGCGGCGTGCAGCACAGTTGCGAAGGGCGCGTCCCGATTTTGAAATTCTGGAGATTCGCGGAAACGTCGACACGCGTCTTCGCAAGCTGGATGAAGTCGAATATGACGCGATTGTGCTCGCAAAAGCGGGCGTGACGCGGCTCGGGCTCGCTGAACGGATCACGGAGGTGATTGACCCCGCGATCGTGCTGCCGGCGGTGGGGCAGGGCGCGCTGGCTGTGGAATACCTCGAAGCGAATCGCGATCTGGTTCGTTTTCTCGATCGCCTCGAACATCGTGAGACTGTGCTCGCTGTTACGGCCGAACGCGCGGTAATGCGCACGTTGCACGGCGGCTGCCGGTTGCCGCTCGGCGGATACGCGCGGTTTGAAGGCGAGTCGCTGGTTCTCGATGCGTGCGTTTTCTCGGAGGACGGCGCGCAAGCGGTTCGCGCGCGTGGCGTGGACTCATGTACGGATGCGAAGAGCGCGTGGGACTTGGGCTGCCGCGTTGCCAACGAAATGCTTGCGAACGGCGCCGACAAAGTGCTGGCCGCCACGTCGCGCGCGACGGTGCGCTGAATCAAGAATTGCATGGATAAGCCACTCGAACACAAACGAATCGTCGTTACGCGCGCACCGGACCAGGCGCTCGAACTCGTGCGGGAACTCGAAGCGCTGGGCGCCGACGTTCGCCTGATGCCGACCGTTAGTTTCGCTGCCGCCGAGCACACTGCGCCGCTCGATGCCGCGCTTCAGCGCCTCTCCGAATTCGACTGGCTCGTGTTTCCAAGCCAGAACGCGGTGCGCTATTTTTGCGAACGCGCGAGAGCCATCGGCATCGCCCGGGCCCAATTCCAGCGGCCGACGCTCAACGTCGCCGCCGTTGGTCCCGCAACATCCCTCGCTGCCTCCGAAGCGGGCTTTCGCGTCGCGTACGCTGCGCGCAATCCCTCAGGCGAAGCGCTCGCGAGCGAACTCACGCGTTTCGTCGCCGGAAAATCGGTTCTCCTCCCGCGCAGCGATCGTGCTGACGTTCGCTTGCAGCACGGCCTTACCGACGCAAGAGCAAAGGTAGAGGATGTGATAGCGTATCGCACGCTCGGCGCGGCCGAAGTGAACGCCGAGGCTCTTGCTGAACTACGTGCAGGCGCCGTCGACGCTATTCTTTTCGCAAGCCCATCGGCGTTTCACAATTTGAGCGATGCGATTCCGCTGCCCGAACTCGCGATACTTTCGATGCGGGTGAACTTCGCGGCCATCGGCCCGACCACGGCGAAGGCACTGCGCGAAGCGGGCGTGCGCGTTGCGATTCAGCCGGCGCACGCGTCGGCGATTCTGCTCGCCGATGCCGTCGGCAAATTTTATGCGCGAGGGGACGAGCCGCTCGCGAAAGAGGCCAGGACTCGATGAGTTTTCCCGTGCACCGCCCGCGGCGGCTTCGTCGCACGGGCGCCATCCGCAATCTGGTCCGCGAGACGCGCGTCACGACGGATGGGCTCGTCTACCCGATGTTTGCGACGCCCGGCACGAAAGTGCGCAACGAAATATCGTCGATGCCCGGCGTGTATCAGCAGTCCGTGGATCAGATCGTCGAAGAATGCCGCGAACTCGTTGACCTCGGCATTCCCGCCGTGATTCTCTTTGGACTACCGGAAAAGAAAGACGAAGTCGCGAGCGAGGCCGCCTCCCCCGAAGGCAGCGTTCAGCGGGCTGTCCGTGCGATTCGCGAAGCAAAGCTCAATTTGATCGTGATCACCGACGTCTGCTTGTGCGAATACACCAGCCACGGCCACTGCGGAATGATCAAAGACGGCGAAGTCGTGAATGACGTAAGCCTGAAGATTCTCGCCGACGCGGCGCTCTCGCACGCTGAGGCTGGCGCCGATATCGTCGCTCCCTCGGACATGATGGATGGCCGCGTCGCCGCGATTCGCACACGACTCGACGCGAAAGGATTCCAGAATATCGCGATCATGTCCTACGCGGCGAAGTACAGTTCAGCGTTCTACGGCCCATTCCGCGAAGCCGCGCAATCGACGCCGCAGTTCGGCGACCGCCGGAGCTACCAGATGGATCCGGCTAACGCGCGAGAGGCGTTGAAGGAGGTCGCGCTCGATCTGGACGAGGGTGCGGACATCATCATGGTGAAACCTGCGCTGCCGAATCTCGACATCATCTACCGCGTGCGTGAACGGTTCGACGTCCCGGTGGCGGCGTACAACGTGAGCGGCGAATACGCGATGGTGAAGGCCGCGGCGCGCAACGGATGGATCGACGAACGGCGCGCCGTGATGGAAGTCGCAACTTCGATCGCCCGCGCTGGCGCATCGATTGTGCTGACCTACCACGCAAAAGACATCGCAACATGGCTGGGGGAAGAAGAGTGAGCAGCGGCCCGGTAAAAAAGTCTGAACACGCAACGCATCCGACGCACGCGCGTCCGAAGTCGGCGGCGATTTTCGACCGTGGCACGCGCACTCTAGTCGGCGGCGTGAACAGTCCTGTGCGCGCATTTCGCGCCGTCGGCGGCAGCCCCCTGGTGATCGATCGCGCGAGCGGTGCGCGCCTCTGGGATGTGGATGGGCGCGAGTACATCGACTACGTCTGCTCGTGGGGCGCGCTGATTTTGGGCCACGCATATCCGGACGTCGTTGCCGCCATCGCTGATCAGGCGGGGCGCGGCACCAGCTACGGTATGACGTCGCCGCTCGAAATTGAGCTGGGAGAAAAAATCGCCGCGGCGTTGCCGTCCGTTGAAATGGTGCGCTTCGTCAGCTCCGGCACGGAAGCGACGATGTCCGCTGCGCGGCTCGCTCGCGCGTTTACCAAGCGCGACCTGATCGTGAAATTCGAGGGCTGCTATCACGGACACTCGGACGCTTTTCTCTCCGAGGCCGGTTCGGGGCTCGCAACACTCGGCATCGCCGCGTGTCCCGGCGTGCCCGATGCTTTTGCGAATCTCACGCTGAACACGCCGTTCAACGATCTGCCCGCGCTGGAGAAATTGTTCAAGGCTCACACGGGCAAAATCGCTGCGGTGATCGTCGAGCCGGTCGTCGCGAATATGGGTGTTGTGCCGCCGGTGACGGGCTTTCTCGAGTCGTTGCGCGCGATCACGGAACGCGAAGTCGCTCTGTTGATTTTCGACGAAGTCATTACTGGATTCCGCCTCGGGTACGGTGGTGCGCAAGGCGTCTACAAAATTCGGCCCGATCTTACGACGTTGGGGAAAATTATCGGTGGAGGTTTGCCCGTCGCCGCATACGGCGGACGCCGCGAGATCATGCAGCATCTCGCGCCGCTTGGACCGGTGTACCAGGCCGGTACACTCTCTGGCAATCCGCTCGCGATGCGCGCCGGACTCGCCACGCTGCCGAGACTCGAAGCGGTCGATTTCTATCCGGCGATCGATCGCCGAACGGCGCGCCTCGCCGACGGCCTGCGCGCCGCGGCGCACGAATTTTCGATCCCTGCACGTGTGAATGTCGCTGGTTCGCTGCTCACTCTGTTTTTTACGCGTAGCGCGGTGGGGAACTACACCGACGCAAAGAAATCTGACGCCGCGAAATTCGCGGCATTTTTTCAGGCCATGCTTGATCGCGGCGTATTCCTACCGCCGTCACAGTTCGAGGCGCTCTTCATTTCCTCTGCGCACACGGACGCGGATATCGACCGCACCATCGAATCTGCCCGCGAATCTTTTAAATCAATCGCATAGCGCCATCACGCCACCACGGGCGAACATCCGGAGAATCTCGATGCGCCTTTTTCCTTTTCGGCGAACGGAAATGCCTGGCCACTCGATGGAAAACCAGCGCCGCTAAATCCCGCCAGATATCGCTGAATCGTTGGTCGCGACGCGAGGCCATCCGGTAAACCCTGTGTCTTCAATACATAGCATGGGGAGTACGGATGGTACCGCCGTTGCAAATTCATTCCTCGTCCAGCGATAAACGAGGCGAACGGAATGATTTTGGCGGTCGCAGCACTGACCATAAGCGCGATGGGCTCAACCCCGGCCATGTCGACGGCAAATGCCACGAGTGCCGCTCCGATCGCGTCGACGGCCTCAGCCGATACTTCGCTGCTTTTCCCGGACGGGTCGTACGAGCCCGGCACGACGATTACCCTCGAATCCGACAGCGGCGTCGCACGCCTCGACGTCAGTAACGTTCACTTCGACCGCAACTCAGGCCCGGTGATGACAGCTTCGCTCGTCAGTCGCGAAACTCTCCTGGAAGAAGCCGGTTCCTCGGCGCTCTCAGGTACGACATTGCCGGATCCCGAGCCGACGCGCGAGCATCGAGTCACGCCTGCAGTTTCGACACCTGCTCGCCGCATGTGGCTTGCTCTTGCGTTCGCCGAACACGGCGCGGCCGCGTTCGATGCTTATTCGACGCGCATCTCCATCGGCCACGGCAACGTGGAGGACGATCCGCTGATGCGTCCGTTCGCGCACTCGCCTGCAATCTATCTCGCGACGCAGGTCACGCCGGTGCTGTTCGATTATCTTGCACGGCGCATGCAGCGCAGCGAATATGGTATGCTTCGCCGCGTGTGGTGGCTGCCGCAGTCTTTGAGCACTGGCGTTTCGATTTTTTCGGGTGTGCACAACCTGAACTTGGCGGCGGAAAAATAGAGATTCTGAAATCGTATTTTCTCATCCTGGCGGGGAGAAGATGCGAAGGGCACCCGACACTCTCCTCGGGTGCCCTTTTTTATTGCGCGTGAGGTCTGTCTTGGTTTGGGACTACTGCGCGGACCTTACAGGCGAAATCCGATGGCCGCTGCCAGACGCTCCGCGCTCGCGGCCGAATTTGCCATCCGTTGGATCGACCAGTCGGCACCGCGATGTCCTGCGACGACCGCCGCCGAAATATCCGACACTGGGCCGATCGAATCCGTGTTCGCGAAGAACACGCGGTCCATCGGGCGGCTCGCGGCCGGAATTCTCTTCGTAAAGTTTCCCGGCACCGGCAGGTACATGGGATGGCCGCGCCGATAGAAATGCACCTCGATCGGCTCGGCATCGCGGAGTTCCGGCTGCAATTTTCGAAAGTCGCGCAAAATATTCTCAGCGATCATCTGGCACGATTCGTCTTGAAGCAACAGCGGGCGTTGCTGCTCGCTCAGCGGCGCGTAGAACGTCAAAATGTTGTTCTTCTGTTTGTAAGCCTTGTCGTTTTTCTGCAGCACCCAGTCCGCAACAATGAAATCGGTGAACGCGTTGCCGGGGCACCACGTGTCGTACGCCTGGTTGTAAATCGGCTTGTCGAAAATCATGTTCACGACGGGATACGGGCAATATCGAAATGCTCGCATCGCGGAGGCCTGCTCTTCCGGCAAGCCGGCGACGAGCCGCGCTGTAATAAATTTCGGCGTTGCCATGATCACGGCTTTCGCGGCGACGGTGTGTGCTTCGCGCTCGCGGAAGTACGTCACGTTTACTTCGGTCTTTTGCGGGTCGACCGAGACGATCGTAGCGTCGCCCAACATGCGCTCGCCGTGCTTCGCCATCAGAGATTTCGCAAGCGCGGCCGCCAGCGCCCCGTTGCCACCCGGCAGGGTGACTCGCACGTCCGGTTCTTCACCCGCGCTGTAGTGCAAATCTTCGACGACACAGAGAGCCGCGGTGTCCTGCGTTTTCGCGCCCCAGTTAGAGGGGCCATAAGCGTCCCACCACTGTGTGAGCTCCGGCGGGTACGACTTCAATATATCGGTGATCGGAAAGCTGTCGAGGTGCGCCGCGTCTTTCTCCGAATCCATTGCCAGTAGCGTGGCGCGAAATTTCTTGAACCCTGCGCGCACAGAAATCGGGTAGGGAAGGTGATCGAGCCCGCTTCGCCACGTGTCCTCTACATACTCGCCGCGAAGGATGGAGGGATCATGCGAATCGATCGGTAGAAGCGTGATGCCGAGTTCCTTTGCGAGCTGGTAACTCTCGGTATCTTTTTCGTCGAACGCCGAGCCGGTCGCGAATCCCTGACCTTGATATTCCTCACGGTAGGCGTTCCCGCCGAAGTGCGGTTCCTTTTCGAGCAACAGGAAATTATGGTCACGTAGAAAGTAGGCCGCAGCCATCCCGCTCACACCGCCGCCGATTACGATCACGTCGTAGCGTTTCGAAACGGGCGGTTTCTCGAACACAGTTCCGTCGCGCACTTCATGGCAGATCGCGAAATGATCGCCTTCAATTTGCGCAGCAGGCTCGTCGGCGGCTGGGCGCAGCGAGTGCGGGAACGGGCAGCCTGCGCTGACGCTTCCCGCCACAACGAATTTCAAAAAGTCCCGGCGCGACGTGTTCACGGGAGTTCTCCTTGTGCGGTTGCGACGGCAAGTTGCGGCGTGGGTTCAGTGGCGTGCGTAGTGCGACTGCGCAGGCGATACCACACGAGAATGATTCCTATGGAAAAGCAGAGAATGAGCGTCGAGATAGCGTTAATCTCCGGCGTGATGCCTCGGCGCAGACGCGACCAGATCTCGAGGGGCAACGTGTTGTCGCGCCCGATCAAGAAGAAGCTCACAGCAATCTCGTCGAAAGACAGCGTGAAAATCAGCAAGCCCGCCGCGATCAGCGAGACGCGCAGGTTCGGCAGCGTGATCTTCCAGAAAGTGCTCCACGGATTCGCGCCTAGATCGAGCGACGCTTCTTCCTGCGCGCGGTCGAGCTTCTGCAAGCCGGCAAATAGCTCCGTCGTAGCAACGGAGATCAGCGCCGTGCCGTGGCCCAGAGTCACAGTGACGAGGCTCAACTTCATGTGCACCTGGACGAAAAGCATGAGCAGCGAAAGCCCTGTGATGATGCCCGGCAGAATGAGCGGCAAGAGCACCAGCCTGCGGAACAGCGCTTTGCCCGGAAACTCCGCGCGATCGAGGGCGAGCGCGGCGGGCAGCCCCAAACCGAGAGCGATCGCGACGGCGCAAATCGCGACGATGGCGCTATTCAGCACCGAATCCCACAGAGCGCCGTCCTGGAAAAGCTGTTTGTACCAATCAAATGTCCAGTTCGCTGGTGGAAACCCACCGACTCCGCCTCCATTGAACGAGTAGACGACCAGCACCAGAATCGGCAGATACAAGAACGCGTAGACGGCTAACGCATAAGCGCTAAGCAGCGGATTGCGCGCGAGTTTGGTGTCGCCGCTCACGATACGCTGAACCTCTTTTCCATCCGCTCGGTAGCAAACAGAATCATCACCACCACCACCAGCATGCACAGCGAAATTGCCGCGCCCAGCGGCCAGTTGTAGGCGGCACCGAACAAACTCACCACTACATTGGAAATCATGATGCCGCTTGATCCGCCGACCAGTAGCGGCGCGAGAAAGTCGCCGAGCGTCAGCACGAAGGCGAACGTCGCGCCGGCGATCACGCCTGGCAACGAAAGCGGCAGAATCACGCGCCGGAAAGTTTGCCACGGCGAGCAACCGAGATCCTGCGAAGCTTCGACGAGATTGCGCGGGATGTGTTCGAGCGACGCGTAAATCGGCAGAAATACAAACGGCGTGTAGATGTGCGTGAGCGTGAGAATCACCGCAAAGGGGCTGTAGAGCAAAAATTCGAGCGGCGCGTGGGTGATGTGCAGATACTGCAGCAAGCCATTGAGCACGCCGTCGCTGCCGAGAATCGTCTTCCACGCATACCCGCGCACCAAATAACTCGCCCACAGCGGAATGATCACCAGCTGATACGCGAGTTCCTTGCGCCCCTGTGTGTAGAACGAAACGTAATAGGCGAGCGGATAGCCCAGCAGTAGCGCGAGCAGCGTTACCGATCCCGCGATACGGACCGAGCGAAGAAAAACTTCGACGTACAGCGGCTTTTCGAGAAGTTGCCGGTAGTTGTCGAGCGTCCAGCTGTGAACAATGGTTTGGAGCGGCGAGACTGACCAGAAGCTGTAGCAGAACAGCATTGCGTACGGCACGAGCAGCAGTGCAACGACCCACGCGAGCGGCGGAATCGTGACAGTCGCCTTGTACGCACGCGAATACATGCTAGTCGCCGCCTTCAATGACGCGAATCGCGTCGTTGGCGTCGAACTCGAACTCGTGCTCTCCACTCAGCGGGCCGGGCGCTGCGACGCGAGCGCGCACCACATGCGAGGAGCCGCAATCGATTTCGATCGCGTCCATCGCCCCGCCGAACGACTGGTTGCGAATCGTTCCTCGAAATCGAGCCACGGAAACGCCGGGCGCAGAAACACTCGCGCCACTCGGAACGAGTCGAATTGCCTCCTGGCGCAACGAAAACGTTGCTTTGCCCTGTGATTCGAATGTTCGCCAAACAATGGGTCCCGCGTTCGCGATTCCGTTGCGAATTTCGGCACGCAGCAGATTCGTCTGCCCGATGAATTGCGCGGCGTAGGCCGTGGCTGGCCGTCCGTAGATTTCGCGAGGACTGGCGATTTGCTCGAGGTGGCCGGCGCGAAGCAGCGCGACGCGGTCCGAAAGCGCCATCGCCTCTTCTTGATCGTGAGTCACAAAAATAAAAGTGATCCCGACTTCGCGCTGCAGCGACTTCAGCTCGACCTGCATCTGGCGTCGCAAATTTGCGTCGAGCGCCGAAAGCGGCTCGTCCAGCAGTAGCACGCGAGGGCGGTTCACGAGGGCGCGCGCGAGAGCGATGCGTTGCTGTTGGCCGCCGCTTAGCTTGGACGGCGCGGATTTCGCGAAATCGCCCATCTTCACCATGTCGAGCGCGTTTGCAACGCGACCAGGAATCTCAGACGCTGTGGTGCGTGATGCGCGCAACCCGTACGCGACGTTGTCGAAAACCGATAAGTGGGGAAAGAGCGCGTAACTCTGAAACACGGTGTTCACGGGCCGCTTGTGCGCGGGAACGTTGTCTATGCGCGCTCCCGACATCAAGATCGCGCCACGGTCGAGTTGCTCGAAGCCTGCAATTAGGCGCAGTAGAGTTGTTTTGCCGGAGCCGCTTTCGCCGAGGATGGTCAGAAATTCGCCGCTCGCGACGTTCAACGAAATCCCGCGCAGCACCGGCCGCGCTCCGTAGCGCTTCGTAACCTCGCGAATTTCGAGCAAGACGTCCGCTGAACCAGCCAGCACAGGCGTTTTCTCAATTGGTGAGGGAGAAGACATCAGTCAACTCGGCCGTATCGCATCACGGCGTTGCACGTACCCACGAGCCCACGATGTATCACTGCGCGCCCTTCACTTCGTTCCAGATTTCGTTGTACTTGTCGCGACGTGGAACCTGCTGCCAGAAATAGATGTGGCTCATGTAGCCGTTCACGCCGTCGAGATGCAGCGATGCGCGTTGTTCCTGCGTCATCAGCGCGCCTGCCTCCGGATTCGCCGGATCGTAGCCGGTCACGTCGCTCACGGCCTTCTGCGTTTTCGCTTCGATCATGTACTCCAGAAACTGCGTCGCCAGTTCCTTGTTGTCGCTCGCTTGCGTGATCATTAGATGGTCGATCCATCCCGTCGTGTTTTCCTTCGGGATCGTTTCGCCGATGGGGAAGTTCGCTTTGCGAAGCTGGTTCGTCATGAGCGGCCAGCCCATCGCCGCTACGACTTCGTGATTCTGGAAAAGGTTGGTCAGCTCGCCGCCCGTCGCCCAGAACTTACGGATGTTCGGCTTCAGCGCAATCAACTTCGCCTTCACCGCATCGAGTTCCGCGTCACTCAGGTTGTAAATGTGATCCGGGTCGGGCTTGTCATAGCCGAGGACTTGCGCGGCCATGTAAATCGTCGAAAGCTCGTCCCACACGGAGATTTTATTTTTGAGCGACGGATCCCACAGCGCGGCCCAGCTATCCGGCGCCTTCGGAAATTCTTTCGTGTCGTAGAGCAGGGGATTGGGGCCCCACGTGAACGGCACGCCGTACGTCTGTCCATTCACCTTCACGAGCGGCATCGATCGCAACCGCTCAGAAAGCTGCGGATACGACGGCAGCTTCGATAGATCGAGCGGCGCCGCGAGGCCGGACGATGCGATCATCGTCGCTACGTCGCTCGACGGCGAAATTACGTCGTAATTCGAAGCGCTGCCGCCGCGCAGCTTCGCCACGAGCTCGTCGCTCGAGCCCATGTATGCCGCGCTGATTTTGCAATTGTGCGCTTGCTCGAACGCCTGAATGTACGAAGGGTCGGCGTATCCTTCCCAGACCAGCAGGCTCAGCGTGGGCGTTTTCTTCGCGCAGCCCGCCCCGATGAATACGACGGCGAGCGCCACGCATCCGAGCACCAGCAACGGCCACTTCCCAAGTCGTTTCATGCACTCTCGCTTTTCCCGCGCGCGCCAATCGCGGGCTAGAACGTCGGCGGCGTATTCACCCAAAGGACGAGCGTTTCGCTTTTCCCCGGATTTTTCCAGTGATGCGCGTTGCTGCTTTCAAAATAAAAACTGTCGCCCTCCGCCAGCCGCGCAGTCTCTCCGTTATCGAGCGTGATCTCCAGCGTTCCGCGGAGTATATACAGAAACTCTTCGCCCTCGTGCGCGTAGGATTCACCGCTGCCGGCCGATGGCGCAATGCGAAAAAGATGCGGCTCCATCATCGTATTGCCCCACGCGAGCAGTTCCATGCGCACGCCGGGGCCGGCATTCAACACTTTGCGTTCATTCGGCTGCACGCGCCCGGGATTCGCTTCGGACGGATTGAACAGCGAAAGAATATTGAGTTGGTAGAAGCGCGCGAGCTTGCGCAGCGTCGAGACCGACGCGCTCATCTGTTCGCGCTCGACCGCGCTCAGAAATCCCACAGAAACGCCCGCTTCGCGCGCGACCTGCGCGAGTGAATAGCCGTAGTGCATTCGCATGCGCCGCAAACGCGCGCCCACCGAGCTCGAACGCGGCTGCGGCGCTGCGTTTGTGAGCAGGCCCTGCGTCTTCATCATGTGCACGATCGCCGGCGCGTTCATCTTTCGCGCGCGACGGAGGAATTGCGCACGCTTCAGGATGCGGATGTCGTCCTGCGTGTAGAGCCGGTATTTGCTCTGCGTCCGTTTCGGGGAAACCAGTCCGAGGTTTTCCCACAATCGCAATACCGTGGGGGAAATTCCGACCAGTCGAGACACGTCGCTGATGCGAAGGTAACCGTGAGCTTGCGACTTCTGTGCGGACGTCTTGCGC
>Ga0210391_10000662_pt1 | contig 34301 bp, 21 predicted proteins | sample IncBWC12OmetaG_FD_160573 | JGI IMG/M metagenome (GOLD analysis project Ga0210391, IMG submission 160573) | Forest soil microbial communities from Barre Woods Harvard Forest LTER site, Petersham, Massachusetts, United States - Inc-BW-C-12-O ... | reverse complement strand
CCGAGCACTCCGCCGCCCAGGGACAGCAGGACGCTTTCGGTGAGCAGCTGGCGAATGATGCGTCCGCGCCCTGCACCCATCGCGGCGCGAATGGCGATTTCGCGTCTGCGCATGGTGGCGCGCACCAGCAGCAAATTGGCTACGTTGGCGCAGGCAATCAACAGCACCATGCCGACCGCACCCAGCAAGATGAGCAGCGACTTGCGCACGTCGCCGACTACCGTGTCGCGCAGCGGCTCAGCGGCAAAGCTGTCCTGCGGACCCATGGTCCCGGGAAACTTTCGCTTGTATTGATCGGCGGCGAGTTTCATCGCCGCCTGTGCCTGCGCCAGCGTAACACCAGGCTTCAAGCGCGCCGCTGAGCGCAAGTAGTGCGCCTGGTCCGTGCTGTTGGGATCGGCTTGCAACGGCAAGTAGATATCCGCGGGCGGATCGGAAGAAAATGTTGCCGCGAGCACGCCTGTCACCAGGTAAGGCTCACCGCCAAGCTCGATGTCCTTACCGACCAGGCTGGGATCGGCCGCGAATCGCCTGCGCCACAGTCCGTTACCAATCACCACCAATCGCGCGCCGCCCGGACGATCTTCGTCCTCGGAAAAGGGGCGCCCGGCCGCCATGCTCGCGCCGAACAGCGGGAAAAAACTCGCGGAGACGTGCACGCCCTTCAGCTGTTCGGGGCGATCACCACCGGTGAGGTTTACGCCCGGGCCTCCGCTATCGTAAGCCGCCACATCCTGCAAGACCTGCGTCTGCTCACGCCAGATTGTGTACTTCGGAATCGAGGTGACATTTCCATTTCCGTTGGCACCGCTCAGCTCAAGCTGCAGCAAGCGGTCTGGCTGCGGATAGGCGAGCGGTTGCAGCAGAACTGTGTTGACCACCGTGAATATGGCGGTGTTCGCGCCGATGCCCAAGGCTAATGCAGCGATCGCCGTAGCCGTAAATCCCGGGCTGCGCCGCAACATGCGGAACGCATAGCGTATATCCTGCAGCAAATTTTCAAAGATCCGCGTGTCTTGCAACTCGCACTCCCTAGCCTGCGCGCTAACGGCTGGCCGCAGCTCCGCCCGCCACGGGCTGGCCATCCACGATCCAGCCATCGGCGAGTTGAATGATGCGATTTCCGTAGGCAGCCCACTCGTTGTTGTGCGTCACCTGGATGATCGTGGTGCCGTCGTCATTTAATTTCTTCAGCATGTCCATGATCATTTTTCCCTGGCTGGAATGCAGGCTGCCGGTGGGCTCGTCCGCCAGAATCAGTTTGGGTTTGCCAATCACCGCTCGCGCCACGGCCACCAACTGCTGTTGTCCGCCGGAAAGCTGATTCGGGAAAAGCGCTTTTTTGCCGACAATCTGGAAGCGATCCAGAGCGTCCGCAACCATTCCTTCGCGCTCGGTCTTCTTGATATCGCGATAGGAAAGCGGCAGATCCAGATTCTCGGCCACGGTGAGATTGTCCAGCAGGTGGTACTGCTGAAAAACGAAACCAATATATTTCTTGTGCAGCTCGACGCGGCGGCGATTATCGAGCTTGTGCACCGGATTATCGAGCAGGTGATATTCACCCTTCCAGGCGCCATCCAGCATGCCGATGATGCCCATCAAAGTGGATTTCCCCGCGCCGGAAGGCCCCATGACGGTGATGAAATCACCTTCGCGGATTTCCAGGTTGATGCGGCGCAGCACCCAGGTCTTGCCCGCGCCGGATTCGTAGAATTTTTCGACGTCAATCAGTTTGATCACGATCGTTCGCTCCTCGGTTCGAGTTTCTGTTGCCGGCGTTCGATCGCACCCATCGCTGGCGCGCTCGGCCGTGCTAATTATTCCACGGCAAGGACGATCAGAGTCGCATCGTCGTGCCACTGGCCGCGGCAAAATTCGCCCGCGGCTTGCAAGACTATTTTCTGCAAATCTTCCGCGCTCGCGTCGCGGTTTTGTTGCAGTAACTCGAGCAGGCGAGCTTCACCGAACTCTTCGCCATCCGGAAGGTGCGCTTCGGTTACACCATCGGTAAAAAGCAGCACGCGGTCGCCCGGTGCCAGGTCGTAGGTGCCAGTGCAATACTCTTGTACGGGAAATACGCCGAGAATGCCGCCGCCTTCCAGCAGCCGATCGTGCGTGCCATCGCGATGCGAGACGATCGGCGCATTGTGGCCGGCGTTGGTGTAACGCAAGCGGCAGGCCGCGCCGTCCAGTTGGGCGTAAAAAAAGGTGATAAAGCGATCGGTAGCAATATTGCGGCAGATAAGGGAATTCAAGCGCTCGCACAATTCATGCGGAGCAAGCGACGGGGAAGCGAAGCCTCGAAAAGCCGCCTGCAAATTAGACATCAGCAGCGCCGCCGGCATGCCCTTGCCCGCAACATCGCCGATGCAGATGCCCAGCGCCTCCGGCCCAAAAGGAAGCACGTCGTAATAATCGCCGCCCACCACGCGCGCCGGCTGCCAGGCTCCGACAATTTCGAATCCGCGCAATTGCGGAATTTCTTTCGGCAGAAAGCCCTGCTGAATCGCGCGCGCCTCGGCAATCTCGCGGTCCTGCGCATGAAGCTGCGAGGCAATCTCGGTCTGCGCGATGGTGTTGGCGACCGCCTGTTGCCGGGCTTCGCGGCGCTCGCGGCCGATCTGCACTTGCTTCTGCAATATTTCGAGCAAGCGGGAATTCACCCAGGGCTTCTCGACGAAGTCGCCGACGCCCTGTTGCATCGCTTCCACGGCCAGGCCCACGGTGGCCCATCCGGTCATCACCACGATCGGAGGCGCGTCTTCGGTGGCTTTCAGTCGCGCCAGTAGATCGATGCCCTCGCGCCCCGAGGTCGTGTCACGCGCATAGTTAAGGTCCATCAAGATCAGATCGAATCCATTTTGGGAAACGGCGGCGAACAAGGCCGCTGGAGACGTCACCGCCTCTGTGACGTAGCCGTGCCCCTTGAGCAACAGCCGCAGCGCTTCCAGGATGTCGGGCTGATCATCCGCAATCAGTACTCGTGGCTGCGTCTTGGCGGTTTCGGTTGTGGATTCAAGCGTCATGGCGTTCATTAAGTGAGCCCCGCTAAGCTGGTTGCGGAGATTTCTATGATCAGATGCCTCCCAAATATGGGCAGGTGGGAGTCCAGCCCAATATTAATATAAGACCTGTATTCACAGTAGATTAAGGACAAGATAGACGCGCTGCATGGCTAGCTCTGACCAGTTGCGGGAATGCTTGCTGCGATTTCGGACAGTATGAGTTTCGCAGCCGCTCGAGTCCGTGCTGATTACTCGACACCTCGTCCACGAGTACGAATCACTCGTAGCGTAGCGCGACCATCGGGTCCACCCGCATAGCCCGCCGCGCGGGAACATAGCAGGCGACAACCACGACGGCGAGTAGCAAACCGACCACCGTGAGGTAAGAAACCGGGTCCGCAGCGCTCACCCCAAAGAGCATGCTCGATAGAAGATGGGTCAGTGCGAAAGCCGCTATCAAACCTATGCCGACGCCAAAGGCCGCGAGGCGCAATCCTTGACCCACGATCAGGCGCAGCATGTCTTGCGGCTGCCCGCCCAGTGCCATACGGATGCCGAGTTCATGCGTGCGCTGGGCGACCGAGTAGGAAATAACGCCGTACAAGCCAACCGCCGTTAGCAGCATGGCCAGGGCTGCAAAAATTCCCAGCAGATACGTATTGAAGCGAGGCTGCGCGATCGTCCCGCTCAGATATTCATCGACGGTCTTTGGCGCGTATGTGGGCAGGTCTGTGTCCAGCGAGCGGACTGTTTCGCCAATGGGCTTCGCCAGGCTGTGCGACTCCCGCGCGGTACGCACTACAAGAGTTATGGATCCGAACGGTATCTGCGCGTAGGGAACGTACGATTCGGGCGCCCACTCGTCGCCCAAATCGTGAAATTTCACGTTTCCCACAACGCCGACGATCTCGCGCATCACTGGCTCGTTTGCGCCGGCGGCAACTTCGGGCTTGATGTGTTTTCCGATCGGATTTTCGCCAGCAAAGGCCTGCCGCGCGAGCGCTTCGTTGATGATGATGACCGGCGTCGAAGCCGGTTCATCCTGCGCGCCGAAATCGCGGCCCTGCAGAACGGGGATGCGCATCGTCACAAAATATTCCGGCGTGACGTCTCGCAGAGACGTGTGCGGCTCCTCGCTCTTCGCGACCGGGTGCCCATCAATCTGAAAGCTGGTGCGAATTTCGTCTCCGCCCATTGGCAGCGGATAGATGCCGGCGGCCGATTGCACTCCTGGCAGCGCCTTGAGCTGCGGTATCAAATCCTTGAAATATTGCGCCTTTTTGGCGTCCGTGTACTTCGCGTCCGGCAAATCGACGCTCGCGGTCATCACGTTGTGCGGATCAAATCCCGGATTGACGCTCTGCAAATGCACCAGGCTGCGAATTAAAAGTCCGCTGCTCACCAGCAGGACAAGCGCCAATGCCATTTCCACGATCACCAGAGAGCTGCGCAATGCATGACGCCCGCGACCCGCGGTGCTGCTGAGCGCGCCTTCCTTCAGCGCGTCTACGATATTGGCATGCGAAACTTGCAGAGCAGGCGCGAGACCGAAAATCATTCCCGTGGCCAGCGACAGGCCCATGGTAAACGCAAGCACCCAGCCGTCGATCCTAATTTCCGCGATGCGCGGCAAGTTTGCGGGGCTGAAGCGCACCAGGGCGGCGCTCCCCCACAACGCCAGCAACAGGCCGAGCGCGCCGGCCATCAGCGCCAGTAGAAAACTTTCCGTGAGAAGTTGCCGAACCACGCGCTGGCGTCCCGCGCCCAGCGCCGAACGGATGGCGATTTCGCGCGTGCGCGCGGTGGCTCGCGCCAGCAACAGGTTTGCCACGTTCACGCAGGCAATCAACAGCACAAACCCCACCGCTACCATCATCACGAATAGCGCGGGACGAATGCTGTGCGTCAATTCTTCCTGCTCGGAAACCACGCGCGCGCTGAAATATTTGTTGCTGTCGGGATACTGCTTGGCCAGCGATGCGGTGATCACGTCCAGGTTGGTCTGCGCCGCCGCGACCGTGACCTCGGGCTTCATTCGCGCGATCACGCGCAGGAAGTGTGCGTCGCGCTCGTCGGCCATCGCCGGTGAATCCGTCGTGGATTCACGCAACGGACTGAAGCTGGACCACAGCGCAGGGGTTTCGCGTTGCAGCAGGTACTGAAAGTTTGCGGGCATCACACCCACCACGGTGTAGGCGCTGTTATCGAGTGTAATCACGCGGCCGATGATCTGGGGATCGGCGCCGAAGCGCTCTTTCCAAAGTCCGTGGCTGAGAATTACGACGTGATGGTGCGGTTCATCGTCTTCCGGCTGAAACAGGCGGCCTAATTCCGGCGACGCTCCCAATAGATTGAACATGCCAGCGGTAACGCTGGCGGCCTGCAGATGCGCGGGCTGTTCGATGCCGGTCAGAGCAAAGCTGGAGTCCACATACCCAGCCATTTCCTGGAAGACATGATTCTGCGCGCGCCAGTCCGCGAAATCGGGATAGGAAACCGCGCCACTGACGGTGTGGATTTTCGCGTTGGCGCTGGCAACCCGCACCAGTTGACCTGGATCACGGAAGGGCAGTGGACGCAGCAGTTCAGCGTTGACGACCGAGAAAATGGCCGTGTTCGCGCCGATACCCAGCGCCAAAGTAAGAATGGCGATGGTGGTGAAGCCGGGATTTTTCGCCAGCATGCGAATGCCGTAGCGAATATCTTGCAGCAGCGTTTCCATTCTTGAGCTCCTCGAACACTTGCGGCGACCGAGAGATTCTTCGGCCGCTTTGCTCCTCAGAGCGATGATGCTCGCCGCGCCGTCATTCGTAACGCAGCGCAACCATCGGATCGACGCGCGAAGCGCGGCGCGCGGGGATGTAACAAGCGGCCATCGCGACCAGCGCGAGCAGGATGGAAACTCCCGCGAAGGTAACTGGATCGCTGGCGGTGACTCCGAAAAGCAGCGAGCGCAGCAATCGCGTGAGAGCGAAAGCAGCCGCAAGTCCCAGTGCGACGCCGATCGCAGTGAGTCGCGAGCCTTCGCCTAGAACCAGCCGCAAAACGTCATACTGCTGCGCGCCCAACGCCATGCGCACGCCGATTTCGTGCGTGCGCTGCGTGACGACATACGCCATAACTCCGTAAATTCCCACGGCGGCCAGCAACAGGGCGAGCGAGGCAAAAATGCCGAGCAGCATCGTCTGCTCGCTGGTGTCGCGCATGGCATCGGCGACGACTTCATCCATGGTGCGCGGGCGAAACACAGCCAGGCCGTCATCCAGCGCACGGACGTCGCCACGAATCACGGCCAATAGCCCGCGCGGTGCCACGCTGGTCTTCACTGTCAGCTGCACGCCAAATCCTTCATTGTCGAGCGCTGCGGTGAGCGGGAAATATGCTTGCGGAGGCACGTCTTTGCGTATGTCCCACTCCTTTACGTCGCCAACCACGCCGATGACGGAGACCGGAACGCCGCCGGCGTGAAACACTTTGCCGACCGCGTCCTGCTTCGGCCAATACAATTGCGCCATCTTGCGGTTGATGACAGCAACGAATTGAATGTCTGGCGGCAACGTTTTCAGGTTCGGATCATTCTTATAAAGTTCGTCCAGTTTCAAATTCACAACAGCCGTGCGTTCCAGGTCTGCGGCGCCGAAAATGCGACCTTGCATAACGGGCACGCCAAACGCGCGAAAATAATCCGGCGTGATGTTGTTCCACTCGACGAGCTGAGTCGCCAGCGCCGGATCGTCTTGGCCATCCACCGTGACGTACCCGTTCGTGCCGCCTTCCAGAGGCATCTCCGTCGAGACCGCTGCCGCCTGGACGCCCGGCTCGCGCTGCACGCGATCGAGCAGTTGGTCGAAGAATTGGCGGCGCACTGGCAGCGTGTTGTATTTCGCGTTGGGCAGCTTGATTCCCATGGTGATTACGTTTTCCGTTTGCACGCCAATTCCGGAGTTGCGCAATAGTGAAAAGCTGCGCAGCAGCAGTCCTGCGCCGATCAGCAAGGCCAGCGAGGCGGCAATTTCGCCCACAACCAGTGCGTCGCGCAGCAGGCGGCGCGCACCGGACGGGCTCACCACAGCTTGGGCGCTGGACTTGAGCTCCTCGCTCAGATTCAGCCGGAAAGACTGCACGGCCGGAGCTAAACCGAACAACGCGCCCACCAGAATGCTGACGCCGACCGTGAACAGCAGAACCCTGAAGTCGATTTGAATCGGATTGGCGCGGGGAATCGGCAGAGTTTCAGCGGATTGCAGATAAGCTACCGCCCAGAAAGCACCCAAAAGCCCCAGTGCCGCACCCGTCAGAGAAAGCAAAATGCTTTCGGTGAGCAGCTGGCGCGCCAAGCGCCATCGTCCGGCGCCCATCGCGGCGCGCACAGCAATTTCGCGCTGGCGATTGGTGGCGCGCGCGAGCATCAGGTTCGCAACATTGGCGCAGGCCACCAGCAGCACCAAAGCTACAGCGCCAAGAAGGATGAGCAGACCCTGCCGAGAGTCTCCGGTCAACTGCTCCGTGAGAGAGACGACGACGGCTCCATTAAACTTGTCGTCATCCCCGTTTTGTTTTGCCACCTCCCTGGTAATGCCGTTGAGTTCCGCCTGCGCCTGGCTCGCGCTGACATTCGGCTGGAGTCTGGCAATCGCGCGATAAGAATGCGAACCGCGCGGTCCAAGTGCTTTGCGGGTCATGTCCATGGGCGTCCATATTTCCGTCGCGTGGTGAAAATTGAACCAGTCGGGCAGCACGCCAACAATGGAATACGGTTCTTCATTGAGCTTGATCGTCTTGCCCAAAACGTCAGAGCGGCCACCGAATTGGCGACGCCAGAAGGCATTGCTGATGACGGCCACGTGATTTTTTCCGGCCTGATCCTCACCCGCATCGAACGCGCGGCCGATCTTTGGCTGCACGCCGAGCACTGCGAAAAAATTGGCCTGGGTGCTATTTACGGAGACGGCCTCGGTCTGGCCGGCATTACTGGCGTTCGCCGTCCGTTCCCAGGAGTACAGGCTAGTCGCTTCGAGCGTGTGGTTCTGCGCTTGCCAGTCCAGATAATCGGGGCCGGTCAACGGAAAATTCCCCGGCGCGCTTTCGGTTTGCCACAGCGCCACCAGGCGCCCTGGCTCGTGAAACGGCAGCGGACGCAGCACGACGGAATTGATCACGGAGAAAATCGCGGTGTTCGCACCGATCCCGAGCGCCAGGGTAATAACCGCTAGCGCGGTGAAGCCCGGGCTTTTTGCCAACATGCGAATCCCGTAGCGCAGGTCCTGAAGCAAGTTTCCCATTTTGCCCCCCGAGGGAAGTGGCGAGCGAAAGGCCCGCCGTTTCTCATCACTCCTAGCTCGTTACTCGTATCGAAGCGCGACCATTGGATCCACACGCATGGCGCGTCGTGCTGGAACAAAACACGCGCTGAGCGCCACAAATAAGAGCGTGCCCGTCACAATCGCGTACGTAACAGGATCTCGAGCGCTCACCGTCAGAAAGCTTCCCACCACTTGCCCGGCAGCCAGTGCGCCAGCGATGCCCACGACCAATCCAATTCCAATGATCAGCAGTCCTTCGCGAAAAACCATCTTCAAAATATCCGCAGGCTGCGCTCCCAAGGCCATGCGCACGCCGATTTCGTGCGTTTTCTGAGTCGCGGCGTAGGAAACCACGCCGTAAACTCCAACGATCGCTAAAATCAGCCCCAGCATTCCGAGCAACGCCGCAAGCACCGCACCGACTTTGTAGAAGAGCAGTCCGTTCAGCGTATTGATCGCTTGAGACATCGTCTGCACATCAAAGATCGGCAGTTGCGGCGCGAGCGATTCGACGATGTGCTCGACTTCCGGAATCATCGTTTCCGGCACAACCGCCGTGCGGAGTTGCAAAGCCTGCAGCGAATTCGCAGTCTGATGCTGCAGGAACGGCGCGTAGAACATAGGGCTGAACGGGCCGGTCAGACCGCTCATGCGAATGTCCTTGGCCACGCCCACGACCACCAGCGAGTGCTTGGGATCTGTAGACAACTGAAAATGCCGCCCCATGGGATCTTTGCCGGCCCAATACTGTTTGGCCATCTCTTCGCTGACGATCGCGACATATTGAGCATTTTCGTCGTCCGCTTCGGTGAAGGTTCTGCCGCGCAGCAGAGAAATTCCCATCGTCGGAAAATAATCCGTGGAAACCGTGTTGTAGAAAGCAGCAGGGGCAGTCTGGCCTGGTGGCGGCTGATATCCCTCGATGGCAAGTGAACCGTCGTAGTTGTTGTAGTAACCCATGGGCGTGGAATTGGCGGTGGAGGCCGAGAGAACTCCAGGAAGCGCACGCACGCGCTGCAAAAGATTCTTGTAGAAATCACCCGTCTGCGTCTGGTTGTATCCGATTTCGTTCGGATCCATCAGCAGGTTCAAGACGTGATCGGGCTTGAAGCCGAGATCGCTGCGTTGCGCCCGCGCCAGGCTGCGAGTAAAAAGTCCGGCGATAATGAGCAACATGAGCGAACCTGCCACCTGCACCACCACCAGCGTGCTGCGCAGGCGGTTCTTGCCGCCCACCACGCCGCGGCCGCCTGCATGCAGAATCGCGCTCAAATTTCCGCGCGAGGCGCGCACCGCCGGCACGATGCCCACGATGATCCCCGTCAGCAATGCCGCCGCGCTGGCGAAACCAAAAACGCGCCAGTCAAAACCAAAATCGAAATGAAGCGGAAGATCCGTCTGCATATTCACGGAGCCCAGCGCCGAGCTGCCCCAATAGCCAAGCAGAATTCCCGCCACACCGCCCAACAGCGCCAGCAAAACGCTTTCGGTGAGCAGCTGACGGATCAGGCGAACTCGCGCGGCGCCCAATGCAGCGCGAATGGCCATTTCACGCTCGCGGACCGTGGCGCGCACCAGCAAAATATTGGCCACGTTCACGCACGCGAGCAACAACACCAGCACGGACAAACCCAGGAAAAGGCTGCCCACTACGAGCACCGTGTTATTGGGATCGGGATTGGGCCGCGCGCGAAGTTCTGGAAATGCGAATACAGTGAGATCTCTATGCGTTTCGGGATATTCCTGCGCCAGCCGCTGCGATACCACCTCCAAGACAGCCTGCGCCCGCTGCACGCTCACGCCCGGACGGAGCCGCGCCAGCAGCGGCACATTGCGCACTTGGCGGTTGGTCATGAAGTCGCTGGGATTGCCGGCAATGATTGCCATGCCCATCGGCAAGTACCCCTGAACGCTCAAAATTGGATAGACTCCGACAAAACCTTTTGGCGCGACGCCGATGATCGTGACCGGACAGCCGTCCACGGAAACCTTTCGCCCCACAATTCCCGGATCGCCGCCGAAGCGCGTCTGCCAGTAGGAATAACCGAGTACCATCACGGGATCCGCACCGAGCACGTCGCCTTCGGAGGGCAGGATGAACCGCCCCAGCGCCGGCTTCAGCCCCAGCGCGCTGAAATAATTTCCGGATACGTAGTTGGTCATCACACGGTCGGCTTTGCCGTCCACGCTTAGGCCATCCAGACCGAATTGGTAAGCGAAAACATCGGAAAAAACTTCCTGCGTCTGGTTTTGGATATCGCGATAATCCGCAATCGAGAATTGCGTCAGGAAATTTCCATGCTTCTGCCGGAAAGCCAGCACCGTGATTTGCGCCGGATTCGCCACCGGCAGTGGCCGCAGCAGAAAAGCGTCCACCATGCTGAAGATGGCCGTGTTCGCGCCGATGCCCAGCGCCAGCGTGATTACGGCGACGATCATGAAGCCGGGATTTTTCAGCAGCATGCGCGCGCCGTAGCGTATGTCCTGCAGCAGCGTTTCCATTCAGAGCTCCGTGATTCGTGAGTAGAGATTGGTGATTAGTGCTTGGCGAAGCGCAGTGCCCGACGATGGAGCGCCGGCTCGTCGCGTATCACTCGTCACCGTTCACTCGTACCGCAGCGCCACAATCGGATCCACTCGCATCGCGCGGCGCGCCGGCATGTAGCAGGCGGCCAGCGCGACAAAGGTTAGCAAAACGGCTACGCCCGCGAACGTGATCGGATCCACGGTGCGTACGCCGAAAATCATTTGCGCCATCAAGTGGGTCAGTCCCAGCGCCGCCACAATTCCCACGGCCACGCCTACCAGGGCCACGCGCAACCCTTCGCCCAGCACCATGCGCACCACATCCCGACGCTGCGCGCCCAGCGCCATGCGAATGCCGATCTCATGCGTGCGCTGCCCCACTACATAGGAAATCACGCCATAGATCCCCACCGAGGAAAGCACCAGCGCCAGCCCCGAAAATATTCCCAGCAGAATCATCGTGAATCTCTGCGTGGCGATCGAGTCGGAAACAATTTTGGTCATCGCCGTGAAGTCATACACCAGCTGTCCGCTATCGAATTTCGTCGACGCCTGGCGGATGGCGCTGGTGAATGCGTCCGGATTTCCGGACGTGCGCACGACCATCCCGATGCCGCCGGCGGCGAGCGGCAGCACCTGGTCCGGCAGCTGCACAATGGATGTATAAAACTCGGCTTGCAGATTTTGGTGCCCTTTATCACCGAGTCCCCAGTGCTTCACGTGCCCCACCACACCGACGATTTCCGCCATGCCATTGAGCAGGCCAATGTTGATTCGCTTCCCGATGGGATCTTCATTGGGAAAATATTCGCGCGCGAAACTCTGATCGATCACCATCACCAAAGGCGCATTTTCCGTGTCTTGCGCGGAGATGAAGCGGCCGCGAACGAGCGGGGTGCCCATCACTTGCAAATACTGCGGCTGCACCGGATACCACAGCGCGAAATTCATTTCGCCGTCCGTGGCGGGGCGGGGCTGGCCTTCGCGCCAGAAGGGCAGCTCGGAATCACCCTGCATGGGAATGCTGCCGCCAAACGCAGAAGCCGCTTCCACGCCGGGAATCGACGCAAAGCTTGCGGTGGCATCGCGCAGGGCACCGCGAATTTTTGCGGCAGTGGACATTCTGGCGGGCGACAATCCCAGCGAGAACGTCAGTACGTTGCGCTGGTTGAACCCGGGATCCACCTTGCCCAGAGCCGCCAGGGTGCGAATCATCAACCCTGCGCCGATCAGCAAGACCAGCGAGAGCGCCATTTCGACCACTACAAAAACATTTTGCGTCCGATGGCGCGCGCCGCTTCCTCCCCTTCCACCTTCTTTCAACGTTCCGGCCACATCCGGCCGCGCCGTACGCAACGCCGGAGCGAGTCCGAAAATCGCGCCGGCAAGCACTGAAATTCCCAGCGTGAACAGCAGCACGCCCGCGTCCAGATGAATATGGTCGGCGCGTGGCAGCGCAGCGGGCAGCGCCGCGAGCACCGCGCTGGTGCCCCAATTCGCCAGCAGCAGGCCCAGCGCTCCGCCCGCGACGCCCAGCAGCACGCTTCCCGTCAGCAGTTGGCGTATCACGCGAGACTGGCTCGCGCCCATCGCCGCGCGGATCGCAAATTCACGCGCACGACCTGCCGAGCGGGCCAGCAGCAAGTTGGCTACGTTGGCGCAGGCGATCAGCAGCACAAATCCCACCGCGCCCAAAAGGATAAACAGCGCCGGCTGTATGTCGCCAACAATATCCTTCTTCAGCGGATTCAAAGTAATCGAGGTGCCTTTGTCAGCGTCGGGATATGTCACAGCGAGATTGCGCGCCACTGAATCCATATCGGCGCCCGCCTGCTGCAAAGTCACGCCGGGCTTGAGCTTTCCCAGGCCTTGCGTTCCCATGCCGAGCTTGCGATCGCGAAACGTGGGATCAGCCCATTGTCCGATGGGAACGTAAACATCCATCACGGTGGGGTCGAACATCGGCGTGCGCCCAGTGACCACGCCGATTACGGTGTATGCGGTGTCATTCAGCGTCAGGCTTTTGCCGATGACGTCCGGCGCAGATGCGAACTTGCTCTTCCAAAGGCCGTCGCCGAGCAGCGCCACGGGAGCTGCGCCGACTTGATCCTCTTCGTGGCGAAACATCCTTCCCAGAATCGGCTGAATGCCGAGCAGCGGGAAAAACTCCGCAGAAATCTGCTGCCCATGCAGTCGCTGCGGATCCCCGTAACCGGTCAGGCTGAAATCCATTTCGCGATACGCGGCCATCGCTTCAAAAGTTCGATTGTCCCGTTGCCAGTCGAGGAAATTCGGATACGTAATCGAGGCTTGCTCGAACTGCGGCGTTTTCCAGTGGATCGCGGCCAGCCGGCTGGGATTGGCAAACGGCAGAGGATTCAGCAGAACGCCATTCACAACGGAAAAAAGCGCCGTATTGGCACCGATTCCCAGCGCCAGCGTTAAAATCGCGATCAGCGCGAATCCGGGATTCTTAGCCAGCATCCGAACCGCGTATTTGGTGTCCTGCATCATTGTTCCCATAGCCGCGCCTCTCTAGCAGATACGTCATTTCATCCGCGTAAGTTCCACGCGAAACTCTCACTCATGCCGCAAAGCCACCATGGGATCCACGTGCATGGCGCGCCGCGCTGGAATGACGCATGCAGCCACGGCCACGCTGGTCAGCAGCAGCGAAACGCCCACAAACGTCAGAGGGTCGGTGGGACTTACGTTGAACATCAACGGTGCGATGAAGCGCGTCAGAACCAGCGAGAGCGCCAAACCGATGGCCAAGCCGGCGCCCGTCAACCGCAAGCTGTGAATCAGCACTAGGCGCATCACGTGAATGCGCTGCGCGCCCAGCGCCATGCGGATTCCGATTTCATGAGTGCGCTGCCGCGTGATGTATGCAACTACGCCATAAATCCCCACGGCGCCCAGGACCAAAGCCAGCACGCCAAACGCGCCAACGAATGTTCCGGCGATGCGTTCGCCGGTGGTCGCGATCTGGAGCCGTGCCGCCAAGGTTGTGACGTCATATATCGCCAGATCGGGCAACAGCGCGCGCGTAGTCTTCTCTACAGCGCCGGCTGCCAGCAGAGGATCGCCAGAGGTACGAACGTGCAACGCAGCCAACGATGAATAATTCTGGAAGAGCGGCAAATACACGAAGGGTTTGGGCGCCTCGTTTAAGTCGTCATAGTCGGAAGTCTGCGCGATACCCACCACCGTCCGCCATACGCCGCCGGCCTGCACGCGCTTCCCGACCGCGAACTGGCCCGGCCAGTAACGCTCCGCGAATGTTCGGTTGACGATAACGACCTTTTGGCTTTCCGGCTGGTCCGCGAGCGCGAAATCGCGGCCAGAGATCAACCGAATCTCCATCGTGCGGAAATATCCCGGACTTACCGCGGCATCCTCGACCGCCATGTCTTCATGCGGTTGCGCCACGTAGCCTTCGGGCAGAACGGGCGTTTCGCTCAAACCGAAGCCCATGGGAATCCATCCGGCCAACGCGACGGATTTCACTCCTGGCAAATTTTCCAGCCGGGTTTGCAATTGGCGCTGAAATTCCAGTCCTTGCTGTTCGTTGTAACCGGAAGAAAACAAATTGAATGTCGCGAGCAGAACATGGTCTGGCTTGAAACCAGGATCGAAGTGCTGCGCCTCGCGGAATCCGCGGATGATCAGCCCTGCGCAAACGAGCAAAAGCAACGATAGAGAAAGTTGCGCCACAACCAGCGCCGTGGACAAGCGCGCCTTGCGGATTCCGCCGCTCGCGCTGCCGCTCTCTTCCTTCAATACCGTCACCGGCGCGATACCGGAAGATCGGACCGCGGGCAACACTCCAAAGACAATCGCGGTAATCACCGACATCGCAAGCGTCACCAGCATTACGGTGCGGTCCGCGTGCACATCGAGTCCGATGGGAATCCCTGCGGGCGGAATGAAGCGGACGAAAAGCGATGCGGTCCACAACGTGATGACCATTGCCAATCCGCCGCCCGCGGCCGCGACCAGCAAGCTCTCCATAAATAATTGCCTCACGAGCCGCCAGCGGCTGGCTCCCAGCGACAAACGTATTGCAATCTCCCTGCGCCGGCTCACGGAGCGGACCAGCAGCAGGTTGGCCACGTTGGCGCAAGCCAGCAGCAGCACGACGCCAGCGATCGCCATCAGCATCGGCAGCAGCAGATAAAAATACGCGTTCGCGCCGGCGGGACTGCGCCACAACGGATATATCCCAACGTGCACCCCGGCCTGATGCGCATCTGGAAATTGGCGCACCAGTTGCTGCATCAGCAGGTCTAGTTCTTGCCGCGCCTGCTCCGGCCGCACTCCTTCGCGAACTCGGCCCATCACCAGCAGCCAATTCCGGTCGCGCCTTTGCAGTAGATCGCTCTGTGTCAGCAGCTGCGCTTCCATCGTCAAGGGAACCCACAGCTCGCTGCGCAGTCCCGTCTGATTCCCCTGAAACAAGGCAGGCGCGACGCCGATGATCGTGTAGGGATGCCGGTCAATATTAAGTTGCCCTCCAATCACGCGGGGGTTTCCGCCGAAGCGCAATTGCCACAAGCGATAACTGATTACCGCGACCGGCGCGCCGCCCGGTTTCTCATCCTCGGCGGGAAGAAAACCGCGTCCCAGGATCGGCCGGACGTTCAGCACGTCGAAGTAGTTTGCCGAAACCAGCGTCCCCCAGGTGCGCTCGGGATTGCCGTCGCCGGCCAGATCCATCGGATAGATCGAGGACGCAAAAATCCCCGAAAAACTTTGGGTGCGGTTGCGCAGGTCAGAGAAATCCGGATAGGAAAAAATGTGCGGGCTCTGCGCGGTGCCGCCGGAGGTCAATGCATACAGATCACCGGTTCTGCTCACGCCCGGAAGTGGATTCAACAGCGTCGAATTGATCCAGCTGAAGATCGTGCTGTTGGCGCCGATGCCCAGGGCCAGCGTGAGGATCGCGACGGCCGTGAAGCCAGGATCCTTGCGCAACATCCGCAGGCCGTACGTCAGGTCCTGTAGCAGGTTTCCCATCCCGTCTTCCTCCCGGCGACTCCGGCCGGATAACTCGCTACTGTTTTTCTTCGACGCTCAGCTTTTAGCCTGGCAAATTATTCGTAGCGCAGCGCGACCATGGGATCCACGTTTGCCGCTTTGCGCGATGGCAGCCACCCGGCCAGCAGCGCCACTGCCACCAGCAAACCCGCCGCAATCACGAACACGATCGGGTCGCTGGCCTTCACGCCGAACAGCAGCGATTCGATGACTTTGCCGATTCCGTATGCGGCGATCAGCCCCACGCACAAGCCCACGGCCAGCATCCCGATGATTTCGCGCAAGATCATCCAGGCGACATTTTTCTGCGTGGCTCCAAGAGCTATGCGAATTCCAATTTCGCGCGTGCGCCGCGCCACCACGTACGCCATCACGCCGTACAAACCCACTGCCGCCAGCAGCGAGGCCAGCAAGCCGAGGCAGAGCGAGAAGATTGTGACCAGGCGATCGGTGAACATGATTTCGTCCACCTGCGCCGTCAAAGTTTTCACGCCATAGACAGGCAGGCTGCCGTCGAATCCTTGAATCAGGTTGCGCACGGTGACGGTCAGCGCGACAGGATCCTGATTCGTGCGCAGGTAAAATGTCGCGTTACCCGCGTGTTCGCTCTGCGCATATGGCAGGAAGACAAATGGGCGAGCTGCCGTCTTCACGTCGGTATTCTTGCTGTCCTTCACCACGCCGACGATTTCCGTGACGAGCTTGACATCTTTGCCGCCTCCAAAACCAAAGGACAGGCCAATGGGGTTGCGGCCTGCGAAGAAGCGCCGCGCCATCGCTTCGTTAATGATTGCAACTTTAGGCGACGTGCTGGAATCGGCTTCGGTGAATTCACGCCCATTCAGCAGCGGAATCCCCATCGTGGCCAGGAAGTTCGGTCCCACCCAGTTCTGATCCACGTTCGTGTCTTCGTCTTCCTGCGCGTTGTATCCCTGCACCGTAACGTTCGCGGACGAATTGCTGTTCGCCAGCATCGGTATTTCGGATTCGCTCGCCGCGCGCACGCCAGGCAGCGGTTCCATGCTCTTTCGTATGCGGTCCGCAAGCGCGATCGTCTGCGGCGGCGTATAGCGGTTCAGTTCCGGCGAAATCGAAAGCTCCAGCACATGATCTGGACGAACGCCCAAGTCCTGCGTCTTCAGATTCAGCAAGCTGTGCGCGAACAGTCCAGCGGCGGCCAGCAGCACCGCGGTCAGCGCAATTTGCGAGACCAGCAACGACTTGCGCACGCGCACGTTTGCCTTTCCACCGGATACATTCGCTCCTTGATCCTTCAAGACACTCTGTAAATCGGCATGAGTGGCGCGAATCGCGGGCGCCAGTCCAAACAAAACGCCCGTCAGCAACGAAACTACGCACGCAAAAATCAGCACGCGATAGTCAATCTGCGCGGTAAGCCCCGAAGCGCCCTCACTTTCCGGAATCGAATTTACGATCACGCTGAGCATCCAGGAGGCCAGCGCCAATCCCGTCGCGCCGCCTGCGGCGGCGAGCATCAAGCTCTCTGTCATCAGCTGCCGCACCAGCCGCACGCGGCCAGCTCCTAGAGCCAGACGCACCGCGATTTCGCGCTGCCGTCCTTCACTGCGCGCAATCAACAGCCCGGCCAGATTGGCGCACGCGATCAAAAGCACCAGCCCCACCATCGCCATCAGCACGAGCAACGGCTGCTTCGCGTCCCGTTGCAAAATGGGCCGGCCATGCGATCCAGTGTCGAGGACAATCTTGCGACCAAGGAATTCCTTTTCATGCGCGCCCCCGTGCGAAAACTTTTGCGGAATGGCGTCGGTTTCCAGGATTGCCCGATACATCGGAAGGAGTCCGGCTTCGGCTTTGGTTGTGGAAATCCCCGGCTTCAGCCGGCCAATAATTGCCACCCAGTGGTCCCCTCGATCCGCAAGGCCATCCCAATTGGGCGTCATCTGCGCCTTCATCGTTATCGGGATGAAAAGGTCGGGGATTTGACCCACTTGCACGCCCGTGAAGCCGGGGCGCGTCACGCCCACAACCGTCAGCGAATTCCCATTAACGGCGAGCTGCTTATTCAAAATGTTCGGATCGCTGCCGAAGTGCCTGGTCCAGTAGCCGTAACTCAGCACCGCCACAGGATTCGCAGCAGGTACGGTTTCGTCTTGCGCCGTGAGAACGCGCCCGAGAAAGGGCCGCACCCCCAGCACTTGAAAATAATTTCCGCTGACGAGTTCCGCTTCGGCGAGCTGAGACTCTCCCTGCCCGGCCACGCTTACTTGCACGTGAAAGCGCGCCAGCAGACCGGTGAACACTTCGTTCCGATCTCGAATGTCTTTGTAAGCCGGGTAGGAAAATGAAGTTGCGCCGTCGCCGTCGCTCCACGTACGTCCCCACGTTCTACCCGGTGAGCTGAGGACCACAAGCTCGCGCGGACGTTCGACCGGAAGCAAACGCAGCAGAACTTGATCGGTCAGCGAAAAAATTGCGGCGTTCGCGCCAATGCCGAGCGCCAGCGTCAAAATCGCAACGATCGTAAACCCCGGATTTTTCCCGAGCGTGCGCAGTCCGAAGCGTATGTCCTGCAGCAAATTTTCCATGCTCAACTCCTAAAGAAGGGCCCAGTGGCGAGTGCTGAGCAAGCGACTCGTACTTACTCATCACTGCTCACATGTCACTCGTATCTCAGCGCCACCATCGGGTCCACGCGCATCGCTCTGCGCGCCGGCACATAGCACGCCAGCAACGCGACGCCCAGCAGCAAGCCCGCCACCGCTGCGAACGTGAGGGGATCGGTCGCGCTCACATCGAAAAGCAAGCTATTCAACAGTCGTGTCAAAAGCAGCGCGGCCAGCACGCCGGTTACCGTGCCCGCTCCGGCCAGCCGCAAACCGCGCCCAAGCACCAGTCGCAACACTCTCGCCGGATTCGCTCCCAGCGCCATGCGAATTCCGATCTCGCGCGTCTGTTGCGCCACGGTGTACGCCAGCACGCCGTAGATTCCGATGGCCGCCAGCAGCAGCGCCGCAGCTCCGAACAGACTCAGGAGCGTGGTGCGAAATCTTGGCTGCGCTATGGAGCTGCCGATGACTTCCTCCATCGGCAGCACGTAAGCGACAGGCATCGCCGCATCAATCGCGCGAATTTGTTCGCGCAAAGCGCCGCTCAGCGCGCTCGGATTGCCATGCGAGCGCACCGCAATATCCGCGGCCCAGAACGGATTCTGTACAAACGGCACATAAATCTGCGCCGATTGCCGGGCTGAAAGATCGCTGTCCTTCACGTCTCCCACGATGCCGACGATCTCCCGCGCACTGTTCGTCGGATAACCAATAAGAATTCGCTGGCCCAGTGCGCTCTCATTGGGGAAAAGTTGCTGCGCCAGACTGGAAGAGATCACACATACCTTCGGTCCACCGTCCGAATCTGCATCGCTGAATTCCCGGCCGCGCAGCAGCGGCACCTGCATCACGTGAAAATAATTGGGGCTGATGGCCACAAAGTCGGCCGTCGGTGAATCGCTTTTCGAGCGCGGCGGACGGCCTTCGATTTCAAACGCCAGGTTGATGTAGGAATCGCTCAGCGGCAAAGGGACAGCCACAGCCGCTTCCTGCGCGCCCGCTAGCGCGTTCATCCGTTCCAGCGTCTGCTGGTAGAAAGAAATCCATTGCTCGGGCTTCGCGTATTGCGCGCGCGGCAAGCCGATTTGCGCCGTCAGCAATTGTGCGGGGTTGAATCCCACATTCACCTGCTGCAAACGAGCGAAGCTGCGGATCAGCAATCCTGCGCCGACGAGCAGCACGATGGCCAGCGCCGTTTCCGCGACGACGAAAACATTCCGCGCGCGATGGCTGGTTCTTTCCTCTCCGGTTCCGCGCGCGCCCTCCAGCGCTTCCGCTAGTCGCGATTCTGTGCCATGCCACGCCGGCGCCAATCCAAAAATCACTCCCGAAAGCACGGACAACAGCAAGGCGAACACTAAGACGCGCGCGTCCACGTGAATTTCTGCAATGCGCGGCAGGTCCGCCGGGAGCCACGCAATCAGTCCCTGCAAGGCCGCATAGGCGAGGACCAGCCCTACCGTGCCGCCGATAACGCTCAAAAGTACGGACTCGGTCAGAAATTGCCGCAGCAGCCGCTGTCGTCCGGCGCCCAACGCCACGCGAATCGCGATTTCTTTTCGCCGTGAAGCCGCGCGCGCCAGTTGCAAGCTCGCCACGTTTGCGCAAGCAATCAGGAACACAAACCCAACCGCGCCCAAAAGCACCAGCAATGCGGTGCGCACATTTCCGGCCATGTCCGCCTGCAAAGAAACGACGCGGATTCCCCAGCCTTTATTTTCGCTGGGATATTGCTCGGCGAGGCGCTGTTCGAGCGTCGCCATTTCGCTCTGCGCTTGCGCAACGGTCACGCCCGGTTTCAGTCGCCCCAGCGCCGCCAAATAATGGCCGCGGCGTCGCCCGCGCATATCGGAAAATACGCCGTCCTGCCTGAGCGGAACCCAAAGCTGCGTTGCCGCACTCGGCAGGGACGAGTGGAAGTAGGCCGGCACAATTCCCGCGACGGTGATCGGATGTTGGTCGAGCGTTATGGTTCTTCCCACCAGAGCGGGATCGGCGCCAAATCTCGCGCGCCACAACGATTCGCTCATCACCACTACGGGATTCGCATCGACCGCATCATCGGAGGACTGCAGGGTCCGGCCAAGCAAGGGTTTTACGCGCAACACGTCGAAGTAGTTCGACGTCACCGAGCCAGTCTGAATGTAAGTTGGCTCGCCCTGTCCGCTTAGCGCCAACGCATTGCCGCGCACGGCAGCAATCGATTCGAATACCTGGTTCTGCAGTGTCCAATCCAGATAATTCGGATACGAAACGCCTGTGTTCTGCGCGGGATCTTGCGGCAACGTCTGGTAAACCATGAACAGGCGATCGGCCTGAGGATAAGGAAGGGGACGGAGCAGCACAGCATCGACAACGCTGAAGATCGCAGTGTTCGCTCCGATGCCCAGCGCCAGCGTCAATACCGCCACAATCGTGAATCCCGGATTCTTCGCCAGTGTGCGAATGCCGTAGCGAAGATCCTGGAGCCATGATCCCATTGCGCCTCCCCACGAAGTGATACGTGACAATTGATGCGCAAGAAATTCGTCGTGACTCGTCACTCGTACCTGAGCGCCACGATCGGATCCACGCGCATGGCGCGCCGCGCCGGAATGTAGCAGGCCGTGAGCGCGACGCCCGCCAGAACCAGGGCTACGCCGCAGAATGTAACCGGATCGGTGGCGCTCACGCCGAAGAGCATGCTCGCCATCAGCCGCGTCAACCCGAGCGCCGCCGCAATCCCGATGGCCACGCCCACCAGCGCCATTTTCATTCCTTCTCCCAGCATCAGAGTCAATACGTGGCCGCGCTGCGCACCGAGCGCCATGCGAATGCCGATCTCGTGCGTGCGCTGCCCTACCACATAGGAGATCACGCCGTAAATTCCAATGCTCGAGAGCAGCAATGCGAGAGCGGCAAAGACGCCGAGCAAAATCATCGAGAATCGCCGCGCCGCCAGAGAATCCGCCACAACCTCCTCCATCGGCTTTATTGCGTACATCACGTTCTCGCCATTCATTTTCTCGATGGCCTGGCGAATTGCAGGCGCCATCCCAGCCGGCGCCCCCTTCGTCCGCACCACCACCGCTGCCTGCGGCGGCCCATTCCAGAGCACATCCGGAAGCTGCATCAGAGGCATGTAGGCTTGCGCGACGATCGGATGTTTCGCATCTCCATCGGTATCCAGGCCCCAATGCTTCACATGGCCCACCACGCCGACAATCTCCGGTTGCGTGCTGATGATGTCGATGTCGATTCGCTTGCCGATGGGATCCTCGTTCGGAAAATATTCACGCGCGAAACTTTCATCAACCACAATCACAGGCGGCGAATGCTCGTTGTCGTCCCGCGTGAAAAAACGTCCGCGGTGCAGCGGAATTCCCATCGCGCTCAAGTAATCGGGTTCTGCCAGATAAAAAAGAGACTGCTTCATCCCACTCTGATCCGCCGGCTTGGGTTCGCTAGCAAGCCAGAATGGAAATTCGTTGTCACCGAGCAAGGGCAACGCGCCGCCGGTGGAGGAAACGCTTGCCACGCCGGGAATCGCCTTCAATCTTTCATCCATTTCGCGAATCGCGTTGCGGCTGGCTTCTGGAGTAGCGCCCAGAGAAGGTGAGAGCGACACGGCAAATTCCAAAACTCCGTGAGGATTGAATCCCGGATTCACATTCCAAAGATCCAGCAAGCTGCGAATCATCAGTCCGGCGCCGATCAGCAGCACCAGCGCCATGGCCATTTCCACCACCACGAAGACGCCCTGTGCCCGGTGACGCGCTCCGCTCGCTCCGCGACCGCTCTCTTTCAGCGTTTCCTGCAGATTCGGCCGCGATATTTTCAGCGCAGGCGCCAACCCAAACAGAACTCCCGCCACAACCGAAGCCAGCAAAGTAAAAATTAAAACGCGCCCGTCGACTCCAACGTCCTGCGCCCGCGGCAGAGTTTCCGGCAACGCTTTCAGCGCCGCCTGTGTCCCCCAAGCTGCCAGCAACAATCCCAACCCGCCGCCGGCTAACCCCAACAGAACGCTTTCCGTGAGCAATTGCCGAATCACGCGCGATTGGCTCGCTCCCAGAGCCGAGCGAATTGCAAATTCCCGCGCCCGCACGGTCGCGCGCGCCAGTTGCAAGTTCGCCACATTCACGCAGGCGATCAGCAACACAAATCCCACCGCTCCCAGCAGCACCCACAAGAACGGTTGCACATCTCCGACAATGTCCTTCTTCAGCGGCACCAGGCTGACTCCCGCGCCCTTGTCCGCGTCGGGATAGGCGAGCGCCAGATGATTCGCGATTTGATCCATGTCCGCCTGCGCCGCCGCCAACGTTAGGCCTGGCTGCAATCGGCCGATCGCGCGCATCCCTTCGTGCACGTCACGATTCTGGAACAGCGGATCTTTATAACCACCGATGGGAATAAACACATCCTTGTCGCTGCCGAAATTCGTAGACTCCAGCTGGAAGCCAGCGGGCACCACGCCAATCACCGTGTAGCCGTTGCCATTCATCGTGATTCTCTTCCCAATAATGTCCGGCGCGGAGCCGAACTTGCGCTGCCACAGGCCCGCGCTGATCATTGCCACCGGCGCAGTACCGAGGCGATCGTCGTCCGCAGCAAACAGGCGCCCACGGCTCGGATTCACCCCCAGAATTTCGAAGAACCCCGCGGAAATCATGCCCACCTGCACTCGTTCAGCCTCTCCACTTCCGGTGATGCTGAAATCATCGCTGCGATAAGCTGCCAGGGAAGCAAAACTGGAATTGCTGCGCTGCCAATCCAGAAAATTGGGATACGAGATGGACGAGCTGTCGAAATTCGCACTCTTTTCGGAGAGGACAACCAGCTCGTTGGGCCGTGGAAAAGGCAAAGGCCGCAACAGCACGCCGTTGACCACCGAAAAAAGCGCGGTGTTCGCGCCGATTCCCAAGGCCAGGGTCCACACCGCAATCAGCACGAAGCCGGGACTCTTCAGCAGCACGCGCGCCGCGTATTTCAGGTCTTGTATCAGGCTTTCCATTTTCCGTGTACCTCCCAGACACACAAGTCCTGCTGCGCCGAAGAACTTTTGTCCGGCGCTGTAATGGCTGGTTTTTTGGATTTCCGCTAGACGCTCGCGCTGCGCGTGCCTAGAGTTTCTTCGACGATGCGGCCGTCGAACAGGTGAATGGTGCGGTCCGCGATGCTGGCATAGCGTGGATCGTGCGTCACCATGCAGATCGTTGCGCCCTCGCGGTGCAGTTGACGAAGCAGGTCCACCACCGCTTCGCTGTTCTTGGAGTCCAGGTTTCCGGTTGGTTCGTCCGCCAGCAGAATCGAAGGCGAGCCCACCAGTGCGCGCGCCACCGCCACGCGCTGTTGCTGACCGCCGGAAAGTTGCGACGGGTAATGCTTCATGCGGTGCGCCATGCCCACGCGCTCCAGCACCTCCTGCACGCGCTTCTTGCGCTCTGCCGCGGCCATGCTGCGGTAGGTGAGCGGCAGCTCCACGTTCTCGTACACCGTCAGGTCGCCTATCAAATTGAACGCCTGAAAGATGAAACCGATCTCGCGGTTACGAATGCGCGTGCGGTCCGAGAGCGATAAATTCGCCACCGCCTGCGTGTTGATCCAGTAATTGCCTTCGGTGGGCGAATCCAGCAAGCCCAGAATCGAAAGCAGCGTGGATTTTCCGCAACCGGATGGTCCGGCGATGGAGAGAAATTCTCCATTCTTGATTTCCAGATGAACGCCGCTCAGCGCGTGCGTCTCCACTTCATCCGTGTAGAAAACCTTGGTCACGCCATCGAGGCGAATCAGCCCTTGTTCCGTCGTAGTCATTCTGCGCTCCTTCGAATCTCAGTCCCAAGAGTAGGTACGAGCCTGACGCCTGAAAAAGTTCCCTGCATCACAGCAACTACTTCAGTTGCACGCGATCGTAGTTGTCCCAAGCCGACATATCGGAAAGGATCACTTTGTCGCCGATCTCCAAACCCTTCACGATTTCCACTGTGTTCACCGAAGTGCGGCCCAGCTGCACCTGCACGCGCACAGCTTCCTTGCCGTCATCCACGACCTTGAAAATTCCCACGGTGCTGTTGGCTTCGCCGTGCACTGGACGCTCGACGTACAGCACATCGGCAAGCCGCTCAATCTCCACCGTTCCTTCCACGCTCAAATCCGGCCGCGCGCCTGTCGGCAATGGGCCATCGAGTCCCACATCCACAGTGACCGTTCCATTCACCACGGAGGGGTCGTAGCGCGTGACGTGCCCGGGAATGATGCCGTTGTGCGTATCCACCGTCGCCTTCTGCCCGATCAGAATATCTTTCGCCTGGGTCTCGGCAATCTTCAGCTGCGCCTTCAAATGGGTGGGCTGCGTCACGCGCGCCAGCACCGTGCCCATGGTCACCTTCTGTCCCACTTCCACGTCGAGTTCCTGCAACATGCCGTCAATTCCCGGCCGGATGTGCAGCTGGTCCATTTGCGATTTCTTCAGCTCGTACATCGCGCGCTTCTGATTTACCGTCGCTTCCTGTACGGCGAGCTGCGAGGCGATGGAGTTCTCGAATATCTCCACTTCTTTTTGCGCCAGGTCATTTTCCTTGGCCAATTCCTCCGCCTGCACCTGCGCGGTTTTCACGTCCAGCAGCGGGGCCAGCCCGTTCGCTCCGAGCTGCTCTTTTGTCTGCCGCACCATTTCCTGCGTGCGATATTGCGAAGAAATGTTCGCCGCCGCGGTGCGCTTGTCCATCAGCTGGTTTTGCAACTGGGCCTTGGTCTGCTCGTAGGCTGCTTGCGCGCCCTTCAATTGATACTCTGCGTCCAGTGTCTCTTGCTGCAACTGCGGATTGATCAAATCAAAGATCACGGTATCCGCTTTGACGGGAGTGCCTGGCAGAAGGTAGCGCGTCTGCACCTGCCCATCGGTGGCCGCAGGGATCAGCCGGATGGTTTCCGGCACCAGCGTTCCCAAGCCGCGCACGTCGCGCAGCATGGGCCCGCGCTTTACGGTGCCGCTCCACACGGTGCCGCTGTCCACACTGGGCGCCGCCGGCTTCAAGCGCGAAAGCGCATACGTCATCAGCGGGATCAGCACCACCGCCGCGGCGATGTAGCCGATGCGCCGCATCTTCTTTTTGTGCTTAATTTCTGGGCGAACGATGTCCACGGATACCAACCTCGCATATATACATCGCAAATCGAATTCCGGTGTTACAACTCATATAACGTCTTTATATTCTGCTATTTAGAGGGGTATTGCAAGCCCGGAGCATGCCCATTTTGCCCGGTCATGGGAATCATCCGTCCCGCTATCGGACAGATTGACGCTGGTTCCAAATCAGGAGATTTGGGCCTTTCGGATCGCCGCCACACACTTGCCGGAGTCGCACTCGCCACAGGCCGCCAGGGAAGAGAGCACGCGGCCGCGGGTCCCCAGATCGCCGCAGTCTCCCTTTCAGACGGCTGAACGCGAGAAAAAGCTACGCCGACTCCGTACTGGCGCGAATCTCCTGCCAGCGCTTGGGGCGCTTCTTGGCATCGAGAACTTTCTTGCGCAGGCGAATGGATTTCGGAGTGACCTCGACAAACTCGTCGTCGGCAATGAACTCGATCGCCTTTTCCAAAGTCATGTCGCGGGGCGGAATCAGCCGGATGGCCTCGTCCGCCGAAGAAGAGCGCATGTTGGTCTGCTTCTTTTCCTTGGTCACGTTCACGTTCATGTCGTCTTCGCGCGCGTTTTCACCAAGGATCATTCCTTCATACACTTCAATCGCCGGACCGACGAACATTTCGCCGCGTTCCTGAATGCCCCAGATGGCGTAAGCGGTGGAAATCCCGCTGCGATCGGACACCAGTGCACCGGTCAAGCGCATGGCCATGTCGCCCGCATAATCCGTCCAGCCTTCCAGCAACGAATGGATTAGCGCGGTGCCGCGCGTGTCCGTCATCAATTGGCTGCGCAATCCGATCAGCCCGCGCGAAGGAATGCTGAATTCCATGCGCACGCGCCCGGAATTGTGGTTCACCATTTTTTTCATTTCGCCGCGGCGGTTTCCCAGCAACTCCATCACGATGCCGATGAAATTTTCCGGACAGTCCACAATTAGCAGTTCCAAAGGCTCGAGCCGCCGCCCGTTTTCCGTGCGCACCACGATTTCCGGCTTGCCCACCATCAGCTCGTAACCTTCGCGCCGCATCGTCTCGATCAGAATCGCCAGCTGCAATTCGCCGCGGCCCAGCACGCGAAATGCGTCGGTAGTTCCGGTGTCTTCCACGCGCAGCGACACGTTGGTCAGCAATTCCTTTTCCAGCCGCGCTCGCAAATCGCGCGACGTCACATACTGCCCTTCGCGCCCCGCAAAGGGAGACGTATTGATCGTAAAGACCATGGTCAGCGTAGGCTCATCGATCGTCAACGGTTCCAGTGGCGCGGGATTAGCCAGGTCCGTAATGGTCTCGCCGATCTGGATGCCTTCCACGCCCGCGATGGCCACGATGTCTCCGGCCATCACCTGCTCGGCCTCATCGCGCTCCAATCCGCGGAACGTAAAAAGTTTCGTGATCTTCGTCGGCTGAATTTTTCCATCCAGCTTGACGATCCCTACTTCCGTGCCGCGCACCAAAGTTCCGCCAAACACACGAGCGATCGCCACGCGGCCAAGAAAATCGCTGTAATCCAGGTTCGTCACCTGAATCTGCAGCGCGGCCGCAGGATCACCCGCAGGCGGCGGAATGGACTTCACAATCTGCTCAAAGAGCGGCTGCAAAGTCGTCGAATCATCACCCACTTTCAAATGAGCCACGCCCAACTTTGCGTTCGTATAGATCACAGGAAAATCGAGCTGGTCTTCCGTGGCGTCCAGGTCGATAAAGAGGTCATAGATCTCGTCCAGCACCGCCGCAGCGCGCGCGTCCGGGCGATCAATTTTATTGAGCACCATGATCGGCGGCAATTTCGCGGCAAGCGCCTTCTGCAACACGTAACGCGTCTGCGGCAGGGGCCCTTCGCTGGCATCCACCAGAACCAGCACGCCATCCACCATGCGCAGTGCCCGTTCCACTTCGCCCCCAAAATCACTGTGGCCCGGCGTATCCACAATGTTGATCTTGGTTCCTTGATACTCGATCTCGGTATTCTTGGCGAGAATGGTGATGCCGCGCTCGCGTTCCAGATCGTTCGAATCCATCACGCGCTCCACCAGTTCCTGGTTGGCGCGGAAAATCCCGCTCTGCCGCAGCATGGCGTCCACCAGCGTGGTTTTGCCATGGTCCACGTGCGCAATAATAGCGATATTACGAATGCTCTTCGTCATTGGATGACTGCCAAAAAAGGGTTTACGAGCGCGGTCTTTGCATCCCTGATCGAATCCCGTGCAGACCGTTCCAGAAGGGGTATCCAGGAGCAACAAACGCACCTTTATATTATCATGCGTGGCGCGAACCCGCCATGCGACAGACGTGGTGGTAACGAGTCAGTTTTCGGAGAGAGGAATCTATGGGCGTTAGCGTGAATCCAAATATGGTCACAACTGCATTCGATTTGCCGGGATATCGCGTCATCAAGAATTTCGGCCTCGTGCGGGGCGTCACCGTGCGTTCGCGCAGCATTCTAGGCACGATCGGCGCTTCGCTGGAAACTCTGGTCGGCGGCAACATCACTCTGTTCGAGGAAATGTGCGAGAAAACGCGCGAGGAATCGCTCGAACTGATGTTGGAGCACGCCAGCCAGCACGGCGCGAACGCCGTCATCGGCATGCGTTACGACGCCACCGAAGTCATGCAAGGCGTCACCGAAGTCCTTGCCTACGGTACCGCCGTTCAGGTAGAACGCATAGCGCCCTAGTCAGCCGCCCGCGACGCTCCCGCTCGTCTCGGCCTGGCAGGGTGGAACCGCGGCGCAAGAGCTCGGCGCAACGCCCGCGCAGCCTCGATAGCACATGGCGCGGACTCGCCCACAGGCTTACAATGAACCGTTTGCTCATAGGGGAGGCACCTCAGCATGAATCGTTCCGTTAAGCTCATCTCCGCGCTCGCCGCTTTCGGCTTGATTGCCGCTGCGCTGGCGGTTCGCGCGCAAACTCCGAAAACGCAAACCGTGGAATTTCCCAGCGGCAAAGAAACCGTGGGCGGGTTCCTGGCCGTGCCGGACAAGCCCGGCATCTACCCCGGCATAATCGTTATCCACGAATGGTGGGGATTGAACGATTGGGTGAAAGAACAAACTGAAAAGCTCGCCGCCCAGGGTTACGTGGCGCTGGCGGTTGACCTCTACCGCGGCAAAGTCGCTGCGGACCCCTCTGAGGCTCATGAGCTGATGCGCGGCTTGCCGCAAGACCGCGGTCTCCGCGACATGCAGGCCGCCTACGATTATTTGGCCACGCGCAAAGACGTCAAGCCCGGCCGCATCGGCTCGATCGGTTGGTGCATGGGCGGCGGGCTTGCGCTGCAGTTTGCGATCCACCAGCCGCGCCTTGGCGCCTGCGTCGTGAATTACGGTTCGCTCCCCACCGATCCGAATGACATTCAGCAGATCCTGGCGCCCGTGCTCGGAAACTTCGGCGCGGATGATAAAGGCATCACGCCCGCCGACGTGCAGGCATTCGACAAAACCATGAAGGGTCTCAATCGCCGTATTGACGTGAAAATTTATCCGGGCGCCGGCCACGCGTTCGAGAATCCAAACAACACCGACGGCTATCGTCCCGAAGCCGCCGCCGATGCCTGGAAACGCACCCTGGCGTTCCTGCACAATGCGCTGGGGTAGAACCACCGCCGATTAATGCGCGCTGCGGTGAGGCCCGGCTGGCACGCGCCTCCCGGCGAATCTGTGTTGGAACCGAACCCCTATGAGAATCATCAAAAAAGGCGAGAAAACCCAGGCCCACTGCGGCAGTCACTGAGAGAGGAGAATTGCAAATGAAGAATAAAACCAATCAGAAGAACCCTCCGGCCAGCTTACTTGCGGAGGGCACCGAACGCGCCCGGCCGGTACTGCACCAGCACGCCAGCGAAATTCAGCCCTACGGCAAGATTGCCAAGCTGCCGATCGCCCTCGATCAGCAGGTTTGCGCAGCCGACGTCGAACTGCTGAATCAGATCCTCGCGGACACCATGACTTTGCGCGACATGTACAAGAAACATCATTGGCAGGTCGCCGGACCCACTTTCTATCAGCTGCATCTGCTCTTTGACAAACATTTCGAGGAGCAGTCCGAGTTGGTGGACGCCATTGCGGAGCGCATCCAACTTCTCGGTGGCATCAGCATCGCCATGGCCCCCGACGTCGCTGAAACCACTTTCATCCCTCGTCCGCCGCGCGGCCGCGAGGAAGCTCCCGTGCAAATCTCCCGCTTGCTCGAAGCTCACGAAATCATTTTGAAAGAAGCACGCACGGTGGCCAAGCAAGCCGCGCAAGCTGGCGACGATGGCACCAACGATCTGCTCGTCAGCCAGGTGATCCGCAGCAACGAACTGCAGGTCTGGTTCCTCGCCGAGCATCTGGTGGACGTTCCTGTGGTGCGCGCCGATAAAGCCAAAGCAGCCACGTCCGGATCCTAAATGCGGCTCGTACCCGGCCCATTCTCGAAGGAGGCACGCAAATGCCAGAGTGTACGCACCTCAATCAAATTCGCAAGGTGAGCCCGCATACGAAAGGCTGCGAGGAATGTTTGAAAATGGGCGACACTTGGGTTCACCTGCGCCTGTGTCTGGAATGCGGCCACGTCGGCTGCTGCGATTCATCCAAAAATAAACATGCCACCAAGCATTTTCATTCCACCAAACACCCCATCATGAAATCAATCGAGCCAAACGAGACCTGGGGCTGGTGCTACATAGACGAAGTAGAGTTGGACTTCGCGTAACGCCACAACAGGTAGGAGTTCAAAAACGACGAAGCGCGAAAAAACATCCGACAGAAAAGAATTGAAAAATCTGATCGGCGTGACGAACTGCGTCGAGAGTCCGATCTATCAAAGCGGAAGGGCGGTGTTCGCGATCAGTGCATTGCTCACTGCAAGCTGCGCGTTAAAACCGCAGGCGGATAATTTCCACCGTTGATTGGAAGGAAATGCTAGGCCCGGGCCGGCCCGAACCGCAGACCTTATGCGGTCAGAAAGCTGAATCTCTTTGCCTGTCATGCTTTTCCGTTTCTGATAAACCCGTACTCGGACAAGTGGAGCGCACCCTCTTACCCGACGCCCGCCGCGTCAACGAAGCGGCCGAAATTCGATGGTGAACTCCTCTTGCATTTCCATAGGTTGCCGGTCGAGCAGCGTCGGCCCGTATCGCCACTGGCGAATGGCGTCGATCGCCGCGGGAATCAGGATCGCAGGCCCGTCAATTGTTTTTACGCTCTCAACCGTCCCGTCCTTGCCAATGATAGCGCGCAGGTGCACGTTGCCCCTCATCCCTTGCGCGGTTTGAGCAGGATAAGTGGGAGCGACTTTCGAAATTCGCTCGCCAAATTGGACCTTCTTTGGCTTGTGGCTCGATTCTGGACCCGGCTCCGCAGGCACGAAAACAAATCGACTCGAGTGGATCACAACGTTAGCTGTATCAATTATCCTTTCGGACGGCAATTCCACTAACCGCGGCAACTTGCCGGCGCCTGGCGGAACGACGGGGAAAAACGACGGCGGCGGATTCGCCGGACGCAGCGCGAGTTCGGGAACGTCGACAGGAGGCGCCGCTAATGTCGACGGGACGCTGCTTTCCACCGCCGGTACGTCGCTTCGACCAAATTGTTGCGTCAATGAGCCCTGCGCTGGCACCGCGCTTTGGTTTAGCGACGCATCCGGTAATCCAGTTGGCGTGCCCGCTTTGGCTGGTGCAGTCGTGTTCGCGACGGAATTTTCAGTGGGACTCGCGGCTGCATTGGTGCCAGTAATTGAACTTGACGTTTCGGCATGGTTCTCCGGCGTCATGTCACGGGCTCTAGAAGTAACAGGTCTTGAGTCGCGGGTCTTGTCGTTGGGCATGCGAATGCTACCAGCTGCCTCAGGAGATGCGGCTGGTGCCTCGGATCCGGACTGCAAGCTGTCCTCAGGTACAGCGGGTTCTCGCGCAGAGGGGGCTCCTAGGTCGGGGGTTCCGACCCCGGAGGAGCCTTTGTTGGTTCTCCCAGCAAATTGTGACGTCGAGTTGTCGCCGCGGTCGTTTTCATGTGGCGCAGCATATTCCAGCGTCGTCTCGCTGGCAGTCGATGCGGGTGAGTCCGGAACAGCACTTTGGCTACTCGCTGACGCACTCTGGCTCGGAGCTGCTGCTTTCGCAACCGTTTGATTGCTCAGGCGGCCGTTCTTTGTCGAGCTCTCATATCTGCTCAACTTCTCGAGAACCAGCTGGCGCGCGTCTTGCGCTTTCGACCCGTTAGGCGAAAATTCAGGGCCGGCCACGAAGCCCAGCACGAAGCACGTTATGATCAGCAGACAAGCCAGCGGCGCGACGGGCCACATTCTCGCCACGCGAGTTGCACTCACAAGAACCGCTGGTTCCGTTCGGAGCCTCGCCTGAGCGCTATCATCGACGCGCGCGCGAAGCATCGGCGGGGCAGCGCATAGCGCTTGCGCGGGGGTTCGCGAATCCGCTTGCCCAAACGTGTCGCCGATGTTCCGATCCGGCCCCGCTCCCAGCGCTAATTCGCTTTCGATCGCGAGCGCGGGAACCACCTCCGGCTCAAGCCTGCCGGTTGACAAAACTGCTGCGACTCCCTCAACGGGATCGTAGAGCGAAGTTCGGTTCGATGCTGAAATTTCAAGCGAGTCGGTCGTGCCGGTTTCGGATGGAAACAGCAGATGCCAAGATTGGGGAACGGATTCGCCGGAAGCCGGTCGAGAGCGCTTCGCCGCGGCAGCACTCGATGCCGTTGACAAGTGATCCTCGACGTTGCAGAGACGTTCTTTCCTCTCTTGAGATTTGCAATCCCCCCACGCGCGAGAAACCCACATTCTGATCTGTTCTGCAACGTCTTTCGGCAGATCCACAAACCGGACGCCCACTTCCCTTGTCGATTCGGTGACCCACACAATCTCAGCGCGTGTCTCGATGGCGCCATACAACTGCGGGAGGCGGAGGCAGAGGTGAGGCAAGCAGTTCTCGAGCAGCGGCTCGGCGAAAATCAGTCTCATTCCTGTTTCAGAAATGTTGGCGACGATTCCGACGCCATTTTCGGCGAGAGTCACACAGGTGAGTGCCGAGGGACTGCGGCGAACGCGCAGTCGTCGTTCCACGGAAAGCGTTTCGTGGACCCCGGTCAATTGCTGTTGAGCAGATCGCATTCCCATTTCCCCTCCTGGGCTTCACAGGGAGTCTTCGGTCTCGGCGTGCTAGCCGCCGAGACCCCCGAAAGCCGCGAGTACCAGCTTGGGGCGTCGAAGGCAGGATCCGGACCTGGTACTGAGTCCGCCATTCGGACGCCCGTCGCTGCAGGCACTGGTGCCGCTTCCTTCGTCTTGAATTCCTGTTCTTGCGCGGCTATTTTCCGAGCCGTGTATTCGGCTGATCTTCTAAGGGCTAGGTGTGTTCAACAAAACCCGTGCAGCGCGAAAAAGTTCTGTTCGACGACAAACCTAAGGGCGCTTTACAGGCTGGAGAAACCTCTGTGGAGGTACCTTTCCAAGGATTAGAAACATCGCTAAGTTAAAGTAGGGGCGCTGCTTGCTGCATTCCAGTCGATCGCGCCACGCTTTGGAAGGCGGACGATGCCTATACGGCACCGCTTACAAATGTCAGCCAAGAAAAACTTACTGAATTCAGTCGCGTTACTCCTGGTCAACCGAGCACGTGGCGGGCGGTCGAGAGTTTTTCCTGACCTGGTCAATTCCGCAGACGGTGTCTGCGGAATTGATCGAAGCCGCCGGGACCGAAGGTCCCCCGGAGAATTTACGTCCGGCCGGCACTTCACTACAGTCGTTGCGGCGCGAAATATACAGCGTCCCGGGGATGGGCCCGGAATTTCCCTTTGTCTAGACTCAAGCCGAACTTGGTTGGCTTAACGAATTCTACATAAGCTAGGCGATTTTCTTAAAGGAGCGACTCCATGAAGCAAAGCACCAAGGACCAGGCAAAAGGCAAACTTCACCAAGTGAAAGGGAGGGTCAAAGAAAAGCTCGGACGAGCGACGAAGAATCCGAATTTAGAGGCCGAAGGTCAAGACGAGCAGGTCGTCGGGACGGTTCAAAAGAAAGTCGGTCAAATAGAAAAGGTGTTCAACGAATAGCAAAGCTTACTGCGGTCAGTAGAAACAGCCTTCCGCGAAGCCGACATCGAGGGGGAAATATCGCCCGCGCCCCGTCGGGAATGTCCGTAGCGGCCGCAAATAACAGCACAACTAGAACAATAAATGAGAGCTTTCGTTAAATTATAGCTGCGAGTTCTTTGCTTCGCGATAGGCCTGTTCTCCAGTCTGCTTCGCCTGTCGAACTCGGCCTTTCGCTTCAGCAATACCTGCCTTCGCCTCAGGCCTGCGTTTCCGATCTGGTAAGCAGGGTACAGTGTTCACATACCTGGCGGCATGCTTCCCTGTGTACCACTCGGCTGCTAGCGTCAAGCGACCCGCTGGTCTTAATTTTGTGATTGGGGACGGCACACAATTGCCGCGAGATCGAGGGCGTGACGGCGCGAGCGCCGCTCGCTGCTGGCTAGCGCAGCTGTAGGGCGAGAATGTTCTACTAAGTACGCCGCTGCTGCATTGGGGCTTTTTGCTGCGGTGCGCAAGACACAGCAGAACGTGAAAACCCCGCGGCCCGATGATGGCATTCCGAGCCGCGGCTCAAATCCATCTAGAGATCCATGCGCGATTATGAGGAGGTCGGAAAATCGCGATGTCGCCGAGCCAAGATTCCGACGGCCAGCAAGCCAAACATTAAGAGTGGCAG